>Ga0182739_1000275_pt1 | contig 82278 bp, 64 predicted proteins | sample eDN5th30CBELigBY_FD_128873 | JGI IMG/M metagenome (GOLD analysis project Ga0182739, IMG submission 128873) | Enriched backyard soil microbial communities from Emeryville, California, USA - eDNA 5th pass 30_C BE-Lig BY (version 2) (version 2) | ecosystem: Environmental > Terrestrial > Soil >...
CGTCAGCGTCGCCAAGGAGATCGAACTGGAATGCCCCTACGAAAACATGGGCGCCCAGCTCGTCCGCGAAGTCGCCTCCAAGACGAGCGACATCGCCGGTGACGGCACCACGACCGCGACCGTTCTCGCCGAAGCGATCTACCGCGAAGGGCTCAAAAACGTGACCGCCGGTGCGACCCCGACCTCGCTCCAGCGCGGGATCAACAAGGCCGTCGCCGCCATCGTCGACGAACTCGCCGTGATCTCCAAGAAGGTCCAGGACCGCACGGAAATCGCCCAGGTCGCCACCGTCTCCGCCAACTGGGACAACGCGATCGGCGACATCATCGCCGAAGCGATGGACAAGGTCGGCAAGGACGGCACCATCACGGTCGAAGAAGCCAAGTCGATCGAAACCTCCCTCGACGTGGTCGAAGGGATGCAGTTCGACAAGGGCTATCTCTCGCCCTACTTCGTGACGAACCCCGAGTCGATGGAAACCGTTCTCGAGAACGCCTACATCCTCATCCACGAAAAGAAGATCAGCAGCCTGAAGGACCTCCTCCCGCTGCTTGAAAAGGTGGCCAAGAGCGGCCGTCCGCTCCTGATCATCGCTGAAGACGTGGAAGGCGAAGCGCTGGCGACCCTCGTCGTCAACAAGCTCCGCGGCACGTTGCAGATCGCCGCCGTCAAGGCTCCCGGCTTTGGCGATCGTCGCAAGGCGATCCTCGAAGACATCGCCGTGCTCACCGGCGGGCGCAACATCACCGAAGACCTCGGCATCAAGCTCGAAAACGTCTCCATCGACGATCTCGGCAGCGCCAAGCGTGTCAGCATCGACAAGGAAAACACCACCATTGTTGAAGGTGAAGGTTCGGCCAACGACATCCAGGGCCGCGTCAAGCAGATCCGCCGCCAGATTGAGGAAACCACCTCCGACTACGACCGTGAGAAGCTCCAGGAGCGCCTCGCGAAGCTGGCCGGCGGGGTTGCCGTCATCAACGTCGGCGCTGCGACCGAAACCGAAATGAAGGAAAAGAAGGCCCGCGTCGAAGACGCCCTGCACGCCACCCGTGCAGCCGTCGAAGAAGGGATCGTCCCCGGGGGCGGCACCGCGCTCATCCGCGCCCAGCGCGCCCTCGACAAGCTTTCGCTTGAAGGCGACGAAGCGATCGGTCTCGAAATCATCCGCCGCGCGGTGGAAGCCCCGCTGCGCCAGCTCGCCGACAACGCCGGGCAGGAAGGTGCGTTGATCGTCCAGCAGGTCAAGCAGAGCAAGGACAACGAAGGTTACAACGTCGCCACCGGCGTCTACGAAGACCTCGTCAAGGCCGGTGTCGTCGACCCGACCAAGGTCACCCGCAGCGCGCTCCAGCACGCCGCTTCGATCTCCGGTCTGCTCCTGACCACGGAAGCCCTCATCACCGAAGTCCCCGAAAAGGACAAGCCGGCCATGCCTCCGGGCGGCGGTGGCATGGGTGACATGGGCGGCATGGGCTACTAAGCCGCGATGCCGACGCAGCTCATTTCGGTGAGTTGATCGAATCCGCAAGCCGGTCTCTTGAAAGTGGAAACACTTCTTAAGAGACCGGCTTTTTGGTTTCCTGATTTGCCAGCGGAACCCGCATTTGCAAGAGTCCTGAATGGAATCGGGAAAAAAGACCTTCAAGGCAGCCTTGCGTGTCAGCGGAACCTCAGTCAGCGTTTCCGAGATTGAAAATGTCTTTGGCGTCTCTGCGACGGATGGGTCAAGGAAGCATCATGTGTGGATTTATGATTCCGGACTGGCTGACGGCGAAGAGCTTTCAGAACATCTTTGCGTCCTGCTGGAGTTGTTGGAAAACTCGGACTGGAGTTACCTGACAAAGATTGCCGGAATGCACATCGACCTTTTCTGCATGTATGGCGCAGAGGATGGCCAGGGGTCGATGACACTCGATTCCTCCCTGCTGAAACGACTGGCGGCACAAGGCATCAACCTGACTCTGGATCTCTACCCTCCCACTTCCTGAATTCTGTCATAACGATGACAAATCAACTTTAGGAGTACAACAGCTTTCCATTGGTAAAGACCGGCGGAGGGACCTAGGGATGCTTCCAACAACCCAGAATTACCTATGAGAAGCTTCCTTCAAAAACTTCGGTGGGCGCTGACCGCAATCGTCCTGTTCCCCATGGCCGCTCCCTTGACCTCCCGCGCCACGGAATTCACGCGAGTGACGGGTGAAGACGCAACCGGGGACTGGACAGACTCCATCAAATGGGTCCCGGACACGGGATTTCCCGCAACGGTCAATGATTGGGCCATCTTCAATACAGGGGCAACGCAACGAACGATCTCTCTCGACGTGGCGCCGACGATCGGAATGCTGGGGGTTGGTTACAATCCCGGTTCGGATGCAGTTGCGGGGAATATCGTCCTGCAAAGCGGCGGACCTGCGCTGACGGTGGGCAGCATCGCCGCGCCCGGTTCGATCTTTATCGGAGCGGGAACCGCCGCCAGCGGCGACACCGCTACCACATCAGGGACCCTTGTGCTCGCTTCCGGCACGGAACTGAACCTGGTTGGAACCGGCAGCACACTTTACATGGGGGGACAAAGCGCCAATACAGCCGGAGCGACAGGCGCCACCATGGGAACGCTCATGATGGAAGGCGGTTCGAAATTGAATCTCGGCTCAAGCTCCGACCGGGCTGACTGGTTCATCGGCAGGAAGACCAGCTTGGGCAACACCTCTTCGAGCGGCGCATTTTCAGCCACGGGAGGGGAACTGACGGCTTATCTGGGCCAGCTCATTGTCGGGCAGAATGTAAGAGGAGGCAACAATGCGGCCCTCAAAGGTGTCGGCATTCTGAATCTGGAGGGGCTGGATGAAGCCGCCATCAATACGGTCCATCTGCTGATCGGTCATTCCACGACTTCCAGTCTTCCTGCGGAAGGTTCGATGACCCTCGGCGACGGACATTCCCTGACGGTGACCGGAGGGGGAGGAAGCACGGTTCAGATTGGAGTCAATATAGGCGGCGCGGGAAGCGGCACGACCCTCATCAACACTTCGCAAGGCACCCTTCTCATGAAAGCTGGCGCGCAAGTGATGTTCGGTACAGGCGAGGGCAGTCGAAGCGCTCTCACCATCGGCTCCAACGCCTCCATTCGCGGCGTGACCTTGATTTCCGATGGCGCGCTGGAAGCGGAAGCCGGAAGCACGTTCACCGGCTACCTCTCCTCTCTGGTCATCGGCTCGCAATCAGGCACAACGGAAGAAAAGACCTATCGTGGCACCGGGGTCATGGATCTCCGGTTGGCTACAGTAGATGTCTTTGATGTTTCCGGATATGCCACCATCGGTTATCATGGCGGCAGCGGGGAAGGGAGTCAGGGAGAGCTTCGTCTCGCGAACATGGCGGGGCGGATCGGCGGCGACCTCTTTGTGGGCGATCAGGAGACCGGCGGCGGTGCTCAGGTCAGCAGTTCGGGACTTCTGGAACTCGACGGTGCCCATCTGGAAGTGGGGGGCAATGTCGCTCTCGGGCTGACCGGGAGAACTACAGTGACCGTCAGCGGAGCTTCCGCAGGGTTGCTCCTCTCCTCCACCTCTAACCTGACCATCGGCCTTCAAGGTATCGGCATCGGAGATCCCGATGCAGGCTATCACATCACGTTTCAAGACCCTGCTTCGGGCCTCTTGGAACCTTATTACGGTTTGGCATGGGAAGGGAGTCATTTGGAGAGCGTCGAGCTTTTGGTCCAAAATTTCTCCATTACCTGGACCAATCAGATGACGGGAGCGTATGAGGTCGGCATTTTCTACGACTCCAACCTCGACCTTACCTATATCGGTGTGCAGGTCATTCCCGAGCCCTCCACCACGAGCCTGGTCTTCGCCTTCGGGGTGGGCCTGGTACTCATGATGCGTCGCCGCAGGGCGCGGGGATGCTGAAGATTTTCTCCGGACGCCGATATCAACGCCGCCCGGAAGGGGAGGGTGGAGCGATTGATCACGAAAACCCGGGCTTCACCACGGCGGATTCTACGATGTCAGCCGCGCCCATGCCTCGGGATAGCTGCATCGCAGTTCGCCGTCGGCTGCCACGCGGAAGAAGGCGGCGTTCTCATAGAGGTTCAGACCATCCAAACCGCACTCCCGGGTCTGTTCAATGATTTGACCGATCAAGCGATCGGCATGCCGCCCCCTCAGCAGGGAGTTGAAGTAAGGCCTAAGGTTGACGGGGATCTTCCGTTCCTGAGCCGTCCGGATCATCACCGGCATCGAACCCGTTGCGGGGAAATTGCTCATGAGGGTCACTTCGTCGGCCCAGCCGTTCTCCAACCATTTTGTCCATTCGAAGGCGATGTTCATCTCACACGGCAGTGAGGCTGGCTGGAAGCCGGGTTCCAGATGGAGATGAAGCCGCCGACCGTGCGACCTCACGAGCCGGGAGGCCTCTTCTACAAAAAGAGACCAGCCGTGGCCGAGCGCCGTACGCACCTCCCCGGGGGAGGCCGCGCTCTCCCGAAGTTGCGACGTATCATAGCCATACCGCTCCCAGGTCATCGTCCGGTTGTGATTGGCGACGCGGAGATCAACCCCGTCGCAGCCCGCTTCGATGCAACGCGCCACTTCGCCCAGCCAATGCTTGCGAACCGCGGCATGGAGCGGAGAGGGCGCGCCGACGAGATACGGCTCCACCCCTTTGACGAGCGCCACCGGCGTCTCTTCGTGCATCCACCAATAGCTATCGAGCGTATCGACCGGTTGACGGGAAGCAAAGTTGACGTCGAAATAGAACGCCGCATCAGGAAATGGACCCGCGCGTTTGCCCCGGCTGACATCGGAGGCCACCGCAAGGCAAATCGGCACCGGTCTTCCGGCACCGTCATAAGCGCGGAGGAGAGCGCCCAGATGGTTGCCGAAGCGCCCGCTGCTTCCCCGTTCGCGACGGATCGCCAGATAAGGGGGCGTGCCAGGCGCAACCTCCCATTCCCAGCGCGCCCCTTCCCGTCGGGTGGGGAGCCCTTCAAACCGCGTGTACGGCCCGTTCCTTTCGCTGGTCCAGAGGGAAAACTCCACCGCCGGACCGGAGGCGGTCTCCGCTTCCAGCACCAACCGACGGATCGGCCCGCAAACCGCCACCGCTTCGAGGTCACCGGGATGACGCTGCATCCGCAGTTGGGGATGGCGGCGCAACCAGTCGGTGGAACGCGCGATGATGCCGCTCAAGGAATGGAAATGGTCGCCGTACTCCGGGCTCTCCTGTGCAAACCGTAGGCCGTCCTTCTCAAATGCCTGATCAAACGGTTTATAGACGGCGACGAACTCGATGTCGTTCGCCTTGGCCGCTGCGGCAAAGACCGGCAGGAAGTCACCGAGATTTTCCGCACTCTGAATGATGTTTTGCCGGTGTTTGGGATAAAGCTCCGGCGGCATCCGCCAATAGCCATCCTCCGGCTTGGCTGTCGGCAGGAAATAGAGACGGCGGATGTCGGCTTTACGGTAGTATTCCATCTGCCGGGCGATCGTTTCATGCGTCCACGGTGCCGGTGCAACATCGTCGTTGAAGTCGATCGTCACCGAACGAAACAGGGATCGCCCAGGCACCGGTCGCCATGGGGGCGATTTTCGTCCACCAACCCGGAGTCGGAATCGGCGAACCCGCAGCCCGGCGGGGAGGTCGAGCAGCAGATCCTTCACCCACTGTTGCGGCACCGGATCGGTCACGTTCTTCTGAAAGCCGAATGAGGTAGCGACCGAAACCGCTCCATCGGCGCGGGTCAACGTCACCCGTTCCCAGGAACCTGCGGGGAATGGATAACGCCCGGTCGCCTCCATCACCTGCCGGTGGAGCGAAAGCCGCAGATGGGGGGCGTCGCGTTGACCGGGGGAGAACTCGTAACAGCGATGGCCGATCGCCACCGACGGGGCGTCGCCGTGCGGGTGCATCATGTCGATCTCCAAGTGCCAATGGAGCCGCCCGAGATCGCCCACACAAAAGAAAACCGGCCCGGCTTCCGGCACTTCCCACGCCCCTTCCTCCGGTTGAAACCGGGCCGAAGCCTCCCGGGCCAGCCAGTCAATCCCCGCAGCTTCTTCCCAGCCCTCTTCAATGCTCATGAAAGAGATTTAGCAAAAACGGGAGCCGCCGGGGAAGCCGAAGGCCACTTTATCCGTAAAGAAAGGAGGCCTCCCGACGTGCTCCTTTAGGACTAAAGTTGCTTTCGGGTTTATGGAAGATGAAGATAAGATTCTCATCCCCCCGTCATGATCAACCCGCTCCCCGCCTTCCGGAACCTCGTTTTCGCCATCCTCCACGCTCTGGCGCTGCCATTGGCCGCCGATCCCCCCGCCAACGCGCAAGAGAAGCCATGGCATGTCGTGATTGCGAGCGACGCCCCGGGGATGACCCGTTTTGCCGGAGAGGAACTTTCGAGGCTGCTTTCCAAGGCGTTGGGGCGGGAGGTTCCAACAAAAGCTACATCGGACGAACCCGGGGAAGCCGCGTTGGTGCTGGGCGCTCACCCCCATCTCAAGGCGCTCGGCATCGACCCCGCCACCCTTCCGCGAGACGGCTTTGTCATCCGCACGCACGGCAACCACCTGCACATCGTCGGTCGGGACGGCGATCCCGGCAATGTGGCTGCGATCATGGCTTCCGGCGCATGGCACCGGCGCGACACGCTGCCGGAGCGGGGGACGCTCTATGGCGTTTACGAGTTTCTGGAGCGCTATGTCGGCGCGCGTTTCTACTTCCCGGGGCGCTATGGCACGATCATTCCCCGGCTGGGGGACTGGCACCTGCCGGAGATCGACCTCCGGCTCGCTCCGGTTCACCCGGCCCGCTCGATGGGGCATTCCGGTCAGCTTTTCCCCGGGTTCGACGAAGACTACCCCGGCGATACCATCGAGGCGAAGGCATGGTATTTCAAAACGCTGGACAAGCTGCGCCTGCGGCAACAGACACGGTATCTACCCCATGATCACGGGCTCTCCCGCTTCGGCTATGTGGAACGCTTCGGCGAAAGCCACCCGGAGTACTTCGCGCTGATGAGCAACGGACGGCGTTATAACGATCCGCACCTCCCCCACCCGGCCCAGCTATGCTTTAGCAGCGGCATCCGGGAAGAAATCTATCAGGATGCCAAAGCCTACCTGACCGGTCAAAGCGCCCGGTCGCGCAACGTGCGCCGGACACCCCGCAGCGCCTATGAATGGCCTTTGTCGGTCACCCAGCCGGGTTACTTCAACATCATGCCGCAGGATGGCTTTTCCCCGTGCAACTGCGCCGCGTGTCAGGTTCACTTTCAGGGAACCCGCTACAACACCCTGAAGCGCGAGAGCAGTTCGGGTTTCCTCTGGGATTTTTTCATCGACCTCGCAGAGCGGCTGACCCGCGAAGGCGTTCCGGGGCGGCTCACCACCATGGCCTACCCGCCGTACAACCGGGTGCCCAAGCGGAAGATCCCCGAAAATCTTGAAGTCAGCTTCTGCCCGGCGGGCGCCGATGCCGTGCGGGATTTCGACGCCGTGCATCAGGCCGTCCGGGGCTGGTACGAAGCGACCGGCAAAAAACGCATCTGGCTCTGGAACAATGTCGGAAAGTATGGCGAACTCAAAATGCCGGGCGTCCCGTTTATCATTCCCCGGGCGACGGGCCATTACTATAAAACGCTCTCTCCCTATATTTCGGGGGCCTTTGTCTCGCTGCCGCAGGACTTTTATCTCTTCAAGTATATCAATGCCTATGTTGCCAACAAGGTGTTCTGGGACCCGACGGTCGACGTGGAGGAGCTTTTGGCCGAGCACGACCGCCTGATGTTCGGCTCCGCAGCCGAAACGATGGGAAACGTCTACCGCCGGTTTGAAGAGCATTGGACTAAAGCCATCCGCGGAAACACCGTGGAGACCGACCTGGGCGAAACCGCCGTCCCACCCTCCGACTATACCCTCTGGAATGAGATTTACTCCGGCGACGAGATGCAGCGCCTCAACGCTCTCTTTGACCGCGCGGAGCAGCAGGCCGCCGCCGAACCCGGCCCGCTGGAACGGGTCCGCTTCATGCGGCAGAACCTCTTTGGGCCGTTGGTCAACGCACGGGAGGCGTACACCCGCGTGGCCGACCAGGTCCGACACCTGAAAGCTGATGCACCGATGCTGAAAGCCGGGGAGGTCAGCGCCGCCGCATGGAACGAAGCGGAAGCGCTCCATCTCCACCCTTACGACGATCGCCAGCCATCCACCGTGGAAACCGTAGTCCGTGTCCTTCGGGACGAGCGCCATCTCCACCTTCTTTTTGAATGCCAGGAGCCGGAAATCGGCGACATGGTGGCCGAAACGCATGAAGACGACTCCACCATGATCTACAAGGAATCTTGCGTCGAAGTCTTTCTGAACCCTTCGGGCGACCGGATGAACTACTTTCAGATCAGTGTCAATCCGCTGGGAGCTGTCACCGACGCTGCGGGGGTCAAGCAGGGCCAGAGCGAGGCGTTGGACCGCGAGTGGCAGAGCGGCGTGCGTTGCAAAACAGAGATGGGGAAAGCCGGGTGGCGCGTGGAGATGGCGATCCCGCTCGAACGGCTCGGTACGATCAACCCGGAAGGCTTCCCGGTGAACTTTACCCGCGCCCGCGTCATCCAGGGGAGGAAAAAGGAGCTGTTTTCGTGGAGTCCCTACCTCGAACACGGTTTCCACGACCTGGGAAACTTCGGCACGCTGCATTTTAACGACACCCGGCCGGTCAACCTGATCCGCAACGGCGGCTTTTCCGGCGCCGTCGGGAGCCAAAAGATCGCCGACTGGCGCGGTGCCCGCAAGGGGACGGAAACGGGGGGCTGGGAGATCACGGGCGACCGGTTTGTCGATGGCGGGCGTTCCCTGAAGCTGGAAGGGGCTGGCAAGGGGGGCACGGTTTCCGTTCGCCAGGATCTTCCCGACCTTCAGGCCGATACGGAGTACGCCATCTCCTTTTATGTCCGGACGGAAGCCGTACAACCGGCCAATTCGTCGTGCGGAGCGTTCATCAGCCTCTGGGAGAAAAAGAACCGCTTCTTTCCCGTCAGCCCGCTGGTGGGCACCCTGCCATGGCAACGGATGGAGTACCGCCTCCGCACCGGACCGGAGACCAACCGGAAGGTCGGCAGCTACCTGCTGCTGGCTGTGCGGCAGGCCACCGGCACCGTCTGGTTTGATGACGTACGGGTCACCCCCGTTGCGGTTGATTGACCGTCGCTCCATCGATCCATACCCCGTCGAGCAACGTCGTCCGGCGGACGGAGGGGAGGCCGCGAAGGTTCCGGTCCAACTGCCGGATGACCAGCCGCGCCGCGGCCGCGCCCAACTCCTGCGGTTTCTGGTCAATCCCCGCCATGGAGCTTTCCGCCGAATTTTCCAGAGTGACCAGCGCCAGCTCCTCCGGAATCGCAAGACCCGTGGAGCGCAGAAAGTGGTACGGCGTGTGGGATTGCGTGATCAACGCCTCCAGCCGGTGATGCTCGACCCATTTGCGCATCGCCCCGGGGTTCCAGTTCTTGGGAGCGACCACCGCCACGGGGATCTGCCGATCTCTGCGGTGGATAGAGTTATAACCCGCGATGGCGGCCGTGACCACCCCCTCCACGCGCCGGTTTTCGAAGCCGCCGCAGAGCATCCCGATCCGGGAGTAGCCGATGTCGGTCAGTTTGCTGATCGCCAGCGAGACAATCTGCGTGTAGTTGGCGTCGACCCGGTGGAGACCGGGGTATTTTCGGGAATAGCCGATCACGCACCCCGCAAACCCTGACCAGTCAAGAGCGATCGGCGCGCTGTTGAGGGGCGAAATTCCCATGATGACCCCTTGCACGTTCCGGTAGCGCAGCACCTCGGTCAACCGCTTCCCCCGGGTCGATGAATAGTCATCCGCCAGAAAAAGTTCAAGTCGGCAGCCGTGCCGCTCCGCCTCCGCCTCCGCCCCGGCATAGTAGGCGCGGCGAAACGGGTTGGCCATCATGCTGCGGCGATCGGCATAGCTGCAAACATAGGCGATCGACGGCGCGCCCTTGATCTCGCGTTGCGTACGCAGCCGGTTGACCAGCGCCGAGACCAGGGGGTTGCGGATATAGCCAAGCTCCCGCGCAATCCGGTGAACCTTTCCGCGCGTCGCCTCCGAAATGCTCGGGTGGTCGCGAAGCGCGTAGGAAACCGTCATCAGACAGACACCGGCGGCTTCGGCCACATCTTTCATGATGACCTTTTTGCCCATCAATCCACCGAAGGAACACCACTGTAGGGGTAAAGTAAAGAGGGAACACCGCTGGCTTTAGGAGTACAGCGGTTCTTGCATGGAAAAGGACGTTCCATGCCCGTTATCTTCTCCTCATCTCAACGCTTTCTTCATGAAATTTTCGTGTACACCGATCAGTTTCCGTTCGTCCTTCCAAAAGGGCTCCATGAACCTCCGCTCGTTCTTCACCTTCTGCGCCGCTCATGGCCTCAAGGGGGTGGACCTCCTCGATTCCGATGGCTACCCATGGCTCTGGTCGTCCGGTGAAACCGCGGCCCAATGTGTCCGGTGGGCGCAGGAGGAGGGCCTCGCCATCGCCGCCCATGCCTGCGGGAACAACTTTGCCCAGCCGACCGCCGAACAACGCCGGGGCCAGATCGCCTTGGTGCAAAAGGCGATCGACCATGCGGGCGAACTCGGAGCCCCCCTCCTGCGGATCTTCGGCGGCTACCATCGCCATGCCGGGGGCGATCCCTCGACCAAAACGGCCAATGGCCTGGAGATGATCTTCAACGCGCTGGAGCAGTGTCTCCCCCATGCGGAGAAGCGCGGGGTCATTCTCGCGCTTGAAAACCATGGTTGCCTCCCCGCGCATTCCTGGGAGTCGAAAACCATTCTTGATCACTTTGATTCGCCGTGGCTCAAGGCGCTTTACGACCCGGCCAACTACCTCGGCAACAGCATGACTGAAGATGAAGACCCGCTGCGCGCCTACCAACGGCTGAAAGGCTCCATCGCTCACGCCCATTTCAAGGATGTCGCCCCCGCGAAGCTGAACCCCGCCCGCCGCCGCGAACCGTGCGTGGCCGGGCAAGGATTGACGCCGCTCTGCCAGATCATCGCCGAGATGGTCCGGGATGGCTATGACGGTTTCTGCGCGCTGGAATACGAGGCCGCCGCCATCGTACCGGAGATGGAGGGGGTCCCCGCTTCGTTCGCCTTTCTTCAGGACGCGCGTGCAGCGGCCCTGCTTCAACGTCGCATGGCGCAACAACTGTAGGAGTACAGCAGAACGGAAGTGGACAAGGAGGTCCAAATCCGGCACAAGTTCGCGACCGACAAAAAACAGCCCCCTCCCCCGCCATGTCGCCTCCCAACCCTTTCCCGCCCCTGCCCCGCCCGGTGGCGCATCAACGCCGGGGCGGGTTTTCCAGCGTGGAGTTGCTGATCTCGATCGTGGTGATGGCGCTGTTGGCGACTCTGGCTCTTCCGGCGTTTCGTTTCGTCCGGGAACAGACCAACGGGACCCGGTGTACCGGCAACCTGCGGATCATCAGCACCGCCCTGCATCTCTACCTTGCCGAAAACAACGGCGAATATCCGCCCAACCGGCGCAATTTTGCCCATCCCCTCCCCAACAAAGGCAATCCCTGGGTCCAGGACGGTTTGCTACCCTACCTCCACGCCAACCAGTCCGGCACCAAAACCCGCGAGGCCGCCGGGCCGTGGTACTGCCCTTCGGACACCTTGCGCCCGATGAATGTCTCCGCACATTCGTACGGACAAAACTACTACCTCGGCGGGGACGACCGCCCGACGAAAGACCCTGCCGCCCATCGACCCTGGTGGAGCAAGCCGGCTGCCTCCCCCTTGAGCGGGCAGTTGATCTATCTCATTGATCACGACTACCTGGTGGAGCCAAAGAGTACCGCGGGCCAGTTCCGCTCCGCCTCGTGGCCTCTTTTCGGGGGAATACGCGTTCAACCGCCCACCCAACCGGACGGTTCGTATTTGGTCGATTTTCGTCATTCCGGTACGGCCAACGCCCTTTTCGTGGACGGCAGCGTACGGGCCTTAAAATTTGAAGATCTGGTCAACACCAAGTTGAAGCACCTGATGGTGCCTGACTAACGATGGACGCAAACCGCAGACCCCGGCGAAACCTGACGATGCAGGATGTAGCCACCGCTGCCAACGTCTCGTTGATGACGGTTTCCTACGCGTTGCGCCACCACCCCTCCGTTTCCAAAGCCACCGGCGAAAGGGTTCGCAGGATCGCGGCGGATCTCGGGTATGCAGGGAACCCGATGGTCTCTTCGCTGATGAAACAGATCCGGTGGAAGAAATCCGACGACCAGCCCAAACTGGCGTTTCTCTCCACCGGCCCGAACCGGGCCGCCCTGTTCTCCGACCCTTTTCGCAAGGCCTGTTTTGAAGGAGCCCGCCACCGGGCGCAAAGCCTCGGGTTTGACCTCGAGCTGATCCTGATCCGCTCCCGTTCTGCCGATACAGCCGCGCGGCTGACCGGCAGGCTCTCTTCCCGCAACATCCAGGGGTTGATCTGTGAAGGTTCAGGTCCCGACGCACCGCCGGTCGCGCTCGACTGGACCCCCTTTGCCGCGTGCGTCCTCGGCCGCTCCGATACCTGCCCCGGTCATCACCAGGTCGCAAGCAACGACGCGGCCATGGTACTGCTTGCCATCGAACGCCTGAAAAGCCGCGGCTATGCCCGGATCGGCTTTCTCGGCGGTGCATTTGGCGACGGGCGCGTGGAGGATGCGGTGATCTCCACCCTCGCCGGTTACAATCGTTCCACGCCCCGCCACCCCGTCCGTTTTTCGCTCCTCTCCAAAGCCGAATGGAACGCCGAAGCAGTCACCGCATGGGTCCGGCGTCACCTCCTCGACGCGCTGATCGTGCAAAGCCCCGCGATGGAACCGCTCCTCTCCGCTTCGCCGCTGAAGGTTCCCGGCGATCTCGCGCTCGCCACGCTGGAGAAGACGGAGAAGTCGCATTTGGCGGGGATCGACCGGCAACCGCGTGAAATCGGGGCCGCAGCCGCGGAACTCGTCGTCCACGAGCTTTACGAAAACCGCCGCGGTCTCCCGTTGACCCGGCACACCTTTCTTCTCGATGGACGTTGGGTCGACGGCGCCACGGCTCCTGCAAAAGGGAATGCCAAACCCGATCTCCGGTCCGCCTGATCCCGTGCCATTCCGGCCGGTCCCCGGGTAAACGCCACGACCTCCGGGACCGGGGTGAGCGATACAAAGGCGGGAGGCGCACCGCAGGCTTGAGACCCGGGCCGCGGTCGCGCCTCTCTTCCCTGCTCACTCCGACTGATGCCTGGCAATCTCTTTGGCCCTGAAATCCGCGACATGATCGCCCACCGCAGACTGGGCGACCTGCACAACCTCGTGGCGGGGTGGCCCCCGGCGGACATCGCCGACCTCTTCGACGACCTTTCGGAGGACGACCGCGTGATCGTTTTCCGCGTCCTGCCCCATGTCCTGGCGGCTGACGTTTTCGAGTACCTCGACCTTGGAAGCCAGCAACATCTCCTGCGTGCAATGGCACACGAGGAGACGGCGGCGGTCCTCAACGAGATGTCGCCCGACGACCGGACGGCCCTTTTCGAGGAACTCCCCGGCCACGTCGTCACGCAACTCCTCCACCTCCTCTCCCCCGGGGAACGCGCTGTTGCACAGACCCTTCTCAACTACCCGGAGAGGAGTGTCGGGCGGTTGATGACTCCTGATTTCATCGCCCTGCGCGACGAATGGACCATCGCCGAAGCGCTTGATTTCATCCGCCGGACCGGCCACGAGTCCGAAACGCTCGATGTCGTCTACGTGGTCGACGAAAAGGGACGCTTGCAGGACGACCTGCGGATTCGCGAACTGCTGATCCGCCCCCTCGATACCGGGATCGCCGACATCCGCGACCAGGCCTTCGTCGCCTTGAACGTGAACGACGACCGGGGGGCGGCGATCGAAGTCTTCAAAAAATACGACCACAGCGCCCTTCCCGTGGTCGATGGGGAAGGCGTGCTGGTCGGCATGGTGACGGTCGACGACGTGATCGATGTCTCCGAAAAGGAAACCACCCGGAAGATCCAGAGGATCGGGGGGATGGAGGCGCTCGACGAGCCGTACCTGACCATTCCGATGGCCCGGATGGTAAGAAAACGGGGTCCGTGGCTGGCCATCCTGTTCATCGGGGAGATGATGACGGCGGTGGCAATGGCCTATTTCCAGGAGGAGCTACAGAAAGTCGTCCTGCTGGCGATCTTCATCCCGCTCATCATCTCCAGCGGCGGCAATTCCGGTTCGCAGGCTTCGACGCTGGTCATCCGCGCCATGGCGGTCGGGGAAGTCCGCCTGCGCGACTGGTGGCGCGTCATGCGCCGGGAAATCACCAGCGGGGTCCTTCTGGGGCTTCTGCTTGGGAGCCTCGGGGTGCTGCGCATCGTCCTCTGGTCGCTGGCCGCCATTGAAGTCCGGGGCAGGTCGATGTATGGCGAACATTGGGTGCTGGTCGCCGTGACGATCGGCTGCTCCCTTGTCGGCGTGGTCCTCTGGGGCACGCTTGCCGGTTCGATGCTACCCTTTCTGCTTCGCAGCCTCGGGATCGACCCGGCCACCTCGTCCGCCCCGTTTGTGGCAACGCTGGTCGATGTGACCGGGTTGATCATCTACTTCACCATTGCGGGATGGATCTTGAGCGGGACGCTGCTTTAGGCGCAATGCCGTTTACCTGGGTCGCACCTTGTTTCCGCTGCCACCTCCAACCCCGCGGCGCACGCGGAGGTGCGCCCTCCAAGGTGCTGCCGCGCCAAGGCTATTTTTCAAGTGACCACAGAGAGAGCCCGCAGCTTCTCCACCGTATAGTCGACCAGCACCGTTCCGCCTTGCGAGCCCACGGGATTGCTGGCCGGAACCGACCCGTAGCCGCCTCCGGCGACCGATCGGGGGCTGGGAAGGTAGGTTCCTCCGCCCGCGAGCTGAATCAGGAAGGTCTGGATAAAGGGACTGCGTACCTTGATCTGAATGCCGAAATCGAGATAACACTCGAAGGGGTTGGTCGCAAAGGCGATTTCGCCCAGGCGCACCACGTGGACTTCCATGGCGCGCGTCGGAGCGGTTTTCTGTTGTTCGTAACGCTTGGCCACTTTCAGATACCAGTTCATCCTGCGAAACGCCTGGGTGGTCTTCACATACCAGCGGGGTTCCCGGCGCACGGCGTCGTTTTCCTCCAGCTTGCGCTTTTCCTCTTCATACCGGCCACGCCAGACTTCCGCCTCGGCGAGCGCTTCTTCCACCTGCTTTTCGCTAATACAGTTAAGGGGAAGCTCCAGCGTTCCGACATCATGCCGCAAAACCGGTGCATGATCGCGATGATTGGAAAGAAAGGGGAGGATGCGCCCGACGGCATCCGCAATCCGCAGCGCGACCTCCTCCCGCTCCGTGCGGTTGCGAATCTCCAGCATCCGTTGGTGTGCCGCGCGCTCATAGAGAACATAGGAAGTCAATTCCCCCGCCGCGCTGCATTGCGGGAGGATAAACAGCTTTTCGCCATGACGCTTGCGCAGTTCCAGCCGGGTTTCATGCCAGAAATCGGCGCTGATCATGAAATCGTGCATACTCTCCTGCGCGGGGCTCGGCAGGTTAACCACCACGCCGGTGAGGGCTCCGGCCCCATCATAGGTAGCCAGCAGGTTGACGCTGTGGTCTTCATACCCTTCGATATGCGAAAAGGCATCGCGGGTCTTCTCGTCGAGGCCGTACATGGTGGAACGGCCATCCATCCCCGTCCAGCGCCGGTTTCGCCCGACCACCGCAGCATCCTGCCCGAAGGCGATGCTTCCTGCCGCGCGGGAGTCCCAGGCGCTGCGTACGGCTTGCGCGATCCGCTCCGCCGCAAAGGCGACATAGTCAGCGCCGGAAGCCCTCTCAACACGCGCGGATTCCGGCAAGGCATCGAAGGGATCCATGGCGTCATCACTCGTCTGCGGCGCGGTATGGGTATGCGTGGCATGCAAAATCACCTTTCGCGCGTCCAGCGAGGCTGTGCACAAACGCTCACGCACCGCGTCGCGCAGGTGATCGGAGATATCGATCAAATCGCACCCGACCAGCACGAGATGGTCGTCCCCGGACTCAAAGGCTGCGACGGTCGCCTTGAGCGGATCTTTCACCCCTTCGGAAACACGCGCATAGAACTGCCCCCGCAAGGATACCGGCTGCGCAATGGGGGTAATATCTGTTTCCGCCCAGCCGATTTTTAACTCAGATGTCTTCATACTATTTCTCCGAAATAACAAGTTCCGCTTCCCGCGCCCAATCCATCAGGGGCGGCTTTTCAAAGTTGGAACGGATCTCCACCCACCGACACTCGTCGGAGGAGGTCTGCAACCCTTCCATGATTTCGATCACATGCGCCGCGTGTTCGGGCGAATTGCGCAATGGCCGGTTTTCCCGGATCGCCAACGCCATTTCCGCCAGCCCGAGCGCGCGGTCCATACCCGCCTTTGCTTCCCGAAGAAGAGGTATCTCAACCGGTTCCTGTCCATAAGGGATGAAGCGACACAGCGGATTGAAAATGTGGTAGCAACCGACTGAAAACGAACCTTCATCGCCATGAAACTCCAGCCCGCGCAGGTGTGTTTGCGTTTTATGCGGGACATAATAGTTCGTCGTCAGGCGCGCGACGACTCCGCTTTCAAACTCCATCATTCCCGTGGTAAAATCGGGGGCTGTCACAGGAAACTCCCGCCCCTCCTTGTCGAAGCGGGGGTTTTTGAGGATTTTCGAATACCCCCAGACCTTTCGCACCGGCCCGAGCAGAAACGTCAGCGCCGTGATGGCATAAACCCCGACATCGAGCAACGGGCCGACGGTATAATAGGGAGCGGGCGCGGAAATCCAGCGTTCAATCTGCGCCCAGTTGACTTCCGCATAGACCAGACGCAGCGTTCCGAGCCGGTCCGCTTCCAGAAACTTCGCCGTGGTCTGAATCCCCTCTCCCAGATAGGTGATCGGGGCGGCGCTGAGCAGGCGACCGGACTCGCGGGCGATCCTGCCAAGCTCCACCGCTTCGGCATAGGTCAACGCCATCGGTTTCTCGGTAAAGACATGCTTGCCAGCCTTCAGGGCGCGGGAGTTCAGGTCGAAATGGGCATGGTGGACGGTCAGGTTGAGCACAACATCGACTTCCGGGTCGCCCAGAACCGCTTCAAAGTCGGGATAAACCTTGCCGCCGTATTCCCGGCAGAACTCCTCCGCCCGGGCAAGTTCCAGATCGGTCGCCCCGACGATTTCAAGCAGGTCGGGGTAGTTTCGGATCTGTTGACCATACTGGGTGCGGATGTGTCCGCAACCGACGACTGCAATGCGTAGTGGTTTCATTGGTAAAAATCTATTGGTTCCACCATAGTGTCGCTACCCGGAAAAATTCCCGGCAGTCTTCGGTGGGAATTTGGGGTGGCAATGCGCGGTCCAGAGGTCGATGGCGCGAAACCCCATGTCGGCCACCTCGGCAAAGAGCCGGTCGATCCGCCCGGCATAGGTTGCCGCCGGTGAAAACGCTTCGGCCAGGCTTGTATTGCCCTCACCAAAACCGGTGACGTTCCGATAGCCTTTCTCCCGACCCAGAAAATTGGCGGACATAAAGCTGAACTTCGGGAGCGGCGATGGAACGGCTGAAGGTTTCATTTCGCCGCCATGCTGAACAGAAAATCCCCGCCCGTCTTGCCGGGCGTTGACATTTTTTTGTGGTTTTGTGATCTTGAGCTTGCGTGAGCATTCCCCGCCTGAGATTCAAAAATGTACCCCACTTTCGCCGGGTCAAGCTCTGCGGCCCGGACGCCTATCCCTTGCATGATCACGAGTTCGGGGAGATTTTCTGGCTCGACGAAGGGTGTTTCCGCCACTGCGTCAACGGACGGTCTTTTTCACTGGAGGCAGGAACGCTGGTCTTTATCCGCCCCTGGGACGCGCATAGCTTTCATGGCGCGTCCGACCATCCCTTTTATATCCATAACGTCTGCTTTGACTGGCGCACCTTCCTTTACCTGCAACAACGCTATTTCCCGCACCAGACCGCCATCTATGGTGAAAACGAGCCTTTCCCGAAAATGGTGCTCTTCAATGAGCGCCAGTTGAAGAAGGCGCATCGGCTCTTTCTGGAGCTTTTCACCAACCGTAACGAGCGGCTGAATATCGAGTGGTATCTCCTGAGCCTTTTCACGGAATTCTGCCCCATCCGGCGCGATGCCGCAAAAACGCCGCCGGATCTGCCTCCCTGGATGGCCGCCGCGTGGGAACAGATTCACGAGCCGGAGCATTTCAGGCTCGGCGTACAGGAGTTTTGTCGCCTCAGCGGCCGTTCCCGCGAACACGTTTCCCAGGAATTCCGCAAAGCTACCGGACAGACGGCGGCGCAGTATATCCACCAGCTTCGCATGAACCACGCCGCCGTCCTGCTCGAAGCAAGTTCCCGGGAGATCGTCGATATTTCGCTGGAATGCGGTTTCGAAAGCCTTTCCCACTTCTACGCCAACTTCCGCAAACTCTACAAAACCAGCCCCCGGGTTTTTCGCCAACGCGCGCAGGGGAAGATGTATACGGATTAAATCAAGGCTTTTGCAGCGGCCGGGCCGCGAGTGCGGTCACCGTGGCGCTGGAACAGAGCATCACGATGGTGGCAACGACCGGATGCAGCCACCCGAGCGCGGCGATTACCATCCCGACGGTGTTATAGCTTAACGCCACGCGCAGGATGAGCCGGGTGCGCCGGGAGACCTCCCGCGCTTCGCGGAGCAAGGCGGGAAGCGTACGATAGTCGGGTTGCGCCCAACGCGCCTTGGCGCTGCGGATCGCCAATTCCGCCCCGTCGCCAACGGCGATGCTGGCGGTCGCTGCCGCGAGCGCCGAAGCGTCGTTGAGGCCGTCACCAAAGAAAAGGACCGGCCTGCCCTGCGCCTCCCATTGCCGTACGGCGGCAAGCTTCTCCATCGGGCGCATGGCGGTATGCACTTCGCCAAACGCCTCCGCCACTTCCGCCGGAACGGTGCTGTCGCCGGTCAGAAGGGCCAGTTGGTAGCCATCGCGCCTCAACTTTTCGGCGAGTTCCGTCGCGTGGGGCCGCATCTCTTCCTCCAGATGGCACGTCGCCGCCAGTCGGGAGCCGACGAGCAGATAAACCGCGCGCGCGCTTCCCCCGTGCGGGACCGCCCCGGGCAGGTTCTCGCGCACCATTGCCGCACTCCCGAGCCGCACCGTTTCCCACTCCCCTTGCAGGCGCGCCTCCGCCTCCACCCCCCGGCCCGGCACCGCGCGCCACCCGCGCAGTTCAACCGTCGCCCCTTCGGCGGCCCAACTCCAGAAAGGGCGCGCCACGGGATGGTCGGAACGGGCGTTGAGCGCCCCGATCAATGCCCGCACCTGCGCGGGGTCGATCCCGTCGGCCGCCTCCAGCGAGGCGACCTTCATCTCGCGCACGGTCAAGGTTCCCGTTTTGTCAAAGGCGATGGTTTTCACCATGGAAAGCGACTCCATCACCCCGCCGCTCGTGGGAGAAATGCCGCGCCGGAGCACCCCGGTCAATCCGTTGCGGTAAAGGAGCGGGATCGCCACCCCGAACGCGCACGGACACGCCACCAGCACCACGGCAAGGCTGTTGGAGATCGCGGAAGGGAGCCCGGCCCACCACCACCAGAAGGCAAACGTCGCCCCGCTCGCCCCGAGCACCGCAGGGAGAAACCGGGCGACCACCTTTTCCACGGAACGAAGAAACGGCGGCTTGTCGCGGAGGAGCCGCTGCGTGGTCGCGCCGATGGAAGCCAGTTCGCTCCCGGCGACTTCCCCCGTCATCTCCACTTCCAGCGCGGCGTCGAGCACGATCATCCCGGCGCGGATCTCTTCCCCCGCTTCAAGCGCGACCGGAAACGGCTCTCCGGTCAATGCCTGGCTTTGAACATAGGCGCGCCCTTTGCGGATGATCCCGTCCACCGGCAACGCTTCGCCCGGGCGGACCTGAAGGTGGTCGCCCCTGTGCAACGAGGCGAGCGGCTCCATCTGCCACGCCCCCTGCCGCCACACCCGGGCGCTTGCCACCCCGGCGAGCTGCTCCAGCGTGATCTGTTCGATGTGGCGCTGTTGCTTTTGAAGGAGGATCGCCCCGAAATAGCGAATCGCCGGAAGAAGAATCGGCACCTCATAGAAAACCGGGCCATGCCCGACGAGCGTCGCATGCACCGAAACGCCCCACGAGGCCGCCACCCCGGCGAGAAAAAGCTGGTCGGTCACGATGCGCCCCTCCCTCGCCGCGCGCCATGCGGAGCGGGTCAGGTCCCGCCCGCCGACCAGCATCGCCACCACCCCGCCAAGGGCGAGGAGGCCGTGCATCACCCAGCGCGTCGTCCCTTCCGGCGCGTCGAGATTGACCACCAGGTTGACATTCATCGTCAACCCGGAAAGGAAAACGAGCAGCCCGAGCACGCCCCACTCCGTCCCATGCCCCGGCTTGGGAAGCTCCGGAGCCGTCGCCTTGGCGGCGCCGCCGCAACAACTCCCGACCGGGGTGACCGGTGGAGCCGGTGGCGGGGCCGTGTTGGAATGGCAACAACTCATATCAGAAAACGCTTCGGTGCGAACCCGGGTCCAACGCCGCGGTCGGCGCGGAGGCCGACCCTCAGTTTAAGAGGCTGTGAAAAAAGCCCTTCAACGGCCATGGAGCACCTCTTTTTGCCTCTAACTGCATTCCTTCTCTCTTCTGTATTCCCTGAATACAGGCGGTCGTCGGAATTTCGTTATAGGCTAAAAATAGGTACTCCGAGGCCATTAAAATCATTTTTTCACAGCCTCTAAGGAACAGGCGAACCGGCGCGCTCGACCGCCTCCTGCTCGGCGGCGCGCAGATAACGCCGGAGCGGGTCCTCCTCGTACTCCTTCCAATCGAAACTCTGCATGAAGAGGTAGATGATCGCCAGCCATGCGAGGATCAGGAACGTATGCTTGATATACCACGGCGTGCGGCGGAAAAGCTCCATCGGCTCCTCCAGTTCCCGCCAGAGAGCGCCGTGAACCTCCCGTACATCCATATCTTCACCCCGTTCACCATCTTGATGGATCTTCATTTCACTAGATAAAAGTTGATCTGTTTCAACGCAGGGGGGCCTCCTCCGCTTCCGGGCGCGGGGTGACTGTCCGTTTCAGGGAAAGCAGGTAGGCAACCAGCGCGCGGGCATCATCGGAGGGGAGCCATTGATACCCTTCCGCGTCGATCTTGTTCCCCTCGGCGTCGAGCGTCATCGCCTCGGCATCGGCCTCGCTTCCGACGACTTTGCGGCGTTCGAAAAGGAACCGGTGCGCCGGCATGATCGACCCGGGCGAAGTGCTCGTCGGCTCAAACAGGTGCTGGTAATGCCACCCTGCGGAACTGAGCCGCTGGCCGACGTTGGCGAGGTCGGGGCCGGTCCGCATCGTGCCGAGGAAAGCGAACCGGTCGCCCTCGTAATCGGCGGCCACGCTCCGGCGATCGCCCCAGAAGCGTTTGTCGTCGTTGCCGTAGCTCGGCGAGCGAACCTGTTGCGTGTGGCAATAGACACACCCGTTGGCGGCGTAAACCAGTTCTCCGTGCCGGATCAATGCCTCCTCCACCGCCAGTTCGCCCGTCGGCACCGGCACTGCCTTCGCCTCGCTTCCATAATGAAAGACGGGGAGGATCACCAGTCCCAGCCAGGCGCTCAAAAAGGTGGCGAGAAATCCAAGAAAGATCGTTCTGAATTGGTGCATGGGGTCAGACTGATTGAATGGCCGCCGGTTCCGGCCTCGGGTTTTTTGCCAGCAGGGTCGGTTCGCTCTTCGGCACCGGTTTGCGCAACAGGAGCCAGACAAACGAAATGACAAACGCCACGTGCCCCAGCGTCATCATCTTGCCGGCAAAGGTCCGGTGTTCGAGATAGGGTAGCAACCGTTGGACGATCTCCATGAACGGCACGCTATCGTCCAGCAGCCAGAGCCCCTGTTTCACGCCGCCGATGGAGAGGGCCATCACGTAATAGAGCACCCCGACGCCGCAGAGCCAGAAGTGCGCGCGGATCAGCCAGACCGAAGGCCACTCCCGCCCGGTCAGCCGCGGCATCATGTAATAGATCGCGCCAAAGAGGATCATCGTCACAAAGGCGTACATCCCGAGGTGGGAGTGCCCGATCGTGTAATGGGTGAAGTGGGTGATCTTGCTCAGGTCGCGAAACGCCATCGAAGTTCCCTGAAGGCTGACTGCGGTATAGGAAAAGGTGCCAAAGACGACAAAACGGAAGGTCGGGCTGCTGCGCACCAGGCCGATGTCCTTGAAAGCGGTGAAGTGGTGGTTGACCGCCACCGCCAGCACGGGGATCACCATCATGAAGCTCGCCACGATGCTCAGGCCGATCATCCACGCCGGGTAGGGACCGCCGACCAGGTGGTGCATCCCGTTCCATGCATAGAAAAAAGCAAGCGACCAGAAGCCGACGATGGAAAGGTAGTAGCTATGGATCGGTTTGCCGATCACCTTCGGGATCAGGTAATACGCCGCCGCGAGGCAGACCGGCGTAAACCATAAGCCGAGCACGTTATGCCCGTACCACCAGTTCATCGGCGGCTGGGCCGGGGCCGCCACCGGGCTCCAGATCATCAGAACCTGCACCGTCAGGAAAAGCCACGGGAACCAGAAGACCGAGGCCATCAGGTACCACTGCGATACATAGATATGCCCGGGAAGCCGCCGCCGCGCCATGTCGACAAACGCAAGCATGACGGGGATGAACCCGGCCACGATCAACACCCCGGCTTCCTTCGGGTATTCGAGCCATTCGATCCCGGTGCTCCGCCCGGCCATCACCCCCCATACCCCGACGGCGTTGCCAAGGTTGAAAAGCAGCACCGAGAGGTGGAGCCATCCCGTGTGGCGCAGCGGCGCACGACAAAGGCGCGACATGATCCAGAGCCCGACGCCGATACACGCCATCGTCGACCAGCCGTAACTCATCGCCGTCAGGTGCGCGGGGCGGACCCGGCCAAACGTCAGCCAGTCGGCATCGGCGAGAAAAGCGGCGTTGTGAAGTTTGATGGAAGCCGCGATCGCCAGCACCGACCCTAGCAGAAGCCAGAAGAGGGCGCTGGCGAGGTAATGGACCACCGGATTGCAGGCGGCGGCATCGATCTCGGCGCGCAGGAGGCGGCTGCGAAGCTTCTGCGCCTCGTCCACATCGGTCGCCTCGGGAGCAAGGGCAACGTTACTCATGGCGGAGCGGCGCTGGAGGTTCGGGCATCTCGTCGCGGTCAAAAACGCTCAAGGCCCCTTGTTCGAGGTTTTGAAACTGGCCGTCGCCCCCCGCCCACCAGAAGGCCAGAATCGCGGAGATCGTCAAGCCGGTCACAGTCACCAGCAGCAGTGTAATCGGTACAATCATGACTTGCGCCGACCGTAGCCCGGATTACCGAAAGGGGGAATGCGGCAAACTGTCGCACCTCTTTTGGGAATCATGCCGGAGGGTTGACCTCCCGGCAACCGCGGCGTTGGACTTCGGGTACACCCGTTCTCTCCCGGCGACCTCAAACCCCACAGCGACGCGGAGGCCCGCCACGATGCTCCAGCGCCGGAGGGGAAGATGCCCTACGCCGCCGAACGGTAGCCGTTCGGGTCGATCTCGACTTCGGCGAACCCGATCGCCTTCAAGCCCCCTTCGACCTCGGTGCGGACATTCGGGAGCCCCCCCATCTCGTCCGGCGCGATCTGCACGCGCGCGTGCGGCGCGCCTTCGGGCCCGGCGAAATAACGGACCCGGAAAATACGAAACCCGAGACTGCGCACCCACTCCTCCCCCTTCTCCACCATGGCGAGCGCTTCCAGCGTCACCGGATTGCCGTGCAGGATGCGGGAACTCAAACATGGCTGGGCCGGGGCGTCGGCCGTTGGCAGGCCAAGATGGCGCGAGATTTCGCGGATCTCCCCCTTGGTCAACCCGGCGCTCTTGAGCGGGGCGAGGACGTGGTACTCCTTCGCCGCCTGCGAACCCGGGCGCAAGTGGGCGGGATCGTCGGCATTTTCACCGTAGGCGATCGCCCGAAAACGGCGCTCCCCGGCGAGTTGCTCCATTTTCGTAAAAAGCTCCGACTTGCAGAAGTAACACCGGTTGAGCGGGTTGCTCGCGTACTGCGGGTTGTCCATCTCCTGCGTACGGATCACCTCGACTCTCGCGCCGATCTTCTCCGCGAGGGCGAGCGCGTCGGCCAGCGACTGGCGCGGCAGGCTCGGACTGTCGGCGATCACCCCCAGCGCCCGTTCCCCGAGGGTCCGTTGCGCGAACGCGAGCAGGCAGGCGCTGTCGACCCCTCCGGAGTAGCCGATCATCAACGGCGCATGAGCCTCCAGTTCGCGTTCAAGGCGGGCGAGCTTTTCCAGTAAGGGAGGGGTAAGCGGCAGCGGCGAAACAGTGGTCGACATGGCGTTAAAGCTGGACGCGACGGAAAAGTTCGTCGAGCGGAAGCTGGAGCCCGATGTAAAACTCGCCAAACTCGGCGTACTCCGCGCTCGCCGGGTCAAACCGCATCTGGTAGACGATCTCCTTGATGTCGGTGCTGTTGTGGGCAAAGAGGGTGACCCCCCATTCCTCATCGTCCAGCCCGGTTGCGCCGGTGATCAGTTGCAGGATCTTGCCATGCCACTGCCGCCCCAGCCGGCCGTGGCCCGACATCAGTTTCTTGCGTTCCGGGAACGGAAGCGAATACCAGTTCTGGCCGACTGCGCGGCGCTTGGACATCGGATAAAAACAGATGAGCGGCCAGCCGGGGAGGTTCGGGTAGAGCTTGTCCCGGTTGTACTTCGCCATGCGTGCGCCGTACTGCTCGACGGCGGTCGCGATCTCGGGCGAATCGACCGGCAATCCCTTTTCCTCGGCGAGCGCCTTGGCGTATTCCTCGTTGCTGGAGGTGTATTCGCTGAGTTCCGTCAGCGAAAAAAAGCTGAAGACCGGCGTGAGCACATCGGGCCCGAGCGCCTGGGTGAGCCGCTTTTCAAACGCGTTGGCGGCGTGGAGGTCGGGGGTCAGCAACATCAGGCCGATATCGGCCTTGGGCGAAACGACGGAAAAAGTGAGCAACTGGGTCTCCTCCGCCGCGCGGATTTCCTGCACCAGCGCGGAAAACTCCGTCTTGGCCCGCAGTTTTTCATCCGCACCAAAGAGGCTCCACTGTCCATACTCGATTTTGTAATAGAGGTGGAGGACATGCCACCCCTCGCGGGGCACCAACGCCGAAGACGGTTCGCTCATAGGCTCGTCATCCAAGCCCATCGGGTCGGGTCGAGTCAAACCAAACGTTCCGCGCCCGCCGCTTCGTGGCGCGGGAGCGCCCCGGAGGGCGTCCCTCCGGCACGCAAGCGCCAGCCCTTCCTAGGAGACCAGTTCCTTCTCTGCGCTCGCCCGATCGGGGAAGATGCGGAAGACGAGGTCAAGCCGGGCGATCTCAAAGATGTTCTGCACGTTTTCGTGAATGCCGAAAAGGGCGAGTTGCCCCTCGTGCGTGCGGAGCCGCTGCATCGCCTCAATCAAACACGCCAGCCCGGAACTGTCGATGTAGGTCACCCCGGTCATATCGATAAAGATCGCCTTGGGCCGCGATTCCAGGATCGCGCCAAATGCCTGCCGGAGAGCGGCGGACTGGCTGAGGTCGATTTCCCCTTCCAGGACGAGGAAATCCGGTTCCGGGTTTGAAATGGTCGCCATAGGTGCTTTGGAAAGTGGGCAAAAAGTCAATCAGAAGCCGAAAACGGGCTCCAGGGCGGTTTACAGCTTGTCCGATACGAAAAAAAGAAGATTATGACGGCTTTCGCCCCCTGGCGGAAAGGATTTAATTTTTTGTTTTTTGCGCTTCCCGCTCCCGGTGCAAAAACCTAAAGTGCGCCGCGATGCGCGCAATTCTAGCACTCGAAGATGGTCGCCTATTTGAAGGGGATTCCTTTGGAGCCAAAGGAACCTCGGTAGGCGAAATCGTGTTTAACACCGCAATGTCAGGCTATCAGGAGGCGATTACCGATCCCGGCTCCCGAGGGCTGATCATCGCAATGACGGCCACCGCCATCGGCAATACCGGGATCAATTCACTCGACAACGAAAGTTCCCAGGCGCACCCGCGTGGGCTGGTCGTTGAAGAGATCAACCTGATCCCGAGCAACTGGCGTTCCGAAATGAGCCTGAACGACTTCCTCACCCGTTCGAAGATTCCCGGCATCTCCGGGATCGACACCCGGGCGTTGACCGTTCACATCCGGACGCACGGTACGATGAAGGCCTGTCTGAGCACCGATCCCGCGATGACACCCGAAAAGGCAGTCGAACTGGCCGCCTCGGGCGTCGGGTTTGACGGCGTTGACTTCGTTCAGGAAGTCACCACGCCGGAGACCTACGAATGGGACCCGGATGATCAGCTTTCACGCCGTTGGAACATCGCCGTCGGAGCGGGGGAAGTCTTCGAACCCCTCCCGCCGGTCCGTTTCAAGGCCGTCGTGATCGATCTCGGCGTCAAGTTTGAGATCCTGCGGAAACTCCGTCAGAACGGATTCAAGGTCACGGTGGTTCCGGCGACGACTCCCGCAGGGGAGATCCTCGCCCTGGAACCGGACGCGATCGTCCTCTCCAACGGGCCGGGCGATCCCGACCTGCTGGAGCCGATCCATGCCACGGTCCGTGAACTCCTCGGAAAGAAGCCGATCTTCGGCATTGCCCTCGGTCACCTCGTCCTGGCTCGCGCGCTCGGAGCCAAACTCCTCAAGCTCAGGGCGGGGCATCATGGCGGCAATGTTCCGGTCAAGGATCTGGCCACCGGCAAGGTTCTGATCACCGCCCAGGGCCACGGCGCGGCGGTTGATCCCGCGAGCCTGCCCGAGGGGGTGGAAGTCACCCACGTCAACCTCAACGACGAGTCGGTCGAAGGGATTCGCCACGCCGGACATTCCGCCGTGGGCATTCAGTTCCATCCGGAAGCTTCCGGGGGACCGCACGAGAATGCGTTTCTTTTCGCCGACTTCGCCAAACTGGTTGAAAAAAACAAGGGGGCGTGATAGGAAACGGGCATGCCCCAGCTTGTCATTTCCCTTCCGGACGCCGGTGAAGTCATTCATGAACTGACCCAAGAGCGGATCACCGTCGGTCGCAGTGACGACAACACGATCCCGCTCGACGACGCCAGCGTTTCCAGCCACCACGCGGAACTGACACGCAAAAACGGCGGCTACTTCCTGAAGGATCTCGGTTCCACCAACGGGACGCGGCTCAACCGCACCCCGGTGAGCGCCGAGCAACCCCTCAAGGAAGGAGACCGCCTCCGCTTCGGCAAGGTCGAAGCGATCTACGAATCCAACCACAAGCAGCAGCCGCTTCCCCCTCCCAAGGAGGAAGCGGCTTCGGCGACCCCTGCCACCGACAGCCGCCCTCCTGCGGACTTTGGCAACGCATCGCCCTTCCATCGCAAGAACGTGAAGAAAGATCCCCTCAACCTGATCGCCATCGTCGTCGCCGTGATCGGCCTGCTCGCCGCAGCCGCCGTGGCCATGACGATCTCGCAGGTGACGCCGCCCGCGCTGTAAACCAGCACCACTCCCCGGAGGGCCTCCAGCGAATGGCGTAAACCGCCGTAAACCGCAGCAGCGTCGAGACGACCTGCTCCACGAATTTGCAGGAAATTTTACCGGACCAGCGTACTCACAACGGGGAAGATTCGCTTCCCGTGCTGGAGTGCCGCCTGGCTCCTTTTGAACCGGGCCGCCCGCTGACTGCGGAGTCTGCCCCATCGCCGGTCTGGGCCTCCCTGCCGTCGCATCCGCTGGCGGAAAACCGGCCTGCCGGAATCACAACCGAAGCTCCCGACCGCCCCGGCGCATCGTTCAAGGCCGCGCTGGAAGCCGCTTGCGACGGGTTGCGCCTGCGCGTTCTCTTTTTTCTTCCGCCCGCGGCGAACCCCTCCTCCTTCATCGTCGGCGTCCTGCTCGACCCCTTTGGCGATCTCGCTTCGTACCTCGAAATCACGCATTCGGGCACGGGCGAGACCGGCGGGAGCATCGGGCGCGTCCTGCGCAATGTTCTCCGCCGCGACCCGCGCTGGCGGTGCGAATCGCTCGAAAGCGCCCTCCGCCCCGGAGCCTGCGGGGAAACCACGGTGGAACTGGCGATTCCGTTTTCCTCCCTCGGCCCCGTGGCGGCGCATCCCGGCTGGCGCGCCAATTTCTACCTTCGTCCCGCGCCCGATGCCCCCGAGCGGCTCTGGTCGCCGACCGGCCACCGGCGGATCGACTTTCCCGAACGTTTCGGGCATCTCCGGATGGAAACGGGGAAAAAAATTTAACAAACGACGCATTTGGACGATTGACATCCCGGCCGTTTTATGGTTCGTTGGGTCGATAGCTCGCGTCTTTCCCTTTGTCCAACGCTTGGACGGGCTCCTCAAACGCCATCAGCTCCCTCTCTCTTTTGCTTTAAGCTTCTGCCTTCAGGCATGGGTGGTAACGGATTGGCAACTTTCGAGATCGACGCGCTTTTCAGTGATTCGACGTTTATTTTATCCATTCGGAACACCCTCATGACGGGTCATAGCAAGTGGTTTGATGTTCACGCACTTTCGACGCTTTTTGCCGAAGCGGCGGGAACGGTTTTTGCATTCCTTACGGCTTCCGGGAAGGCGGACGCCCCGTGGAGCGCAGCCGTCGGCGGCGGCCGATCCGATACGATCAACAGGGGCTTGCGCCTGACGCCGCTCAACGCCTGCCTCTCCCTGCCCGAACCCTCCGGCGCTCATTAAAGAAGAAGGCCGCCGCAAAGAGGTGGCCACCCTGCCAGGAAGAACCTTTTTAGCCGATCGAAGCCTTTAACGACGACTCCAACCAGCGCTTTTCCCCCGCAAGGCTCGGTCTCTAATTTTTCCCTCCATTACCCCGGGCGGGATGCCCGGAAGCAGGTTTTTAGAATTTTCCATTTTGATGTTCGATGCCGACACCCCGGTCGGCGGATGACGGTGCAGCCAACCGCCGTCACCCCGGATTTTCCATTTTTTGTTTTTCACCTTTTCCCATCTGCCCATTGCCCGATATGACACCCTCGCCGATTGAAAACCTTTCGCTTTTCGCGGAAGACGAAATACCCAAAAAAGTCACCCGTCGCAAAACGGCCTCCGCAGCCTCTGCTGATGCAGCCGCCGTAAAGCCGGCAGCCAAGACCACCCGCGCCCGGCGTACCAAGGCCGCCCCGGCAGAAGAGTCGGGGGGCGGGGAGCTTCTCGAAGTCAAGGCCGCACCCAAAAAGACGGCCAAGGCAGCCGCCACCGCAAAAACCGAGGCCAAGACGGAAGCCAAGGCAGCCACAAAGACAAAACGCACCACGCGGGCCGCCAAGGCCGAAGTCGCCCCCGCGCCGGAAGAGGAAGCTCCCGCCAAGCCGGTCCGCCGCCGCGCCGCCACGACGAAGGCCGCGCGGACCAGTACCGCTTCCAAAACCGAAACGAGCGTTGAACCCTCGGGCGAAAGCGCTTCCGAACCGGCCCCTTCCCCGTCCGCGAAGCCCGCCGCGAAAGCACCCGCCAAAGCTCCCGTGAAAACGACGCGCACCCGCAAGCCAAAGGCCGAAGCTCCCGCCGAAGCAGTTGAAGCCGCTGAAACCGCCCCGGCAGAGCCAACGCCCGCGCCACGACCGGCCCGGCGCACCGCCGCACGGCGCGCCCCGGCTCCGGAACCGACCCCTGCCGCCGCAGGGGAGGAATGGCGTCCCGGCTCAGGCAAGGAAACCCGGGCGGCCTCCGCAACCCCGGCAGTTGAAACCGCTCCCGCTCCGGCTCCCGAAGCCGCTGCGCCCGCTGCAACACCATCACCCGCTACTGAGCGCTCCGCGCGCCAGGGAGGCGGTCGCCACGACCGTGGCGAAGGTTATCGCCGGGACCGCGACTTCCGCGACCGGGAAAACGGGCGCGATCGTTTCCGCAACCGCGGCGGACGCCACCGCGGCGATCGCCATGACCGCCGCGACCGGGGCGACCGCAACGATTTCCGCGAAAAGAGGAGTGCTCCCGCCGCACAGGAATATGCCACTCCCGAACCGGCGCTCGAGGAAGGACCGCGCGAGCCGGTCTTCGCCGAAGGGATCGTGGAAGTCTCCGGAAAAGGGTTCGGCTTCCTGCGCGATCCGAAACGGAACTTTGCCCAGCACCCGGGGGATGTCTTTGTCACCCCGGAAGTCTGCCGCCGCTACAACCTGCGCGACGGCATGTGGATTCGCGGGGAAATCCGTCGCGGCAATCGCGGCCCGCAGCTTTTCCGCCTCGAAAGCATCGAAGGCGAACCGCCCAATACCGAACGGGTCCTCCCGCTCTTCGAGGAACTGACGACGATCAACCCGAACCAATGGATTCCGCTCGAAACCAACCCGGAACGGTACACGACGCGGGTGATCGACCTGATGGCCCCGATCGGGCGCGGCCAGCGCGGCCTCATCGTCGCCCCGCCGCGCACGGGGAAGACGACGCTCCTCCAGCATATCGCCGACGCCGTGGTCCAGAACCATCCGGAGATGAAGCTGATCATCCTGCTGGTGGACGAACGGCCCGAAGAAGTCACCGAAATCCGCCGGACCGTGCCGCAGGCCGAGATCATGGCCAGTTCCAACGACCAGGAGATCAAGAGCCATACGCGGATCGCCCAGCTCGCCATCGAGCGGGCCAAGTGCCTCGTCGAAATGGGCAAGCATGTCTTTGTGTTGCTCGATTCGATCACCCGCCTGGGCCGCGCGTTCAACAACGCCACCGGCGGCGGCGGGCGGACGATGTCGGGCGGGGTCGATGCCCGTGCGCTGGAGATCCCCCGCAAGCTCTTTGCGGCGGCGCGCAATACGGAGGAAGCCGGTTCGCTCACCATCATCGCCACCGCGCTCATTGAGACCGGCAGCCGGATGGATGACCTGATCTTCCAGGAGTTCAAGGGGACCGGGAACATGGAACTGGTCCTCGACCGTAAGATCAGCGACCTGCGGATCTACCCTGCCGTCGATATCTTCCAGTCGGGTACCCGCCGCGAGGAACTCCTGCTCAACGAAAGCAGCCTGCACAAGATCAACATCATCCGTCGCGGGCTGGCCGGGCACAAACCGGCGGAAGCGATCGAACGGCTCCTTTCGTTCCTGAGACGTTTCCCGACCAATTCGCAGATGCTGAGGGAGATCCCCGGTTAACAGAAACTCGGGAAGCCCTCGCATGGCCGTCCAGCCGAGAAAACGCGCCCCGGGAGCCACCGCCGGCCGGTCTCCCCGGCGCAGGAACCGCTCCGGCGGCAACCGCAGGAAGCCGTCGTCGCGCCCGCTCTCCCTGCGCGATCTGCTGACCCGGCGCAACGCCGTCCGGCTCTGGTGGCTCGGGCTTCTCTGGTGGCTGGGAGTGGCGCTCTTTCCGCCAAGCTACCCGGCAACCCGTTTTTCAGGAGTGGTTTTTGCGGGGCTTCTGGCGCTTGGCCTGCTGGCGCTCTGGTGGCGTTACCGGGTTCTGCGCTGGAGCTGGCTCGGCCTGCTCGCCCTCGCCGCCTTCTTCTGTTCGCTGCCGGGCAACGACTGGTACGACCGCGTGGCGCTGCGGGGAGAGATCGGCCGGGCGTTGCAGCGTTACGAAGGGACCCGCCTTTTTCCAAAAGGGGAGAACCGGCTCGGAATGGATGCCGCCGGGATGATCCGGCGCGGCACGGTCGAGGGGACGCTCCTCTACAGCTTCAAGACGCTCAACCCGCTGCTGACCCGCAAGGCGTTCACCCTCTGGTGGCATGACGACGACCTGGCCGGCCTCGCCCGCGGCGCACGCCGCAAGGCGCGGCGGCTGACCCGCGCCAAAAATCTGAGCGGGTTTGACCACACCCTCCTCTACCCCGGCGACATGGCGATCCTGGCCGATGGCTCCCTTGCGCTCGCCTATCTCGGTGAAGGGCGCTGGATCGCACCCGACCGCACCGCCCGGCGGCTGGCGGTCGCCGGCGGACCCACGAACGCGGCGGCGGAGTTCAACACTCCCCTCTCGCTGATGCGCTGGCGTTTCCTGGAGATGCGCCGCACCCGGCCCGGACAACCGTAACGGCATTTCCATGAATGACGCACCGGCGGGGAGCGCGGCATTGACAAAGCCGCGCCCGCCCGGTATCCCCGAGTGCATTCCCGCCAGGAAAAAGAGCGGGTTCCCCACCCGACGCCATGGATACCGCCGCGCCTACTTTTCGCACGTTTCTCCTCGCCTGCCTGCTGCCGGTCCTCCTGCTGAGCGGCTGTGCCACCCTCACTCCCGAAGAACGCGCCCTGCTCCGGCCGCTGGAGCGGGCCGAAGCAAGCCTCAAGGAAGCGCGGGCCCTTCATCGCCCCGTCGCCGAACGGGCCGGGCATTACCTCGACGCCGCCGCCGAAGCCGCGGCCCTTTTCGAGGAGATCCCCGATCATCGCGAACGGATCATCTACAACGCCGCTGCGGGCGAACTGACCGTGCTGCTGCGCGACCATGCCGAGCAATGGCCCGCCGCAATCCGCATTGCCTCGCCCGCCGGTCGCGGCGACTATCTGGTGACATTGGCCCCCGCACTGGCCAGGGCGAAGAAACCGGGCGGCCCCAAGCTCTGGGACCCGGCGGCTTTCAGCAAATTCAAGGCGGCCGGGAAAGTCAGCAAACGCGGCTTCCGCAAAACGTTTGAGCAGAACGGCTATGGCGGCACCTTGGTCGGCATCCGCGAACGGGACGACATGGGGAAGGCTCAGCAACAATTTTCGCTCAATGCCGGAATCACCGCGCCGGTCACCGCCACGCTGGAGTTTGACCCGCCGCGCCACGCCCGGGATACCCCGCCCGGCACGGCGACGCCGGTGGTCGTACCGGTCACGCTCGCGCTTCACGATCCGGCCAAAGAGGATGCCTCCACCCTGGAGGGAGAGGTGCGCCCCCTGGCGGTCGATCTGACGGCCCCCCTCGCCTATTACCCGCGGCGCAGTGAGTTCTGGAACGGCATCCTTTCGATGATCCAGATCGAAAAATATATCTCCGAAAGCGGCCTTTACCTCCTGGGACCGTACGATCCCGAGCGGCTGCCGGTCATCTTTGTCCATGGCCTCGCCTCGACCTACCAGATGTGGTACAACGACATCAACGAGATCGAGGCCGACCCCGCCCTGCGCGGACGCTGCCAGTACTGGGTGCTCTCCTACCCGAGCGGCACGCCGGTCTCCTATTCCGCGCTCCGGATGAGGGAGGATCTCGCCGCCATCGCAGCGCTCTACCCGCCGCAGCGCGGCTACGTCGTCATCGGCCACAGCATGGGCGGCATCATCGGCCGGATGCAGGCGACCACCACGGGGCTCCACCTCTGGGACGCCTACCTCGGGCCGCGCGCGCCGGAATTGTACGCCAAGCTGCCGCCGGACAACTTTCTTAAAAAGGCGCTGATCTACAACGCCAACCACGATGTCAAACGCCTCGTCTTCATCTGCACGCCACACCGGGGAAGCGACATGGCCGTCGGTTCGCTCGGGCGGATGGTGGCCCGGCTCATCACGCTGCCGGTCACCATGGTCAACGCCCTTCAGACCACGCTCGGCGACTCACTCAGTTGGCTGCTCGGGAGCAACGGCGGCCGCTGGCCGACCGCGATCGAAAGCCTCTCGCCCAAAAACCCGACGCTCGTGGCGCTTAGCAAACTGCCGATCGAAGCGCGCTACAACTCCATCATCGGTGATCGCGGACGCGGCGGCGACCTTTCAAAAACTTCCGACGGCATCGTTCCGTACTGGAGTTCCCACCTCGAAGGAGCAGACTCCGAGTTGATCGTGCCCGGGAGTCACAGTTCGTCCGAACTGCCTCAGACGGTCGACGAACTCAAGCGCATCCTCACCCTTCAACTGACCACCCCGCCGCGGCAACCCGCCCGCACCCTGCCGAAGGCCGAGGCGAAGCGTTAGAGGCCCCATCTCCCCATACTAGCTGTTACCGTTGCTGCGCCATCTGCGCCGACCGATTGGACGAAGTTTTCTGCGGAGCTTCGGTTTCAGCCGCCTTGACGTTGATCTTCTCGGCCAGCGTCGTCAGCTTTTTATCAGTGTTGCCTTCTTCCTGAAGGGTCCGGTCGAGCAGGACTTCGTCCTCCCGGAACTGAAGCAGCCCGGCATAGGTACGGGCGCAGCCGTAGCTGGCGATTTCGTAATGCTCGATCCGCTGGGCCGTGGCGATGATCCCGGCGTCCATGACATCGGCGTTGGCATCTTCCTGCATCCATTCAGCGCCTTCCTCAATGATCCCCTCAATCCCCCGACACTTCGCGCCGCGCGTCGATTTCCCGAGGCGGGCGAAAATCTTTTCAAGCCGTTCAAGCTGCGTCTTGCTTTCGTTGAGATGCTTCTCCAGCCCGTCGCGCAGCTTGGGGGCCGTGGCGCATTTGATCATTTTGGGCAGGGCGCGGATGATCTGTTTTTCCGCGCTCACCAGGTCCTTCAGTTCACGGAGATAGAGTGATTCCAGAGATTCGTAGTCCATAAGAGGTTAGATTCCAGGTTTTTTTGTTGGCTTCGGCGTGGCTTACAGCCGCATAAATGTTGCTTTCCGAGCGTCTCCCCTTTGGCTTACGCTTCGGAGATTAATGGGGCTAACGTCTCCCTGTGCCATTCCGGACGTAGGCGCAGAGAACCCTGACCTTCACAACCGCTTTTCCCGTAATCCGCCCGCTCCTTTCATGATGAAAACGCTTCTCCTGACCAACGAATACCCCCCGCACGTCTACGGCGGGGCGGGGGTTCATGTCGATTACCTCAGCCGCGAACTGGCCCGCCTCGTCAACGTGGAAGTCCGCGCCTTTGGCGAACAGCACGAGACCGCAACGGAAAACGGCCTCACCCTCGCGGTGGAAGGGTTCGGGCTCGACACCTCCGGCTACCATTGCCCGAAGGCGCTCGTTCCGGTCTTTGGCGCGCTCTCCCGCAGCCTCGCCTTCAACACGGCCGGGATCGATGCCGACCTGGTTCACTGCCACACCTGGTACACCCACTTCGGGGCGATTGTCGCCAAGCTCGCCTACGGCCTGCCGATGGTGCTGACGGTTCATTCCCTGGAGCCGCTCCGCCCGTGGAAGCGCGAGCAACTCGGCGGCGGGTACGACTTCACCTGCTGGGTCGAAAAAACCGCCATCGAGATGGCCGACGCGGTGATCGCCGTCTCGCAGGAGACCAGGGCCGACATCCTCCGCCATTTCGAGGTCGATGAAAACAAGGTGGAGGTGATCTACAACGGGATCGACCTGGAGGAATACCGGAAGACCGCCTCTGATGGCGCGCTCCGCAAATACGGCATCGACCCGGAGGTTCCATTTGTCCTCTTCGTCGGCCGCATCACCCGGCAGAAGGGGATCATCCACCTCGTCAACGCCATCGCGTCGATGGATCGCGGCTACCAGGTCGTCCTTTGCGCCGGTGCGCCCGATACGCCGGAGATCGCCGCCGAGATGAAAGCGGCGGTCGGGGCGATCGAGCGCCCGGGGGTCATCTGGATCGAAGCGATGCTTGATCGCCCCTCCGTCCTGGAACTTTACTCGCACGCCGCCGTCTTCTGCTGCCCTTCCATCTACGAGCCGTTCGGGATCATCAATCTCGAAGCCATGGCATGCGAGACGCCGGTCGTGGCGAGCGCGGTCGGGGGGATCAAGGAGGTCGTCGTCCATGGCGAAACCGGCTACCTCGTCCCGCTCCAGCAGATGGAAACCACCCCGTTTGAACCGGTCGACCCGGCGCAGTTTTCACGCGATCTGGCAACGCGCATCAACGAACTGATGGCCGACCCCGCCCTGCGCGAAGCGTTTGGCAAGGCGGGACGCCGCCGGGTCGAGGCGATCTTCGGCTGGCCCGCCATCGCCCGGCAGACGGTGGAACTCTACGAGCGCCTCCTTTCCTCAAAAAAATGAAAACGCAACGCCTCGGAACCAGCGAACTGGAAGTCACCCGCCTCGCCTATGGCTGCATGCGGCTGGCGTGGCAACCGCCGAACGTCAGCGCTGAAGCGATCGAAAAAGGTATCCGCGCGCTCGAAGCGGCGGTCGAAGCCGGGTACACCTTTTTCGACCATGCCGACATCTACGGACGCGGCGCATGCGAGAGCATCTTCGGCGAAGCGCTCCGGCGGCACCCCGGCTGGCGCGACCGGCTCATCATCGCCACCAAGTGCGGCATCCGCCGCCCGGACGACCCGCACCCCGGTGCGCCGCACCGGTACGACTTTTCCTTCGAGCATATCGTCGGCTCCGTCGAAGGCTCGCTGCAACGGCTCGGGGTTGAAACGATCGACCTGCTGATGCTCCACCGCCCCGATTTTCTGGCTGATCCGGAAGAGATCGCCCGGGCCTTTACCCGCCTGCACGAAGCGGGGAAAGTCCGCACCTTCGGCGTCAGCAATTTTCGTCCTTCGCTCGTGGCGGCGGTGCAGTCGGCCCTCCCGTTCCCGCTTCAGGTCAACCAGGTGGAGATCCACCCGCGCCGCCTCGACGCCTTTACCGACGGTACGCTCGACCAATGCCTCGAACGCCGGCTCACCCCGATGGCGTGGAGTCCGCTCGACCGGGGACGCCTCGCACCGGGACAGCCGAGCGACCCCGCTCTCTCCGCTGATCCCCACTGGCTCCAACTGACCGCCACGCTCGACACCCTCGCCGCCGCGTACGGGATCGACCGCGCCACGCTGGTGCTCGCCTGGCTCCTGCGCCACCCGGCAAAGATCATCCCGGTCATCGGCTCGACCGACCCGGGCCGCATCGCCGCTGCGGCGCGCGCAACCGAAACCGCGCTCGACCGCGAGACGTGGTACGAAATCCTGCACGCCGCGCGGGGCGAACCGCTTCCTTAATCCATTGACTGAAGCGTGGCGTCGAGCAACCCGAGGAGGCCCATGCCCATGGCCGAGTGGATACGGTAGCCGCCGCGCTGAAGGGCATCGCCGCCGCGATTGATCTGGCTGACGCCGCCAAGCCATCCCTCGGCGTTCACCTTTGCCAGAGCGCCCTGACGAACGGTACGGCAAAGGGAGAGCATCTCCACTGGAAGCCACTCCTGCCGCACCCCCAAAGCCAATGCCGCCGCGATCCCGCAGGAACCGGAAGTTTCCGCGCCGGAGCCGGGATCATCCGCATAGCTTGCCCACAACCCCTCCTCCAGCAAAGGGAAACGGGTGACCCACGTGGCCACCTCCTCGAAAACGGGCCGCAGCCGTTCTTCCACGCCGACGTGTTCAGCCAGATAGGGAACCGAACGGATGATCCCCAAGAGGAACCAGGCAATCCCGCGCCCCCAGTTCACAAAAGTCCGGCGTCCAAGGCGCGTCCGCCCCTGGCTCAACGCTCCACCGTGCCAGAGGGAGCCGATGCGGCGATCAAGAACCTCAAGCGCCGCCTCCGCAAGCCGGGGATCACCAGTGAGCCGGGCCGCAACGGCGCTTGGATACGCCACGGTATAGCAACCCTCGGCAGTGTAATCATTCGCGTCTCCCGCGGCGGCCTCTGCGGCGTTGAAAGCGAGCGCGAAACGGCTCCAGATTCCAGCAAAGGCCGGAGCGGAGCGAAGCGCGGAAAGCACGTCGAGCGAGGCAAAGGGAAGCCCTCCCTCGCGCCCGTAGACGGCATTCCGGACCGGGCGGCTCCGGGGGTCGCAATAGAACAGACCGTTGGGAGATCCTGCGCCGAAGTAGCGCCAATGCTGCTCCAGAGCCTCAAGGGCCTGCGGCGTGCCGTATTCCTTGAGACCATCCATGACACACCCCTCCAGCCAACTGAAAGGTTGTAGCGAAGCGAGGGAAAAGAGGGTGCGGCGAAAAGCGGCGGCCCGCCCGCCGGGCGGCTCGGGGTAAAGCTGTGGCAGAAACCTGCGTGCGGAAGCAATCTCCGGGGCATCCGTGAAAAACCAGATCAACCCCTCAAGCTCCGGAGGAAGCGAGAGGCGGATACCGCTTTGAGCCACCTTCCGGGCCTGCGCGGACGAAAGCGTGAGAAAGAACGGCTCGAAGGGACATGGGACATGAATGCTCCATTGGCCGAGCCGCTCGCCGCAGCAGGTTTCAACGGCAACCGGAACAGGCGGCGCGTGCCGGACATCGAGCGCAACCGTCAACGACAGCCGCCAGAGGGCGCTCTCCCGCTCGGAGGGATGCGCCTCGACCCGCCAGCATCTATCGGCATCTGCAAGAACGGGCCGGGCCTTGAACCCGGGATGAATCGCCGCGCCCGTCGGCAGGGAAGGGGCCGGAAAGATGGATGCCGGGGTCATTTCCTGCGTACGCAAAACCGGTCGGAAAGGCGGGGGAAAAACCGGACGCCGTCGCGCTCCGCCCTTTTTCGACGCTGTCGCCAGCCGATCCATCCCAGCATGGCGAGCGCGCTCCAGGCGAGGGAGGGCTCGGGAATCACCTCCACTTCCAGGTTGCTGAAGGTGGCGTACCGGGTGTCTCCGTCGGGAGCGGCGCGCAGGCCCAGGATGCCGCTCGCATAGGTGTCATCCATTGTACTGACTTCGCCCAGAAGAATGGTAAATTCTCCCAGAACATCCTTTTTGTAAACGGAAGCGGCAAGAAGGCTCCCATTTGCGGAAAAATGCAACTGGTACTCGGTATCTTTCGCCAGCGTTTCGGCAAGGGTGGTCTCGACAAGGCTGCTGCCCTCCCCCGTGGCAGCATTCAGGGAGATAAAAATCCGGTCGGAACGGAGATAGGCGTAATACCCGACGATGCTGGAACTGACCGACTGCGCCCGCCCGACAATACCCCGGACGAAGTTCCCGGAGGTTCCTCCCGTGACACTGAGGACCACCGAAGCGTTGAAGTTCTCGATCACGCCATCGACAATCGGCCCTTGTGAACCGGTGTAGAAGGCGGTCTGGTTGCTGCCGTCGTCCCGGCGCAGCATCAATCGCCACTCATTTTCGGCCACTTCCGTGACGGCGATGGTGCCTGCATCGGGATCGGTCCCCGAGAGCACCCCCTGCCAACCCGTCGGAAGGCCATTTTCGGGTGCGGTAAAGGGCTCGTTCCAGGTATGGACGACAGCGCTCTTTGCCGAAGGAAGGGCAAGCCCTGAGAAAAGGGCAAGCAGGGCGCATGCTGCAATGGAGGTAGGGATCAGTTTCATAAACTTCAAAAGACTGTGAAAAAATGAGTTTATTGGCCCCTAAGGCAGCGTGTAGAGGCGGTTGAAGAGCGGGGGCTCCTTGTAGGGGAGATCGTCGAGGAGGGGGATGATCTCCTCCCTCCGGTAAACTTCCACGTGCCCGTCAGCGAAGGCGGTGTGGACGAGGCCATGATAGCTTTTGTCGGGAGGCGGCGTGTCTTTGCCGGAGGAGAACCAGATCAGGCCGCCGCCGTATGGCTGCCCCGGGGTGTCGTAGTCGGCGCGGTAGTTGTCCCGCAGGAGCATCAGGCGGGAAAGATTTCCATCAGCGGCGACCCGCCGGAGATTGGCCGGGTGGTAGTTCTTTTCCTGATAGGGCATCGCTCCGTAACGGTTGGCAGCATAGTGGGTATAGAACCAGGGGCTGATGGAATTGCTCTTCGGGTTCTGGAAAGCCCGCGTGTTCAGATACCACGGCGCGGCCAGAGGGCTGAAAAAGATGGCGGGATCAGAGACATACCCGCCGAGGCAGAGCGTGCGCGGGTAGGTTTCCTTCGTGCCGGAGGCGGAGACCTCCTGGTTTGCCTGGGAGTAGGGGAGGACGCCTTGATGCTCGGCGGCATAGGCGATCAGGGCGCTGGCAATCTGGCGGTGATTGGAGAGGTTCATCGTCGCTTTTGCCGCAACACGCAGGCGGTTCACGACCGGAAGGGTCAGGGCCGCAATCAATCCGATGATGCCCACGGCCACCAACATTTCCGAGAGGGTCGCCGCACAAGTCTTTCCGGGGGAAGAAAGGTTCATGGCTCAAAGGTGACGAGGAACAGGCGGTGGCCTCCGGCCGGGATCTCGACACGATCGAGATCCGCAGGGACCGCCGCACCGGTGGGGGTGATTTCGCTGGTGTGGACCACCTTCCCCGCCAGCCGGACTTTGCCGGCAGCGGCGTGGAGGTTCCGGTAATTGCCGACCAGCAGCAACGCCTCGTCTTCTCTGCCAAAGGCGCTGCACCGGAAAGCCTCCTGCGGGGAGTCGGCTTCGATGAGGGTGCCGTTGGTCAACAGAGGCGCGTACGGCGCGAGCGTGGCGAGGGCCCGGGCGTGGTAATAGAACGTCGCAGGGTCAAAATCGCGGAAGGCGTAGTAGGTGATCCCACCCGCGCCGTTGAGGTAAGCCTCCAGAATGATCTGCTCCAACCGGAAGGGAGGGTACGGAGCATAGGTGCGGGCTGTGATCCACGGGATGATGTCCCGCTTTCCGAGTACGGCATAGTTGCTCCGGATGGTCTCGCCCACGATGGTCGGTTCACCCCCGACATAGAGCGAGGGAGCTGCCACCTGAACGGCTTCGGGATAGAGTTGCCTGAAATCGTAGATTTTGTGATAGACCGGCGGTTCGGCCTTGGTGTTGTAGAGGCTTACGACCGGGTTCCTTCCCCTCGGGGCGGTGCCCTGGGTGGCGTTGTGGAGGTCGGTCATCATGCGCGTGCCATGACCGATGATGAACGCTTCCCACTCTTTTTCGCCGGACTGTTTGAAAGCTGTGCGGGCGGCTTCGCTCTTGCGGGTTTCTTCGTAACCCTTCTGCCAAAGCTCAATATCATAAAAAATGTAATCGGGGGCGTACGCCCGGGCGAGGCGTCCGATGCGTTCGATCGTTTTCTGATAGAGGCTCCCGGTATAAAGCGGGTTGACGAACTTCCCCGCCTTGCCCCGGACGACGTTGAAGATCTCCGGCCGGTCTTTGTAGCTCGCGGCCATCCGGTGAAAGACGGAATCGTTGAGCACCACGCCAAAACCGTGTTCCCGGGCCTTGCGGGTAATCTCATGAGCTTCCTCTTCATCCATCCACGGGAAAACCGGTACGTGGCTGAAGCCAAGGTCGCGGTAGGCCGAGTAAAACTCCGGCCACTGGTTGATCTCCCGCCCGACCATCCAGGTAAGGCTCGCATTCAGAGCCGCAGCCTCTTTGGGCACCACGGGGATCTCCATCGCCTGAAGAGGGATGGTGACGCCGTTTTTGAGCGTCTCCCCATCCACCCAGGAGAGGCGCGCCTCGGCTTTCTCCGGGAGTTTTGCCCCGGCCTTCACCCGGAAATAGTATGGCCCGGTGAGCCGATGGCGCAGCCCGACAGAAGGAAGATGGTAGCGAACACGCCCCTCCCCCGCTTCGGCGAGTTGACGGCCGCCTTCAGGGAGGGTGAGAAGCTCGATCTCCGAAGGGAGATCAAGCTCCATTTCGAAGGGCTCAACCGCCTCTCCCGTCTCTCCCTCCCGGAAGTCGAGAAACCCGAAGAAGTTCGGTGTCGGGATATTGGTGCTGATGGTGAGAATCTCCGTGCGGGGTTGGATGCTGACGCCTTCATGCACGAAAAAAGCCTTGGGAAAGGAGGAGGCATCCGGAAGCGGGCGTTGCGTTTCATCTTTCAGGATGGCCAGTTCATCCATCCAGACGAAATTGCTTTCGCCGCGAAGGCGAAGAACGACGTAGCGCGCCGTGGCCCCGACCGGCAGCGTGACCGGCTCCACGAAAACCGTGCCGGTCTCGGGAAAATAGAAGTATTCGCCGGGATTGCTCTGCGCGAGTTCCGCCTCGCCATCGTGAACCTTCTGCCTGCGCGCCGCCTGGTAAAAAGTCTTCCCGTCATCGCCGAGCAGGATGGTCAGTTCAGCCGGATAACCTTGATTCGGGCGCTGTCTACCCCCGACAAAACGGGAAACGACGCGATCAATCCGCTCCGGCCTGCCCAGGTCGATCAAGAGGTCGACGCCCTGTTCCGGCCCGCTGCTCCAGCCGACGGTTTCATCGGAGAACCAGATCTTTCCCGTGGCCACGGGCGATAGGATGCCATCGGTCAGCTTCTTATCATGGCCCGTTTTACTATAGCGAAGGTAGTTCGGCTTTCGCGAGAACCAGACGGGCCTGCCGTCGGCAAGGTTCATGCCCGAGGTCGCGCCCGCCCATTTTTCAGGCTGGTTGCCGGAAGGAGCAGCCTGCGTTTGTGAAGACGCGGGACGGGTCATCGCGAGAAGGGAGGCGATGAAAAAAGAGAGGGGATGTTTGAAGATGCGGGCCATGAATGGAGGGATCAGGGATCAGGGTGCCAGGGAGTCCGGGGCGATTTCCCGGGTGGAATTGCGCCGGACCAGTTCGCCTTCCAGCATGACGTGAGTGGACTGGATGGGGTCGCCGGAACGGATGGTCTCCAGCAGCAACCGCGTGGCCGTGTAGCCGATTTCGTAAACGGGGTAGATGTAGCTGGTCAGTTGGGGTTCTTCGGAGGTGGCCACAAAGTTCCCGGCCCTTCCGAAGAAGCTGACATCCTCGGGAACCCGGATGCCGCGCGCCGTCATGGCCCGGATCAGGCCCCGGCAGTAGCCGTCGGTCGCCAGAATCGCGGTCGGCCGGGGCGAGGCGGCCAGCCATTGGTCGATGAAGGCATTGAAAACCTCCTCATTACGCTCGGGAGAGACCGGCCATGGCCGGGAAAGTTCCGGACAGGTCAGGCTGCCGCCCAGCGCTTCCAGCGCAAGGAACTGGCCATGCCGGGCCCGGGCGGTATTTTCGTCCTTCAAGGTATGCTGAAAGAAGACGAAATGACGGTGGCCCAGTTCCCATGCGTGCTGGACCATCCGGAAGCCCGCGCGGTCCCAGTTCGGGGTGACGCTGATGGCGTTGAGCGCAGGGGAGCAGCGGTTGAGGAGGGCGCAGGGGAACTGCTGGGTAAGGTAGGAGAGCAGATTGAAGTCGTACCCGCTTTCAATGAGGACACCGTCGGCCTTCTGGTCCAGCAATACCTCGGGCAGGCCGCCGGTGTCGGCGTCGTGAGGGCAGAGCAGGATGTTCCAACCCGCTTCGGCGGCCGCCTTGCACGCCCCGGCAAAGACCCCGCTGTAGTAGCCGTCGTTGGCCTGCGTCCGGGTGTAAACATTGGTGCGCAGCAGCAGGGCCAGGATCTTGGTATAAGTACGCTTGCCCTCCTCGCCCTGAAGACGCTTCGAAACAGCCTGCCGGAAAAGTGCGTCGGGGCGGTAGTTCAGCTTCCTTGCGGCCTGAAACACACGCTCCCGGGTCTCGGGCGTGCCGGCCATCTTGCCGTTGAGAATCATGGAGACGGCGGTGTGGGAGACGCCCGCCTCACGACCAACGTCGCGGATGCCGGTTCGCTGGGATTTGCGGGTGCGCGTCGGGTGACTCATGATGCACGCAGAGTGGCAACTTTCAACTTTCCTGTAAAGTTAAAAATTCAGAAAATGGAAATATTCTCAATCTCCATGGAGCCTCTTTTCCAATCGTTGTTTTTGTGGCTTGAGGGCTCTTATTGGGATGCTCACTCTATTTCATGGTTCATAAATCACCTTTACAGCAGTCTGAATTCCTTGAAACAGGCGGGGAAGATTTTCCGGAACAACGGCAGGAAATCAACTGAACTTGATTCCCACTACTGGAAAGTAATCACTTTCCAACAAAGTTTACAAAATTTTCAGAATCAGCGGAACGGTGTGAACACTCTGCGCCCTCCTTGTCGCTTTTCGTGACCGTTTCCGCGTTTCCTTTGACCCGGGTCAAGGGAAACGCCGGGCGGGCGCGGGAAAATTTCGGGACAAACCCCTTTTTCTCGGCTATCTTTGGCCGTTTACAAAAATGTCTATACCTGCTGCCGGAGTTGACCTCGTTGAAGATATTCTCGCCCTCAAGCGTGAGCGCAATGCCGTGATCCTGGCTCACAATTACCAGATCAAGGAAATCCAGGACATCGCTGATTTCGTCGGAGATTCGCTCGGCCTGAGCTACAAGGCCGCCGAAGCGGACGCCGATGTCATCTGCTTCTGTGGCGTCCACTTCATGGCGGAGACGGCAAAAATCGTCAACCCGTCGAAGACCGTGGTCCTGCCCGATGTTGAGGCGGGGTGCTCCCTTTCCGAATCATGCCCGGGCGAAGCGCTGGAGGCGTACCTCAAGTTGCATGCCGACAAGAACTACTACGTCATCGCCTACATCAATTGCAGCGCGCACGTGAAGGCGCTTTCCGACGTGATCTGCACCAGCGGCAACGCGGTCAAGATCGTCAACGCCACGCCGAAGGATCGCAACATCCTCTTCGTCCCGGACCAGAACCTCGGTTCGTGGGTGATCGAGCAGACCGGTCGCCCGATGGAACTCTGGAAGGGGCATTGCTACGTTCACGTCGAATTCACGGCGCAGAGCATCGAACGCATCCGTGAAAATTACCCCGATGCACCGATTGTCGCCCACCCGGAATGCACCTACGCCGTCCGCATTCTCGCCGACGAAGTCTGCTCGACGGAAAAAATGATCAGCTACTGCCGGGACAACCCCGCCGAGGCGTTCGTCATCGTCACCGAAGAAGGGATGCTCAACCGGCTGCGGCGCGAACTCCCGCACAAGACCTTCATCCCCGGGCCGACCGCCGCCTGCGCCTGCGCCGAATGCCGCTTCATGAAAATGAACACGCTCGAAAAGGTTCACGACGCGCTGCTCCACCTCAAGCCCGAGATCACGATCCCCGAAGCGATCCGCGCCCGGGCCGAACTGCCGATCCGCCGGATGCTGGAAATCAGCGCCCGTTAGGGCAAAGACGCTCCAACCGTAAAAACCGCCCGGTAATGCCCGCCGTGCCGGGTCATCGTCCGGCGGACCCGCGCCTGGAGCACCCGCGCGAAAAGCTGTTCCTCCAGTCGCTGGATCAAGGCGGGGTGGCGGGTCAGGATGTCGAGGATCGGTGAATGGTATTCGATGATCTCGCCCCCCTCCGGCGTCGGCCGATATTCCGCAAAATAGCCGCGTGCGTCGCGCCAGGCGGTCCATGCCTTGAGACGGGCGGCAAATGAGCGCCCGGCGAGCCGTTCGCGCTCTTCGTCTTCCGTCCGCTTGAACCCGAGGTAAAGCAGCTTCTCCGGCGCGGTCGCCCCGAAAAGACTTTCCGCCGAGCGCAACAGGTCCACCGACAACGCCGTCTCCTTCGGGAAAAGGGCGAGCGTCGCCTCGCTCAACCGGTAAAGAAGGCCCGGCCGCCCCGACTTACCCGCAACGGTGGGACGGCGAAACCGCTCCAGATACCCCCGCGCCTCAAGGTCGGCACACGGTTGCTTGATCGCCATGTAACTCATGCCGAAATGCTCCGCCAGTTGGGCCACCGTCAACCCCTCGCTCCGTTTCAGGCGCAGGACGATCTCCAGCCGCACGCTCTTGCCGACGACATCGGCAAGCGCCACCGGCGCGCAGGAGGGAGAATCGTGGCTGGCCATAAAACCAGGCGATTGTTCCCCTTTGCGGAAGGCGACGCAAGTTTGAAGCGTAAAACAGACTACAGCTCCATGTCGTCTCTTAGACGATCCGGCAGATTCATGTTTTCATGCAAGATCGAAAGGATACCCAAAGCTCCCTCCTCCAGCACCTTGAAAAAAAGATAATGGTGTCGATGGTGGAAAAAGTAGACCCCGCTCAATCGCCGCTCTTTGACAGGTCGCCAGAGATGACGCTTTGTCGGGAGGGCGAGAGCTGCCGTCATCAAACCTCTGACATAGTCGTCTGCCTGGGCATCACCCCATTCTTCCGAGGTGTATTGCCAGATGTCCAGCAGGCGTTCGCGTGCAATCGGGAAGACTCTGACCTGCATCAGCCTGCACCTTTGCGGCGTTTTGCCTCTGCGAGAATCTCTTCGGCATCCAACGGGATGAAGTCAGAGTCGGGAGCGGCCATGGCCGTTCTCAGTTCCTGATACAAAGCTTCCCATCGTCCCGCCTCTTCACATTCATAATCGCGCCGGACAAGATCGCGGATATACTCGCTCGCAGAGTTGTAAAGCCCTTCACCAGAGGCTCGCTGTTCAACAAATTTTCTCAAAATGCCGGTAAACCGGACGTTGACGCCTTCAGCCATGGAATGCCTCCTTTTCCCACATGATACCATTCGTCCCACAAAAAGGCAAGAATACGGGACAACCATCCAAAAAAAAGCGCTCAAATCTCTTCCAGATTGAAAACATTGTTTAACAAAATCGTCTTCGTCCGTTTGACAAATGGCGATATGAGGCGATCTTGATCTCAGCGGAACTCCGGCGGGGTTGCTGGTTTGTCCCCCCGGGGCTTCCGCGCCTCTTTTCTCTCCGCCTCGTTTTTCCCCTCGGGGAATCGCTGATTAAATGGAACCGGACGAAAACGCAGGCAGTTTTGATGGATTTTTGGTTCGATTTCCGCAGCCTGTCCTAAGACAGGTGAGGACAAATCGGGCCAAAAAGACGCAAAAATGACCAGTTTACGACCGAGTTTGCTTTAATCAGTGGTTCCTTAGTGGAATGGTCCGCTGTTTGCCACTTTGCAAACGCGGATCAGAAGCGGCGGATTTTTGTCTTCTTCTTCCAGTGCACGTCGTCGATCTCGGGGTAGTCGAGCGTATAGTGCAACCCGCGGCTCTCCTTGCGCAACAAGGCGCAGTCGACGATCAGGGCGGCCACCGTGGTCAGGTTGCGGAGTTCGAGCAGGTCGGTATTGACCTTGAAGTTCCAGTAAAACTCCTCGATCTCGCGCAGCAGGTTTCTCAAACGGGTGCTCGCCCGTTTCAGCCGTTTGTCGGTCCGGACGATGCCGACGTAGTCCCACATCAGGCGGCGGATTTCGTCCCAGTTGTGATAAATGACGACCATTTCGTCGACATCGTTGGCGTTGCCGCTTTTCCAGCGGGGAAGTTCGGGCTCGATCAACCCCTTGCGCCCGATCGGCAGTTCCTTCAAAACGTGGTCGATCGCCCGGTTGGCCACGACCACCGCTTCGAGCAGCGAGTTGCTCGCGAGCCGGTTGGCCCCGTGCAGGCCGGTGCAGCCGACTTCGCCGATCGCATAGACCCCGCGAAGGCTGGTCGCCCCGTCGGCATCGGTCAACACCCCGCCGCACTGGTAATGCGCCGCAGGGACGACGGGAATCGGCTCCCGGGTGATGTCGATCCCGAAGCTGAGGCAGCGTTCATAAATCGTCGGAAAACGCTCGCGGACAAACGCCGCATCCTTGTGGGTGATGTCGAGGTAAACGCACGGCGCGCCGGTCCGCTTCATCTCCTCGTCAATGGCGCGCGCCACGATGTCGCGCGGGGCGAGCGCCCCAAGCGCATGGTACTTGTGCATGAACTCGGCTCCCTTGGCGTCGATCAGGCGGCCCCCTTCCCCGCGTACCGCTTCGCTGATCAAAAATGAACGCGCCGCCGGGTGGTAAAGGCAGGTCGGGTGAAACTGGATGAATTCCATGTTGGCGATCGTCGCCCCCGCCCGCCATGCCATGGCCACGCCGTCGCCGGTCGCGACATCCGGGTTGGTCGTATAAAGATAAACCTTGCCGCACCCGCCGGTGGCGAGGATCAGGCGATCGGTTCGGAAGGTCTCCACCTCGCCGTTGGTGTCGTTGAGCACGTAGACGCCGAGGCAGCGGTCCTCCCGGGTCAACCCGAGCTTGCCGGTGGTGATCAGGTCGATCGCCATATGGTTTTCGAGCACGTCGACGTTCGGCTTCTGCGCCACGGCACGCAGAAGCGACTGCTCGATCTCCCGCCCCGTGGCGTCGCGTGCATGGAGGATGCGGCGCATCGAGTGCCCCCCTTCCTGAGCGAGGTCGGGCTCGCCCCCTTCTTCGCCCGGCCGTCCGTCGAACCGGACGCCGTAGTCGATCAACTCGCGAATCCGCTCCGGCCCTTCGGTGACGATGGTACGGACCACCTCCTCGTCGCACAACCCCGCCCCGGCGGTCAGCGTATCCTGGACATGGAGGTCAAACGAGTCATCGCCGCTGATCACGCAGGCGACCCCGCCCTGCGCATGGGCGGTGTTCGACTCGCCCCGCATCCGTTTGGTGACGATCGCCACCGAACCATGTTCCGCCGCCTTGAGCGCGTAGCTCAAACCGGCAATCCCGCTCCCGAGGATCACAAAATCGTAATTCTTCATCGCACTTCTTCCTTACAAAAAAATCGTCAGCGCCCCGCCTTCACCTCCACGTTGTCAATCAAACGGGTCGAACCGAAAAACACCGCGACCGCGATCAGCCAGAGGCGGCTCCCCTCCCCCGGCGGCTCGAGCGTGGCGGCGTCGACCACTTTCACGTAGTCGATCTTTGCCAAGGGCGCTTCGCCGATGGTGGCGGCCACCTGCGCGGCCACCGCTTCCGGGCTCCGTTCCCCGTGCGCCACCGAAGCGCGCGCCGCCAGAAGCGCCCGGCGCAGGACGACCGCCTGCCGCCGCTCTTGGGGATTCAAATACCGGTTGCGCGAACTTAAAGCCAGCCCGTCGCTTTCCCGCACCGTGGGGACGCCGACGACGCGCACCTGAAAATCAAGATCCGCCACCATGCGCCGGATGATGGCAAGCTGCTGGGCATCTTTTTTGCCGAAAACGGCCACGTCGGGCGCGATCAGGTGAAAAAGCTTGGTCACCACCGTGCAGACGCCGCGAAAATGCCCGGGCCGCGACGCGCCGCACATCACCTTCGAGAGCGACGACTCCTCTACCCACGTGGAGAAACCTTCGCCATACATCGCCGCGGGTTCGGGCGCAAAAAGGTAGTCGACCCCCGCCGCCTCGCACTTACGGCGATCTTCAGCGAGCGTCCGTGGATAACGGGAGAGATCCTCCTTCGGGCCGAACTGGGTCGGGTTGACGAAGATCGAAGCGACCACCGTCCCCGTGCTGCCCGCCAGTTTCCTCGCGCGCTCCAGCAGGGCGACATGACCGGCATGCAAGGCCCCCATCGTGGGGACCAGGACCAAAGGAGACGCGGTAGAACGGGGCACCGTACGGCAAACCCGCGTCGCAGCTTGGGGCGAGCGCAAAAGTTTCAATGTGAAGGAAGGTTCATTCGTACCGGGAAATGGCTTCCGGCGCAAGAGCGCTTTTTTCGGTTGGGAGCCGAGCACGCTCCCGCGACAACGGTGGAGGGGTAAGCCTCCGCGCCGACCGTGGCGTTGGATCTGGTATACCCGCTTACTCCCGGCGACCTCAAATCCCGCGGCGGGCGCGGAGGCCCGCCCCAGCTCACGCCACGGTCAGCAGCTTGCGCTTCACGTCGTCAAAATCGAGCGGTTTGAGGAGGTGTTGATCAAAACCGGCTTCCTTTGCGCGGCGGAGATCGGACTCCTGTCCCCAGCCGGTCATCGCCATCAGGACGATGCGCCGCCCCTCGGCGTCGGCCTCCTTGCGGATCAGTCGTGCGGCATCGTAGCCGTTGAGATTCGGCATCCCGATGTCGAGAAAGACCACGTCGGGCGCAAACTCGGCAGCGAGGATCACCGCTTCGGGCCCGTCGAAGGCGGTTTTGAGTTCATGGCCCAGCCGCGCCAGCAGACGCGCGAGGGTGACGGCGGAATCGCGGTTGTCGTCGACCACCAGGATCTTGAGCTTGCGCCGGGGGGCTTCCTTCTCCGCCTGCCGGTCGCCGTCGATGACCCGCTTCGCTTCGGCGAGGATCGGCAGGCGCACCAGAAACTCGCTCCCCTTGCCTTTCCCTTCGCTGAACGCCTCCACGCTGCCGCCGTGCAGCTCGGTCAACCGCCGTACCAGCGTCAGCCCGATCCCCATCCCGCCCTGGGTGTTTTCCAGCGAACCGCCCACCTGGGTGAAAAGGTCAAAGACGCGCGGCAACATCTCCGGATCGATCCCGACCCCGCTGTCCTTGACGCAGATGCAGAGCGTTGCGCCATCGCGCCACGCCCGGAAGGCGATCTCCCCGCCCTTTTTTGTGTACTTGACGGCGTTGTTGAGCAGGTTCGAGATCACCTGCGTGATCCTCGCAGGGTCGACTTCGAGGACGATCGGCTCGCCCGGCAACTCGACGCTCAAGCGATGGTGCGCGGCCCGGACCAGCGGTGTGGCGGTCTCCAGAACGCTCTTGGCGATTTCCGAAAAGGCGATCTTCTCGGGCCGCAGCTCCAGCCGGTTGTGGGTGATGCGGGAAATGTCGAGCAGATCGTCGACCAGCCGGACGAGGTGCCGAAGCTGGCGCGCCATCATCTCGCACGTCTGCCGATGCGCCTCGGGATCGTCGCGCTCGGTCTTGAGGATTTCGACTGCGTTGGAGAGCGGTGCGAGCGGATTGCGCAGTTCATGCGCGAGGGTCGCCAGAAACTCGTCCTTGCTCCGGTCGGCCTCCTGAAGCTGCTGGTAGAGGTTGGCATTTTCAATCGCCACCTCGGCGCGCCGCGCCAGGTCTTCCGCCGCCGCAAGGTGGTGGCGGTCAAACTTCCGGCCCGACTCCGCCGTGTAAAAGGTCATCATCCCGAAAATCTCCCCCCGCCGCGTCAAGGCGACGCAGATGGAGGAAATCAGGTTGAGCGAACGGAGGATCTGCAAATGCGTTTCGTCGTCGGCGATCTCCTGCAGGAGACTGTCGGGGATCACCTCGAAAAGCTCCGACTCGCCCGTCTCCTCGACCCCGCTCGTCGCGGCGAGGCGCGGGGTGTAGCGTTCGATCATGTCGCGCATCCTGGCGATCTCGTCCGGCTCCCGGTGGGCGATGGCGATCCCTTTGAGGGGGACTTCCGGCGAGGTCAGGAAAATGAGGCACCAGTCGGAAAACTCGGGCACGGCGGAGTTGGCGATCTTCTGCATCGTGCTGTAAAAATCGCCCACTTCCGCCAGGTCGGAACTCGCCTTGGCCAGAAACCGGGCGACCCGTTCGCGGTTGAGGAGATCCTCCTCCGCCCGTTTCGTCTCGATCCCCTGCGCGATAAGGTAGGCGAGGAGGTCGAGATCGGTCAACAGGGCGGACGCCGCCGCTTCCCGGAGGTCGAGCGTCAGGACCCCGAGCGTCTGGTGGCGGGCGATCAAAGGATAGCCGGAGAAGACCATCACCCCCTTGACCGGCGGCGGTTCCCAGACCGTCTCCCGCGCGCCTTCGAGGTGAAGCACCTGCGGCTGGCGCGAAAGGTAGACCTGCCCGACCCGGCTCCGGGCGACCGGCAGCCTTCCCGTCCCCTCCCGCACCGGCCCGAGCCCGGCGGTGCCGACTGCTTCCAGAAAGCCCCCGGTCGAGTCGAGCATCCAGATCCGCACCACCGCCTCCTGAAAATAGAGCGCCATGATCTCCGCGCACGCCTGGAGGCTCACCCCCAGCGGTTCGCTCCGGGCGAGGCGGGCGCTCAGGCTGGCCCGCAGCTCCGCCAGCCGGTTTTTTTCCTCCAGCCGCGTCTCAAAACGGCGGCTTTCCAGAAGGCTCGTCACCTGCCGGGCCAGCGTCTTGAAGGCGGTCATCGTCGCGGGGTCGATCCGCCTTGGAACGCGGTCGGCCACCGCGACGGTCCCCAGCGGGAAACCGTCGGCGGAGCGGATCACCACCCCTGCGTAGAAACGGAACAGGAACGGCTCCTCGCAACAGCTCATCTCGCGGAATCGCTCGTCCTCCAGCAGGTTTTCGACGACAAGAATCTCCTCTTCGCAGATCGTGTACCGGCAGATCGACGCCTCCAGCGAAATCTCTTCCACCTCCAGCCCCACCGCGCTCTTGAACCATTGCCGGTCGGCGTCGATGAAGCCGATCGTCGCCACCGGCGCGCCGCAGATGTGGGCGGCGAGCTGGCAGAGATCGTCAAAATCGCGGTCCTTCGGCGTGTCAAGAATGGCGTAACGTCTCAGGGCCGCCAGCCGTTCCTTGTTGGTACTGGAACAGGCAGGTTCCTGCGGTAGGCGCTCTGCGGGACCGGTGTGCATTCTGACGCTTGAGAAAACGGACCTCCGTCCGCTTCGGGACGTACCCGACGCGCCGTGAAGGCTAGATCAAACGATCCAGCAGCGTCGCCAGTACAAAGACGCACCCGACCCAGGCGTTGCTGGTAAAAAACGCCGCGTTGATTGCGTCGAGATCGCGCCGCCGGGCCACCCGGTGCTCATAAACCAGAAAACCGACGACCACCGCCAGCCCGGCAAAATAGATCGGCCCGAGTTGCGCCACCAGGCCAAACGCCGCCAGCAGCAGCCACATCACCAGGTGCAACGCCTGGGCGGCCTGGAGGCTCCGGTCGATCCCGAGGCGGACCACCAGCGAGTGAACTCCTTCAGCGCGGTCAAACTCGTAATCCTGTGTCGCATAGATCATGTCAAACCCGGCCACCCAGAAGACCACCCCGGCGGCGAGCACCAGCGGCGCAAGCGCCCACTCCCCCCGCACCGCCAGCCATGCCCCGACGGGAGCCGCCGCCAACGCCAGCCCGAGGAAAAAATGGCACCATGAGGTAAACCGCTTGGTCAGCGAGTAAAAGAAGATCAGCAGCAGCGCGAGCGGCCCGAGGTAAAGGCAAAGCCGGTTGATCGCTCCCGCCGTTGCAAGAAACCCGAGCGAACTGACCGTGCAGAGCGCCACAGCGCTTGGGAAAGAGACCAGCCGGTGCCGCCCCGCCGTGCGCGGGTTGCGCTTGTCCATCTCCCAGTCGACCAGCCGGTTGAACGCCATCGCTGCCGTCCGGGCAAAAACCATCGCGAGCACGATCAACGCCGCGACGCGCCACGACGGCACGCCTTCCGCCGCCACGAACATCGCCCCGAGCGCGAACGGCAGCGCAAAGACCGTGTGCGAAAAGCGGATGAACGTCAGCGTCCGCGCAAAGCTTTCCCCCCACGAAGGGCGGGATTCCGTCGCCGGTTTCATTGTCTACGGGCGTTCACTCGCTCCCGACGGCTTCCTCGGCGGAGGGGGTCTCGCCGAAAAGTTCGCCCAACCGGTCGCTGATGCGGATGTCGATCAAACGCCAGATGTCGTTCGAGCGGTAGAAGTAAAAACGCCAGCGGAGCGGAAACTCCTTGCCGAGCGCCAGGTAGGTATAACGCCGGAAATGTTCTCCCGCCGGTTTGATCTCCAGTTCGTCAAACCCGGTGATCGTGCCGACCATGCCGATCGCCTCGCGCGTCTTGGTTTTGAGCATCGCCACGTCGCCCGCAGAGGCGGCAATCCGGCTCCCTTCGAGCAGGACGCGGTAGGCTTCCTCCACCTCGCCCGCCTGCAAATGTTTGAAAAACACGGCCAGCCGCTCCTCCGGCTGCGTCTTGGATGGCAACAGGAGTTCCGCCGGGCTTGGCTGCGCCGTTGGCGCGGGGCTCGCCGCAGCGGCGGGAGTGGGCGTCGGCGTCGGCGTCCGGATTTCCCCCTGCCAGCCTCCCTGCGCGTGGACGTTCAAGGCCATCCCCGCGCCGAACCCCAGTGCCGCGACCAGACGTAAACTTCGAACCCAATTGGACGATCTCATAAAAACAGGAGTGTTGGACACCGGGCGACTGTCAGGATTTCTCCCGCCGACTGCAACCGTTTTCCCCGCCAACCGGAGAAAAGAGGAGGAAAACCTTTCTTTTTCGCTCGTTTCACCTTTCGCGATGATTTGCCCCTTGAGGGAAAACCCGATAAGCTGGCGGGAGATGTCACACCCACTCCTGGTCCCTGAACACTTCATCAACCGCGAACTGAGCTGGCTGGAGTTCAACCGCCGCGTCCTCGAAGAGGCGCAGGACGCCACCCAGCCGCTGATGGAACGGGTCAAGTTCCTCAGCATCTTTTCCGCGAACCTCGACGAATTTTTCGAAATCCGCGTCGCAGGCATCGTCCAGCAGATCAACAGCGGCACGGCCACCATCGGCCCCGACGGCCTGACGCCGATCGAGGTCTTCCGCGCCCTTCACAAGCTGACCCACCAACTCGTCGGGGCGCAATACGCGCTCTGGAACAACGAAATCCTTCCCGAACTCGCCGCCAACCGGATCTTCATCCACCGCGTGGCGGAACTGGAGCCCGCCCGCCTCCAGTGGGCGCGGAAATATTTTCACAACGAGGTTTTCCCGGTGCTCACCCCCCTCGCGGTCGACGCCAGCCACCCTTTCCCGCAGGTCCTCAACAAGAGCCATAACCTGATGGTCCGCGCCCGCCGCCCCGGCGAGGATGAACCGCTCTACGCCATCGTGCAGGTCCCCCGGATCGTCCCCCGGCTCATCGCCCTGCCCCGGCCCAAGCCCCGTTCCAAGACGGCGCAGCGCCCGTGGGATTACATCTATTTGAGCGACCTGATCAAGGCCCACCTGGGGGAGCTTTTCCCGGGGTTGATCCTCGAGGGGGTCCATGCCTTCCGGATCACCCGCAACAGCGACCTTTACATCGACAACGAGGAGGCGAACAACCTGTTGCGCACCATCGAACAGGAACTGCGCCGCAGCAACCGGGGCAACGCCGTCCGCCTGGAGGTCGAGCACGATTGTCCCAAGGATTTTCAGGCGCTCCTGCTCGAACGCTTCAAGCTTTCGGAGAACGACCTCTACCTGCTCAACGGGCCGATCTCGATGACCCACCTCGCGCCGCTCATCCAGAACGAAGCCTTTGCGAACCTGCGCGACCGTCCCTTCACCCCTTCGCACGACCCCGCCCTGCCGCCCGGCGGCGATGTCTGGCAACTCCTGCGCAAGCAGGACATCCTGCTCCATCACCCGTACGAACCGTTTGACGACGTGGTCGAGTTCATCGAACAGGCCGCCGTCGACCCGATGGTGCTCGCCATCAAGATGACCCTCTACCGGACCAGCGGCGACTCGCCCTTTGTCGCCGCGCTGGCGCAGGCCGCCGCGCTCGGCAAGCAGGTGACCGCGATCGTCGAACTCAAAGCCCGCTTCGACGAAGCCAACAACATCCACTGGGCGCGCCACCTGGAGGAAGCGGGGGTGCATGTCGTCTACGGCATCGTCGGTTTCAAGATCCATTGCAAGATGCTCCTGATCGTCCGGCGCGATGAAGACCGCATTCGCCAGTACGTGCATTTGAGCACCGGCAACTACCACCCGAAAACCGCGCGGATCTATACCGACCTCGGCCTCCTGACGAGCAAGCCGGAACTGACCCTCGAAGTCGCCACGCTCTTTAATTCGCTGACCGGCCTGACCGAATACCCCGGGTTCAAAAAGCTGCTGGTCGCCCCGTGGGATCTCGCGCAGCGTTTCAAGCAGATGATCGAGCGCGAACGCAACCACGCCAAGGCGGGCAAGCCGGGGCGGATCATCGTCAAGCTCAACTCTCTGGTGGATGAAACCTTGATCCTCGCCCTCTACGAGGCGTCGCAGGCCGGGGTGAAGATCGACCTGATCGTGCGCGGCATCTGCTGCCTGCGCCCGAAACTGCCGGGGATCAGCGAAAACATCCGCGTCATCAGCATCGTCGGCCGCTTTCTCGAACACAGCCGCATTTATTACTTCGGCAACAACGGCTCGCCGGAACTCTACCTCGGCAGCGCCGACTGGATGCCGCGCAACCTCTACCGGCGGATCGAACTCGTCTTCCCCGTTGACGAGCCCGAGTTGCGCGAGTTGATCGTCGACGACATGCTGCCCGCGTTCCTCAACGACAACGTCAAGGCCCGCGAACTCCAGGCTGAGGGCACCTACACCCGGCTCAAACCGAAGCGAGGCACCCGGCCGTCGCAGGCCCAGCTCTACTTCCGCGAACAATCCCGCAAACGAAGCGCCGGAACCGACGCCGCCGTGCCGGAGTACCAGCACTACCTCACCCCGCCCCCCAACCGCCTCCTGCCGAGAACCGCGCCGAAGGAGATGCGGAAGGAAAATGCGGCGGAGGGTGCGAGGTAAACCCGCTCGGGGGTTGGCCTTAATGCGGTCCTTTTATTTGACTATTTTTCCGGTCAATTTATACTGACCTCATGACGGTAAAGGTCTTCAGCGTTTCCGAGTTCAAAGCGCACTGCACCGAGATTCTTCGGGAGGTAGAGCAGGAGGGGGTGATCATCGAAGTGACACGGCACGGGAAGAAGGTGGCCCGGGTGACCCCTCCGGGAGCCGGTTCGTCGAAACTTCTTCAGGATTGGATGGGCAGCGGGGCAGGCATTACCTATACGGAAGATTACGATCCCGACGCCCCTGTCGTACCAGACGAAGAGTGGGACGCGGTACGCTGATCTTGAAAAAACGATGATCCTTGCCGCGCCCGTTTTCCTGCTCGATACAAACGCATGGCTCCGGTTCTTCAACCGGCCCGAAGAACTCTCGGCTGCTTCAAGAAAGGTCTTGGGGGAACAGATTGTCGTGGCGCTGGCGGCGATCAGTTTGTGGGAAGTAAGCATGTTGGTGGCCAAGGGGAAAATCATCCTGCCGGTTCCCATCCAAAAATGGATGGAGCTATCCCTCCCTGACGGACGCGTCGAAGTTTTGCCCATCACACCGGAAATCGCCGTCGATTCGTGTCACCTCCCTTCGGATTTTCATGGTGATCCGGCAGATCGCCTCATCGTTGCCACCGCCCGCGCTCATGAATTGACGGTAGCGACTTCCGACGAAAAAATCCTCCGTTATCCCCATGTGAAGACCTTTTCAACCCGGTAACCGTGGTATTCAGCCACAGTTGATGTGAAGGTCGACCTTTGAAGGGAGTTTCCGCTCCGAAGTGACAGGATCACTAAACAAGCTCACTCACCGCGGGAGTAGGGAAGCACGTCCATCACGGAGACCTCGGTGCAAACAATGCTTCCGTCTTGATCTGTATGGGATTCAAAATCTGCCTGAACCATCCCTTCCAACCTGCGAAAGGTCAGGTTGAAAAGGCAATCACGGGAATAATCGGCCGGGAGCGTGTTCGTTCTCACGCCAAGAAACCGGAAGGATACCAGATGATGCCTTTCGAGGATGTAATAACCGGCGGGGTCCACCTTGTCCGTCATGGCAAAGACGTGAAGTTTGACCGAAAACGTATCAGCAGCGCAGGAGGCATCCACAACGGTGGCATCATGGAACGAAGGCCAGCCCCCCATGGCCTCAACAAGGCGTTCGCTACCTTTGACGAACTGCATTGCCTCCATCCCGGCTATCCTGCTTTGATCCCTTCGGGATCGACCGTCGTGAGGTCTCCTGCCGTCGGCACATCATTCCGGTTGGCAAGGGCGATCATCTCGCGGCGGTAGACCTTGAACCCTTCGCTGCGGAAAACCTCCTCTTCATCGACAAACGGCATGGCATAGACCGGCTGGTTCTGAAAATGCTTCAGCATGGCGCGTAAAAGGAGCCTTCCGACCCTCTCCCTTTCGTACTCCGGATGGACCAGCAAGGCATCCAGATAGACGGCTCCGAGGCCGTTGGAGATCGCGCTCACGTAGCCGACCAGAAAGCCCCCGGCATCGCGGACGTGAGCCACGAAATCGACGGCGGCGAAGTGGGCGGCCAGCCGCTCCTGCGTAAAGTCACCCGGCTCGCCCCAATGGGCCAGCGAGGCCAGTCGGCCAAATTCGTCGGCTTGAAGGTTCCGGTCGAGGTGGAGGGTGTATTGGGGGGTATTCATCTTCATAAAAGGGTTCATCGCGGCATCTACCGGGCCAGTGAAACCAGGTAAGCCGCCACGGCTTCCGCGTCATGCTGGTTCATCCGGTAGGGCGGCATCGGCGGGAGGGTCGGCGGAAGGTTGCCAGGGCGGACCCCGGTCGTGAGATAGCGGACCAGGGCTTGCTCCGTATAACCTTCGGGAAGCCCGGCGATCCCCGGGGCGTTCGGCGTCCATGGCATCGGCACGACCGGCTGGAAGCCGAGGGGCGCGCCGGTCAGTTCCTTTCCGGGAACGAAGGCACCGGTCGCATCCCGTGGCGAATGGCAGTCGGTACACATCGCCACCTGGTGGACGAGGTAATGGCCGTGGGCGAGCAGATCGTCATCCGCCTTGGAAGCGTCGCTACGCGTACAGCCGCTCCACGCCAGCAGTGGCAGGCATAAAAGTCCGGTTAAAAGGAGCCGTCGGTGATTTTTCATGGAAAATTCCCTGCCACCAGGGCGGTCACTTTGAGGCTCCACGGCCAAGGGTGTCAATTCCGCAAGCCGCCCGCAGATCAAAAAAAAGGGAACGCCTCCCGTTTCAAGGAAGCGCTCCCTTCTAAAAAAAGCAGTGAAGCCGATTTTACTTCAGCAGCGAGGCCGAGTCGGGATCGAGGTAGATCGTCGTATCGGGGTGGTTCTGAAGAATGCTCGACGGGACCATGTTGGTCACCGGGCCCTGGAGGCTCCCGGCGACGGCCTGCGCCTTGCGGGCGTCGGGAACGCTCAGGATGATCGCCTTCGACTTGCAGATCTGCCTGATCGACATGGAGATCGCCTGCTTGGGCACATCGTCGAGGGTGGCAAACCATCCTTCGCCGAGCTGCTGCTTGCGGCATGCCTCGTCGAGATCGACCACCAGGTAGGCGGCTTCGGTGTCGAAGTTCGCGGGCGGATCGTTGAAGGCGAGGTGGGCGTTTTCACCGATCCCGGCGAAACAGACATCGATCGGGTGCTCCTTGATCAAGGCATCAAGCCGATCGCACTCCGCTTGCGGGTCTTCGTCGCCGGCCACGTAGTGGAAAGCGCGCAGCGGGCGGTTGAGCTGGCGGTGGAAGCGTTCCCAGAGATACCCCCGGAACGACGCGGGATGGGTGATCGGCATGCCGACATACTCATCGAGGTGAAACCCGGTGATCTTTTCCCATGGGAGGTCTTCCTCAATCAATGCCTTGAGCATTTCAAATTGGGAAGCGCCGGTGGCGACGATGATGTTGGCACGCCCGTTCTTTTCGATTGCTTCGCGGATCAGGCGCGCGCCGTGGACGGCAGCCGCTTTCCCGGCAATGACCTTGTCAGGGCTGATTTCAGTTTTAATAGGCATAAAGCTTGGATTCTTCTCATATCCCGGGGAAAATCGTCAGACCGCAGCTTAAAAAAGGCCGCTGCCTGCCGCTCCCCCTGGAAAACAGTGACGAGCGTACGGAAAAAAAAGGGATTGTCACGTGATAAATAATGAGGCATGACGTTGCCTCATGATCCCACTCTTTCTTGACGAAATCCGCGACACCCCGTCGGGGGAATTGATCGGCCGGCACTACCGCGACGGTGGGGCGATCCGGCTCGGCTGGAGGGACCATGCCATCACCTCGCTGGAACGGATCGACGCCGCTCCCGAAGGGGCTCCATGGATCGCCCCGGCGCTGGTTGATGTCCAGGTCAACGGGTATGCGGGGGTCGATTTTCAGCAGGATAGCGTAGGCGAAGCCGAACTGCTCCAGGCCGCCCGGGGAATGCGTCGCGACGGTTGCCCCCGGTTTCTGCTGACGCTGATCACCCGGGAATGGAAGGCGCACCTCGGCCAGCTCGCCCGGCTCAAGGCGATCCGTGACGCCAACCCGGAGCTTCGCAACGCCATCTTCGGCTGGCACATCGAAGGGCCGTTCATCTCCGGCGAACCCGGTTTCATCGGTGCGCACGACCCGGAAGTCGCCTGCAACCCGACCCCGCAGGCGATCGACGAACTCAAAAGCGTCGTCGGGGAGGACCCGCTCCTGCTGACCCTCGCCCCGGAGCGGCCCGGTTCCGCCGAGGCGATCGCCCGCGCCCGGGAACTCGGCATCGTCACCAGCGCGGGGCACACGAACGCCTCCCGCGCCCAGCTCGACGCCGCCGCCGACGCCGGGCTCTCCGCCTTTACCCATCTCGGCAACGGTTGCCCGCAGCAACTCGACCGGCACGACAACATCCTCTGGCGCGTGCTCGACCAGAACCGGCTTGTCGCCGGGATCATCCCGGATACCCACCACGTCACCGCCCCGGTCTTCCGCCTCTTCCACCGGCTTTTGCCGCCGCAGCAGATTTACTGGACCACCGACGCGATGACCGGCGCGGGGGCTCCTCCGGGGTGTTACACCATGGGGCGGCTGATGATCGAAGTCGGCGAAGACCGGATCGCCCGCCAGCCCGGGATGCAGAACTTCGCCGGATCGACCGTCGACCCGTTGAGCGCCATCCGCAACGGCGCGGCGATGCTCGGCAAGAGCTGGAACGAAGTCTGGGATTTCTTCTCCGTCAACCCGGCGCGGCTGATGGGGCGCTCCGTCGGGCTCGAGATCGGCTCGGAAGCGGTCTTCTGCCTGCTGAAGGAAACCGAGTAAAACCATGGCGTTCACTCCGCTTCGACCTCACCCCCCGCGGCGGACGCAGAGGTCCGCCCAGGGCGCTCAACCGGATACTCCCTGATGGCGAAGGTCACCCAACATGAGATCGCCGCCAAGCTCGGCGTCTCGCGCTCGACGGTCGCCGCAGCGCTCAATCCCGGCTCGACAATCCGGCTCAACGAAGCGACCCGCCAGCGCATCGTTGCGGCGGCCCGGGAACTGAACTACCGGCCCGACCGTTATGCCCGGATCATGCGCGGGGGGCGGAGCGGGCTCGTCGGCATCCTCCACTTCGGAGGGCTCTTGCAGGTCGCCGCCGAACGGGCCGCGCACGCCGCCGCAGCGGTGCGCAAGGAAGGGTTCGAAGTGGTCGCGAGCGATCTCTCGTGGTCGTCGGAGTCGATCCAGACCGCCTGCACCTCGCTGCTCGACGCCCGGGTGGAAGGGGCGATCGTCGCCGGGATGGTCGGGGACGCTTCGGCGATTGAAGCGCTCGAACGCCTCCGCCACGCCGCCGTCCCGATCGTCACCCTGAGCGGCAATCCCCTCCCGTGGGGCCCGCATTTCCGGGGCGACACGCGCCAGGCGACCCGCGACCTGACCCGCCACCTGATCGCCACCGGGCATCGCCGGATCGGGCTGTTGATCCACTACCCCTCTGATCCGCACGACCGGGTTTATCTCTGGTCGAGCCTCGAAAAGCGGCGCGGATTTGAAGAAGCGCTCGCCGAAGCGGGTGGCAGCCTGGTTTCCCGCTTCCGCAAGGGAAAAGGCTCCCCGCAAGGGGTGATCACCGAAGTCCGCCTTGCCGGGGAACCGTTTGACCCGTTCCTGCCCGGTATCGAAGGGATGCTGGCGGTCCTCAAGCGCCCCGACCGGCCGACCGCGCTCCTTTGCAGCAACGACGAGTTTGCCTACGGCGCACTCTCCGTCTGCCGGGAGCGGGGGATCGCCGTGCCGCAGGAGATCGCGATGACCGGTTACGACGACACCGCGCTCGGTCGCTACGCCCCGGTGCCGCTCACCACCGTGCGCCAGCCCAACCAGGCGATGGCCGAAGCGGCGGTCAAGGCGTTGCTCCGGCTGATTGAACAGGGTAATTGCGCTCCGCTGCCGGAAACCACCCTTTTTCCGTGCGAAATCCTCCTGCGCGGTTCCAGCGTCCGATAAACCGGGCTCATTCCCCGAGCAGTTGCCGGGTGGCGAGTTCGTAAAACCTCCCCTTGCGCGCCATCAGGCCGGCGTAGTTGCCCTCCTCGGCGATTTTCCCTTCGGAAAGAACCACGATGCGGTCCGCCCCGGCAATGGTGCTCAGGCGATGGGCGACGACGATCCGGGTCGCCTGCATGGAAGCGAGCGAGGCGCTTACGATCCCCTGCGTCCGGTTGTCGAGCGCGCTGGTCGCTTCATCAAAAAAGAGGAGCCGGGGCCGGTGAACCAGCGCCCGGGCAAGCGCGAGCCGCTGGCGCTGCCCGCCGGAGAAACTGGTCGCCCCTTCGCTCACCACCGTCTGCATCCCCATCGGCATCGCGCGGATGTCGTCCGCCAGCCCGGCCATCTCCGCCGCCTGCCATGCGTCTTCCAAAGTGAGCGACGACTCGCCGACAATGTTCCGGTAAAGGTTGCCCGCCACCAGCCGGGAGCCTTGCAGGACCACGCCGATCTGCCGCCGCAACGCCCGGGGGTCGAGCGTCTGCAAATCCTTCCCGTCGTACAGGACCGTCCCGCTTTGTGCCGTCTCGAAACCGAGCAGGAGCCGCAAAACGGTCGATTTTCCCGAACCCGACGGCCCGACGATCGCCACAAACTCCCCCGGCTCCACGCGGAGCGAAAAGCGCTCCAGCACCGGCGGCAGGCTTTCGTGGTAACGGAAGGTGATCTGGTTCATCTCGATCCCCCCCAGGAGCACCCCCGGTTCCACCCGCCCGGCGGCGTTCTCCGGCTCGGCCTCCAGGATCGGGCGCACCCGCTCCATCAGCGGAAAAAGGCGCAGGAGTTGCAGCGAAGCGTCGGCCACCATGGTCAGGCTCGCCACCAAAGCCCCAAAGGCGATGCTGAAAGCGAGAAACGTCCCCGTGGTCAACCCCGGTCCCCCTTCCCGCCGGAGGTACCATGCGGTCACGGCAAAAATCACCAGTTGCGACGCCAGCGCGAACCCGGAGAAAAAGGTCCGGATCACCACCTCCCGGCGGCCCGCCTCCATCGCGAGGCGTTGCTGGCGCGCGTAATCCTTCGCCCAGGTGGCAAAGGCGAGCTGTTCGGCTCCCGCGATCCGGAATTTCGCCACGCCGGAAATCAGCTCAAAAACCAGCCCCGCCAACCGCCCTTCGATCTCGTGATGCCGCCGCAGGATGCCGACCCGCCGCAACTGGAGTCCGAGCGAAACGACGACCGCCAGCAGCGCCATCCCAAGGCCCCAGAGCGCCAGCGTCGTCGCAAAGTAAAACATCACCAGCAACTGGAACAACCCGGTCGGCAGGGCGAAAAGGGCGGTCGTGCCGACGGCGAGGAGAGCGTGATGGATCTCGGAGATCCCCTGCGCCCGGTTGACCAGGTCCCCCGCCGTAAAGCGGCGGAAGAAACGGGCGGGAAGTTTCAGCAGGCGATCCCAGACCGCCGCCTGCAACCCCGCATCGGTGCGGCTCCCGATCCGGATCAGCGCCACGCCGCGCACCAGTTCCAGAAGCGCCCGGACCACCGCCGCGCTCACCAGCGCCGCGCCAACCTGCCACATCAGCGCCCGGTCTCCCTGCGGGATGATCAGGTCAAACGTCCGCCCGGTCAGCGCCGGGAGGACGATGCCGAGCAGACCGGTCGCCAGCACCATCGCCACCAGCATCACCACGTCCCCCCGGTTCCCGCGAAAACCGAAGGCGAGCAGATCGCGCAACGTCAGCCGCCGGTCGGGAAGGGTGCGGTAAAGCGCCTCCGCATGAAAACCGAGCCGCGCGGCGACCTCCGCCGTCACCGGGATTTCCTCCCCCGTCTGCCGGAGCATCAGGTAGCGTCCCCGGCGCGGCAGCAGGGCGACGGCTTCGCCTTCCTGCGTCAGAAAACCGATGAGCGGGCCGTTGTCGCGCTGCCACCAACCCGGTTCCAGCACCACGCGCCGTTTGCGGATCGACGCCGCCCGGACCAGTTCCGCCAGTTCGATCCCCTCCCCCTCTTGCCGGGGCCGGGGCATTCGCCCGGGGAGCGCGATCCCCATGGCTCCGGCAACACATTCAAACGCGAAAACCACCGAAGCCTGCCCGGGAGCCCCCTGCCGACGCTCCCTGCCGGTCGCAAAGACCGAAGCGATCGTCTGCCACGCCTCGCCCCCCGCCTCCTCGCGCAGGAGCGCCCGCTGTTCGCGGTCGGTCCACTCCCGCTGCGTGCGCGCCAGCAAGGCTTCCTGAATGCTCCGCAGAAAAAGATCGTGCGCCCGGGCAACTTCATCGAGCCACCCGGGAAACGCGACCAGCGCCTCCGTGGCAATCGCATGGGAAGCGGCGACCCCTCCGGGCGCATCGATCCACCCGCCGAAGGCGAGCGGCACCCACTCCACATCGACCTCCTTCACGCCCCAGAACAAGGTCGCCCCCTCGCTGTGCCACCAGAGCGGCGGGCCGGCGCTGCCCGCAATCGCGCCCGGCTTCCACGCCACCGTCGGCCCGGGCGTCAGGAGTTCGGAAAACCGTTTCGGCTCGCCAAAGAAGGTCGCGATCCCCTTGAACAACGCCTCCAGCCAGCGGTCGAGTTCGCGGGCGAGTTTCCGCCGTTCCTCCGGTGCTTCGACCGACGGGGTGGCGACCCACTCTACCTCGGTATCGGCATAACCGACGGCGAGGATGGAAATGCCGTGGTCACGAAAACCGAACCCGACATCGAACAGCGTGCTCCCGGCCGTCAGCGTGGCGAAGTGATGTCGCCGCGCTCCCATCGCCTCGGTCTCCCAGACCAGGAAGAGTTCCACCATCCCGGCGCAGACCCGCAGGAGGCGGTCCTCCGCTTCCCCGAACGCCAGCCGCCGGTGGGCTGAAATCTGGATCTTCCCCGAAGCCATCCCGAGCGATTCCTAGCCGGGCCTCCCCGGGCGGCAACGCGGTCCGTTCATCGGCCCTTGGGGTCGATCAGCTCGATCTTTCCGCTGTCGAGATGATAGTAGGCCGCCACCACCGAGACCGGTTCGCCGCCCGCGTAACTGGCGAGTGACGGTTTGGAACGGGCGATCCCGCGGGCCACCCTCGCGGCATTGTTTCGCGTGGCGTTGACCAGCGGGTCGCCCGGCTGATGCTTCGCCTCCTTCACGGCGGGGGCGATGGCCCGGATGATCTCGCGCACGTGCCCTTCGGCTTCGACGCCCTGAAGGGCCGCATCGACCGCGCCGCACCGGGCATGACCCATGACGACCACCAGGCGCGCGCCGAGGTGTTCCACGGCGTACTCGATGCTGCCGAGCGCATAATCGTCCACGACGTTACCGGCCAGCCGTACGACGAAGAGATCGCCCAGGCTCTGGTCAAAGACGATTTCGGGGCTGACCCGGGAGTCCGAACACGCCACCACCACCGCAAACGGCCTCTGGCCCTCGGCCACTTTTGCGCGGCGTTTGGCGATCTTGCGGGAGGCGGAGACCTCGGCTTGCGTATAAGCCTGGTTTCCGCTCATCAACCGGTTCAGGGCGGCATTGCCATCCATCAGCGCGGCTTCACGCGCCTGCATGGTCGGGGTGGCAACCATAAGAAGGGGAAGGGCGCAGCAGAACGCGGCGATTCCGGAGAGACGGGGTTTTGACATGATCGGCGATGTAAGCCGAAATCGTTCCGGAAATGCAAGCTCCGCGATGGAGGCTCACATCAAATCCTGAAGAGGGAACCGAGCTTTTTTCCGAGGATGCGGCTCGCTCCGAAAAGGGTGATGCCGAGGAAGACCATCGCCCAGACCGCCAGCGCCGAAGCAATGTAGCGCCCTTCGCCGAGAAGCTGGAAAAGCTCATAGATTGCCTTGGTGATCGGGAAATCCGCGCGGCGAATGGCGAGGATCAGCGAATCGGAAACCTCCAGCATCGCAAAGGCAAAGGCGAGCAGGCCGCCCGCGACGAGATTGGCCGTGATCAGCGGCAGGGTGATCTTCCGCAACGCGCGTAAGGGGGTGGAGCCGAGGTTGCAGGCGGCCTCCTCCAGCGTGACGCTCGTCTGCGCCAGCCCCGCCGCCACCGAACGGACGACATACGGGAGCCGCCGCACCGCGTAGGCGATCACCAGGATCGGCAGCGGATTCTCCACCGGGTTGAGGAACGAAAAGAGCCGCCCTTCCTGCGTCATGGCAAGGTAGCCGAACGCCAGCACCAGCCCCGGTACGGCCAGCGGCAGCATGGCCGCAGCATCGAGCAGCCACCGCCCCGGCAGGGCGGTCCGCACCACGAGATAGGCGATCATCACCCCGAGCAACAGGTCGATCACCGTTGCAAGGCTCGCGTACTTCACGCTGTTGATGATCGCCGGGACGCTCAGGTCATGCCCGAGCGCGTCCGAGTAATGCCGGAGCGTCCAGCCGTTGGGGAGCACGCTCTGGTACCAGTCGCTCGCGAACGAAACGAGGATGACCCCCGCGTGCGGCAGGAGCGCGAGCGCGATCACCCCCGCAAACGCCGCGCTGCAAAGCAGGCCGCCGATGAGCCCGAGCCGCCGTGTGGAAAGGACGGTCGTCGCCTTGGGCAACATCGCAAACGCCTTTCCGCCGAAGCCCCACTTTCCCAGAAGGTAGAACAGGGTGGAGAAAAAGAGCGTCACCACCACCAGCGCGTACGGAAAGGGGTTGCCGGAAAGCTCCTTCAAGCCACGGAAAATCTGGACCGAAGTCACCCGCGTGTAGTCAAACATCAACGGGACGCCGAGTTCGGTGAACGCCCAGATGAAAACGATCGTCCCCCCGGCGAAAACGCCCGGCGTCATCAGCGGCAGGGTGATCCGCCGGAACCGCCGCCAGCCGCTGCACCCGAGGTTCTGCGCCGCTTCCTCCATGGCGGGGTCGATGTTGGCGAGCGCGGCGGCGACGTTGAGGAAAAGGATCGGGTAGAGATGGAGCGCGTTGAGGAGCACCACGCCCCAGAAGCGGCCTTGATCCCACCCGCCAAGCCAGTCGATCGCGCCGCCCGGGTCGAGCAGGCCGAGGTGAACCAGCAGCGTGTTGAGCGCCCCGTACTGCCCGAGGATCTGCTTCATCCCGATCGCCCCGACAAATGGCGGGAGGATCATCGGCACCAGCAGGAGCGCCAAGAGCGTCCGCTTGAAGGGAAATTCGAACCGGTCGGAGATCCACGCCAGCGGAATCGCCACCGCCGCGGTCAGAAGCGTGCTCGCCACCGCCAGCAGAAAGGCGTTGAGCAAACCCTCCATGTAGATCGGGTTGCGAAACACCTCCGCGAGGTAGGAGAGGGTCAGCCTCCCGTCAGCATCAAGCAGCGCGCCCCGGATGGTCTGGTAGATCGGCCAGCCGAGGAACGCCGCGAAAAAAAGAACGAGCCCCGCAGCGGCGGCCCAGGTCCAGCGGCGGCTCATCAGCGGGTTCATCGCAAGAAGGCTTATCCTTGAAGCCGGGCTTCGAGCACCTGCCCGACCAGCGCCGGGTTCGCCTTCCCGCGGGAAAGTTTCATTACCTGCCCCTTCAGGAAGTTGATCGAGGCGAGCTTGCCCCCCCGGTACTCCTCGACCGCCTTCGGGTTGGCGGCGATCGCCTGGTCGCAGAGCGCTTCGATCGCGCCGAGGTCGCTCTCCTGCTTGAGCCCCTTCTCCTCGACGACGACGGCGGCCCCCTTGCCGGTCGCAAACATCTCGGCAAAGACCTCCTTGCCCTGCTTCCCGCTGATCTTCCCGTCGTCGATCAGGTTGACCAGTTCGTCGAGGTTGGAGGGCGGGATCGGGCAGGCTTCGATCGTGAATCCTCCCGTGCTCAAGGCGCTGGCGAGGTCGTTCAAAATCCAGTTGGCCACCTGCTTCGGCTTACGCGCCTTGGCGGCGGCGGCCTCGAAGTAAGCCGCAAGGGGGAGATCGTCGGCCAGCACCCCGGCGTCGTACTCGCTCACGCCGTACGCTTCCACGAAACGGGCGCGTTTCTGCGCCGGGAGTTCGGGAACGCGCGCGCGGACCTCCTCCAACAGCGCTTCGGTCTTGACCGGCGGCATATCCGGCTCCGGGAAATAGCGGTAGTCGTGGGCGTCTTCCTTGATCCGCATCAGCTCGGTCTGGCCCGTGGTGTCATCCCAGCGGCGGGTCTCCTGCAAAAGGACTTCGCCCTTGCTCACCAGCCCGATCTGTCGTTCAATTTCGTAGACGAGCGCGCGGCGCACCCCGGAGATCGTATTCATATTCTTGATCTCAATCTTCGTGCCGAGTTTCTCCTGCCCCTCGGGGCGGACGGAGACGTTGCAGTCGCACCGGAGCTGCCCTTTTTCCATGTCGGCGTCGCTCACGCCGCCGTAGATCAGGATCTGCTTGAGCGCCGTCAGGTAGGCAAACGCCTCTTCGGGGCTTTCGATATCGGGCTCGCTCACGATCTCCATGAGCGGCGTCCCGGCGCGGTTGAAGTCGATCCCCGTATGGCCGTCGGGGTGGAAGCTGCGCGCCACATCCTCTTCGAGGTGGATGCGGACGAGCCGGACCGTCTTGCCCGGGTGGGCGATCGTTTTCTGCGCATCCTTCGGGTAGGCGAGATCGTGCAGCAACACCCCGCCGCCGAGGCAGAGCGGCTGGTCATACTGCGAAATCTGGTAGTTCTTCGACATGTCCGGGTAGAAGTACTGCTTGCGGTCAAACTTGGAGACCGGCGGCACCTCGCACCCGAGCATCAGCCCGGTCAAAATCGTCATCTTGATCGCTTCGAGGTTGGCCACCGGCAGCGCTCCCGGCAGCCCGAGGCAGACCGGGCAGGTGTGGGTGTTGTGCTCCGCTCCAAAAGCCACCGTGCACCCGCAGAACATCTTGCTTTGGGTCTTGAGCTGGACGTGGACTTCGAGGCCGATCGTGACGAGATACTTCTTCATGGTTGAAAACAAAGGGAGCGACTTTGCCGTTCATCAAGGGCAAGTCGAGCGGGAAGGAAAACACTAAACCATGCGGGGCGGCAATGGTTTTTGCTTTCAAGCGGTGCGCTTCCCGTCTGAAATGCCGTTTTCGTTTATCTTTTCCTGTTTTCATCCATGGCCCGACCCGGTTCCGCAAGTCTCCTCACCGCCCAGGATCTCGTTGTTCGTTACAATGAACAGAGCGTCCTGAAAAACGCCTCGCTCTCAATCCACGAGGGCGACCGGATCGGCCTCGTCGGTCGCAACGGCTCGGGCAAGTCGACCTTTCTCCGGATCATTGCCGGGGCGATGGAGCCCGACTCCGGGAACATTGCCCGGCGGCGGGGGCTGGTGGTCGGTTACCTGCCGCAGGAGTTCGCGCTCGACCCGGCGCTGACCGTGGAGGAAAACATCCGCGCCGGGGCAGCCCATGTCACCGCGCTGATCGAAGAGTTTGAAACCCTCCCCGGCCATACCGGGCGGCACGACGAACTGGAAGCGCGGATCAACGCGCTGGATGGCTGGGGGCTGGACCATCGGATCGCCACCGCCATGTCGAAGCTCGCCGTCCCGCCGGGCGACGCCGCCATCGCCCCGCTTTCCGGGGGTGAAAAACGGCGTGTCGCCCTCTGCCGCGCCGTTATCGCGCAGCCCGACCTGCTGATCCTCGACGAACCGACCAACCACCTCGACGCCGACTCGATCGAATGGCTCGCCACCTATCTCGACAGCTACCCCGGCGCGTTCATCGTGGTGACGCACGACCGCTATTTTCTCGACCGGGTGACCCACCAGATCACGGAGATTTCCGGCGGCATCTTTGTCTCCTACGAAGGGAACTATACCGACTACCTCATCCAGCGCGCCGAACGGATGGCCGCCGCCGAGACGGCCGAACACAAGCGGCAGATGTTCCTCAAGCGCGAACTGGAGTGGGTCCGCCGCAAACCGGAGGCGCGCCGCACCAAATCGCGCAGCCGCATCGACCAATACTTCGCCGTCGCCGCACAGGAAGCGCCGGAGATCGACCGCAATGTCGATCTCGTCATCCCGCCCGCGCCGCAGTTGGGCAACCGGGTGGTGGAGCTGACCGGCATCGGCATGAACCTCGGCGGGCGGCAGCTTTTTTCCGGTTTCGACTTCCGGTTTGAAGCGGGGCAGCGGATCGGCATCACCGGGCGCAACGGGCTCGGCAAGACGACGCTTTTGAAAATCATTCTTGGTCAGCTTGAACCGACGCAGGGGGAGGTGCGGATCGGCCAGCTCACCCGGTTCAACTACGTTGATCAGGGCCGCCTGCAACTTGACGAAGAGGCCCGGGTGCTCGACGCCGTGGCTGACGGGAGCGACCGCGTCACCTTCGGCGACCAGCAGCTTTCCGTCCGCGCCTACCTCAAGCGCTTTCTCTTTACCGACGACCGGCTGATCACCCAGGTCCGCTACCTGAGCGGCGGCGAACGGAGCCGTCTTCTGCTCGCCCGCATCCTGAAAAACGGCGGGAATTTCCTGATCCTCGACGAACCGACCAACGACCTCGACCTCGCCACGCTGCGGGTGCTGGAGGAGGCGCTTCTCGCCTTCGACGGGGTGGTCCTCGTCGTCAGCCACGACCGGACCTTTCTCAACCGGATCTGTACCGGCATCCTCGCGTTTGAGGGGGATGGCCGGTTGACCTACAGCGTCGGCAACTACGACTACTACTGGGAAAAACGGCAGCGGGAACTGGCGGCGATCCCGCCCGATCCCGGCCCGGCGGCGGCTCCCGCCAAACCGGCCCAGCCGCCGGCGAAGAAACCGCGCAAGCTCAGTTACAACGAAAACCGGGAACTGGAAGGGATGGAGGAGGCGATCCTTACTGCCGAGGGACGCATTGCCGAGATCGAAGGATTCTTCGCCGCTCCCGATTTCCATGAAAAACACGGGGCGCAGGCGAGTGCCCTGCACGACGAGGTGGAAGCCACCCGCCGGAAGGTCGAAACGCTCTACGCCCGCTGGGAAGAGTTGGAGGCCATCCGCCTCGGCAGCGAATGACCTCCTTGTTTTAAGGCCCAACGGTCCAAAGTTCGCTCGCGGGAATGACGAACCACACCGCCAAGACACTCCTCTACCCCTGCGGCGGCTGCGGGAGTTCCGACGGATCGATCCCGAGCGCTTTTGCCACGCCCATGCCGTAGTCGCAATCGGCACGGAAGAAGTGGCAGAGCTGGCGGAAGACGATCTCCCGGGGCACCCCCGCCATGGAACGCGCGATATTGGCGAAAAGCCGCTGCCGCTCGTCGGTTTTCAGGAGGCGGAAAAGATCGCCCGCCTGCGTGAAGTCGTCGTTCCCGTCGCGGTGATTGTAACGGGCGGCGTCGCCGTTGATCTTGAGCGGCGGTTCGCTGAACGCCGGGCACTCCTTCGGCCCGCCAAAACTGTTCGGCTCGTAATTGACCGCCCCACCATACGCCCCGGTGGTCATCGCCCCGTCGCGCAGGTAGTTGGCGTAGGGGCATTTGGGAGCATTGACCGGAAGCTGGTGGCTGTTGACCCCGACGCGGTAACGCTGCGCGTCGGCGTATGAAAAGATACGGGCCTGGAGCATCTTGTCGGGCGAATGGCCGATGCCGGGGACGATGTTTGACGGCGCAAACGTGCTCTGCTCGACCTCCGCGAAGTAGTTTTCCGGATTACGGTTGAGTTCGAGCATCCCGACTTCGATCAGCGGGTAATCCTTGTGCGACCAGACCTTCGTCAGGTCAAACGGGTTCCACCGGTAGGTTTCGGCCTCGGCTTCGGGCATGATCTGGACAAAGAACTTCCAGCGCGGGTAGTCGCCCCGTTCGATCGCTTCGAAAAGATCGCGCTGGTGGCTTTCGCGGTCGGTCCCGACCACGTTTGCCGCCTCTTCGTCGGTGTACCAGGTGATCCCCTGCTGCGACTTGAAGTGAAACTTCACCCAGAAGCGTTCCCCGGCGTCGTTGTAGAGGCTGTAGGTGTGCGAGCCGAAGCCGTGCTGCTGGCGGTAGTTGCGCGGCAGGCCGCGGTCGCTCATCAGAATCGTCACCTGGTGAAGCGTCTCCGGCGAAAGGCTCCAGAAATCCCATGCCGCTGTGCCGTTGCGCAGATTCGTCTTCGGGTCGCGCTTCTGGGTGTGGATGAAATCGGGGAATTTCAGGGGGTCGCGGACAAAAAAGACCGGCGTGTTGTTGCCGACCAGGTCCCAGTTCCCTTCCCCGGTGTAAAACTTGATGGAGAAACCGCGCACGTCGCGCTCGGCGTCGGCGGCTCCCCGTTCCCCGGCCACGGTCGAAAATCGGAGGAAAACCGGCGTCTCCAGCCCGGCTTTGGCAAAAAGGGCGGCCTTCGAATAGCGGGAGAGATCGTGGGTGATCGTCAGCTTTCCGTAAGCGGCCGAACCCTTGGCGTGGACGATCCGCTCCGGGATGCGTTCGCGGTTGAAGTGTGCGAGCTTTTCCTGCAACCAGAAATCCTGCATCAGCACGGGGCCGCGCGGCCCTGCCGTGAGGGAGTTCTGATTGTCGACCACGGGAACGCCGGAACCGGTCCGGAGAATGTTTTCTTTTTCAGACATAACAAGGAAGGGGAAATAAGGTTAAAAAAAGACCAGCCGCGTCGCCGGTCGTTCATGACAACCTCTCCTTCTTATCGTGCTTGTCAATAGGTGTGAAATATTGATTTACAATACCTTTAATAGCCAAACCCTATGGAGATCCACCAGCTTCGCTACTTTGTCGCCGTTTCCGAGACCGGGAATTTCAGCCGGGCGGCGAAAAACTGCCACGTCGCCCAGCCTTCGTTGAGCCAGCAGATCAAAAAGCTCGAAGAGACCGTCGGCCAACCGCTTTTTGAACGGCAGACGCGCGGGACCACCCTGACCCCCGCCGGCTGGCTCCTCCTGCCGTATGCGCGGCGGATTCTCAATGAAATCAGCGAAGCGACCCGCCGCGTCGGCGATCTCGGCAACGATGTCAGCGGACGCCTCGCCATCGGCGTCCTGCCGACGATCGCGCCCTACCTGCTCCCGCAGTGGCTGGAGGAGTTCAGTCACACCTACCCGAAGGTGGAACTGACCGTGCAGGAGGAGATCACCCCGCGCCTGCTGGAGGCGATCGGCGAAGGGGAGATCGACCTCGCGCTTTTGAGCCTCCCGCTCGCGGCACCGTTCCTGGAAAGCCGCCCCCTTTTCTCCGAGGCGTTTGAACTGGTGGTCCCCGTCGGCCACCCGCTTGCCACGGCGCGGACCGTCGCGATGGGCGATCTCGCCCGGGAATCATTCATCCTGCTCCACGAAGGGCATTGCCTGAGCGAACAGGCGCTCGACTTCTGCCATACCGAGGCCGGCTTTACGCCAAAGATCCGTTGCCGCAGCGCCCAGCTCGAGACCCTCCTCGCACTGATCCGCGCCGGGATGGGGGTTTCGCTCGTGCCGCAAATGGCGATCCGCAGCGACCCCGGCCTCGTCTACCGGAAGCTTTCACCCGAGGGGCCAAGACGACAGATCGGGCTCACCTGGCATCGGACACGATTCTGCTCCAGCGCCGCAAAGGCCTTCATTTCGTGGGGAACGCAACGAATTGCGAAAAACTCTTTAAAAGGAGGTTAAAAATGTGCTTCCCTCCGCCGCAACAAACCGTTCATAGTTCCGCCTCCCTTGTTTCCCGGCGGGAACCGTTTGACCCGGGCGCCCCCCGTTTTTGTCCCATCAACTGACAGATGCCTTTTTAATGATCAAGAAACCCGAAACTTCAACACCTCCAGCGGTCGCCCCCGTCCACGGGAACAGGATTTCAAGCCCCCAGAAAAGATTCTTCGCAAAGCTCAACGCCGCCGGATGGCTTTTTCGCGCGTTCGTCCTCCTGACCTTCGGCGTCCTGCTCACTCCGGATGGGTTCGCCCGGAAGCCGTCGACCGGGGATGGGTCGGAGAAACGGATCACCCTGCGCGTCTCGGGTCTTCCCAACCCTTCGGATACGAGCCCCAACGCGATCGCCTCCCAGCGGATCGTCGCCCAGTTCCTGGAACGCAACCCGGAGATCGACCTCGAGAAGGCGGAGGGGATCAGGGTCGAAGGCATGGTTTCGGAAGTCAGCACCATCATGATGATCGCCGGGGACATCGCCCCGGACGTGATCCAGATGAATTTCCGGAGCATGGACACCTTTGTCTCCAACGGGCTGGTGGCGCCGCTCGACGATCTGGCGGCCCAGCTCAAACAGGAAAAAGGGATCGACGTGGTGAGCCAGGTGTTGCCGCAGGTGCAGGATGTCGTCTTCCGCCCTGACCAGAAAGGCCAGCGCCGCCTCTTCGGCCTGCCCGACCAGTTGCTCGTCCGGGGGCTCTATTTCAACCGCGATGTCTTCCAACTCGCCGGCCTGCCGCCCCGCGCCCCGCGCAGTTGGGACGAAATGGTGGCATTTATCCGTAAAATCAAGGAATACGACCCTGACAACCGGGGCCTGATGCTGGCGGGCGGGGCCACCGCAAGCTGGGATTTGATCAACTTCATCTGGTCGGCAGGCGGCGAGGCCGTCAAGGAAATCGCCCCCAACGACTGGCGGGCCGACTTCAACACCCCCAATGCCGTCACGGCCTATGAATTCTACTACCGGCTGGTGGAGGTCGACCGTCTGGCGGTCCGCACCTCGGGCACCATTACGCCGCAGGAACGGGAACGTTTCGCCATGTTCTTCGGTTACGTCGGCGACAACACCCAGTGGGAGCCGGAACGGTGGGGCTTCGGCGCGATGCCGACAGGGCCGACCGGCGTGCGCGGCGGTGAAGTCAACTCCCGCGTTCTCGGGATCTACTCCCAGATCCAGGACCCGAAGGTACGCGACGCCGCCTGGCGCTACATCGTCTTTACCTGCGGTGAAGAGGCGGAAAAAATCCGCGTCGACACCCTGGTCGAACTCGGCCAGGCAAGCCAGCTCAACCCGATCCAGCTCCGCAAGTTCGGCTACGAACAGTTCCTGACCCTCTCTCCGGAAGGGTTTGAAGAGGAATTCCGCGAAGCGGTCAAGACCGGCAAACCGGAGCCGTACGGAAAGAACTGCAACCTGGTCTACCAGGAAATGACCTATCCGCTTGACCAGATCCTCCTGAGCAACCCGATCCGCGACGCCATGCTCAACGGCCGCAACGAAGAAGCGCGCGCGGAGATGAAGGAAATCCTCGATCGCGCTGTAAAGCGGACCGACGAACGGATGATCGGCTACGTCTCGCCCGAAGCGATGAAATTCCGGCGAACCGTCGCCGTCGCGGTCGTGGTCGTCATCTTCGCCGGGTTCGCCTTTGTCGGCTGGTACGTCTCGCGGATCTTCCTGCGAAGCGGTTCGATGATGTCGCGCCCGGTCAGCAGCAAAAGCATGATCCCGTGGTTCTGCCTGCTCCCGGCGGTCGCGCTGATCCTCGTCTGGAGCTACATCCCGCTGATACGGGGGACCGTCATGGCGTTCCAGGACTACAAGCTGGTGCTGGAGTCGGCCTTCATCGGCCTCGACAACTTCGCCAGCGCCCTCTTTGACGCCACCTTCTGGAACTCGATGCTCGCATCGTTCCACTTTGCCGCGTACACGCTCACCTTCGGGTTTATCACCCCGATTGTACTCGCCTACGCGCTGCATGTCATCCCGAGATACAAAATCCTCTACCGGACGGTCTACTACCTCCCCGCCGTCATGAGCGCCACCGCCATCTTCTTTCTCTGGCGGGAACTTTTCGGCACCGACGGCCCGCTCAACGAAATGCTGCGCCTCTTCGGTTTCGAAGCGCGCCGCGCCTGGACGGACGATCCCTACCTGGCCATGCTTTCGTGCGTTATTCCCGGCGTCTGGGCCGGTGCCGGTCCCGGCTGCCTGATCTATCTCGCCGCCCTGAAAACCATTCCCGAGGAACAGTTCGAGGCTTCCGAAATCGACGGGGCCGGTTTTCTCCAGAAGACGTCGAAGATCGTCTATCCCGGGCTGCGCGCCTTGATCTTCATCAACTTTGTCGGTGCAGTCGCCGCCTCCTTCCACGGCGCCACCAACATCCTGATCATGACCGGCGGTGGTCCCAACGGCATCACCGAAGTGGTTTCACTCAAAATCTTCTTCGAATCGTTTGCCCGCCTCCGCTTCGGGCCCGCCACGGCGATGGCATGGATGCTCGGCAGCATGCTGGTCGGCTTCACCGTTCTCCAGCTCAAGCGCCTGAGCCAGATGGAATTCAAAACCGCCAAATAAAAGATGTTTTCTCCGATTACCGCACGTTCCATCAAGGTACGCCTTCTCTACATCTCGCTTTATCTCGGGTTGATCCTGGGCGGGATCACGATGGTCTACCCGTTCCTGATCATGATCACCGGCTCCATCGAGTCGCGCAGTGATGTTCAGAACAGTGTCTTTCCCATCTGGCTCGTTGACAACGACCAGATGTGGAACCGTTACCTGAGCGCCAAGTACCAGGCCAACAACAACCTGGTCCGCATGAACTGGAGCGATCCCGACGCCCAGCTTCGCGAAAACAAGCTGCCGCCGCTGGAAGGGCAGGAGCAGATCAAGCTGTGGGAGGAGTTTCTCTCTGAAACCAAACTCATCGACGACTGGTTCTACCTCGGTTTCCAGCGGGCCACCGCGCGGATGCCTTCGTACACGACCCGGCTCTTCCGCAAGTGGCTCCTGCCGCAGTATGGAAACGATCTCGACCGGCTCAACCGCGAGCTTGGCACGCAGTTCGTCACCGAAACCACCATTCAGGCCCCCAACGTCAACGTGATCGGCCCGGCCATCGGGCAGAGCAAGATCCTCACCAAGTTTCAGGAGTTCAGCCGCACCGAGGCGAAGCAGTACCGGATCGCGTGGGACATCGGCGGTTACTACCGGGCGATGCTCCTTCCGCAGAAGCTCGGCCGCGATATCGCCATTTACAACCAGAAGTACCAGACCAACTACCCGTCGTACACGGAAGTCCCCTTCCCCGCCACCGTGCCGGAAGTCGGCCGGGAGGATTGGGTCTACTTTGTGACCAAGGTGTTGCGGCCCGACTTCGTACTGCTCACCCCCTCCGGTCTCGCCGGGCAGGCCGCCGCCGGGATGACCAAGGAAGAGTTTATCCGCACCCGGGCCAAGCCGGAGGATCTCAAGGTCTCCAGCCTCGATGTCCGCTTCGCCGACTGGGCCGCCAAGCGGGGTATCGAAAACGCCCGCATCCCGCAACGGGAGATCGACCGCGCCACGTTTGAAGAAGAGAAGGGCTTCTGGCGCAAGGAGTTCCTGACGATCAACTACAATGAGGTCATCGACACCGTCCTGCTCCACGGGCGTTCCATCCGGAACACCACGATCCTCGTGGTCCTTTGCGTTGCAGGGGCGCTCTTCGTCAACCCGCTGGCCGCCTATGCCCTCTCGCGTTACAAGCTCAAGCAGACCTATTTCATCCTCCTCTTCTGCCTGGCGACCATCGCCTTTCCCGCTGAGGTGACGATGATCCCCGTCTTCCTTCAGATGCGCGAGTTCAACCTGCTCAACACCTTCGGCGCACTGGTCTTGCCGGGGCTTGCCAACGGGTTCTCCATCTTCCTGCTCAAAGGGTTCTTCGACAGTCTGCCCAAGGAGCTTTACGAAGCGGCGGAACTCGACGGGGCGAGTGAATGGATGATGTTCTGGCAGATCACCATGAACCTCTCCAAGCCGATCCTCGCCGTCATCGCCCTCGGCGCGTTCGTGAGCGCCTACAGCGCCTTCTTCTACGCGCTGATCCTCGCTCCCGACCCGAACATGTGGACCATCATGGTCAACATCTACCAGTTGCGGATGTCGGTCGACACGCCGGTCGTCTACGCGTCGCTGATCCTGACGGCCATCCCGACCCTGCTGGTCTTCATCTTCTGCCAGAACATCATTCTGCGCGGGATCGTGGTCCCTTCCGACAAGTAAGACCAACAAGCCGGATTTTCCAACCTGCCGGGGGTGGCTTTCGACGCCGCTCCCGGCAGGTTGCGTTTTGGCCCCCCTCCGCGGGCCTGTCGCGGCCCTTCAGGCCGCAACCTTTTGCCGGACGCGTACCCCGGGCGTTGCCCGGGGCTGAGGGATCGCTGCCCGTTGGGCCGCATTGCTCAATGCTGTTGACTTAAAACCACCTTGGCGCGGGAGCGCCTGGAGGGCGCACCTCCGCGTGCGCCGTGGAGTTTGAGGTGGCAGCACGAACAAGGTGCTACCCAAATCCAACGATGCGGACGACGGAGGTCGTCCAGTGCCGCCAAGTGGACGGCATTGGATTCCCTGCGAGAGCCACCCGCCTGCCGATCAGCGTGCGCCGGGATGGTGCAACCCGGAAGTCAGGTTGAAGACCGCCGAGAGAATCCCGAAGACCACCAGCCCGACGATCACCGCAATGGCAATGATCACCAGCGGCGGCACCAGCGCGGTGACAAACTGCACCTGTTTGTCGAGTTCGCGCCCGTGAACGTCGGCGATCATCTCCATCGTCTCCGAAAAACGCCCCGTCTGTTCACCCACCGCCATCATGTCGAGAAAGAGGGGGGGAAAGAGCTTTTCATCCGCCAGTGCCTTCGAAAGGCTGACCCCGTCGGTCACCGCGGCCCGCACCCGCACCATCCGTTCGCGCACCCACTGGTTGCCCGAGATCGCTTCGAGCAGTTCCAGCGATTTCAGGAGCGGCACCCCGTTCTCCATCAAGGTGCCGAGCGTCCGGGCGAACTGGGCATAAAACCGGTAACGCGTGATGCGGCTAAACCCCGGGAAATGCCAGATGAACCGGTCCCACCGGAGCCGCCCGGCGGGGGTCCGCGTCACCGCCTTCCACCCGAAAACGATGCCGCCGCCGATCAGGAGGAGCAGCCACCAGTAACCGGTCAGGAAGGCGTTGGCCTGGAGAAGGATCTGCGTCGGCAATGGCAGCTTCTGCCCCGTCGAAGTAAAGAACCCGGTCAGTTGCGGCACCATCACCGTCATGAAAACGATGATGAGAACCACCCCCGCCAGGACCAGCACCGCCGGGTAGACCAGCGCCTGCTGCACCTTGTCCCGCAATAGCTTCACCCCCGCGATGTGAGTGACCAGACGCCGCAGGATCTCCGCCAGCGATCCCGACGCCTCGCCCGCCGAGACCATGTTGACGTAAAGCGACGAAAAGACCGCCGGAAAATCGCGCATCACCTGGGAGAGGCTTCGCCCGTCGATCAATCCCTTGTGCAGCGCCTTCACGATGCCCTGAAGTTTCGGCTGCTGGAGCCGGTTGACCAGAATGCCGAGCGCCTGGTCGAGCGTCATTCCCGCCGAAAGCAGGTGCGCCAACTGTTCGGTAAAGAGAAAAAGCTGCCCGAGCGGCAGGGTTGTCTCCGCTCCCGGCGCTGCCGCCGCCGCAACTCCGGCCTTTCCCGTTCCCGCCCCGCCATCCGCTTTTGCCCTCTCTTCCCCCTGCCCCGCCCGGGGAGTCGCCGGGCCGGCCACTTCGATCCGGATCGGCACCGAACCGAGCGCTTCGATCTGGCGAATGGCCGCTGCCCGGTCGTGAGCCGTCAGGGTGCCTTTGGCGAGTGAACCGCTCGAACTCCGGGCGACGTAGGCGAAATCGGGCATAAAATTTCTTGGAAAAAAGGGGAGGAAAATCATCGTTTCCCGATTCGCCACCGGCCTCGCGGGGCCAACGGAAAACAGGCAACCAACCTGGCCGCCACTCTACCCCAACACCCCCTTCTTGTCGATGCGGGAGAGTACCCCTCCCCCGGCGTCCGGCCCGGCTGAAGAAATCAGCGCTTCCGCGCTCTCCGCGGCAGGATAACTGCTTCAAAAAAGCGAATAGACCTTGTTCGTCACCACGTTCATTCCGTATAACAGGCTCCAGACCAGCATTTTCAGGACGACGCCCCGGCCCCCCGCGCCATGCCCGGCCTTGAAAAACCCAAAGGATCGACCCCCTCCCTTATGCCGACACTGCAAATTCATCTCCCGACTTCCGGTCCCGTAACCCATGAGCTTTCAGGGAAGGACGTGATCACCGTCGGGTGGGCCTCTGACAACGACATCCGCATCGAAGACCCTTCGATCTCCCGTTATCACGCCAGACTGACCAGGGAAGGCAATGGCTATCGGCTCGAAGATCTCGGTTCCACGAACAAAACCTGGCTCAATGGGGCCGCGATCACCACCGCCACCATCCACGAGGCCGACAATCTCCGCTTTGGGTCGGTTGAATGCGTCTACCGCACCCGCGGCGCCTCCGAAGAGAAACAGAAGCTCGCTTCGGAGCCGACCATGATCGGGCACCTGACCCTGGAAATCCCCGGCCAGCCGCCGGCCGTTCATCGGTTGGAGGAGGATGTCGTCCCCGTCGGGTGGAAAGCCGACAACCTGATCACCATCGGCGATCCCTCCATCTCCGGCCACCACGCCCAGTTCATCCGCATCGACGGGCGCTACCGGCTGCGCGATCTCAACTCCACCAACAAGTCGTTCCTCAACGGCCGCGCGGTGATCGAAGCCGAACTCAACGACGGCGACACCATCCGCTTCGGCTCGGTCACCGGTCACTTCAAGGCCGAGATGCGCATTCCGACGCGACAGGCCGCCGGCAGTGCGGAAAAAGCCAAGGCTGCGCCCCCCGCCGCGGAGCCGAGCGCCGAGTTTCAACGGCTCGAAACCGAATTGAAACGGGCAAGGGAAGAGATCACCACCCTGCGCGCCAAGACCGACGCCGCCCCGGCACAGCCTTCTTCGAAAGATGCCGACAAAACGGCCCGCGATCTCGAAGCCGCCCGCGCGGAGATCGCCCGCCTGAGCGCCGCACAACACAAAAGCGAGGAGGAAGCCCGTAAAGCCGCCGCCAAACAGGCCGAAAGCGAAGCCGAAAAGCGGCAGCAGTTTCAACGCAAGACCGACGCCTTCCAGGCGGAGCGGGATGCCCTGCGACAGGCGCTGGAGCAGGCGGCCGCCAAAGTCACCGAAGCCGAAAAGCGGCTGGAGAAGGCCGTCGGTGAACGGCAACTCGCCGAAAGCAAGCCCGATCCCAATGTCGAAGCACTCGCCAGGCTTGGCAAGGAACGCGACACCCTTTCGGAGCAGATCGCGGGATTGACCCGCAAGCTCGAAGCCGCCGTAAAGGAACTCGACACCGCCCGCGGCGAACAGAAAAAAAGCACGGAGGAACTCCGCTCGATCCGCGAAGCCGAGGCGACCCGCCAGGAGGAACTCAAGCGGCTGGAACTCGACCGCAAACGGCTCGCCGACGCGCTGAAAGTAGCCGAAGAGCAGAAGGCGAAGTTCGTCCGGGAACAGACGGCTCTTAGCGAAAAGAACAGCCAACTGGACGAAGAACGCACCGCACGGCTCCACGAAAAGGAGGCGCTCGCCGGAAAACTGAGCAGCACCGAAAAGGAACTGGAGACCCGAACGGCACAACTCGAAGAAGCCGAGCGGAAACACCAGGCGCTGCTCGCCGCCCAGCAAAACGAAAAGCAGCAGCTCAACGCCCTCGTCACCGAAAGGAACGAGTCGCAATCAGCGCTTCAGGAACAGGTCGAAAAGCTGACCGGAGAACTCGAAGCCGCCTCCCAACAACGGGAACAGGAGCGAACCCAGGTCGAAACCCTCTCCGGGGAACTTGCCGAGGCCCGCAAGACGATCGCCTCCCTCCACAAGCTCAAGGAAGCCACCGCGGGCGAAAGTGAAACCATTGCCTCGCAACTCGCGCAGGTTCAGGCTGAACTCGCCGCCGTCACCAAGGAACGGGATGAAGGCAAACGCCGGGAAAAGGCGTCCGGTTCCCAGATCGAAACCGCCCAGGCGGAGCTAACCCGGCTTTCCAGTCATCAACTTCGTTCGCAGTCGAAGATCGAATCGCTTTCCGCCGAACTGGTCCAGGCTCAGGGCCGGATCGAAACGCTGCTTCAGGAGCAGGTGGCCACCAGGTCGTCGGGACAGACGCTCGCCAAGAGCCTTGCCGACGCCGAAGCGCGCCTGCTGGCTCTTTCCAAGGAGCGCGATGCGTTGGTCGAGCGCTCCGAAAAGGCTGAGGCCGAAATCTCCTCCCTCGCCAAGATGGGAGAAGGAGCCCACTTCCACAACAAGCAGCTCTCCTCGCAACTGGAGGAAGATGAACAGAAGATCGCCACCCTCACCCGCGAACGGGACGATGAACGACAGAGGCTCGAAGCGCTCCGGGCCGAACTTCAGGCCGAAAAGGAAGCCCGCGCCAAGGCGGTCGAAGAGCTTGAAACCGATGCCGCCGAAAAGCGGGGCGAACTGGAAAAAGAGGTGGCACGCCTCCACCAGGAGCACGAAACGCTCCGCCAGCAGAGCAAGACTTTAAGCGCCGAACTCGCCGACACACGCAAACAGGCCGACGAACTGCTGCAAAACCACGACGACGCCACCGGCGTCAATCAGCGGCTCTCACAGGAACTCGCCAATGCCCGAAGCGAAGCAGAAGCGCTCGCCGCCGCCCGCGACCAGGCCGAGGCCCGGCACGAAGAAGTACGAAAGGCGATCGAAACCGTCAAGGCCGAGCACGAAAAGGCGAGCACGCATGGTTCTTCACTGGCCAAGGAATTGGAAGCCGCACGCGCCTCCCTCGCGTCCGCCCAGAAGGAGCGCGAAGCGACCCAACAGCAGCTTTCCGAGAAGACCAACGCTCTCGCCGAAGCTGAAAAGGCCCGCAGCGAGGCCCAGAAGGCGATCGACGCTCTCAAGACCGAGCACGAGAAGGCAAGCACGCACGGTTCCTCGCTAGCCAAGGAACTCGAAACCGCACGCGCTTCCCTCGCCTCAGCGCAGAAGGAGCGCGAAGCGACCCAGCGACAGCTTTCCGAAAAGAACCATGCTCTCGCCGAAGCTGAAAAGGCCCGCAGCGAGGCCCAGAAGGCGATCGACGCTCTCAAGACCGAGCATGAGAAGGCGAGCACGCACGGTTCCTCGCTAGCCAAGGAACTCGAAACCGCACGCGCTTCCCTCGCGTCCGCGCAGAAGGAGCACGAGGCGACCCAGCAACAGCTTTCCGAGAAGAACAAAGCTTTCGCCGAAGCCGAAAAAGCCCGCAGCGAGGCCCAGAAGGCGATCGACGCTCTCAAGACCGAGCACGAAAAGGCAAGCACGCACGGTTCTTCACTAGCCAAGGAACTCGAAACCGCACGCGCTTCCCTCGCCTCAGCGCAGAAGGAGCGCGAAGCGACCCAACAACAG
>Ga0182739_1000276_pt1 | contig 82250 bp, 69 predicted proteins | sample eDN5th30CBELigBY_FD_128873 | JGI IMG/M metagenome (GOLD analysis project Ga0182739, IMG submission 128873) | Enriched backyard soil microbial communities from Emeryville, California, USA - eDNA 5th pass 30_C BE-Lig BY (version 2) (version 2) | ecosystem: Environmental > Terrestrial > Soil >...
AGAACAAGTGCGGTTGAACCGCCTTAGTAAGTCGGGCAAAAAGTTGTACCGAAAACGAAAAGAAACGATTGAGCGAAGCTTCGCGGATGCTAAACAGCTCCACGGGTTTCGCTATTGCCGTTTGCGGGGGTTAAACAACGTGAAGGAACAAGCGTTGATGACCGCTGCCGTGCAGAACATGAAAAAGATTGCCCTCCACCTAGAACGGAGGGCATGAGGGGGGTAGACCCTTTTCACGCTTCACTAACAGACGTTTAAACACAAAGAGAAACCCATCGTTTAGAAAAAACGTGGGTTTCTCTACAATCTGAAGGGACAGAGCCGATGGCTCTGTCCCTTCTGCTTGGTTCAATAGTACATGCGGCTGCTCCGCGAATTCCGCTTCACGCTTCCTGTCAATCGCACAATCAGAGCAGCCAGCAGAATGCCCGCACTATCGATGAACATATCCACGATTCTTCCGTCACGGCCGAAGAACGGCTGCAGCAGCTCCGTAAACACCGCGAAGCCAAGCGCGAACAGAACCCCTCCTCTGAAAGCCGCACGGCTTCTTGCTCCAAACGCAGCGATCAGCGTCAGAATGAAGAAGCAGGAGAAATGCCCGATTTTCTGCGTGATATAGGTTTGGCTGTGCAGTGAAATATCGTTAACCATCAAGTAATCACTTAAGTTCGGATGCCTGTTCAGTTGAAACGACACCGTCCCATGATCAAGCAGCAGCTGAAAGTTAACCGTACAGACGCACACCAAAATAACAACGCACCATACAACAATTCCTATGTTTCGCAATATGACACAACCCTGCTTTCCTACTATATCAGTACGCTATATCGTTCCCAGATTCAATTCCAGCGTGCAATCCGGCGCTTCATAGCCCTCATCGTTAACCGCATTCGTAACCGGATACGAGCGCAGCTGGAACGGCTCCAGCGGTTGAACATACGTACGCACTTGTGCAAAATCGGTAATGTCAGGATTCAGCCAATCCTCCACCGCCTCGGCGTCCAATACGACAGGCAGTCTCGGCTGCCAAGCCGCCATCGGACCCGATGCAGGCAATGTCAGAATGGTAAATGCCCGCTCCTCGACGCCATGCGGGTTGACCCATATATCATAAATACCCGCCATTCCGAACAGCGGTTGACGATCCACAACGATATGCATCGCCCGCGGATCCCGTTCAATCCCATCCTGCTTCCAGCCGAAGAAGCCTGTGCATGGCACAATGCATCTGTGGCTCTTCAGCATGCGGTAAAAATACCGCTTCGATTCTACCCGCTCGCCGTCAGCGTTCACTGACTCCTTCGCCCAGAACGGATACAAGCCCCACCGCGCCGAATCGACCGTCCGCTGGCGCAGCCGATCCGTCATAATGATCGAAACTTCCTGCCTCGGCGCAATATTGAACCGATTGGCCATGCAATTCTTTACCTTCCATACATTAAACTGATCCACGATATCTGTAACATCCGACCGCAGCGCAAATCGCTCCACATGCCACGCCTGCCTTCACTCTAGGATACGGTAGTATTTGGCAGAATACATGAACATTATGCATACAGGGGCGCAATTTCTAGACGGTGAACCTTTTGCGGAACCGAAGCGGTGATAGTCCTGTATGCTCAGAGAATAATCTTGAAAAATGCGGCGTCTGTCTAAATCCCGTCTCCTCCGCTACCCGCGCGATCGGCCAGTCTGTCTTAATAAGCAGCAGCTTCGCCTGATCAAGCCGGTAGTACAGCAGAAACTGCTGCGGCGTGCAGCCGAACACCTCTGTCATACAGCGAGCTATGTAATTGGAATGGAGATGCAGCGCATCGCTCAGCATCCGATTGCTAACGGGTGAACGGTAGTTCAGCTTCATATAGGCAGCTGCCCGTTCAGCAACGGATACGGCAGCCTTCGCTTCATCCGTCCGCCAGCCCTCATCCAGCATCTGAAGCAGATGAAGAAACCGCTGCTGACGCTCCCAGAATGCAGCATGGGAAGAACCGCTCGCCGCTTCGTGCAAGCCTGCGAACATTTCTTTCGCCTCATCCGGATAAGTGAGAACCATATGCTTCGGAAGCCGGATCGCATACGTGTAATAGTCTCCGCGAAGCGTGCCGGACTGCGGCCCATCCGTCTCCTCCCAATTGCCCGGCGCCTGGAAGTGTACCCAGTCGAACACCGTCTCCTGCTCGCACGGCTTCGTCGAGTAATGCCAGCGATCCGGCCGAAGAATAAGCATCTGCCCTTCTCCTAGCGACCACTGCTTGTCCTCTTCTCCAATATGAAGCATACCTTTATGAACAAATAACATATCGAACACGCCGAGGTTCGCCCTCGTCGGATGTTCTTCTCCTGCCGCATAAGTCGTACGATTGGATTCGATAAAATAAGGTAACGGCGGCGATAAATAAGTGAGCAGCTGCTGGTTCGTCATAGGGAGCAACCCTTTCTCGAGTTAGAAGACTGTGTAATTATGCAAAATTAACATTGTATAAGTTGCTGTTTCCCTTTCATTTTATCAAATAAAATAGGGTTGTAAAGCAAACTCATATATTCATATAGTAGAACGAATCTTGCAAAATTAAGGAGACTGACATTATGGCAATCGATCGTCTGAACGACAAGCTTAGTGCTGCATCCGCTGTCCCGCTGAAGCGTGTCTCCATCCACGACCCATTCTGGACCTCTTATGCCAATCTCGCGCGTGAAGCGGTCATTCCTTATCAATGGGAAGCGCTGAACGACCGAGTCGAAGGCGCCGCGCCAAGCTACGCGATTCAGAACCTGCGCATCGCAGCCGGCATCGAGCAAGGAAGCTTCAACGGCTTCGTATTCCAAGACAGCGATCTCTACAAATGGCTGGAGGCCGTCGGCTACCGCCTCTCGACCCATCCGGATCCCTACTGGGAAACGATCGCGGACGAAGCGATCGACCTGCTCGAGAAGGTGCAGCTGCCTGATGGCTATATGAATTCCTTCTATCAAATTAACGGACTGGATAAACGCTGGTCCAACTTGACGGAGGCGCATGAGCTGTACTGCGCAGGCCACCTCATTGAAGCGGCGGTCTCGTACTATCATGCAACAGGCAAACGCAAAATCCTTGATATTGCCTGCCGCTTCGCCGACTGCATCGACCGCACCTTCGGCACGGAGCCCGGCAAGATCCAAGGCTATGACGGACATCAAGAGATCGAGCTTGCGCTCGTGAAGCTGTATCAAACAACAGGCGAGGAACGCTACTTGAAGCTCGCTGCCTATTTCATTGATGAGCGCGGCAATTCGCCTGCCTTCTTCCTCGATGAATTCGAGAAGCGCGGCCGCACGTCGATCTGGTCGCCGAACCCGCATATGCCGGACAATACGCGCAAGCCGGATCTGAAATATTTCCAAGCGGATGTGCCTGTACGCGAGCAGAAGCACGCTGTCGGCCACTCCGTCCGCGCCGTCTATATGTACACTGCAATGGCAGACCTCGCTGGCTTGAACAATGATCCAACGCTGCTCGAGGCTTGCCGGACGCTATGGAAAGACATGACGCGCAAACAAATGTATGTAACGGGCGGCATTGGCTCGACGCATCACGGCGAGGCGTTCACGGCAAGCTACGATCTGCCGAACGATACCGTCTATGCGGAAACCTGCGCTTCGATCGGTCTCGTCTTCTTCGCAAGCCGAATGCTGCGTCTGGAGCCGAAGGCGGAGTATGCGGACGTGCTGGAGCGCGCGCTGTACAACACCGTTATTTCCGGTATCGCGCTCGATGGCAAAAGCTACTTCTACGTCAATCCGCTTGAGGTCTGGCCTCACGCTTGCTCATGCAATCCAGGCAAGCATCACGTGAAGCCGGTTCGCCAGCACTGGTTCGGCTGCGCCTGCTGCCCGCCGAACATCGCGCGCCTGCTCACTTCGCTAGGCGAGTACATCTACACGACGGATGCAGCAAGCCGTACGGCATATACGCATCTGTACATCGGCAGCGAAGCGAACGTTCAGCTTGGCGAGTCCTCGTTCAAGCTGACGCAGACGACGGCGATGCCATGGAGCGGCAGCGCATCGTTCAAGCTCAGCGAGCTGAGTGGTCCGGCTTCATTCTCGCTTGCATTCCGCATGCCAGGCTGGACGAATGGCAGCCGCCCGACCGTTCTGCTGAACGGACAATCGCTTGCAGACAGCGCTGTTGAAGCTCGGGATGGCTACCTGGTTATTACGCGTGAGTGGAACAGCGAGGATACGATCGAGCTGACGCTCGACATGCCTGTGCTTCGCCTGACGGCGAATGCTGAGCTCCGCTACAATGCAGGACGACTCGCCCTGCAGCGCGGGCCGCTTGTATACTGCATCGAGGAGATCGATAATGGGAGCAAGCTTGCATCGCTCTCGATTAAAGCCGATGGCACGTTTACAACCGAGCAGAACGACCAATTGCTTCCAGGTGCTGTTGTGCTCGTAGGTGAAGGCTATCGTGATGCAGAGGTTGTTGAGGCGGATGAGCTGTACAGTGCAGCATCCATCCCGCAGCCTGAGGCGGCTGAAATCCGCGCGGTACCCTATGCGCTGTGGGGCAATCGTACGCCAGGTGAAATGTCCGTCTGGGTTCGTTACCGCAATTAGGTCGACGCGCCAGATGGGCTGGCGCATGGAGCTTTTACGGTTGCCACAGCAGCTATTGGGCTGAAATCAGCATTTTTATTAGCGTAACGGTTGTCAGCGGGCTTATTGGAGCTTATACGGTCGAGATTACGACACTTTCGAGCTAATAAGCCCTCCTTGCAACCGTTAATTTGATATCTCGGCGCTATAGAGGGGCATAAGGCACTCCTGCAACCGTTAGCGCGTTGTCCCTAATCCCCCCCATCCCCCGAATAAAAAAAAAAGACCTGCCGGCATCTCCAGCAGGTAAGGCAGCGGCGCGGCACATTAGCGCCGCTGCCTTAATCAAGTTAAAGGGGGTAGTACGAAACGTGAAACGCGAATGAGTGATGAAGCATTCGCCATCATTGCCCGACGCACACACGCCTGCGACGTCGGGCCTTACTTATTAAGGGAGATTCATCTGTTGAATGCCCTCGAACAAGGTTGCCATAAACAGCTGGCCATCATGCGTATCGACATCCGTCACCGGGAAGCCCAGCTTAACTGCGAACATCGTGATCTGACCGCATAGATAGCCGATCCGATACAATCCTTTATCCGTACAAGCATAGACATCGCGTCCATGCCGAATGAGTGTGAATACAAGCCGATTACCAAATTGGACAACATCAAAGCCGCCCTGCTTGTTGCCGACGATCAGTTCGCCGCCCTCGCCTGCGCCAAGCAGATGACCGTGATAGACTGACAGCGAGGTGACGCCTACACCGAGCGGGAAATCAATCCATTCATCGGTGAAACGATCGTAGACGGAGACGCCATCCTCATGTCCGAGAATAAGAAACTGCGGCACGTTGATAAAATCGTACACTTTGCGGTCCGAGAATGCGACCTTATGCCAGTCGCCATTACCACACCGATGCCATAGTCCATAATCGGTACTCATAAAGCTGCATTGTCCTGATGTTTTATATTGGTAGCAAGGGACTGCGTGAATTGGCTGCTCCCACTGCCCATCTTCAAATGTATATAAGCCTTCATTCGAGCACGCATACAGCTTGCCATGTATCAGCTGCAGTCGATTGACTACGAGCTCATCAGGCAGCGTCCTGCTAATATGCTGCCATTCGCCAGACTCATTGGTGCAATAAATGCCATTGCCAGGCGAGGCTGCGTATAGCTGGCTCCCATCTGTCTTTACTGACGAGAACGGATAAGTCATCCAATCCCAAGGCGTCTGCTTGCTGAGCGTCTCTCCGCCCTCCATCTTACCAGCCTCCTATCCCAATGCGGTGATAATGATTATCAATTGGTTGTTTTCAATGATAACGATTATCAATTGCATTGTCAACCCTCATTTGGAAATGACTTCTCCTCCTACAATATTCCTTAAGAAGCTGCAGCATTCGACCTGACAAACTAATCAATGCCAAAGAGGCAGCCCAACTGCGGCTGCCTCCGATACCTATTACGAAATTATGGCGTCTGGAACGAGAACAGCTGGTTGTCCGAGCCGGTATACGTCCACTGTTGAACGACAGCGCCGTTAGCTGTCGATACGTTGGCGATATCTAACGCTTTGCTGCTGTTGCGATTAATAAGCTTGTAATAGCCGCCGCTCACTGCGACGACCTGCCATTGCTGATTCGTGCCGCCCACTCCGGACAAGGCCCATTGCTGCACACTGCCACCATCGGTAGTCGAAGCATCGGTAACGTCGAGCGCCTTGCCGCTATTCACGTTAATGATGTTGTAATAACCGTTGCCTGCATCCTTCAAATACCACTTCTGATTGTTACCGCCCGCATATTCCCACTGCTGCACCTTAGCGCCATTTGCTGTCGATGCATCGGTGACGTCCAGTACCTTTCCGCTATGCTTGGCCACAATTTTGTAGTTCGTATTGAGCTGCGGCACTACAGGTGTACCCGGTGGTGCAGTCGTGGACGAGCCCGCCGTCCATTTGAACGTAATCGCGCTTTCGGCTGGCACCTGATAGGTGAACGATTGCGAGCCCCATTGGATTTTTACAGACTTGCTGCTAGTCAGACGGTTGGACAAAATAACGACGATCGAGCCGTCCGGATTGTGGTAAGCGACGTTCTCCATACTGTCCTGATAGGTGTTCGAGTCAATCCGAAGCGCACCTGGATCAACGAATTTACTGCTATGGCCGAGGCCGTAATATTGCGAATTGTACGTCACGCTGTCGTTCACGTCCGATCGGATCGTCAGCAGCCCGCGGTTGGTGTTGCCGACGCCGGCAAGAACGGGCCCCCCATTTTGATCCAATGCGACATTCCACATAATGTACGACTTTGCCCAGTTTCTTGGAAAACGAATCGAATGCATCATGAGGTCCTGGAACATCCCTTTGTCCGTGCCGCCGCCGATCCACGTGCCGCTGCCGCCTTCCGTGAACCAGATGTCTTTGCTTGGATAATTGTTGTGAAGCGTCGTCAGATTCGAATGGCTGAGTGAGGAGTAGTAGTGGAAACCGCTGCCGCTAACATAAGCTGAGGCGTTATTGAGCACGGCAGTCGGATAACTGATGTCATCGTAGTTGTGGTCATAGGCGATGATTTTGGTCGATAGGTTGTTCTGCGAAAGCTTCGGCCCCAGAACGTTGATGAAGTTGGCCTGCTCCGTCGCTGACATGATGAGACCTGGATAATGCGGTCCGAATTTCGGCTCGTTCTGAACGGACATCGCGTAGACTGGCGTCCCTTTGTCCCTGTACTGCTGCAAGTATTTGACGAGATAATTGGCATATGCATTGTAGGCATCTGTACGCAGTGAACCGCCGCTGTCCCCAAACAGCGTCTTGCCGGTCTTCATCCAGGCCGGAGGGCTCCATGGCGCCGCGAAAATCTTGATCCGCCCCCGATTCACGCCATACGCTTGGTCCAGCATCGGGCGAATGTATGCATCCTCCCGCCACAGCGAGAAGGAATTCAGGTTCATATCGTCAACATTGTTCGTCGTATCGTCGTACGTCCAGCTCTCCCAGTTGAAGTCGCTCGCTCCGATTGGCTGACGAAGCGCGCTAATGTTGATGCCATTAGGGCCAAACAGATTGTTCATGACCTCTGCACGCTTAGCCGCCGAAAGCTTGTAGTACAGCAGCCAGCTGGACGAGTCTGTCAGCGATGCACCGAAGCCATCCATCGATTGATACTTCACCCCGTCGTTGACGGTAATCGTGTAATCTGCATTTGCGCTTGATGCGGCAAAAGAAGCATCGGACTGTCTCGTGAGCCATATGTTGCTGTTCGGATTGGTCAGCCATACTTGCGCCGTCTCGCCTGCAGCCTGTGTTGGGGATGGCGCCACAGTTGCGGCAGGAACGGCAATCGCCAGCGCCGCTGCGGTTGTAAGGAGCCTCTTCGTCTTCATAGTCTTCATAATACCTCCTCCGATAAAATGAATATGTCCTGCAAGAAGATCGAATCGATGTGCAGTGCAAAGATGATGCTTGAGCGTCGGGTAATTGAGCAGCCGTGCAATATCGGACTACATAGGCCACCACCTCCCTTCCTACACATGAATGAAGACGCCTAGCCTATAACAGCTAGGCGTCTTCGCCAGTCCTTTAAATTCGCTTCATCGCGACTAAGAGGTTATATAGTACCGTTACAGCTTCTGCTCTAGAGGTTGGCTTATTCGGCAGGAACAAGCCCTGCGAATCGCCATGAATAATGCCGTCGCCATACACCTGCGCCACCGCAGCCTTCGCCCAGTCAGCAATGTCTGCTGCATCGCTAAACGCCGCTTCCAGCTGCCGCACGTCCGCTGATGCATTCTCCTGCTGTTTCCCGAAAGCAATCGCCTTCGCCAGCGTAACGGCCATCTGCTGCTTCGTCACATGCGCGTTCGGCTGGAACGTGCCATTCTCGAAGCCTTCAACCAAGCCCGCTTCAGCTGCAGCGCCAATTACCCCTGCATACCATTGGCTTGGCAGAACATCGGCGAATGCCGCCTTCTCAGGCTTCTCGATCAGATCCAGTGCTCTTACGAGCATTGCCGTCCACTCGGCACGCGTCACGGCACGATTCGGTGCGAATGTTTCCTTGCCCGTGCCCTGCACGATGAATCTCGAAGCCAAGGCTTCGATCGATCCGCGAGCCCAATGATTGGACATAACATCGTTGAAGCTGACCGATGATTGAACAACACCATATACGCTGTTGTGGTTATTCGTCATGACCGCCTGTATACCGCTGCCTTCAACCGATAGGCCAAATACAGTTGATACGAACTGCACCTTGCCGGATGCATCAACAGACACGCCAACTGCATTGGCAGTATTAGTTCCAGCAGGCAGCGGCAGTACACGAGTGACGGTGTAGGTGCCGAAATCGTTGATCTCCTGTTCGGATCCGCCAGCTGCAACTGATACGTTGAATTCCACCAAGTCGGACACCAGTGCTGCACCACGGCTTGTCAGCGCTGCAGCTGCAGCTGCCTTCTTGTCGCCTGCGGCCTTCGCAATCTCGATGTGCAGCTCAGCATGCGGGTCGAGACTTCCCAACGCCGATCCAAGCGATCCAATCGGCAGCTCATAGCTGATACCGTTCCAGCTGACGTTGATCGACAGCTCCACGCCATTCTGCACCGCTTCGCCAAGCACCGATACAGGGAGCGATACGGTTACGCGGTCCAGCTGTGCGGAGGATGCTGGCAATTGCACGACGATGCGATTCGTATCGGAACGCTCTGCCGCTTCTTGCACCAGCTTCGCTGGGATATGGAATAGAGCCGTCCCTTCGCTTGATGCATCCCCCGCTTCTGATGTCAGGCCATTAATGATCGACGTGCCGGCCTTATGCTCAATTGTCGGCTCATTCGCACGGCTCGACCCTCCAGGTATTGAAGGGACAACGACCGGCGGCGTATCTTGATCAGCCGTAACCGTCACGTTCGCCGATGCTGCATACTCCCCATCCTCGGTGGTCACGGTAATGGTTGCGGTGCCAGCGGCCACTGCCGTTACCGTGCCGTCATCCGATACGGTTGCAACCGCCGGGGCACTGCTGCTCCATGCGACATTCTTATTCGATGCATCCGACGGGTTAATGACAGCGGTCAGCTTCTCGGACTTATTAGATGTCAAATGAAGCGCAAGACTGCTCTTATCCAGCGTCACTCCGGTAACCTGCGTCGGATAACGATAGATCTCGAAATCATCGATCGCAGTCCAGTTGCCAGCCTTCGCATCCGAGAAGACGCCAATCTCGAGCTGGCCATTCGTTACGACGACATTATCGATGCTGAATGGTGTATACGTACCGCCGCTGGCGCTTCGCAGATCCTTGGTCAGTTGATTGCCGCCGTAGTTCTTCACTTCAAGCTGGAGCGTGTTCTGTCCGCCGCCAGTGCGCACCCACACTTGAACCTTATAGACGCCGTTCGGCAGGTCAAACTTACGGTACGTCGACTGCAAGTAATCAGAGCCGTTCCAGTGCGTCAGCTTGAACTTCCCGCTGCGAGGCGCATCCTGGTCTACGAAATTCGCGATTCCCTGCGAATCCGGATGCCATTCTGACCAGCCCTCGAACGTTCCTAGCTCGAAGTCCATGTTATCCAGCGCCACAAGTACGCCAGCTGCCTGCGGTACTGCTGTAACCGCTGCGCTTCGAGCCGATTCATTGCCCGCTTGGTCGACTGCCGTCACTTCAAAGCTGTACACCGCTCCTGCTCGCAGCTGAACAGCGGTATAACGAGTTTCGGTTACAGGATCGACCGAAGCGATCTTCACGCCATTGCGATAAACGTTGTACAGCAGAAAATCGCTGTCGAGGTTTGTGTCCCAAGTAAGCTGCACCTGCTCCACACCTGCCACTGCCGTCAGACCGGCAGGTACAGCTGGCGCCGCGTTGTCGGTTATGGCAGCAGTCCGCGCCGACACCGCATCGGAAGCAGCCGATTCGCCTGTTTCATTGAATGCAGCAACACGATAATAATAGGTCGTGTCACTAAGAAGACCGCGATCGATGTATGAAACAGCGCCCGCTGGCGCCATGCCGACCTCTTGGTAATCGGCGTAGATGGAATCAACGCCGCTGGCCGAATCGAGGATCGAACGATAGATTTTGTATCCCGCCGCGCCTGGAACATCATTCCACTGCAGCCCGACATGCAATTCATCCACGCCAGGCACAGCCGCTGCGCCTGTTGGCGCTGCCGGCGCATTCGTGCCGCGTGTGGATGCCGAAGCCTTCGTCACCACACGGACAAGCGCGAAATCGTCAAACGCCGCCCATTCACCGCCTGCGATGGTCGAATGAACGCCGATGTCCACCTGACTGTTCGTCACTTTAATCTCTGGAACAACAAGCTGCGTCCATTGACCGACGTAATCTGGCGTTCCGGCGTTCACGGCCAGCGCATTGCCGCCATAGTTCGCAGCTTCGAGCTGGACATCGGAACGCGATCCTTTCTGATACCAGACCGATGCGCGGTACGTGCCGTTCGGTACTTGAACGGTGCGGAACGTCGACTGCTCGTAATCGGTGCCGAGATAATGAACCAGCTTATACGTGCCGCTCCGTGGAGAGCCGTTGTCTACCTTGTGCGCGGAAGCTTGTCCGTCTGGCACCTTCTCCTGCCAGCCCTCCAGCGTGCCTCGTTCAAAGCCGCCATACATCGCCAAGTAGTCGAAGCTGTTCTGGATGTTGTCGAAGGTGAATTGGAACCAGTTGAGATTCAGCGAGCCCGTGAATACGACATATAACGTGTGCGCACCGGATACGGATTGGACAGCTGCCGATTTGGTCGTCCAAGCATCCGGCCCGCCAGTGCTGCTCAAGTGAACGCTGCCGACGGATTGTCCGGTTGGGCTGTCAAGACGGAAGTCGATCACCGCATCTTGGCTCGCCGCTGCTCTTACCTTCACACTTGTGGTCCCGTTCATGAACGACACGTTGTCGAAGGCAATATAACCGCCTGCGCCTCCTGTGCTCACTTTCTGGCCGCCGCCTTTGTCACTCGTCACCGCAAGCTGCACGCCGTTCATGGCCGTGTATTCTTCCGCCTCAACCTTCGAATAAGGGGTTACAAAGCTGGCATTGTCCTGCGTGCCATTCCACACGAACGTTGCAACGGCACCCGCCGACAACGTATACGTGAAGCTTTGCGTCCCCCACCGAACCTTGAACAGCTGCGGCTGCTTCGAGGAGTTGAGCGCAATAAGCACCTTGGAGCCATCGGGATTGCGGAACGCAGTCGACTCGATGCTTCCCGCTCCGAACGTGTTCGACTTGATCCGTACAGCGCCCGGCAATACGAACTGGCTGGCATGGCCGAATGCATAATACTCCTCATTCAATGTATAACTGCCCGTCTGACTGTCGATCGTCACGATGCCGCGGCAGTCCATGCAGCCGCCATTCGTTGGGCCATGGTTCTCGTCGAGCGCAAGGTTCCACTTGAGCGACGTCTTCGCCCAGTTGCGTGTCGCGCCGATAATCAGGTTCTGCACATCCCAGACGACGTTATCGCCGAACACATTGGCAAACTCACCGCCCGAGCTTTCCGTGAAATAAATATCTTTGTCTGGATGCTGGTCATGGACCAGCGCCTGACTATCAACCGAGCCTGCGTAACCATGGAAGGCTGAGCCGGCAATATAGGGCTTCGCTTCCGAATCGTTCAGCACGTCGATCGGATAGTTGGGCTCGTCCCAGTTGTGGTCCCAGACGATAATCTTCGTCGTAATACCCGCTGCTTGGAAAGCAGGACCGAGCACCTTGACGAACGCTGCTTGATCCTCCGGCTCCATGCGCATACCCGGATAGCCGCCTGGTTCAAAATGCGGCTCATTCTGCAGCGTAATCGCATCGATTGCGATGCCTTCCGCTTCATAAGCCTGAATGAACTTCACGAAATACTGCGCGTACACCGCGTAATACTCCGGCTTCAGCTTCCCTTTGATCAAGGACTCGTTCGTCTTCATCCATGCCGGCGCACTCCATGGCGTCGCCATGATCTTCAGATCGGGATTGATGGCAAGTGCCTGCTTAATCGTTGGAATGATGTAAGCTTGATCGTGCGCAATCGAGAAATAGTCGAGATTTTCATCCGTTGTGCCTAGTGCAGCATCATCATACGTATAGTTGTTTAACGCAAAATCAGTCGAGCCCATCGGCAGCCGCATATAGCTGATGCCGATACCGCCTGTTCGGCCGAACAGCTTATTCATCAGTTCATTGCGTGAAGCCTCATCCAGCTTGTTCTGAATCAGCCACGCTGAGGAGTCGGTGAACGATGCCCCGAAGCCATCGATCGATTGGTAGGTCGTACGCTCATCTACTTCAATCGTAGGGTTTACAGCTGCGCCGTCGGCAGCGAAGGTGATGCCGGACTCTTCACTGAGCAGCTTGCTCTTATTCCCTTCTGTCACCCACGCCTGAACCGGTTCCGCCGCAGCGGAAGCCTTCGTGACATACAAGCCGCCATAGCCGGACAGCATGAGACTAAGCATAAGGATGAATGCAATGGGTTTACTTATTCGGAAATGTCTCATTCGAATGGTTACTCCCCTTCATAGGAATGTTGGAATTGATGCGATAACCCAAAAGTTGCTTTCTACTAGCCGCACCACACATAAGTGCCGACTGCACGTGCAGGAAGCACTGCCGTGAATTGCTTGCCTTCGCAGAGCACACGGAACGGCTGCTCCTCGTCCGTCTGATTAATGACGACGGCAACGAGACTGCCGTCTGGATTACGGAAAGCAACATTCGTCACCGTATCCTCCGAGCCGTACGTGCTCTCGATACGGAAGGCGCCAGGCCGAACAAATCGCGCATATTGCCCAAGCAAATAATATTCCGGCGTCCGCCAGTACCGATTCGGCTCCGCAGCATCCTGCACGAGCATCGTTGGTCCAGGCGTACCGACCCATTGGTGCGTGCCGATCCGGCTGTCCAGCATCGTCACCCATGCATTGTAGCTGGCGGCATAGTTGCGGAAGTACTGCGCCATTCGGTCGGCTCCTGCCGTCCCCCACACGGCCCGCTCCGTTAAATAAATCGGTTTATCCGGGTAGGCAGCATGCAGCTCGCTCATAATCGCCAGCGATCCCTCGTAATCGTGGAGGGCAAGTCCGTCCACGACAGCTCGGCCTTCTTCGTCATGAAGAATCGGCGATATATATTCCCATGCATCAATACAGTTATGGTCGAAAATCCACAGCTTCGTCTTCATGCCATGCGCCTCGAACTCCCGTCTAAGCGCAATCGCAAGCTCCTTCTGCCTTGCTGGTGTCATATGACAGCTCGGATAATCGATCTCCAGCAGCGGCTCATTCTGCAACGTCATCGCATAGATCGGAATGCCGTGCTGCTCATACGCTTGAATCGCCATCCGATAATAACGAGCGAGCGCTTCGGTATACTCGGCGCCTTCCTTCAGACTGCCGCGCTTCAAGCTGCCATTCGTCTTCATCCAAGCAGGCGGGCTCCACGGCGAAGCGAAGAATACGGTGTCAGGCGCAGCCTGCAGCAGCTGCTGTACGGTCGGAATAATGTTCAGATCTATATCCTTCTGGATCGAGAACCGCTTCATCTCGAAGTCGGTCTCGCCTTCCTCCAGATCGTTGTACGTGTAGAACGGCTGCGCCGTGAAGTCCGACGTTCCGATCGTCAGCCGGAACAGATTGAACCCGATACCGCTCTCGCGATCGGTCAGCTGCTGAATAATAGCGGCCTGCTGCTGTTTATCCATCTTCGACAGGTTATGGATCGTCGTCTCCTCCAGCGAGGTGCCGATGCCAAGCATTTGTTGATACGTATGCTTCGGCTTCACCATAATCGTAGTCGCTGTCGATGGTGCGGGTGATGTCAACGCCAGCTTCGGCTGCACGCTAAGCGCATAATCAGGCGTATGCGGCCCTTCGAACCAGCGGCTGCGGCCAGGATCCAGCTCAGAGCTGATCCATACTTCGACTTCATGATTGGTCAATGGATTTCCCTCCTGATCACTGTCATCATCTCTCTATTCCTTCTTATCAACGGCAGGCAGCACGAACGTTGCCGCCGCGCCCGCAGGCAGCTTATAGGAGAACGACTTGCTGCCATGGCGAACATGAAGCTCCCGCTCCTCCCCCGCGCTGTTCATCGCAATAAGTACAATGGAACCGTCCGGGTTCTGGAACGCGACCTGCTCGATCCCTTGTTCATCCGAGGGACCCGATTCGATCCGATAGGCGCCCGAACGGACGAATTTGCTCGCATGGCCAATCGAGTAATAATCGGAATTGAACGTTACATCGCCCGATTGCTGATCGATCGTCACGAAGCCCATACAGTTCTGGCAGCCGCCGATCGTCGGCCCATAGTGCTCATCAAGTGCCAGGTTCCATTTCAATACAGCCTTCGCCCAGTTGCGCGTTGCGCCGATAACCAAGTTGTGCATATCCCACTTCAAATTGCCGCCGAACTCGGTTGCCCAAGCGCCGCCGGAAACTTCGGTGAAGTACATATTTTTATCCGGGTACGCATCGTGCACTTTGGATTGGTTGTCTACCTCGCCTGCATACCCATGGAACGCGGAGCCATCGATATAACGGTTCGCCTCTGCATCACTTAGCACCGTCATCGGATAGTAATACTCATCCCAGTTATGATCCCAGATGACGATCTTCGTCTTGATGCCCTCCCTCTCGAAGGCAGGACCCAGATTGCGCTTGATCCATTCCGCCTGCTCGAACGGCTCCATCCGCATGCCCGGATAATTGTCCGGCACATAATGAGGCTCGTTCTGCGGGGTTACCGCATCGAACGGCACACCCTCCGCTTCGAACGCCTTGATCAGCTTCGTGAAGTAGTTCGCATACGGTTCATAGGCTTCCAGCTTCAGTCCGCCTCCGATCATCGACTCGCTCGTCTTCATCCATCCCGGCGCGCTCCACGGGCTGCCCATCAGCTTCAGATCCGGGTTGATCGCAAGCGCCTGCTTCAGCGTCGGAATGAGAAACTCGCGATCGTGATCAATTGAAAAATTAGCCAGCTGCGGGTCCGTTTCACCGGCAGGCATTTCATCATAGGAATACAGCGTTCTTGCAAAATCCGATGCGCCCAGCGGGATGCGCATATAGCTGATGCCGATGCCCTGCTCATGATCGAACAGCTGATTCATCAGCGTCTCCCGCTGCTGCTCCGTCATTCGGCTGGCGATCAAGTAAGCAGACGAATCGGTCATGGATGCGCCGAAGCCGTCCATCTGCTGGTATTTCGTCGTCTCATCGAGGATGATATCGCCATCCTGTGCGTCCTCACCGGACGTCAGCTTCACGCTCTCCTCTTGCGACAGCAGCTTGCTCTTTTCCGGCGTCGTCAGCCATACCTGTACCTGATTGGACGCCGAGCCGCTCCCTGCTCCACCGCATGCAGCCGTCGAGGCGAGTAATAAGCCTGCCATCACGCTGCTAACGATTCTATTCATCACAAACTCCTTCCCGCCTCGAGACAACGCCGCCGCTGTCTCCTGTTATCGAGCCGTAGTCGGTACGAATATGGGCAGCCACTTGCTTCTCTGTCTTGCGATTCATATGGAAAATACCGAACGTATCGATCCAATTGTTGTGATTCACGTACCAGTCGTACATAATCCAGAAGTCGATGCCCGCCACATAGCCGTCCGAGCGCCACTCCCCTGCAAGGCTCACCGCTGCATGCTCCATAAGCGCCCGCATTGTATCTTGATAAGTAGTGAGTTGCTTGTCTTCCTCTGAATCCGCGCCCGCCGTCCAATGGCCGAATTCGGTATTCAAGATCGGCTTATTCGGATAGGCGCGATGAGCCTCCTCTACAAAATCGCGTGTTCCTTCGTAATAAGTGCCGCCGTGAAAAATACCGAAGTACATCGTCCATGCTGCTACATCGAGCGGAGCCATCGACGGATCGTGCGGGCCCGGCTGATCCGCAGCCGAGCTTTGCGTCAGCAGCCGCCCATCGTCATAGCTGCCGCGCAGATCAGCCGTCAGGCGCTCGTTATAAGCGAGACGGAGCCATACATCCTTGGATTCATTCTGCGTGCTCCACATAATGACCGACGGCCGGTTGTACTGCGAGAACACCATCTCCCGCCACATTTGATCCGCCAGCCGCTTCTCGTTCTGCGCCTCGTAATGCGCCGTCTCGAACTGCCAGAGCGGAATCTCGCTCATGGCCAGCAATCCCAGCCGATCAAGCAAAACGTAGGTATGCAGATGGTTAGGATAGTGGCCCGTCCTCACCATGTTGGCATTCATCGCTCGAATCTGCTCCAGATCGGCGAGGATACGATCCCATGAGGCGGTTCTGCCGGTGTCCGGCCATTCCTCGTGCCGAGCGATACCGGCTAGAAACAGCGGCGAACCATTCAGCTCGAGCTGCGTGCCGCGCGTCCGAATCGTCCGGATGCCGAACTGCGTGCAGAACGTATCCTGCGTCTCGTTCTTTCCCACCTGCCAAGCCGTAAGCGTGAAGGCTGCTACATACAGATTCGGCTGCCAAGCCGACCAGAGCTTCGGCTTCAGCACCATAATCTCGAAGCGAACAGCCCTCACTTGACCCGGCTGCAGCGTAAGCATGTTGTGTATCGCCCGATCGGTAACAGCCGGAATATCTGCTATCGTCGAGGCTAGAGGCGATGCGAGAAAATGATCCGACTGCGGATCCGCCTCGTGTAGACTGCCATCCAGACAAACGTAAGCCGGAGCAGGTCCTTGATTCATCAGCACAACCGTCACCTGCAGCCGTCCATTCGTATCCATCGGTACGATATCTGCTCTTACGATCGACGCTAGTGGCGTTCCCTCAATCCACAGATCTTGAATGATTCCTGTGTAGTTGAAGAAATCGGTGCCCGCCACCGCTGGAATCGTATCGATGCAGCTTCCCCAAGGTGGATTGTCGACGCGAATGCGAATGTCATTCTCGCCTTCTCGCAGAGCAGCGGTCACATCCAATGCGAACGGCGTAAAGCCGCCTTCGTGATACCCGATCCAGCTGCCATTCACCCATAGATCGGCAATATAGCTGATGCCAAGCGATTTGAATGTATAGACAAGGCTCGAGTCCAAATGCTCGATTACTACCTTCCGCCGATACCAGACGCCATCCTCATACGTCTCGGCTGCCTTCGCCTCAGCCGCTCCGCTCAATTGGTTTTCCGGCATCGGCACGGTATGCACTTCCCACTGCTCTGCCGCAATGCCTCGAACGTAATCGCCCTCCTTCTCCTCCAGCTCGCGCAGCCATTGTTCGCCGCGTGGGGCGAGCGAGAACGAATGATCCATCGCCAGACGCCGCTTCATCCATTCACCATTCAAAGAGAGAACCGTTCGGTTCTGCTCCTCGAAGGACGGCACCGGTCTGCCATTCTGGAAAGGAATGCTCACGCCGTCGATTGTTCGAAGCGTCATTGTTGTCTGCAGCATGATTGCTCTCCCCTCTCTCTTCGTTGAACACAAACAGGGGGATGTGGACCGCACGTGGAGACCCTTCGATTGCAGCCGTCACGCAAGTCATTGAACATCCCCCTGGAATTTCATGATTAACGTTTAATTAGTTGATGCCTTGTGAGTCAAAATACTTGTTCGCCTGCTCTTTGATGTAGTCCATTACATCGTTCACGCCAGCTGCTTCAAGCTGCTTGCGGTAGTTTGCAATCGCCTTGTCCACGTCAGGAACGAGTCCCATCATGATCGGCATGCCGTATTGCTGGATAACCGAGTTCACCGCTGCCTGCTGCGATTTCACTGGTGCATAGTCCATCAGAACGCCTGCGAAGATGTTCGGCTTGCTCTGCGATTTGAACTCTTCTAGCAGCGCGTCGAAGCCTGGCCAGCCGCCTGCTTGCTTCACGCGCTCCATCGACTCGACGCGGTAGCCCCAGCTTGCAACGCCGTATGCCGTATGGTCCTTGTCGTCCTTCGGCGTACCTGCAGGCGGCGATACGATAAACTTGCTGTCCGTTGTATCTACCGAGTAGTTCGTGCCTTCGAGACCATAGTTCATCAGATCATAATACTTCGGATCGTTGCGCAGTTTGTCCAGCACCATCAAGGAGCGCTCTGGGTTCGGTGCGCTCTTCGGAATCGCCATTGCGTTGTTAACCGACAGCGTAGGCATCGTCAGGTTGTTGAACCGGCTGAACGGGAAGTAGCCCATCTCGATGTCTGGATTCGACGTTTGCAGACCCATAATGTAGCCGCCTGCGCCAGGAGCGTTGCGCCAGTACACAGCGCCTTGACCTGTCTTGATCGCGTCGCCCGCTTCCTTCTGATCGGACAGCGTATCGGATTTCCAGAAGCCCTTGTCTTTCCACTCTTTCATCTTGTGCGCCCATTGCTCGAACTCGGTCGTGAACGGATAAGCAACAATGTCACGCGGCGTATCATATGACTTCGCTACAACGACACCGCTGTCGCCGCCGATTTGCTGATAGTTGTTGTACGATTTGAACATGGTGAAAATCTCGTTATACGCTTTGCCGTTGATCGGCGTTACGTTCTTCGCCTTCTTCACGCCGTCCAGGTACGCTTCGATCGAATTGAGGTCCTTGATTTCCGGCAGATTCAGCTCTTTTCTCCAGTCCTCGCGGTATACGATACCGTCCGGCGTATATTCTGGATACGTTGCAGGGACAGCGAAGATTTTGCCATTAACCGTCGCTTCCTTCCAATCCTGCTCCGGTACGCTCTTCCACGTCTCCGGCGCATACGTCGGCAGCAGATCGTCAAGCGGCATGAAAGCGCCTTGGTTCGCGAACTTGTAGTAATCCGCCCATGAGGAGGCGAAGATCATATCGATTTTCTCGCCGGAGGCGAGCAGCAGGTTATATTTCGTCGTCCAATCCGTCCACGTCGTGAAGTTCAGCTTTACCGTTACGTTCAAGTCTTTCTCCAGCATTTTGTTCCACTCTTCAACAACTTTAGGCGTATCCTTATGGGCATCGCCGAGCAGGTACCAGACAAGCTGTACCTTCTTCGACGTATCCGGCTTGCCTGCATCCGCCGACTTGTCCTCGCCGCCTGTATCAGCCGCCGTATCCGTCGACTTCGTGTCGGTGCTCGTGTCGGTGCCGGTCGACTTCTCCTTGTCCGAATTACTGCTGCCGCATGCCGCTAGAACGGTCACCATCATCATCAACGCGATGAGCAGCGTACTGAACGTTTTTATCTGTCTCTTCATGCCTTTGACTCCTCCTTATAAGTAAGAAAGCATCTATGTTAGCCGACTAAGCCGGTTCTAACCTTTGACTGCGCCAATCGTAAGGCCTTTTACGAAGAACCGCTGAACGAACGGGTATAGGAAGATGATCGGTCCCGTTGCGATAACGGCCGCCGCCATCTTAAGCGTCTCAGCAGGAGGCTGAAAGTCTGGCGACAGATTGCCTGCGACGTTCGTCTTGAGAACGGCAGCGCTGGCAAGTATTTTGTAAAGCAGGAATTGCAGCGGGAACTTCGACTCCGTCGTGATGAACAGGTTCGCGAGGAACCATTCGTTCCAATAACCAAGCGCCATGAACAAGCCGATCGTAGCAAGACCCGGTGTGGAAAGCGGCAAAATCAGCTTCAGGTAGATGGTGAATTCGCCTGCTCCGTCGATTTTGGCCGATTCGGTTATCGACTCTGGAATCGATTTCATAAAGTTCTTCATTAAGATGATATTCCAAGCACTGAGCAGCCCCGGCAGCAGCAGCGCGAGGTAGGAATCCTTAAGGTCCAAATATTTGACCATCATAATGTACCAAGGAATAAGACCGCCGCTGAACAACGTCGTGAAGTAGATGAAGAACGCCAGCTTATCCTTGTATTTGAACTCCTTGCGCGATAGGACGAAGCCTGCCATCGACGTCAGGAACAAGCCGAGCATCGTACCGATCAGCGTAATGAGCACCGTCACCTTATAGCCGTCGAGAATCTGCTTCGGGCTGCTGAAGGCTGCCGAATAAGCGTCCAGCGAGAACTGCTTCGGAATTAATTTGAATCCTTGCGCTACAATCTCCATCTCTGGCGTGAACGAGCCGGATACGATCAGCAGGAAGGGCAGCAAGCACAGCACGGCCAGGATCGTAATGATGACATACCCGATCGCGTTGAAGACGATGGTCGTTTTCTCCATTTTGATTTTCATGCCGAAATCCTCCTAAGATTTTGCGAGCGTATGTTTAGAACAGCGCGTAGTCGCTGCGCACCTTCCGAATGATGAAGTTGACCGTGATGATCAGCACAAAACCGAAGAACGATTGATACAAGCCGGCTGCCGTACCCATGCCGATATCGAAGTTGACGGCGAGCGAGCGGTACACATACGTATCGATAATGTCCGTCGAGTTGTAGAGCATGCCGTTGTTGCCGATGATTTGATAGAACAGATCGAACTGGCCCTTCAGAATGCCGCCGAGGCTGAGCAGAATGAGCAGGATGAACGTCGGAACGAGCATCGGCATAATGATGTGCCTAACCCGTTGGAAGATGTTCGCGCCATCGATCTTCGCCGCTTCGTGATACTCGTCGCTGATGCTCATAATAGCCGCCAGATAGATGACCGTGCCGTAACCGAGCCCTTTCCAGACATGGAAGAAGACGATGATGTATTTCCACGGCGCCGTATGGACATAGAAATCGTAAGGCTGCATGCCGAGCTGCTGTAATACCGTGTTGATAACGCCGTTGTCGGAGTTGAACAGGTTGAAGACGAATGCGCCAACCAGAACGAATGAAACAAAGAAGGGCAGGAACATAACGGACTGCGTCGTTTTCTTGAACAGCTTGCCTGGCAGCTCGCTAAGGAAGATCGCGCACAGCAGCTGAAGAATGTTACTGATCAGAATAAAAGCGATGTTGTACAGCACCGTGTTCTTCGTAAGATTCCACAGCACACCGGAGTTGAATAGAAACTCAAAATTTTTCATCCCGATAAATTCGCTTCCGAACAACCCTCCGTCGAAGCTGAATCTGGTGAAGGCGTAATAAACGCCTACCATCGGCACATAGGAGAAGACAATAAAGAACAGCAAGGCCGGTGCAATCATAAGGAACAACACTTTGTTGCGGTTCAATTCTTGGAACATGCTTTTCATACTCGACACCTCCGCTGTATCTTTCGTCAAAATGTAATCGATTTCTTTTTATGGCATCGTGAACAGTGATGATTCTCGAATGAGCAGCTTCGACTCTACCTTGAAGCATCGCTGATCCTTGAACTCGTTGCCGTTCATCTGGTCGATCAGCTTCTCCGTCAGCAGCGCGCCCATCGCATATTTCGGCTGCTCCACCGTGCTGAGGCTTGGGGTAATGAACCTCGTAATCCGAATGTTGTCGACGCCTACAACCGCTACTTGGTCCGGCACTCGGATCAGCAGCTCCTTGCATGCTTTGTACACGCCCAGCGCCATCTCATCATTCGCCGCGAACACAGCCGTCAGATCGGCGTTGCGCTCGAGCAGCCGTAGAAACCCTTGATAGCCGCCTGATTCATTAAAGTCGCCATTGTCGATCAGATCGGGAATAAAAGGCATCCCTGCATCCTTAAGCGCTTTCATATAACCTTCGAGCCGCTCATAGCTGTCGATCGCATCGGCATAGCCGCTTAGAAACGCAATTTTCTCATGCCCCTGCTCAATCAGATGTTCAACCACATCCTTGCCGATCTTCACATTGTCGGTGAAGGCGCAAGGAATCTGCTCATGCTCGATGAATCGTCCGATTACGCCAACGCTGTATCCATCCTCCACAAGCGCGATCAGCTCTTTGTTGCTCATCATCGGCGTTACGAATATCATGCCGTCCACGGTTCGATTCAGCAGCAGAGATACGTATTCGCATTCCCTCGACTTCTGGTTCTGGGCATCGCAAATGATAATGTTGTAATCGAGCGAGTTGGCCATGTTCTCGATCCCTTTGACAATCTCCGCATAATACGAAACCTCAATATCGGAGACGACAACACCGATCTTCATCGTCTTGCGTGACCGCAGGTTCTGGGCCATCGCATTGGGCGTATAATTCATCTCCTCAATCGCCTGCTGCACCCGCTTCTTCGTCTTCTCCTTGACGAGTCCGCTTTGATTCAGCACCCGAGAAACTGTCGCGGCCGAGACGCCTGCCCGCTTCGCGACATCGATGATCTTGCTCTCGTTCATCGCATCACTTTCTTTGGTCTTGATTTGATATTCTGATAGTAGCAATTATTGAAATCGATTACAATAGCGAATTTTTATATTTTTACGGATTTGTACAAAAATTATCGAAAATAGGGCCTTGGACGCGGTTTTAGCTGGTGTTTTTGGGCAGCGTGGAGTTTTGTCGAATGAAATCGATACCATTTTGCCGACTAAATGTAACGGTTCTCTATCGTTCGTTCCGATCCCTGCTCTTACGGACCTTACAGACTCTATTGCCTCTCATTATGCAGTTACCTTGCTAACAGAGGACTCTTATGCACTTATTCGGTTGTTGAATGCTGAAATGAATACCAAAAGCACCGAATAAAGCCCTTATAGTCCTTTAGCCTGCGCTATCGCATTATTTCGTGCAAATAGCGTCCACTTAGTCCGTAAAACCCAGCACCTACAAACCACCGCTCACCAACGCTGGCCATCGAAACAAATAAAGCTGTCTCCAGCGCACGTCGTGTGCCGGAGACAGCTCTTCCGCCGCTTGCTGCATCAACTCCTTGGGTAATTGGAGGAATCTCGAACAATCAGCCGCGACTCAATGACATATTTATTTTGTTCACTTTCGTTCACGTCGTTCAACTGATCAATGAGCTTCTCGGCCAGACTAACGCCCATCTCGTACTTCGGCTGCTCCACTGTACTAAGCGACGGCACGATATAACCCGTAATCCGGTTGTTATCAACGCCAACAACGGCCAGATCCTCCGGTATGCGCAGTCCCTTCTCCCGGCAGGCTCTATATACGCCCAGCGCCATCTCATCATTGGCCGTATACACCGCTGTAAACGGCTCCTGCCGATTAAACAGCCTCATCGCTGCCTCGTATCCGCCACTCTCCTGAAATTGACCCGAGTCAATAAGACTTGGCTTGAATGGAATCCGATTATCCTTCAGCGCCTTCAGGTACCCTTCCATCCGCTCATAGTTTTCCAGCGAATCCGAGAAGCCGCCAATATAAGCAATCTGCTTGTGACCTTGCTCGATGAGATGGCAGACAGCCGCTTCCGAGAATTGTACGTTATTCGTTTTGCAGCTTAGAATGACGTCATCATCGATCTCTCTGCCTATGACGCCAAGCACATGGCCCTTCCGCGAGTAATCCTTGATAATCTCATCGCTGACGAACGGTGTAACGAGAATCATCCCATCGACCGTTCGATTGGACAGCAAGCCGAGATATTCCATCTCCTTCTCCAGCTCATTATCCGAGTCGCAAATGATCACTTTGTACTTGCGGGAATAGGCCGCATTCTCGATTCCTTTGATGATCTCTGAGAAGTAGGAAACGATAATGTCGGGCACGATGACACCGATCGTCATCGTGCGCTGAGACCGCAGCTGCTTCGCAGCCGCATGTGGATGGTAGTCCAGCTCCTCGATCGCCTGGCGCACCTTCTGTTTTGTTTTCTCCGATACAAGGCCGCTGTCGTTCAACACACGCGATACGGTTGCAGCCGACACGCCGGCCCTCTTGGCGACATCTACGATTTTATTGTCCACGATACAATCAACCTTGTCTTTTTTATCAAAATTATAGGCTTTAAGTCTAGCGATATCAACCTATACCTAACTTGTTATTCCATCTTGGCAATGGCCTCTTGAAGTGTATGGCGATGCATGATACACTTTTCCCAACATTAAGTGTATGGTCCGTAGTCATACACTCCGAACACAGAAAGGGCTGGTGAACGATCCAATGCCCCCAGATATGATTTGGCGGATTGACGATTTTCTGATCGATCCATCCCGCCCGCTGTATGAGCAGTTCGTCGAACAGATTCGGGCGATGATCGCCAAGGGCAAGCTGGCGCCTGGAACAAGGCTTCCCTCCGTCCGAGAAACCGCATCGTCACTGCGCGTCAACCCTACAACCATCATGAAAACCTACCAAGAGCTTGAACGGCTGTCGCTGCTCGTCACGTATCGCGGACAAGGCACGTTCGTTACAAATGAACAATCCGCTATAACGCGTTCACGCCGCGAGCTGGCACGCTCTGCGGTTGCGCGGCTGGAAGAGCTCGCGCAATCGATTGGCCTGACGCTTGCGCAATTCATCGCCCTAGCCAAGGAGGAAGATTAATGATGGTGGACCGCACGATTACAATTCAATGCACCGGCGTCGAAATGACTTTCAAGAAAAAACAGGCACTCCGTAATGTCACGTTCTCCACGAACAGCGGATCGATCGTCGGTCTGCTCGGTCCGAATGGCGCCGGCAAATCGACGCTCATGCGAATTCTGACCGGCATTCTAGAGCCTACTGGTGGTCTAGTCGAAGTGCTCGGCCGCAAGCCTGACGTTGAAACACTCGCGCAGCTATCCTTCCTGCCGGACCGCGGACAGCTGCCCAATTGGCTGACGGCTGACCAATGGCTCGGCTATGCTTCCGGCATCTATCCCGACTGGGACATTACATTGGAACGCGAATGGGTACGCAAGCTGGAAGTCGACCGCTCCATGAGTATCGGCACGATGTCCCGTGGACAAGAGGCTCGGCTGCAGCTGTTAACCTGCCTCTCGCGCCGCACGAAGCTCGTCATACTCGATGAACCATTCACAGGCGTCGATCTGCTTTCGCGTGAACGAATCTCATCCGCCATCGCAGAGGAAACCGCTGGCGGCGATCGAACCTTCCTCATTGCAACACATGATATTCGCGAGATGGAATCGATGTTTGACCGTATCATTCTAATTGGTGACGGCACGATTAAGGGCGTTTATGATACAGAGGCTCTTCGCGATGAAGGCCACTCCGTCGAATCCTGCTATAGGGAAGTGTTCGCATGAGCAGCATCCGCCGTACATTCAATCCGATTGTCGAGCTAGAGCACAGCGCCTATACCCCTTACCTGCCCACAACGAAGAGACGTGCTGCTTACTGGATATTCAGCATTATCATCACTGTCCTTGCTTGCCGTATTGCATTCGGCGACCACAGCGAGCCTGAGGCCATCTACATGCTCGGTGCATGCCTATCCTGGATTGTATTCGTCATGCCGCCTGGCATTCGTGCCATGCAATTGTCGCAGCAGCCGTTTCAAGAATGGTGGCTTACTTTTCCGCTCGACCGCCGGACGCTAATAAGGGCAAAACTGCTGGCCTCCCTTCGATTCAACAGCTATTTCGCTGCCGCAATGTGGCTCATTGCAGCCCTTCATAATTCCGGCGCTGCGATGCTGACAGATTCGCCATTCCATGCGAGCGCCGCTCGTCTATGGGCCGATGCTGCTGCGTACGCGCTCGTATATGCAGCCATCGTTGTGTTCGTTACATGCTTCGCAGCTCTAGTTCCTATGATGATGAACGGCTGGTTTCGATTGCTTCTCTTGTCCTATCTCGTCGCATGGACCTTGCCAATGGGAAGCCTAGGAAAGCTGCTGAACAACGATTCTCTGCTGCCGGCTCGTTGGCTGCAATCGGATATGGCTGTTCTCTATGCGATTGGACTCGCGCTGCTCGGCTGGGGTGTTTACCATGCTGCAATTAATGGTGTGGCGAAATACGGCATGAAGAGCCTTACTCCCCGCGAGACTGGGAAGGTCGGCGTCAATGTGCAGCGAGCCGTTCGCAGACGATCGGCAGTATCCGGCTTCCGCTGCCTTATCCAACTCGAGCGCTCCAAGCATCGAAGCATCGCTTCTAATAAGTGGATGAGGCTTACAAGAGGAATCCTGGCCATCGGACTTGCAATTGGCGGGTATGCTGCCCTTCAAAATAACGAATGGGTCGAGATGGTACGGGTCATTCTTATTTTTCCTAGTATTTTCTCGATCACGCTCATTACACTCTCCTACATGCAGGATATTAATAAGCGGCGGATTGAATGGATCTTCAGCTTTCCTTACAGCCCATTCAAGATTGCACTGTCCAGACTATTAGCTTGGTGGATAACAGCCTTTCTATGGGTGGCTGGAGCCTTGACCGCAGCAGGTATAGGCGCTGTCGTCCGCTATTTCGTTCAGCGTCCAGATGTAATCGCAACAACGAACGACATCGAAGGAGCAAGCTTCTTCCTGCTCGTATACCTGATTTATTTCCTGTTCGGGACGCTTGTCATCCATGCCCAATACGGCAATATGAAGAATCCGCTGCTCGCTGCTGTCGGTCTTCCTTTTGCAATGGTGTCGTACCTTATTCCTACGATAATTAACAAGTATGTATTGCCGGATTCTTTCGGCGAGAACGGAGTTGCGCCGCATTGGTGGATTGGGCTTGGCATCACGGCTGCAGCTGCTCTTCCATTCGCATTGTATATTTTCATAATCGCAGTTCGAAACCTGACTATTTCACTGCTGAACTCGCAAGCCCGAGTGCCAGGCAGAACCCTGTTCAAGTAAATCAGCTTGACAAAATGACCGTTCAGGAGTATAACATTACCAATCCAAACGAAGTATAGTTGCAAGAGGATGACATCACACATTCAACGAAGGGAACACGTTCACCGTTCACGCACTCCCCAGAGAGTCGGCAGCCGCTGAAAGCCGATGGGTGCGCCCGGATCGAGCATCCTCCCCGAGAAGCCGTGCTGAACCTAAGCTCCTAGCGGGCTGTAAGCGCGGACGGCCGTCCCCCGTTACCGGGAACGCGTATGAACACGTACGCGACTAAGCGCAGTCTTCTCCGAGTTATAGTGAGAACGGCTGAACAAGGGTGGTATCGCGAGTCAATCTCGTCCCTATGAGGGACGGGATTTTTTTGTTTACAATGCTATTATGGGCTTATGAGCCATTTGAAAGGATGACGCCAGATGAACGCAACGAGCAGTCCCGAATCACGCAAAATTTCACTCGAAGAAATCATGCAAGCTCACCTGCACCTTAAGGAGGTCGTAACGCGTACGCCGCTGCAGCACAGCCGTGTGCTCTCCGAGCGCTACGACTGCGACGTCTATCTCAAACGCGAAGATTTGCAGATCGTCCGTTCGTTCAAAATCCGAGGCGCTTATCATATGATCCGGTCACTTTCGCCGGAGCAAATCTCACATGGCGTGATCTGTGCCAGCGCAGGCAACCACGCGCAAGGAGTCGCTTATTCATGCCGAACGCTCGGCATCCGCGGCAAAATCTATATGCCAAGCACGACGCCTCGCCAGAAGGTGAAGCAGGTATCTTTCTTCGGCGGCCCAGAGGTTGAAATCGTGCTTGTCGGGGATACTTTCGACGATGCTTATGCAGAGGCCATTGCCGAGAGCAGCCGAACAGGCATGACCTTCATTCATCCGTTTGATGATCCGAAGATCATTGCGGGCAATGGCACGATCGGCATGGAAATTATGGAGGCGGCTGAACGCTCGCCTGACTACATCTTCATTACGGTAGGCGGGGGCGGTCTCGCAGCTGGCGTCGCTTCCTATGTGAAGGCTGTCTCCCCTGCCACCCGCGTCATCGGGATCGAGCCGAAGGGCGCCCCTTCCTTGCAGCGTTCCTTGAACGCAGGCAAAGTCGTAGCGCTCGATGAAATCGATAAGTTCGTTGACGGCGCGGCTGTCAAACGAATCGGCGAACTGACCTTCGAAGTATGCCAGGAGTTGGTCGATGATGTGCTGATCGTGCCGGAAGGCAAGGTGTGCACGACGCTGCTCGATCTGTACAACGAGAACGCGATTGTCGCCGAGCCGGCAGGCGCGCTGCCGATTGCAGCGCTCGACCTCTATCGGGAGCAGATCAAAGGCAAGTCGGTTGTCTGCGTCATAAGCGGCGGCAATAACGATGTGGACCGCATGCAGGAAATTAAAGAGCGTTCGCTTATTTATGAAGGGCTCAAGCATTACTTCATGGTCAACTTCCCGCAGCGCGCAGGCGCTCTACGCGAGTTCCTCGACGATGTGCTGGGACCTAATGACGATATTACCCGATTCGAATATACGAAGCAGCACAACAAGGACAACGGCCCCGCGCTTGTAGGCATCGAGCTGAAGCATCGGGAGGACTATGCGCCGCTTATGGAGCGAATGTATGCGAAAGGGTTAACGTTCTATGAGCTGAACAAAGACCCGCTGCTGTTTAATTTGCTGATCTAAGGAGGAATAGGCAATGTCACGAAGCGATAAGAGGGCCTTGCGGAGCGAAGGTACAAGCGACAGCCAGAGCAATAGCCGTGCAGATGACATTCGAATCGAATGTGATGACGAATGCGAACAAGCAAGAAGCGCTGCGATTCATGATGCGAAGAAATGTGCAGAGGCCGCGCTTGCTCCTGGCCCTTCGTCGCTGATAATGCCCAAGCATCGCGTACATGAGATGGTACTGTTGAAGACCATTGCTGAGACGCTGAATCAGTCTCATGAGCTGTCCTCCATGCTGCACTCCGTGCTAGAGAAGCTGCTGGAGCTGACCGGTCTGACGACAGGCTGGATTTTCCTATCCGAGCGGTTTATGGATTTCAGCTGTGTAGCGGAGCAGCATCTCCCCCCTGCCCTGACCGGTAATAACGGCAAGCGGATGAACCACGGCTCCTGCTGGTGTCTCGAACGATATTGGGACGGCAGACTGGTCAACGCGATCAACATTCTGAACTGCAAAAGGCTTGAGGATGCGGTTGCCTTCCGCTGGGGGGATACGCAAGGCATTACGCATCATGCAACCGTGCCGCTTCGAACAGGCAAAGAGCTCGTTGGACTGCTCAATGTCGCCGCTCCCGGTAAGGTGCATTTTACCGATGAGGAGCTTGCCCTGCTCCAATCCGTCGCCTTCCAGATGGGCAGTGCGATCGAACGCATTTATTTGCACGCAGCTGAGCAGCGCCGGGCGGAAATGTTCGCTCGACTGGACGAGTTCAGCCGAGCGCTTACCGGACGAACTGGCGGGTGCTCGGATCTGGTGCCTGTCGCCAAGGCTGCGCTCTCCTTAATCGGCGAACACTTCAGCTGGCCGATCGCGGCCCTCTACGAACAATCTGACAGCAAGCTGTCGCTGCGGTCCGTTTATACCAGCGATGAGACTTTCAAGCTTCCGGAACGTATGACGATAGAGGAATCCGGCTGGATCGGTGAAGCCATTGCCAACCGTCGTCTACGAACAGTCTCGGCTGAAGAAGCTGCCCTCCTCTTCCATATCAACGGCCGCGAAGGCAGGCGCCGGCCTGCTGTGAAGCTCGCCACGGCAGCCGCCGTCCCGCTGCCTTTCGGTAATACCGGCTACAGCGTGCTTGTAGTCGGCAGCACGAAACGTGATGATTTAAGCGCCGAGGACCGTCCTATACTAGAGGCGCTTGCCGAGCATATCGCCGGTGCGCTCGAGAGCACCCTGCTGGCTGATCATCGCAAGGAGCTGACCCGAATCGAGGAACGGAACAAGCTGGCACGCGACCTCCACGACTCGGTCAGCCAGCTGTTATTCTCGTTGTCGATGACCTCCCGCGGTGTAGAGAGCCTGCTGACAGGCCCCTCGCCGAATACGGAGGCTGCACTGGCTGCCGTCCGTGATCTGCAAAGCTTATCGCAGAGTGCGCTGAAGGAAATGCGTTCCCTCATTCTGCAGCTGCGCCCCGCCGAGCTGCAGGCTGGACTCGTTACAGCGCTGCGTGAATATGCGGAGCGGCTTGGACTCAAGATCGCGGCACGTGTCGATGGTGTAGGCGCGCTCCCACGTCCGCTCGAGGACGCGCTGTGGCGCATCGGACAAGAGGCGCTGAACAACGTCAGTAAGCATGCAGGCGCCTCGGCCGCTGAAGTTACGCTCACGATCACAAGCCTTGAAGTGACGCTGCGCATCACCGATAAAGGAAAGGGACTGCCGGAGAATATCGCAGGACTGTACGGCTCCGCCACTTCCATTGGTCTCTCAACGATGCGCGAACGCGCCGAAGCACTTGGCGGGACCATCTCAATCGCGCCAAGAAGAAGCGGCGGCACGGCAGTCGAGGTCATCATTCCGTTGAGGACCGCCAACCAGTCGAACGATAATGGGAGGAATGAACGATGACAATCAAGCTGCTGCTAGCGGACGATCATGCCCTGGTTCGCAAAGGGCTGCAAATGTTCCTGTCCACCCAATCGGACCTGTGCATTGTCGGGGAAGCCTCTAACGGTCAGGAGGCGATTGACCGAACGAACGAGCTGTCACCGGATATGATTCTAATGGATTTGCATATGCCCGTCATGGATGGCATTGAAGTGACGAAGAGGCTGAAGCAGACACATCCGAATGTGAAGGTCATCGTGCTGACCTCCTTCTCGGACGATGACCACGTCCTCCCTGCCATTCGAGCGGGCGCCAAGGGCTATCTGATGAAGGACATTGAGCCAGACGAGCTCGTCCGCGCCATTCGCCGCGTCTGGCAGGGCCAGGTCGAGCTTCATCCGGATGCTGCCGTTAGGCTGATGAATCTGCTCTCAGCCCAGGAAGATGTCGTCCAAGACGAAGAAACCTCCGCCGCCCGCCTTGCCGATCTGACAAGGCGCGAGATGGAGGTGCTTCAGCTTATTGCCGCCGGCAAGAGCAACAAGGAAATCGGCGATCTGCTGACCATCACGGAGAAGACGGTCAAGACGCATGTAAGCCATGTACTGGATAAGCTCGGCCTCGCCGATCGGACGCAAGCAGCCATCTTCGCTGTTAAGCACGGATTGGATTAGCTTCTACGACGACATTCGTATGCCGTAAGCCTTATACCATGCCGTATGCTTCATGCTGATACGACTGAAGCCAAATCACTTGCATTCATCCCTAACCTCGAGCAAGGCGGCGATCACCCGATCTCCGCCTTCTTCTTTATCTGCCCACTGCTGATACCTCCTGATAGTGCAGCAATTCACTGAACATCCCGTTGGATGCATGAGCAAGCTGACTGTAGCTTCCCCGTTGAATGATGCCCCCATCCTCCAGCACGATGACCTGATCCGCGTGACGGATCGTCGACAGCCGATGCGCAATAACGATAATTGTCAAGCTCCCTCTAATTCGTTCGAGCGCCAGCTGGATCTTTGCCTCATTCTCACTGTCCAACGCACTCGTCGCCTCATCCAGTATAAGGATAGAAGGCTTTCGGAGAATTGCTCGAGCCAATACAATGCGCTGACGCTCGCCGCCGGACAAGCGAACCCCACGATCGCCCAGCATCGTATCCAGCCCATCTGGAAGATGCCTTACGAACTCATCTGCGGCAGAGAAGCGCAGCGCCTCCCACAGCTGTTCCTCCGTTGCATCCGGCGCCCCCATGCATAAGTTGTCCCGCAGGCTCAAATGAAAGAGAAACGGATCCTGCGATACATAACTAACCGACTGTCGGAATGGAAAGGCACATTCTCGCATCGGCCTCCCATCCACCGTAATCTCCCCCTGCTGGGGCTCGATCAGGCCGATAAGCAGATCGATAAGCGTGCTTTTGCCAGCACCGGACCTCCCTACAATCGCCGTCATGCTGTTCGCTGGAATTTGCAGGTCGATGTGTCGCAGTGCATAGGACGAGTGCTGTATGTCGTATTGATAGCTGACACCGCGGCATTGGATACCATGCTTCATGCGCCAATCACTTTGTATATCGACAGAGAGATTCTGTAGATCGAATTCTCTGGCTTGTTCGGAGTTGGATTGCAGCTCGCGCAAGGCTCTGCATGCCGGTATAATTTGCGCAAGCCCTTCCCAGCTGGATTGCAGCTGTGCGAATCTCGGCCACAATCGCGAGAAAATGATAACAATAAGGAGGAGCATTGAGCCTTCCGCATGAAAAAACGCAGTCGCGAAATAAACGAATAACGCAATGAATGCGCCTGATGCCAGTTTGTAATAAAATTGGGATCCCGATTGCAGTCGCGAGAATCGGACCACATTGTGCTCCATCCGAAGCGTTAGTGCACGAAACCAATCAACATGCTGACTTTCGGTCATGTTGCTCTTAATATCTTTGATGCCATTGAAGTGCTCGGTCATGCCAGCCATATAGCTCTGCATAAGGGCTGTCGTTTCATCGCCAATCGCCCGTGATGCCGCAATAGACTTCCGGTTAACCAATGCAAGAATGAAGCCGCACATGAGGACAAGCAAGGTTAATGGGTAAGAGAGCCATAATGCAATACCGATCTGAACCAGCGTAAACAGCAAGCTCATGACCATCTGAAGAAACGTAAAAATCCCGTAGCTGACTCGCGGCAGCTCCGTCGTCATCACGTGGGTAAGATCTGATTTTCTTGTCCGCAGGAAGAAGGGCCAGTTGGCCTCGAGCAATGACCGGTATACATCGTTACGAATGTGACGAACAAATCGCTGCTCCAGCTGAATGCTCCGATGGCCAAGATATCGCGACAGTGCGGCCTGACTGATTAAGAGCCCGAGATAAATCAGCAGCACAGCGGGCAGCTGAATGGCAGCATCAAGCGAACGCAGCGGCTGCATAAGCGCTTCCAGATAAGAGCTGCTGAACATACCTGCCAGACCAATCAGACTGAGCATCGGAATCAGCATCAGAATGCCAAGTCCGTCGAGAAAGCTGCTGACCGTCATTCCAGCCATATTCAAATACAACTGGAACCCCGCGAACCGCTGAAACTTCCTGAGATATGCGAGCAAATCAGTCAATCAAAGCCCCCCTTACTCTGCAATCGGACTCAATTGTGTGTTGGCTCCCGCTAGATGGACCATTCGTTCCACCAAATCCGGGATGGTCATTCCTGCTGATGGCCGCTGCAGCTGATAGATCGGAACCGTACTGCACAGCTTGACGGTCTCCGCGAAATGCCATTGGGATAAACCTAAAGGAGGAAGCAAGAAATTCCGGAAGGTGTGGTTGTGAAGGACGTGGAGCCCTTTGAGCCCCTCACAAGCGGTGAATGCAGTTTCTCCAATCTCATCGTTTTTTACGAGTTCGATGATGCCGCTCAGCGGGGTTACTTCCTTGGAGAACATCGGTGTCACAGGGACAGCGAACTTGTTCTCATATAACGCAGCGTAGGATCCGGTGTTCATTCCTAGATGATCCAAGCTTTGTTCCCACAGCTTCTGCTGAGGATAGGCCGGAATGACGGCGGGAACCTGCTGAGCTGAGCCTCGCCAAGTTAAGGCAATGACATCATCCGTAAGCAGCTTATAACCCTCTTGAAGCAGAGCCGCTGCCAGCGTTGACTTGCCTGCTCCCGATTCGCCGACGATCGCATAGGCTTTGCCATGGATCACAATCGCGCTGCCGTGAAGTGGAACCATGCGTCTCTGCAGCAATATGGCGCCCATGCAAGTGCCAAGCAAATACAGCCGTATTTTACGCTCATCTGCATCCCCATAAGGAGATACAATGATCTGCTTTCCTCCCCGTACACTGAACAAGGCAAGAGCAGGGATATGCATCATAAATTGCTCTTCTGAGAACGCATAGTAGGTTTTATAGATTCGGCTCTCATTCCACGCCTGCTGCAAATCGCCATAAACAATCGTGACATCCGGCTCTTGGTCCACTTGCTCGTCTTGTCTGAATGAAGCCAGCGCCTCTGGCAATGCCAATTCACTCGCAATCCGCAAGCCAAAAGCCTGGTATTTGTTGTGTCTAATCACCTCATGAGTTCCCCCTTTCTCTTTCTAGGAAGGGCCCTTAGATGCTGACTGCCGCCGCCAAGGACCCACCGATTCAATCATCCATACAGAGATGAGAAATTAGGAAACAGTCGGAGTGTCTTCTTTGCCGTTGTTCGTTCCCTTGCCGTTCTTGTCCGGTACTACGCCATTCGGCCCGCCAGCCGTCATCGTAACATCAAGCATTTCCAGTACAGGCTCCTGCCATTGCTTCAACGTTTGATTGCTCATCCCTTTCACCTCCCTTCATGCGCGAATGCATCACACAATCTTGTTAATAAAACGGGCGACAATTAGGCTCTGCATCACTAGCTTGACATGTGGATCATAGGCTTGCTCTGGCTTCGGCTCCGGACCGATACGGTTCAGAGAGGCACGAATCTGATCGATATGAAGCAGTCCCTGGACGGCACTATTCTTGTTCTCAGCGAAATTCATTACCTCTTGTGTGACTGCTCCCCAATAGGGGCGAATGCGATGAATCCAGTCTGCGCCTTGAACGCCATAGACACGTTGATTGAGTCGGATCTGATCCGGCAAATAGCCAACAGTAGCCCGCCGAATCAACGAACGGCTTACCCCGTTCTGAACATATTGCTCGGCAGGAAGAGAGAGACAGAAACGAACTACTCTAGGATCACTGGTAGGATCACGCTCCACAACGCCGTAGCGAAGGGAGAGCTTGGTGGAGGATACGCCGTAATGGTTAGAGACGGCGAGTTGGTTGAATTGGTAGTCTCTTGCCTCAAAATCATCCATTTCATATTCATACAGACCGACATCATGCCCCTTCAGCCTGCGATAAATATTCGTTCGTGCCGCAAGGTCGGGGTGAATCAGCTGCGGTCGATCGGATCGATTGTTGCGAGTGAAGGCACGTGTGATGTACGGGAACGCCATCCTCGCGACTTCTGGCAATATACGCGACCGTCTCCTCGAATGGATGCGGCCGTACAGCTTTAGCTCTTTATGTAAGCGTATCCATTTTAATCTTCTCAAAAGTCTAGCATAGTAATCATACGCCGGTCCCCACGAGATCGAATAGTTTCCTCGAGAGCCGTTCAATACGATGCCGACCTTATCCCGCTTAGCTTGTTCGAGTATGCCTTTCAGCCAAAAAGAGTTTTCGATGAATTTGTAAGGAGCCTCCATCATATTCAGGATGTCATCGACATCTTCGAACGAGTTTCTGCCAGGGAAATCCAAATAGTGCTCTTGTATGTTCCCGACATGTTGAGCAACCGTATGAATGAATGGGGTTTCATCCGGCATCCAGCTTCTGCTTGTCCAATCGATAAAATCGCGGGGAGGCACATAGCTGTACGCTTGGAGCGGCTTTCCGATTGCACGAAGCGGTGAAGCAGCGAAGCTTACTACCGTTCCCGAATCTAATCCGCCGCTTAAGCAGATACCGACCTGACGATATGTACGCAGCTTAGCTTGGACCGCTTCTTGAAACACTTCACGAAACGCTTCCTCATATTCTTCATTCGATTTCAGTCTTAGCTGAACATCCGACGTATCCAGATGATCGAACTGCGAGAGGAGCAGCCGGCCATCTTCCAAGGAAAACGTATGCGCAGGCGGCAGCATCTTAATGTCTTGATACACCGTCCCGTGCACATCGATGCTGTCCATAATAATCGGGATGGCCAGAAACTCGGCAAGCCACGATTCATTCAGCTGCTTCTTCATTCCAGGCAATTGAAAGAGGGGCTCAATTACCGTGCAGAATGCAAAATAGCGGGGAGTTTGAACATAATACAACGTTCGATTTCCTAGCAAATCTCTAGCACCAAACAGACGGCGCTTGTCCGCATCCCAGATGACGAAGGCAAAGTCTCCGATCAAAAATCTGGGAGCACGATCTCCCCACCGTCGGTACGCCATAAGAATAAGCTCACTATCGGTTATTCGCTGCCGTCTTTCATGATCGACCTGTAATTGCTCGAACAACTGCTGTCGATTATCGAGAATGGCATCTGCTGTAATAGCCAGCCTGTACCGCTCATCATAATAGGGCAATGAGTCGTATACGGACTCAGGCGTAACCCATTGCGCATGGCATCCCATGCTCATCGAATCGCCATGCCATGTTCGTGAAGCATCTGCAGGATATTGATGCAGGGAGCGCATCATGAGCTGGAGCGATTCGTATGAGTCTGCAGTGGAATCATAATGAAGAATGCCGGTTATTGCGCTCATAGGACCCTCCATTCCTGCGTCTGTATTAGTTCTTTGTTACTAGCTTGATACAATTATATCATATAATGATACGAATTGTAACTATATTTATCAAAAATTTTAACTTTTTGTTACTGAACGTATCATGTCATGAGTCGGATATACCAATTGCATACAACTATGGTTTGATTAAGTAGATTTCAAGACTGCTTCGTAAAGGGAGGGTCCAGCGCGCGTTGTTGCTCAGCCCATGAAGGACGTCCCAATTACTCGTCATAATGCAGCAAGCTTATTCCCTGTTAGTCACCATACCGCGCGCACCACCATTATCGAACCTGCATTTCGTGCAGGCTTTCTACACCGCTAGTTCACCCGATGCGCCAAGCCTGCAGTTTATGCACTTTTTATGCGAGCGCCGCACCATTTTGACCCTAATCGGTGTGAAAAGCCTGCATGTTATGCAGCAATCAGTCTAGATTCAACCACCTGAGCGTATAAAGGATGTATGTTTTGCAGGCTTTGTCCGTCACCGAACTAGTCACTATAAGTGCCGCAAAAAAATGACGGTACAGGGATGCCCCTGAACCGTCATTCTTGCTGGATAGCCGCCCCACTTATGAGACGGCAGCCCCTACTATCCCTACCTTACCAAGCATACGCCCGCGGCGCTTCGCCGCCCGGGCCTGGGAAAATCTCATCGATGCGCTTCAGCGCCGACTCGTCCAGCTTCACCTCGACCGCACGCAGCGTGCGTTCGAACTGCTCCATCGTACGCACGCCGATAATCGGCGCCGTTACAGCCGGCTGCGCCAGCAGCCATGCGAGCGCTACCGTATCCTCGCGCTCCCCAAGCTCGTCGCACAGCGCGCCGAACTGTTCAAGCTGCGCAGCGTGCTTCTCCAGGCGCTTCGTATCGCCGCTCCGCTTGCTGCCGCCGCCATGGCGGGCGTTGCCTGCGAGCAGACCGCCGTCGAGCGGGCTCCAAGGTATGACGCCAAGGCCAAGCGCTTTCGCGGCTGGCAGCACTTCAAGCTCCGGCAGACGGCAGAGCAGATTGTACTTATGCTGCTCGCAGACGAGGCCCAGATGGCCGCGCGCCTTCGCTTCACCTTGTGCGACAGCGATGTCCCAGCCTGCGAAGTTGCTAGAGCCGACGTAGCCGATTTTGCCTTGTGCCGCAGCAATCTCGAATGCGCCCCACAGCTCCTCCCAGCTTACGCCGCGGTCGATATGATGCATTTGGTAGAGCTCGATATGATCCGTTTGCAGCCTTCTGAGCGAGCCTTCGAGATGGCGGCGGATCTTGTAAGCGGAAAGTCCCGCCTCCCGGTTCGGTCCATCCAATGGGTCGTGCATATCGCCATACATCTTCGTTGCGAGCACGGTCCGTTCACGACGTCCGCCGCCTTGTGCGAACCACCGGCCGATGATTTCTTCCGTCCGCCCTGCATTCTCGCCCCAACCGTAAATATTAGCTGTATCGAAAAAGTTGATCCCCGCATCCAGCGCAGCATCCATAATGCGAAATGATTCCTGCTCATCGGTGTCAACACCGAAGTTCATCGTACCAAGACAGAGACGACTTACACGCAGACCGGACTTACCAAGCTTCGTAAATTCCAAATCATTTCACTCTCCTAAACTTGTATAAAGTATGTAGTGCCTCTGCTATAGTACCACAGCGCAAAGGCAATCCCAAATTGTCCAACACATGGATGAATGGCAATGTTAATTCATGCGACTTAGCACTGCCGAGCATCGTATTACCGTGAGCGGTAATCCAATCAAGCAAAGCTTCGCCGATATGCCCGGGTATGCGAAGCCTGGCAGCAGGACAATGCTGTAATTGCAGCACTCGTATGCGGATGCAACGAATGGCTGTACAAACGGTTGGCCGCAGCGGCGCGGCCGATACGGTTGCTTTGGACATTTTACGACAATGTCTTATAATGGAAGAGGCATCCACATCGACTCACTATTGAAGGAGTTATTGCCATGGCGACTATGACTGTCCGATGGTTCAACGCGGAGAATGTCCTATTCTCCGCTATTCTGTTTCTAGTTGAGTTCATTCGTGGCGCAGGCGTCATCAGCTTTCTGCCGATCTATGGTGAGAAGACGCTTGGCCTATCTCTGGATGTCATCGGAATTGCTGTTACCGCCCATTATGTAACCGACACGGCATTGAAATTGTTCATCGGTTACTTGCTTGATCGACTATCTGCCCATATCATCGTTCAGGTCGGATTGGCGCTTACGACAGCCGGTATCGCCATCCTTCCTTACAGTCAGAGCCCGTGGCTCTTCATCACGGCGTCCGCCTTGTTCGGCATCGGCATCTCGCCTATCTGGATCGTCTGTTTGACCCGCGTCTCCGATCAGAGGCGCGCAACTCAAATGGGCTTCCTGTACACAATATGGTTCGTCGGACTTGGCACAGGTCCGATCGTCGCGAACATTCTGCTTGATTACACCCGTTCCGGTACGTATATGATGCTGCTAATCGCTTCTGCCGCTGCGCTTGTGTTGTCTCTGCTCATGAAGCCAGGGCGCGCATCCGGTGTTGCGACGATTCCGCTCAAGGAACAGCTAAGCATTCTTCGGCACAAACTAAGCCAGATGAAGCTGCTGCTGCCAGGCATGATTCTGCAGACGACGGGCGCGAGCATGCTGGTGCCCATACTCCCCAGCTTCGCAACCGATCAGCTCGGATTGACGGGAGCGCAGTATTCGCTGCTGCTCGTGATCGGCGGCGGCTTCACTGTCGCTGGCTTAATGCCGCTCGGGCGGCTGGCAGACAAGCTCGGCGGGAAGAAGTGGTTCCTTGTCATCGGCTTCTTCTGCTTCGGGCTTATGCTCTACTCGCTCGCTTGGCTGCCTTCCTTCTGGCAGTGTCTGCTGCTTGCAGCCATTCTAGGATTGTCCTATGCCGCAGTTCTCCCGGCTTGGAACGCGCTGCTTGCTTCCTATGTTCCAGCGAAGCAGCAGGGGCTTGGCTGGGGGTTGTTCTCGACGGTTGAAGGAATCGGTGTTATGATCGGGCCAATCGTAGGCGGCGTCATTGCATCGCAGAGCGGCGTTCCGACTGTCGTCTGGTACAGCGCCGCGTTATTCGGGCTTATCGGCCTATTCTATTTGTGGTTTCCGTTTCATCATTTCAAAGAGAAGCAAAGCGATTCGCGCAAGAAAGGATAAGGTGAATTTATCAGCATGAGTCAATGGCAGGACTGGCTGCATCATATCAAAGCACTCGATCTCGAGCATATGGAGCGTACGCTGCAAAGCTACTCGGCGTACGGACCGCTGCCTGGGTTGCTCATGCCGATTGCGGAGGCGCTTATTCCAGCGCTTCCGCTCATTGTTATTGTTGCGGCTAACGCGAATATTTATGGACTATGGTACGGATTTCTATTATCTTGGATTGGCGCTACGATTGGCGCAAGCATCGTCTTCTGGGTTGCCCGTAAGCTTGGCAGTAAGCTAGGCGGACGCTTCCGCAGACGATTCCCGAAGTCCGAGCGTTTCTTCGACTGGATCGAGCACAAAGGCTTCACCCCGTTGTTTCTATTGGCCTGCTTCCCATTTACACCATCCGCACTTATAAATATTGTCGCAGGCCTAAGCAAGCTTCAGTTCCAAACGTTCTTATTGGCTACGCTGCTCGGCAAATCCGTCATGATCTTCAGCATCTCGATCGTAAGTGCCGACATATCCAATCTAGGACGGCAGCCGTGGCGTATCTTTGTACTAATTACAGTGCTGGCTGTCATGTGGTTCCTTGGAAAACAATTGGAGCGCAAATACGCGCTTAAATAACCATAAGGGAGTCGAGCATACATATGACGATGAGCATTAACTGGTTCTCGGTCGGCGCGACCTCCCTCGTGCTGCTGTTGACCTTCGGCCTGCTCGGGGCCATGTTCTTTATTATTAAGCTATCTTCCGATGACTCCGGCAAATATAAGGTGCTTAAGGACATGGTCGAGACGCTGTTCGAGACACCTGCCCATCTTCGCCCTGAAGCGGCTGCTAAGAACGACGCCAACAACAAAGAAGCGGCCGCGCAATCGGCGGCCGCCTTGGAGCCTTTCGTAGAAGCATGTCCAGCCTGCGGGGACACCGTCACCGAAGCGCACAAGGAATGTCCTTCGTGCGGATTGCGGGTGCAATGATTGCTGCGGCCGGGCAGCCTCCTAAATTCAACTTGCAGCACCTGAATAAACAAATGGCTACGGCTTCCTCGCCTCTTCTTGCGTTAATGCCCAGTCAGCATTAATTCGGTCGAGCGCTTGATCGAAGCTGGCATCCAGCATATGTGTCTTATTCCCTTGACCGTATGCCATATCGTTAAGGAGAATACTGAGCATAATGTATGCCGTTCGATAACCGGGCTCGCCATTCAATGCATATATATTCCCCGCATTCGACTTTACGATATATTCAAGCCGGTCAGCCATCGCGGGATCTTCGAAACTGTTACGCCAAGCCTCTCGCACTTTGTCCGTCAGCATGAGCGGTAACGTAACATGACCTGTCGCGTACACGATATTCGCCTCTTCGCTTCCTGACATATACTGGGCGAACTCGATCGCCATCTCTGGACGCTCGCTCTTCGCTGATACAGTCAGCGACTCTACGTGTCCCATTCCCTGCTGCTTCATCGGACCAGCCGGGAACGGGGCGATATCTACATCGGACAACCCCTGCAGTAATGACTCCAGCTGCCAGCTGCTGCCAACCATCATCGGCACTTCGCCATGATAGAAGTCGTTCATCCCGCTGCTCTCACCTATTTCCAGACGATCGCCGATCTTATCGATGGCCAGCGCGTTCAGCAGAAGCGATAAGCCTTGTCTGAACGAAGAATTCAACACTAGCTTGCTTGAATCTTCATTCAACGGGCCGCCACCGTACGATTGACCTGCAGCCAACAGCAGTGTATTGCCTTGCGCAATGCCGGTCTTAACCGATTGCACCTTCATCACGTTCTTGATGGAACGGATCATATCCTCGTACGTCCAATTCAAGGACGGCACCGAATCGCCGGTAACCAGTTTTTTATTATAGTAAATCAATTCGGTATCATTCGCGATTGGAAACCCATAGATTCGTCCGTCAATCGACAGCGAGCCTACAAGCGACGCGTAATAAGCATCACCGCCAAACTCTCCTTGGTACGAGCTGATGTCCACTGCCAATCCGTCTTCAACGAAATCACGAAGATCGTCCCGATTATCAATCCAGTAGAGATCCTGTGCTTCGCCCTGCTCCATCAATTGAGTCAGCTTCACGGGCTGGGTTCTAGGATGCCACTTCCATATCACACTTACTTCCGGATGGCTTGTTGTGTACCCTTCTGCCGCTTTCTTCAATGCCTCCAATACAACGTCATCTTGAGAGAAATAATGAACCGTCAACGTTACCGGATCGAGCTGTGTCGAGATCTTATCGTCCGTATTCGTATCTTCTGGCATTGTATGGTTATCCTCGACGAAGCCGTCCTCCCAATCTTCTATCTCTGTACCTTTCTTGTTATCTGTATCGCTTGAGCAAGCGCTGACGGAGAGTACCATTGCAATCATCATAATAAAGCCTAATCGAAATGCAATTATTTTAATCATACCGTTACTACCTCTTCTTCTCCTTCAAAATAAAGCGGCCGCATACAATCGGCCGCATGGATTCATCGAATCTGCTAACCAACGTATGTTATGGCTTGACCGCTTTATCCTGCTCGAGCTTCCAATCTGCATTAATCTTCTCTATTGCTCGATCAAACTCATCATCGAGCCTTCGAGTTCCGCTAATAAGCCCCTTATCCGGACTTATTAATAGATTGGAGAATTGAGTTAGCGCCTTCTGGAAGCCGGGCGCAGCTGTCGCTGTGTACATATTCCCATCATTCGTCTGAACGATATATTCAAGCTTGTCCGCAAGCGATGGGTCTGCGAAGCTGTTCCTCCATGCCGCACGCACCTGATCGGTCAGCACGAGCGGCAGCGAATAATGATCATTCACATAGATATTATTCGCTTCTTCACTGCCTGATAAGTATTGAACAAGCTCAATCGCCTCTTGTTGATGCGTACTTGCAGTGGAGACCGCCAGTCCATCCGTATATCCTACTCCCTGCTGCTTGGCTGGTCCTGCAGGGAATGGAGCAATGCCAACATCCGGCATGCGTTGCAGAACATCGTGCAGCTGCCAGCTGTATCCGGCCATCATCGGCACCTTTCCGCTGTAGAAATCGCTGTTGATTGCATTATCAAACCCCGTACCATTCTTCCAATCGGCTTCTTTCCTGCCATCGATCAGATCCTCCGTAAGCGCGCGCAGCATAACCGACAGCCCTTCGCGATAACGATCAGTCAATTCAAACTGCGTACGGTCCGCGTTAAGCGCTTCTCCTCCGTAAGCCTGTCCGACTGTCTGCAGCAGAATACCTGCAAGCACGATGCCTGCACTGCTCTGCTCCTTCATGATCGTCTTCGCTGATTGAATCATTTCCTCGTAAGTCCAGCTTAAGGATGGTGCCGTATCCCCTGTCATCAGCTTCTTATTGTAATAGATGACATACGAGCTGCTCGCGACCGGCAGCGCATAAGATCGACCCTCATAGGTGAATCGGCTTGCCAGCGATTCATAATAGGCATCTCCACCCATTTCGCCCTGATAGGGACTTAAATCCAGCAATTTGCCGCTCGCCACAAAGTCCTGATAGGTCAACCATGACGGGATCCAGAATACATCATGTGGATCACTAGACTTAATTAAATCAGCCACATTCGTCGAACTGGACGCATCAATCAGCTTCCAATCGATACGGACACCAGGATGCTTGGCGAGAAAACCTTCCGCCGCTTTCTTCATGGTGGAAAGCATATTCTCATTCTCGTAAAAATAATTCAAAGTAAGCGTTACCCGTTCCTCGTCATCCATTCCGGCATTGTCATCGGTCTCCGCCTTCGGCTGTACGGCCGCAGGTTCGCTCTCTACGAAGCCATCCTCCCAATCGTCCTCTCCTTTCGTACTAGAGCCGGTCCCGCTTGAACAAGCAGTCGCCGCCAACACAACAGCAATCAACGCCATGCCCATTTGACTCGTCATCCGTTTCAACTACACGCTACCTCTACTTTCTTACGACAAATTGTTCGGCGAAAACGTTCCCCATCTCTCTTTTTGATATATTTACCATCTGGACCATTATAATGTCAAATTAATTTATCCTTAAAGGGGACGAACGAAGACTTTCATCTTCGGCTTATAATTGACCGCCTTTTGCGGCAAACTGTTGATGCAGCTGCTTCCGCAGCGCCGATTTACGATCGGCAATGCCATCATGGAAGGAGAAGGTTAGGCATGTCCGGCAAATTACCATCTGATAAACAGAAAGCAGCACGTAAGCAGCAGTCGCTTGCAGATCGGGGGCAAGCGAGTAAATCAGCAGCAAGCGAGCTTCAATCCGAAGCGGACAGCGCAGCCGTTCCTAAACACGGGTTGTGAGTCTTATATGGAAAGTGCTAACGAAATTAGCATCGATAGTGCTGTATTCGGGCGAATAGCACGAAGGAGGAAATCCGTTTGAGTACTGACAATCAGCATAACAAAATGGACCCCATCTCCGGTGAGCAGGTCGAAGTCGAAGGCGTGTACCGCAATGAATGGGGCCGCGAGGAGAAGATGGAACGCGGTCAGATGTTCCCTTCGGATCCGATGCTCGGCAATACAGAATGGGAGCTCGTTGAGCTCGATTTTGACAATCACCATAAAGGCCACACCGATCCGCGGCTTGTCCCGCATGACGATGATGACAACCCGGAAGCACATATGCAGCATCCGAGACGCCACCCCGAAGATACACGCACCGAAAAATAAAAGACGCTGTAAGCAACAAAACAGCCCCGTTCATTCCCTCTTCAATAGAGTGGAACAGACGGGGCTGTTCGATTCATAACATCTGTTAAGAACTGCGCTCATGCGTACTTGCGCCGATTTGCGGCGGCCAAGGCAGCACACGGAGCACGTTATCCGAGGAAACCCGCTGCACCGTGGACGATTCAGCAGCAGCTGTCGTTTGGGAGGCTCTGCCACTTGAAGGCGCCAAATACGGCAGCGTAATTGTGAAGACCGCCCCTTCGCCCACCTCGCTGTGTGCGGTAACTGTCCCATTATGATTATCGATTATTTTGTACGTGACCATAAGACCGAGGCCTGTCCCTTTGTCCTTCGTTGTATAGAAGGGCTGCCCCATCTTGGAGAGCTGCTCCTGCGAAATGCCCGGTCCCTGATCGGCAATTCGAATACGAACCGAATCGCCTTCCATCTTGCAGAGGACCGATATTCGACCTCCGTCGACCATCGCTTCGATCGCATTCTTGAGAATATTAATAAAGACTTGCTTAATCTGATTCTCCACCCCAAAAATCCACAGCGGCTCCTTGCCAGCATCGACCACAATCTGCGTGTTGTGCAAGGCGGCCTGCGCTTCGAGCAGCGTTACTACGTCGTACATGACGCGTCTTGCATCCTGATGTGTCAGCTCATACACCTGCGGCTTGGACAGCATCAGCATCTCACTAACGATCGACTCGATTCGATTCAGCTCCGACTTCATGATGTCGAAGTAGTTCTTGCCGCTGCCCCGTCCCGACGAAATGAGCTGCAGAAAGCCTTTCAGCGACGTCAGCGGATTTCGTATCTCGTGCGCAATGCCTGCTGCCAGCTGCCCTGCCACATACAGCTTCTCGGAATTGATAAGCAGCTCTTCATTCTTCTTCCGCTCCGAAATATCCCGGATAATGATCTGGAAGGCCGAGCTGTTCGGCATCGATGTTGGCGCCAATACGATCTCTGTATACAGCCGCTTACCCGTAACGGTAAACCATTCGAGCTCCACAGGACCATGCGTTAGGCCAGGCTCCAACGTGCCGAGGAAGCCTGCCATCTCTTCATGATGCTTCGGATCAAGGAACAAATAAATGGACTTCCCAACCATCTCTTCCGGCGTGGAAGCATTGAACATAACAAGACCCGAACGATTCACATACTCCCAGTGGTTGCCTTCCAATACAGCGATCATATCGATGGAGTTCTCTACAAGCAGCTTATATCGCTGATCGGCAAGCCTAAATCGGCGGTCCGCTAACCGCGTCATCAAACTGATCGCGAGGATCGTCAACGTAGCAGCACCGAGCACAATCGCCAGCACGAGATAAAACTCATTCAATCTCTTGCTCGTCATCACTTCGCTGTATTGGACCACGATTCCCCTCATCCCAAGCATGTGCATCATCATACAGGAGCTTCCAAGTACAATGCTTGCCGGCCAGACCGAGGATTCCATATTCGTCTCGTGGAGCAGCAGCGCGATTAACGTGCCGATTAGAATAATTGCTATCGATAACATAAACATGACAGGATCAAAATCAACGGAGAGGAAAGGTGAAGACAGCCTGCTCAAATAATGAAGCAGAAGTGCGCCCGAACCAAGCAGCAAGGATGCAGCTATTACACGAGTAGAGAAACGCTTAATTCGCTCCGTACCGATGGCTAGGAAGGAGAAATAAGCGAGTCCAGCAGCTACAACTAACGTCAGCAGCATTTTGGCATTAATAAAGGCATATTGCTCAGTGGATAATAGAGACAAGAAGTACATCGCCCACTGGCCGATCCCGATAACGGCAGAACCGCACAAGAGCCAAACGTGACGGCGCTTGTTCTGCTCTCGCTTGAGATGGCCGATGAGCGTAAACATGGTGAAGGAAGAAAATACGATAATGACGAATGCAAGTATAAGAAATACAAGAAGCTCTGTTCTGATACTCATCCCTAGGTAATCATTCATAAATCAGCACAAACTTTCTTCTTAAGTCTAGTCGCTTCGTTATAGTTCGACAATTTTCCATATAATCCTTTTAATTTACCAATTATTTTACATAGTCCAATAGACCTAATTTTTTCCACCCGTCCTGATAACATCAATTTATCGAACGTTCTGTTCGATATTCCGGGTAACGGGTATAATAGAACAACAATGAATAGGAAGGATAGAGATAGAATGAAAACCTTATTAAAAGAATTCAGAACGTTCGCCGTTAAAGGCAACGTAATCGATCTCGCGGTCGGTGTCATTATTGGCGGCGCCTTCGGCAAAATCGTCTCCTCGATCGTCAACGATCTCATTATGCCTCCGATCGGTCTGCTGCTGGGCGGCATGAACTTTGTCGATCTGTACATCAACCTGAATGACATTAGCGAGAGCGGCTCGCTGTCACTCGCACAAGCGCAGCAGGAAGGCATTCCGGTCATCGCTTATGGTCAGTTCATTAACGTCGTGCTCGACTTCCTTATCGTTGCAGCCTGCGTATTCCTGCTCGTCAAGGGGATCAACAAGCTGAAGCGCACGGAGGAAGAGAAGCCTGTAACACCGACGGAGAAGGAATGCCCGCACTGCTTGTCCTCTATTCCGATCAAGGCGACTCGCTGCAAGCACTGCACATCGCACCTAGAACCTAATGCCGAGGCTGGAGCTGCCATCTAGAAGGAGTGATACCCGAAAGATGAAAGCAGAGCTATTCGATATATTCGATGAAGCGATGAATCGGATCGGACAGGCTACACGATCGGAAGCCCATGCGAAGGGCTACTGGCATCAAACGTTTCACTGCTGGCTGACCCGGCGCGAGGGCGATCGGCGCTTCGTGCAATTCCAGCTTCGCACCGACAATAAGGACACGAATCCAAGCTGCTACGACATTACGGCAGCAGGCCATCTCGCTGCAGGCGAATCGGTCGCACAGGCAGTGCGCGAGCTCGAAGAGGAGCTCGGCGTCGCCGTACCGTTCGAGCAGCTTGTCCCGCTTCTGCGATGGCAAGAGGAAGACGAAGGCGAAGCGAACGGCGTTCCGTACATCGACCGGGAGTTCAGTCATGTATTCGGTCTCGTATGGGACGGGCCGCTGGCGGCCATGCGCCTTCAAGCCGACGAAGTGGCTGGGCTCTATGAAGCGGAGCTGACCGATATGATCGCGTTGTTCGAAGGGCGGCTCGAGACGGTCGAAGCCTCCGGTATAGCGCTCCAGAAGAGCGGCAGCGACAATGTGAACGTCGCCCGTCATGCAGTCGTTCGCGCATCACAATTCGTGCCGCGCGACACGTCTTACTATATCCAAGTGCTTCACGCGTTAGAGAAGCTTACTTAATATCGAATTGGACTCATAAGAAGAAGCCGGAGCATGCAGCGCGCTCCGGCTTCTTTTTGCGCCATAGACCATATCTATTCCTCATCCGTACGAATCGGCCTTCTCCCGCGCTGTTGACCTGTCGCCCACTCCCAGTTTCGATACCAATTGTCGATCAGGCCATGAATGCTGTAGAACACCGTATTGCGCGGCGCCACATCAAAATCGTTAATATCCGGTTCGCCATAAATTCTCGCCGCTGTCATATGAATGCACGCATGTACCTGGCTTGACTCCATGAACCGTCCCAGCTCATCCAGCGTAGCGAACGACTGCGGCTGATTCACGATCCGGTTCTCTGCCGCCCAGTTGTAGCAAGGCGCACGCCGGATGGCATCCGGCACCTGCGGCCACGGCGCAACCCAACGCGGATCCAGCCCTTGCTGTTCATACCAGGATAATGCCTTGCGTATGAACTGACGGTGGAACCGGAGAAACCGCTCTCCCCAGCCCACTGGCACGAACGTCCCATTCACATGATTGGCATGGTGCCACAGCCGGTGCTCCTCCAGCAGCTGCCGAGGAAAATTCGGAATTGTCGGCATGCTTCAACGCCCCTTTCAACAGTAGCCCATACTTTCACGTGGTGTAGCATATGCATCCCCGCACTGTTCTGTTCCATTCCGTTCATATGCAGCAAAAGTAATAGCGGCCTCCTTATCGGAAGCCGCCATATATGATGCTAGTATCGATCGCAAGACGATTTTTTACGTTTAATGCAGATGTCGAACGTCACATTAACTTCATTCCATTTGCCGAACTCGCAGCAGACGCGCACGCAGTCGGACTCGCTTGTACTGAAAAAGCCTACAACCTTGCAATCGCAGCCGCAATGCTTCAAAATTTCTTGAACAACACGGCTTTCACGCCAATGAATCGCTTTTGCAAGCTCTTCTGCTACCCATCTGTTTTGCATAAGGTTAAAAATGCAGCTCAGCTCTTTGCCGGCATCTTGAATGCTTTCAACTGCTGGGTCATCCCCGCCGGAGCGCCACCCATCACTTTTGTTACCACAGCCACACGATCTGTTAGAGGACCAGCTTGTCCGGGCGCCGCGCTTCTGTACAGCGGAGTAACGGATGCGTTTGAAACTCATCGTAGCCGATTTCAATGTCACTCTATCTCCTCCCTTCCGAATACTCACCATATCCTATGCCAAGATAGTAAGAAGGTATGGACAAGAACTATCCGATAAACGCGCATTGTTCAGCCCGTAATATTACTGGACCATTTACGGCATCCCGTCATTTGCGGCTTAGACGAATGCGTACGCGGACAAGACAACTGATCGGACAGCTGCAGGGAATGCCGGAACGACAGAAAAAGGGTGAGCAGCATAGTGCCCATCCTTCTCCTTTTTTGCCCACAGAACTATAACTGTACTTCAACACCCGTCTTAGCTGCTCTTGATACATGCAGCGATTTCCGATATTCCACACGGCCGATCTCGCAGCCTTTGCCGATATGCACTTGATTGCCTCGAACGACGTCCGCTTTGGTATACTCCAAATAAACATCATCGCCTTCGATCATCGAAGCGGCCAGCTCCGTCTTCGTCTGCGGCTTGATCCAATTCTTGACCGATATCCACGAGCTTCGACGTATACGAATCTGTCTGCCGCCAATCTCCTTTACATGACACGGGCCATGCAGTCCAATGTCCAGCTGATCGGCATTAATCAGCCCCTCCACCGTAATCGCGCCCTTGATGGTAAGCTGCTCAGCCTCAACATTTCCCCGGGCTTCCAAGCTGCCAGTCACCCCTAATTCTCTGCCCCGAGCATTGCCGCGAATGACAATCTGTCCAAGCAGCTTCAGCTCTTCGCCGCTCCAATCGCCCTCAACCGTTACATCGCCGGTGGCCTTGAACTTTCGGTCCACATGAGCATGACCTTTAATGATGCAGCTGCCCATACAGCTGAAAGTATGACAATCAATCGGACCAAGCACCTCACTGTCGCCCATTATCCGAACGGAGTCATAGGAGCCGCCTGAGATCGATCCGCTGCCGACTACTTTGGCGCTTCCTCGATATGCTGGATTCATGTCATCCCTCTCCCTCTGGAACATCCTCTTCAAATTTGTACACGTTCTCTCACCGTAGACGACGGATCCACCTGCAATTCCGTCTTATATTCCACGCGCCCGATCGTGCAGCCAGGTCCAATAATGACGCTGCGGCCGCGAACAACGCCCGCTGAAGTTGCTTCCAGCGAGACGTCGTCTCCTTCAATCAGCTTGCTCTCCAGCCGAGGCACAATCATTGGCACCAAATAACGAAGCGGTCCCATCCATCTTTTGTTCGTCTGCTTGACGCGAATAGACGAACCGCCAATTTCATTCACGCGGCATCGCGCCTGTAGACCAATCTCGATGTGGCCTGCATTGAGGAGGCCGCTCACCTCGAATCCGCCGTATACAATGACATTCTCCGCTTCGCAATCGCCTGACAGCTTAAGCAATCCGTTCAAACGAATATCGTCTCCCGCCACTGAACCATGCATTCGTACTTTGCCATCAATTGCAACTGTATTGGCGGCAATATCGCCTTCGCCGTTCATAATACCGTTCACGTTGAGCCGGTCCGCCTCGATGCCGCCTCCCATCTTGCTAATCCCGTTCAAGCTTAACGTCTCGCACTTCACATCGCCATTGATTGTCGCTATCCCATCGACATTCACATTGCGATACCATCCGCCGGCAGCCCTTCCTGTTCCGTTAATCGTCAGATCGCCGCGATTCGTTTCTTGTATGCTCATTCCCGGCTCCTCCTGTCCATCGCTGTCATTCATATGCATATAGCTTTGACTTGAATACCTCGGCCGCTTCATCTATTGATAAACTCGCTGCAATGACAACCGATTCTTCCGGATACAGCGGACCACCCTCTAGCAGCAGAATGACTCGCTCGAGCTGAGGTCGAGCCGTCTGCAGTACGACGAGCTGACAAGGCCGTTCTTCCAGCTGTGGGATTCGTTCGGTCAACAGATGTAGAAGACGAGCGCCCTCTTCCTCTGTCATACCGTTTGGCAGCACACGGTGCAGCCAATCTGCGACGAACAGATAGAACGCATGAGCGAAGGCCAGCCTGCCATCATGGAGCATCTGACGTCCATAGCGGTCCATAATAGCCGATGATACGATTCGTCCTTGAATCTCTTCGGCCCGAAGTTGAATATCCGATTGCAGGGCAGACAGCTTGCCAGCCAGCTCGTCGAGCGAGAGATCATCCTTCATCGAGAGAATATGACCGATCCGAGCAACAATAAGTCCCTTAGGGAAGAAGGTCTCCTGACCTGTAAAAGTTGACTTGCGGATGAACCATTCCTCCGGAATGAGCCTTTTCCGTTTCCACCGATACAATTGACCGTAGGATATCCCCATCTCCTCAAGCAGTTCCTTCTTCGAAATAAGCTCTTGTTCCATCAGGCCGCTCCTTTCCGATAGGCCAGTGCTCAGCTTGATCGCTTAACCGCAGCGAAACACAGCCGTGTAACATAACACTGTTACGCTGAATAAACGCAGCGAAGCACCAGCTTTGCAGCTTAGGTCCGATTCGACGACTATTGAGTGTTCTTATCATACAAGATTCATACCGCTTCACACAGCGGCCGCAGCATGAACATTCATCCGTCTGAAGACGGAGCAAGCGTTTTCTGAATAAAAAATGCAAAAAACGCGATTCCATAAGGAATCGCGCTCGAATGTGAATGAATGGTGCTGATGAAGGGATTCGAACCCCCGACCTACGCATTACGAATGCGTTGCTCTACCAGCTGAGCTACATCAGCATGTCCGCCTTCTTAAGAGGCTACGTCGCATCAGCGACTTTTATAATATACCTCGCAGGCGAACAGAAGTCAACACATTTTGCAAAAAACTTTTACTCCGTTTGCGGCTCCGGCTCAGACACGGCCTGCAGCGGTAATCGCAGGGTAAAGGTGCTGCCTTCTCCCTTAACGCTCGTCAGTGATAACGAGCCGCCGAGCAGACGCGCAAGCTGCAGGCTGATCGATAGGCCAAGGCCCGTACCGCCGTATTTGCGATTAACGGCGCCGTCCTCTTGTTGGAACGCCTCGAATATAAGCTGCTGTTTCTCTTCATCGATGCCAATACCCGTGTCGACGACCGACAACGTCAGCCAATGCTCTTGCTGCTGCGAAATCTCTTGCTTGCGCTGCCTTCTCGCCGTATCGTACATATCCGACTCCGACTGAAAGGCGTCTTCCGTCCACTCCTGATTCGAGGCGCCGACCGTCCGAGCTGCTGCTGCAGACTCTTGTCCTGCAGCAGCCTCCTGCTTCGCTGCACCTTCGCCCCGCTTCAGCACGGATAGCGCCGGAGCGACTGCCGCCTCATAGACTGACTTACGGAGGCGGCCGGTCGTCGTCTGACCAGAACGGACAATGATCCCTTGCGATGATGTGGGACGCCCGCGGTAAAGGGCGGAAGTCCAGTCGCGAATGCGGCGCTTCGTGACTGCCGTATCGGTCAATGCCTCCATCGCTACGCGAAGCGTTACGGAGCCTTGCTCGGTAAACTTAAATGCGTTTACGAGCAGGTTGCGCATAATTTGGTTTACCCGAAGCGCGTCCGTATACATCGTATACGGTACGTCCTCTGCGATATCCACGACGAATGACAGTGACTGCTGGTCCGCCATCGGTTGGAACATCGCCTGAAGCATCTGCACCAGATCGAGTGGTGAGATCGGCTCGATGACGATGTCCATTTTGCCCGCTTCGACCTTTGACAGATCGAGGATGTCGTTAATAAGCTGGAGCAGCTCGTTGCCCGCAGCGTTAATGATCTCGCCGTAACGTACCTCGTCCATCCCATATCGTTCATCGTCATTATCTCGAATAAGCTGCGACATGAGCAAGATGCTGTTCAGCGGTGTTTTGAGCTCATGCGACATATTGGCAAGAAACTCGGACTTGTACTTGGAGGCGAGCATCAGCTGTCTTGCCTTCTCCTCCAAATCCCTCTTCGCTTCACGCAGCTCCTTCGTCTGCCGGCGGAGAATAATGTTCATCCCGCGCAGCTCATCGATTCGCTGCTGTTCCTTGTGAAAATCGCGAATCATGAAGACGAAGAAGCCGCTGAGCAGTGTCGATAACGGCAGCGTGATCGGCGCCACCTCACGCCAGTATTCTCCAAACGGAATGGAGCCCATCATCGCAACATCAAACGCATTTAAAATATTGATGAGAATGACGGCAACGGCCGTCTTCCAGACGAAGCGCCAATCCACTGCCTGCAGAAAAGCATTAATCGCCGCAGCGAACACGCCTAGCAGCGCCATGTTCATACATCCCGCCCACGAGGTTTCGTTCAGTCCGTACATCAGTCGTCCTACGCCAATGCCGATGCCAATCAATACGAATATGCTCGGCCTTGTAAAGACGAGGATCGCCATAATAAGCGGAACGAACCGCAGGTCGAACAGATGGATCTCCCCGACCTGAAGTCCGAACAGCATCGTCAGCCAGCCTGCCAGAATGAAAACAAATACGGAGATGATTTGCTTCATTCGGCCCGAGATGCTTGGGAACAAATATTTGTAACCGATGTTGAATAAGTAAGCAATCGTGATAAGTACGCTCAAGTTAATAAAGAATACGCTGGAAAAGGAAACCTCCATCCTATCGCCTCGTTCCAATAGTCTACTTTAACATTGTACACGATTGGCGATTTCGAATCACCGCCAGGCTATCGCCCGCATACCCTGTAGCACCAGCCTAATGCACACCGGAGGGATTTGTCTTGGAGAAGTCAGAGAAGCTGCCGAAGATGGAGAAGCTTGAGAAGTTGGAGAAGCTTGAGAAGCATCACGAGAAAATACATGATAAACACGAGAAGCATGAGAAGCACGATCACCATCACCACCATCATCCTTATGGTGGGCACTACGGTTCGTATGGTAATCCTTACGGGCACTACGAAGCGTATGACAAGTATGATAAATACGATAAGCATGAGAAGCACAAGCAAGTCTCGATCCATGAGCAGAAGGTACTCTACAAAGCCGACTCCGCCCATGTGAAGCATGTGCTCGATATTCGCAGCAAAATTGCTCCGATCTGCGGCAACTATATGCATCGCCATGTGACGGTAGAGACGGTTGATGGGCATAAATATTCAGGCATTATCGTCCATGTGGATGAGAGCTGCCTGTACTTGCAATGTGCATGGTTCGATGCTCGCGGCTTCGTGCCTTATAATGCGATTCTGCCGCTGGTGCTGTTTGAGCTGTTGGTTATTGCTTTGATGTAGGTGACTGAATGATCTAGTGTGACAGACTTGGGGGAGATTATTCGGCCGCTCCGAGTTCTGCATCATTCTTCCGATCGCTGTTGTGTCCCGATTGTTCTGTTTTGTCGCGGGTGATTTGCGGGATAGTTGATTTTCCACAGAGCAGATTCGATGCTTTTGTCGGATAGTGAATGTGCGCGAGCGGTAACGGTTGTGTAGATATAAAAAAACAACTGGTTGAGAGCTAACTCAGCCAGTTGTTTTCTGTGTGCGGATCAAACCCGACTCTTGAAAGGCAGCAGCGCCGGGCGGCCGAGCCAATAGCCCTGGCCGAGCGTTACGCCGAGACGTTTGGCGATTTGCCAGTCCTGCTCGGTCTCGACGCCCTCGAGGATAAGCAGCGCGTCATACCGACACAGCTCCGCCATCATGTTGACGATGCGCTGCTTCTGATTCGAGTCAGACAAGCCGCTCGCGAAGTAGCGGTCCAGCTTGACGACATCCGGCTTTAACTCGACTAGCTTGCGAAGTGACGAGGCACCTTCACCCGTGTCATCCAATGCAATGCGGAAACCGCGTTCCCGCAGCAGATTGGTGCCCTGCTCAAAATTCGAGGTATTCCACAGATGAGCCTCCTCCGTCGATTCATTCAATTCAACGACAATTCGACGGAAATACCGTACGTAATTCACCTCCAGACCTGCGATAAAGGATGAAAACAACGGGTTGCCAATAGTCGATGGTAGAAGATTGAGGAATAGCAGAGATTCGTCGTCAGCAGCCCGCTCCTTACCGAAGAAGGATTCGATCGCCGTCTCGAATGAGACCGTGTCCAGCTTGAACAATTCTCCGCGTCGTCTTGCCGTCTGGAACAACCGATCCGGCCCGATGCCCGATTCGCTTCGAATAAGCGCCTCGTAGCCGTAAACCTCGGCGGATTGTCCCTCAACAATCGGTTGGAAATGATGAAACAGCTCATCATAATCGAACGACTTTAATGCTCTAGACATGAGTGTGTACGTTCCTTTCTTGTCTATGGCCCAATCTCCAATAGGGACTACCCTAATCTGTTCGACATCAATCGACTAATTCCTACTTTCTTCCTAAAAAATTTATTATTTTTTCCTATTGTTCAACCGCATCGGCCCGTCTTTGTTCCAAATCATTGCTCCAAGCCGATTTATCACATACAAAATTCGACATTTGCATTCCGACTCGCGAAGCAGCACGGCTGCGTGACCTGTGCCATCTCGAAGCTCGCAGACCAGCACATGCTTCTCGTCAAGCATTACACAGCTGCCGCAGCCAACGTTTAAGAGAGGGAAACAATGGCAGCGTTAGTAAGCAAAAAACTGCGACAATTAAGCATACGCCTAACTGTCGCAGCTATATGAGTCAGATTAAATAATAAGGCGGCCTTCTTCTGCCTATTATGCGGCGTGCTGCTCCGAATATTCCTCCAGCGTCAATCCGCCGGCATGGATCAGCTCCGCCAGATCAACGCCGACGTAACGCAAATGCCACGCCTCATATTTATAGCCTGTTACATCTTCCTTGTTCTGCGGATAACGGATAATAAAGCCGTATTCGTGTGCATGGTCGGCCAGCCATTTGGCCTCATTCGTATCAGCAAAGCAGTCCTCTGCTGCACATTTGCCATCCTTGCCCGATACATCCATCGCAAGGCCAGTCTGATGCTCGCTGAAGCCTGGCTTTGCACTATAACGCGATGCAGCCTCAAGACCGTCGCGCTTCACATAGTTATCGAACAGCGTACGCTGGCGAGATTCTGAACGATAGCCTGATACACCAGCCAGTTCAATTCCATCCTTGCTCGCCGCATCGAACAATTCCTTTAACGCATCCGCTGCTTCACGGCGCATTTTGCGCTTATCCGATTGTTCGCTGAAAATAAACGCCACATCCGGATACACGAGATCATCGGGCTCATAGCCTTCAGGGAGACGATGCGTTTTGTTTACGAGCACCGCAACAGACTTCGGATCCGATACGGTAACTTGAGATGTATCTTTAGACCCTTCGTTCCCCTTGCTGCCTGACGCTTCATGGCTTGATGCTTGTCCATTCCCTGCTGCCTTATCGTCAGACTGTGATGGCTTGTCCGTTACTTGCGACGGTGCTTCAGATGTTTGATTATTAGTAGGGTCGGAACCCGCTGCCGCATCTTTATCCGGCGTCGTCACCGATTCGTTAAGCTGCAAGCTGTCATCCGCTGCCGAATTCTTGCTTGTCAGTACGACATACGAACCACCAATAACAAGAGCCACCCCGATGAGGGCGGCCCATATTGTTCTGCTCATCATGCGCTACCTCGTTTTCTATGAAGTCTATGAATATATTTGCTATTCTTATAGACGACATAATTCGAGTTTAGTTGCGCTATTCGGGCATGCATATTGTGGATGATTCACCGTTTCCTTCAGGTGCTGGAACCAATAAGCTGCTGCGCATGCTGCGCGCCGCGATCTGTCCCTGACATTTGCTCAAAGAAGTCTTGATCCTCTTCCGCCAGCTTAAGCCAAGCATCCACGCACATCGGATCGAAGTGAACGCCGCGTTCCGATGCAATAATGGCAATCGCTTCCTCATGAGACATCGCCTTCCGATAAGAACGTGACGAGGTCAATGCGTCGTATACGTCGGCGACCGCCGTAACGCGTGCAAGCAGCGGGATATGGTCATGCTTCAGACGGTCCGGATAGCCTGTACCGTCCCATTTTTCATGATGATTGCGAATAATCGACAGCTCTTCCTTCATAAAGCCAAGCCGTTTGCACACATCATAGCCCGCTAGCGGATGGCGTTCAATAATCTCTCGTTCAAAAGGCGTTAATTTGCCTGGCTTATTCAGAATCGAATCCGGCACCTTCAGCTTCCCTACGTCATGCACGATGCCGCCAAGCGCAATAGCACGAAGCTGCTCTGCATTAAGTCCCATTCGTTCGCCTAAGCGAAGCGCATACAGTGCTACACGATAATTGTGTCCCGCCGTATAAGCATCCCGCTTCTCAGTCGTCACGATCAGCGCGCGAACGTTCGGGGATAAACAGGTTTCAATCCATTCACGTGGATTCGCACGGAACAGCCCTAACAGCGACGAGCCCCCCGCATCCTGTGCCCCGTACTGGCGTATAACACCGATGATCATGAATACTACAGAAATCAGCAGTGTAAAGTGATAGCCCCACCAGCTTATATGCCACATTTGGCCTGTCACCATAATGAATTGCGAGACAATGAGCAGTCCGCAGCTGTGCACCAGCATGAAGTGGAGCGGCGAGCCCCAGGCCAGATACGACTGCCAGTACCGCCTCATCGTCCATCCTATTACGCTAATCTCTACAACAGACTGCGCGAATTTGAACCCTTTATTCGTAACCAAACCGCTATGAATCCAATCCGTGTTCATAAACAACAAAGAACAAACAATGAACAGAATGACCGTCCACATCGGCAGCAGCATCACATTGTGACGCGCCAGCAGTCGAACGATCCATCGATCACTCGACATCGAGGACAGCCACAGCCAGAACACGGCAAGGCTTAAGCTGAGCTGTGCGGCAGCAGTCGGCAGACTCGATGCATGCAGCAGAAACCCTGGCGTAGAAAGCCCGTGCAGGGTGAACACTTCAGCAAGCGAAATGTAAGCAAGCGAGACGAACGTCACCTTCACGTTGCGCATTCGAATGCCTGCAATTCCAACAACTAAAGCCAAAATAAAGGCAATAGCAGCCACTATGCTGACGATATAGAAATGCCCTGTCGGCGCTTTAAAGATATGATCCATCGAACTAAAGCGGTATAGCAGTCCATAGCCAAGTAACGGCAGCAGCATAACGATTAGAAGTGTGTTGCGAATTACTGCTTTGCTCCGCAAAAGCTGGTACCTCCATTCAAGTGGGATGGTTAGTAGTGGATGAACGTGAACATCCCTCCGGCTTGCGAGGTGAAATTGTTCGCGTTATGGTGCGGAATGTGGCAGTGAAATGGCCAACGGCCTGGATTATCCGCAACAAATTCAATATCTCTGGTCTCTCCGGAAGCAACGCTAATCGTGTTCATTAACGGCCGGCCCCCTGGAAGCAGCTTGTTGCCGTCGAGCGCTGTCAATTGAAACTGATGGCCGTGCAGGTGCATAGGATGTGCATCCATCCCAATACTGCCCAGCCGAATACGTACTCGATCGCCGTGCTTCGCGATCATGGGCTGAACATACGGAAAGCAGCGGCCGTTCATAGTGAAGAAATTAAAGCTGTCGCTGTACGGATCAATCTGATAACGTCCCTTCACCAGCTCCCCCTTGGACAGTCCAAGCAGACGAAACTGCTGAAGCATATAAACATAATCGTAAGCAATTCCTTTCTCATTCGGGTCCATGATCACCAGCATGCCGACAAGTCCATTAGACATCTGACGAATGACATCGACATGGGAATGATACATATGCGTGCCCGGTCGGTTCGTAATCTGAAAGCGATATTCGTAATACTCGCCCGGTTGAATGAGCGGTGTTGGCTCAATCTCCGGAACGCCATCCATCGTGTTCGGCACATCTAGTCCATGCCAATGTACAGAGGTTGGCACGGGGAGACGATTGACAACGCGGATCATAACGTCATCACCTGTGCGGACGACGATCAGCGGACCCGGAATAGAGCCGTTATAGCCCCAGCCTTCCATCCAAATGCCCGGCAGCAGCTCTTGCGTGACTGGCTCGGCCCTCAGCTCAAACAACTTCACGCCCCCGTCAATTCGGCAAGGCAGAATCGGCAAATTTGGCGCAACGATCATCGCAGCACTCCCCCGTTTCTGAAATCAGCTCTTTAAGTCCAAATTCACCAAGTTCACCAGGCTCACCAGTTCGGTTCTCAGCACCATGAATACTTAATGAACAACCTCTTAAGCCGATACCATCAACGTGAAACATATGCTGTCTACCTTGATTTATACCTGACAATATTGCTGTCGTAAAGTAAAAGTTTCCAATCAAGGTGCAAATTCGTCCTGCCTGTCCGCTCTTGCAGCAGTCATTTTAATAGTTTCCGGAATAGGATGTACAAATTCGAATTGGAAGGAGGCGAAAGGATGGACAACCCTTTCGTCATAACTGTACTTGGAAGCTCGGGAGGCGTCGCTCGAGCTCTACTTACGCTGTTCGAGCATTCCTTATTGGACGAGCAAGCCCCGCTTCACTATTACCTCAGCAATGCCAAAATTCACGGTATCGACCGTGAGCAAAAGCCGCGCAGCTATTACCGCGAATTCGCGCCGGAGCTCTCTTCCCGTCTGAAGCTGCATCAGCTTGATCTCACGCATGCCGAATCGCTCAAACAGCACTGCATGCGCACCAAGACTCAGCTCGTCATCGATCTGTCATGGGCCGATACGCGCAGCATGATCGCTTGCTGCGATGAGCTTGGCATCGCCTACGTGAACACGGCGCTCGAAGATACTGAAGTGGACGAAATGCCAGAAATGGAGGCTGCCAGCCTACTGGAGAGAATAGACCGTTTTGAGAAGGTCGAGCACACGTTCAAGCAGGTGAGAGCAATTGTATGCTCGGGCATGAATCCCGGTGTTGTGCAGTGGATGGCTGTGAAGCTGATGAAGGAGAACGCGGAGCAGAAGCCTCGTGCGATCTACGTGGTCGAGAAGGACGACACGTTCTATGTAGACCGTTCGCTTGTGAAGCCGAAGACGGTCTATGCGACATGGTCGCCAGAATGCTTCCTGGAGGAGGCGATCTCGAACTACCCGGTTTACTCGATCGGCGATACGACCTATATGCTGTTCGATGATGTATATAACCGTGAATATACGGTACGGCTTGGCGACCTAACATTCTCTGGCTGCATCATGGCTCACGAAGAGACGATCGCACTGGCCGATGACTATGAACTAGAGACAGCGTTCATCTACCGTGTCAACGACTATACAACGGAACAAATCAAGGACAACCTCGACAACGTCGATGAATTGTGGGAATATGACCAGAAGCTGCTTCATCCGGATGATGGCGAGTTAGATGGCTCCGATCTCGTTGGTGTACTGCTTGTCTACGATGATCATGAGCGTTACATGTACAACGTCATTAAGAATACGGACGCCTATGCCGAGTTCAGAACGAATGCGACATACGTTCAAGTCGCAAGCGGTATATACGCTGCTGCTGCTGTTATTTTGCTAGACGGGATCTCGCCTGGCGTTCACTGGGTTCATGATATCTCGGAGTCGGAGGACAGCCGCTATGGCGACTATGTGACCTACTATTTGCGCGAGTTTGTAACGGGCACGAATGAAGGTACAGATGGCTTGCTGCTTGCACGGCTCGTAGATGATGAAGACGACGATGATGAAGACGAAGAAGCTGATGCTGCAGTACTGTAACCTCGGCACCAGTGATACTGTAACTAGCTGTTTCCCTCTAATCGAACAAAATCCGCGGTCCCGTTAGCTGCCTTACGCTGTCGGTATCGCGGATTTTCGTTATGTGCCTGCTGCTGTTTGCTATTTGCTTATGCCTGCTGGAGCTTCTCAAGCTCTGATGCTACGGATTCAATCATCTGAATGAACGCTGCAAGCTCCTTCGAGCTGGCTGCTTGTCCTTCAGCAAGCTTCAGCGTTGCATCGCTTCCCGTTCGGACATTCTTCAGCGCGTGGTCAATGTCTCTCAGCTTCGTCTGGATCACATCAAGCGAGCTCTTCGAGCTCGCAGCCAGCTTGCGGATTTCATTCGCAACAACAGCGAATCCGCGCCCTTCCTCTCCTGCACGTGCTGCCTCGATCGAAGCATTGAGACCGATCAGGTGCGTCTGGTCCGACACATCCTTCATGGCAGAGCCCAATTCGCCAATCGCTCTTACATGCTCCTGGAGCGCCAACACCTGTTCGTTCGAGCTGCGCTGAAGCTCCGCTGTATGCAGCGCCGAATGCGCCATCGTCTTACTGCTTGCCGTCAGCTCCATTATCATCGTCGACAGCTCCTGAACCGCCGCGTTAACACGGTACAGCAAATGCTCTTGATGGTCGACCATCTGTTGAAGCTTGCCCTTCTCGCCTTCTTCATACGCTTCAAGCACAATCTGCGAATCCAGATTGAACAGCTTGCTAAGCGCAAGCACAATAACCGGCCACCGCTCTGGCGCTTCCTTCTTCAACCAGCTTGTTGCAATATCAAGATAAAGCATATATGTGCCTAGATACCAGTTAGTCGTTAATCCAATCCGAGAGTGAATTCGCCCGATATGCAATCTTCGCTCAAAAAAGACTTCGTCGATCTTCCCGTTCGTCAACGATTCGAAATACCAGCGCTGTGTTTCCTTCAACCGTTCTAATGTGCTATGCCGTTCAATAAGTGCAGCAAGCTCCTTCTCCTTCATCAACCGCTCATATAGTTCATCAACGACATGATTCGTAATGCGCTTGAACATCTCACGCTGCTCCTGCAGCAGTGACAAGTCCTCATCACGAATACCGGTATACATTACCTGCTGAAGACGTTGACCTCTCAATTGTATACGTTCATTCGTTCGCGGCAACATCGTACTCATCCTTCTTCTCCTTCGGCTGAAGCCTATTGTTCCTGCACGTATGAATATCGGCTCACATCGATGTAATAGTTAGCAGGATTGTGACATTGATCATTATTAGAGCGTATAGATTCATACGAAATCCCCATAATAAGGTCGAAATTCACAACTATTCCTTCAAGGGGGGTTTAGGCATTGAGTCCTTCCCAGCCACAGAAGCATCAAGTGCTTCCTCCGCAGCATCAGAATCGGCAGCCCGGCATTGAATCTGAGATGAATCCGCTGCCTGCTTTTGAATCGCCGTCCTATAAACCCGCCGGCAAGCTTCAGGGCAAGTCCGTTCTCATTACCGGCGGTGACAGCGGCATCGGCCGCGCAGCAGCGGTTGCGTTCGCCAAGGAAGGCGCCGACGTTGCCATCATCTACTTGGACGAGCATGGCGATGCGCAAGCAACCAAAACGATTATCGAAGGCCTGGGCCGCCGCTGTCTGCTCATTGCAGGCGATATTGGCGACGAGGCGTTCTGCCAGCAAGCGGTTCAACAAACAACGGCCGCCCATGGCGGTATCGATGTGCTCGTCAATAACGCAGCCGAACAGCATCCGCAGCAGCAATTCGAGCAAATAACGACGCAGCAGCTCGAACGAACGTTCAAGACGAACGTATTCGGCATGTTCTATCTGACCAAAGCAGCGCTGCCTCTGCTGAAAGCGGGCACAGCCATTATTAATACAGCGTCCGTCACCGCCTACAAAGGCAATCCGCTGTTGATCGACTATTCGTCAAGTAAAGGCGCAATCGTGTCGTTCACTCGGGCCTTAGCCATTCATCTGGCCGACCGCGGCATTCGGGTCAACGGAGTTGCGCCAGGTCCTGTCTGGACGCCGCTGATTCCGGCTTCTTTCGATGCGCAGCAAGTATCTGAATTCGGCTCCGACACCCCATTGAAGAGACCGGGACAGCCTTATGAGATGGCCGCCGCTTATGTATACTTAGCATGTGACGACTCGTCCTATATGACCGGACAGATGATTCATCTTAACGGCGGCGAAATAGTAAATGGTTGACTAAAGCTGCGCCCCTATTTAACCCTCACCTATATGCTAGTTAAACAAATAAGGGCCGATCCACGTAAGGATCAGCCCTTATTTCTGTTTCGGAACAAATGCTCATTCATCGGATCATTCAACTCCGCAATCGCTTCCGCCCGCTCGCTGCTCGCCACAACAATTAGGACAAGGATGACACAGCCGAGAATAATGGAGGACATCATCGGACTCCCTCTCTTCGCTGACGGCTATTTGGTGCAGTCTATGCGAGAGGACGGAAGAACATGCAAAATATTAGGCGATCAGCTTAACAGCTTCGTCAATTCGCTCTCTGCCGGTGACGATGGAAGCGCAGGAGCCGCATCGGCGCCATGTCCAAGACGGTTCGCTAGCTGCGTGTTGATCGTCGTCATCTTGTTCGTATAATCGTTGCAGCTGTCGATGATGCGGCGGTTCGACTGCTCGGACAGATCAATCGCTGCCATCAGGTCAGTGATTGCCCGATTGACAGCCTCCATCGACATCGAAGGCTTCGCCAACAAGTCGTTCGTCCGCTCCGTCGTCTGACGCAGCAGGCGTGCATTCTCCTGAAACTGGTTCTCAATCGTTTTGTTCGTAGCGTCTACGGCACTAATAACCTTCTCTTGGTCATTCAGCGCAAGCGCGATCATTGCCGACACCGTAATCAGATTAGACGTCTTATCAATCGCGTTGTTCACCGAATCGATAAGCTTGTCGTTGTTATCATTGATAATGTCCGTTGCTGCAATCGCTTGGTTGTACAGCATGATCATCTCTGTCATCGACTGAATACGCGTCACAACTTTGCGCAAACCGCGCTCCAGCTGTGCCTTACGGCCTTCGTTCTCCGGCTTTGCAATTTCGGTCTCGAAGAGCTCCTTCAGCTTGTCGCCGAACGCGATCTTCGTCTGGAGCGAGTAAATTTCCTCGAGTGAAGTGCGCTTTAGTTGGCGCATATTAACAATGCTTTCCTCAAGCGTATCTTTGCCGTCGCGCAAGCCGTTAATGATCGCATCAACGTTCGATTTGACCGACTGATATTTGTAAATATAGTTTTTCAGCGGACTCTTGCGAACAAGTTTGCCGAAAAATCCGACATTCTTGCTCTGCTGGAGCGTCTCGCACTCGCTGCGGAGCTTCAGTATCATGTTGGATACTTCCGCACGGCTTCCGCCCATGAGGTCGTTAACGGGACGATCAAGCAGCTTAAGCGTCTGACCCGCTTTCTCTTGCGTCTTCATCCCCAGCTTGCCAATCTCGTCCATCAAGGAATCCAGCTGTACAGAATCCGTCTGCGCGACTTGACTGATCAGACGCGATGCTTCCTGTACAACCTGTTGTTCATCTTCTTTCTTCAATTGCACGAGCTGTGTTGACATGTCGATTGCCTCCTTTGCGATGAGGGAAAAATAATGGCTCGATTAGAGCTCCGATTGCTTATAACGCTGGTGGATAAGCTCAGCCTTCGTCTGAAGCTCCAGCAAGTCCTTATGCTCAACCGTTGAGACGATATCGCTAATCTTCGAGTTGACGTCCCGCAGACCATTAAGCAGCATGCGCCGGTTCTGACTCTTCATCTCACCGCTCAAGCGCAGAAAGGGGTTGATGACGCCATTCAAGTCTTTGAGCACAAGTCGTCGGACCGTATGATTGATGTTGCTGTCGCGAAGCTCATTCAGCAGCGGAATAACACGTTGGAGCCTAGCGAACAACGCAAGCGACTTGTCGACAATCTCGCTGTCGAGATTATTCTTCTGGCCTTCGGATATAATCATATCCTCAAGCACCTGTAAGTACTCGACTACCGATTCGAAGCCCTCCGGAATGGAAGGCTCCTGCTGCGGACGAGCTGCAGTCTGGCCCGGAGCCGCAGAGATCGAAGCCTGTGGCTGCTGTGCACTAGTTGGCATGAATGGCGACGGGCTTGGCTGCTGAGATGGCAGCGGCTGCGCGCCATTCTGCTGATTCCGATTCAAGCCCGGCGGGTTATTCCCATTAGGACGCGATGGAATCATACTGCCAACAATAGCGCCGCCTGCGGGCAGCAGAAGCGAGAACATCTCAGGCAGCGCGAAACCCGTTATAACAGCAGCAACGTAGCCGACTGCAGCGCCTATCAGTGTATTTTTGTTCACGGACGATTCCCTCCACTACTGGACTGGACACGTAGTCTCTTCCCTTATTGTAGAAACCGCCACTACCGCTGTCAATGTGACCGTTCACCGGCAAGCTGTGCTTCACGCGCTCGATCCGCCTCGAATGTCTCCATTCGCATAGCAAGCTCAATATGGCTAGTCATCATATTGTACGCTGGTTTCAGTTCTCCAATCGGCTGTCCCAGCGCTGCTTTCACACCCAAGTAAGGGAAATTTATGCCCGTCAGGCAAGTGGCATGAAGACCGCCGGACATCCGCGGATTAATTTCCAGCAGCTTCGGCACGCCGTTCGAATAACGCATTTGAATGTTGAAATTATAGGGAATTCGATACGCCTCCGCCACCCGTTGCGCAATTGCAAGCAGCTCTTCGTTATGTTCCAGCACGCGCAGACGTCCATCCGCCTTGCGCCGCGGAATCGCAGCATGCAGATTGCCTTGTCCGTCCGCAATGCAGTCAATACTGTATTCGGGACCTTCCAGCAGCTCCATCACCATCATTGATGGGAAGCTGTCCGCTTGTGACAATATCGAGTGAGCTTCCGCGAATGTCAGCTCATTCGTTACATATCCAAACAAATCCCGCAGCGCATCCCGCTGGTCATTCACGATACGGAAGCCTAATCCGCCCTCCGAATCCGTCGGTTTAAAACAAACGCGATGGCCTTCGGCCAGAAGACGCTCGTACGCCTGCTTGAACCCTGCCGCGTCCGTTACGACCTCATACGCCGGCACTTCCATAATGCCGCTCTCCCGTATCTCTTCATAGAACTTGTCCTTGATCGAAATCTTCTCCAGCAGATCAACGTCGCGGCACACCGTTACCTTCGTGCCGATACCATCGAACAGCTCGATGTTTCGGGCGATATCGAGCATCCTCAGCCGCGGAATGAACACATCGATCTCGTGCTCCTTGCAGAAGTCAACGAGCCATTGTACATATTCATCACCCTGAAGGACGGGCTCTGTCGTTGCATAGTCCGCCGCTTGCAGCGCCATATGGCGGGGATCCGGATGCGTGCCATACAGCCGGAACGAAAGGCCGTCCTCATTGCTGCGAATACTGTTCATATAATGATAGGCAACGGAAAACCAACGGTTAAAGTAAACGCGATACTCCTTCTTGCTCTTCATGACGAACGTTCCCCCCCTATTCTTACTCCCAATGACTCGGCCTTCGCCTGCACGAAAGCAGCAATTTCTTCCCCGGCATACAAGCCCGAACGCTTCGTAAATAACCAGCTGCCTTGCTGCCCCGTCGTCTGATAAACGCGGTACAGCTCGCCATGAGCGGGAGCGATCGCATCATCCGCTGCCTCCAGCAGGCTTCGATCCAGCAGCGAATCGCCTGAAGCGATCAGCGCCTCTTCCGGATGACGCTGCCTGATGTAAGCGACAGCATCTCTTTTGTTCACGACAGAAGGTACGATGTACACTTTACGCCCCTGTATCGATACTTCCCATCCTCGTTCAGCGAGAAGCTCCGCGCGCTCCTGCACCGCTTCCATCGGCAGCTTGTCCCGATCTACCATATACACGTAGAACAGCTCATCGCAGAGCCGTTCTTCCTTCACCCATTCCGACTGAACGATTGGCGCAAACCATTGCCGCGCCTCTTCGGATGAACATGCGGCGCGCTTGAGCCGGTCCTGTACGAGCTTCTGCCAGAAGGAGTCCTCCTCGCCTCGGATCAGTATTCGGCCGCCATTGCTCGTTATCGCATACGCGGGTACAATATCCCGCTGAAACACCTCGATTCGGCGGTACTGCGCCATCGTACGCGTCGTCACGGGAACGAACACAAGCCGTTCATTCAGTGCCTTCAGTACTGCAATTGATGCCTCAGACATGTAGGACTGCGACTTGCCGTTGATCCATTCCACGATACGAATGCCGGGTTCATCCTCCGGTACAATCATCGACCGTCTTGAGAAAATAAGCGTCTGATCCAAGTCGCTTGCATAGATCATACGGGCTCTCCCTTCAACGGCTTAATGATACCGCAGCACGAATAGGCAAGCCCCGGAAACGGCTCAACCGGCACGCCCCGCTCCTCAGCAAGCAGAAGAATAGGCGCAAGATGCGGATTGTCCAGTCGATCAACGAGAATCTTCCACGGCACACGCCGGAGCAGCACACGGCATGTCTCGCCAACGCCCGGCTTGATCAGGTTCACATCCTCGATGCCGAATGTCTGCTGCACCGCCTGAATGTCCGCCATCCCCTGCCACGTAGCATCTGGCGGCTCTAGGATGCTCCCCTCTGCATTAGCCGTTGCCGTCTCCATAACTGCTTCAAAATGCGCCTCGATACGCTCAACGAACCGATTCGATTCATCGATCGGGCGCCAATGCTCATAGAACTTGGAGCCATGATAATCATCAGGTCCGATCAGCCCTGGCTTCAGCACGGTACGGCTCATAAGACCCGACACCGTAGCGTTCAGACACGCGCTTGGAATGAGATAGTCCTCCCGCGTCCCGAACGTCTCCGAGCAGCGTCCAGGATCGGCAAGCACGGCGAGATCGTCGCTTAATCGGACGCCATACTTGTCCTCGAATTGACGGCATGCCTCGATCAAAGTGCGGCGTATCGCCCCTTTGCCCGTCCAGCCGTCAACGAACTGAATGGATGCCTCCACCCCATGCTTCTGCAAAATATAAAGAAGTGCGTTCTCGTCGATTCCTTTGCCTCGAATAATCGAAATGCTATAGTGCGGCAGCGCAACACCATAGCGCTTCTCGATGTACCGCTTAATAAGAACGCCTATTGGCGTCCCGGCCCTTGCCAGCGAAACGAGTACGCAGGATAATCCCCGCTTGCGGACAATAAGCTCCGCGACAGCTGCAATCCCTTCTGCAACCAGCGGCGCCGAATCGTCAAGCGTCTTCCGATACAGTTGCAAGTATTGCGCCGATGGCTCATACTCCTTCGGCAGCATCTCGGAGTAATGAACACCCGATTGAATCGCTTCTTCCCGGTCTTCTGTCGGCATCTCCAGCTCCGCTCCACGCAGGTCCTTCAGCAGGAACGTTACATCCGAAGCGGCATAGCTGCCAAGCGGTACAGGCGGCTTCATCGTCCGTTCGAACAGCTTCGCTGTTCGGGGATCACGCGCTGCATGCTGCTCATCCAGCGGACTAGCAGGCTCCGAAGCATTCGTGCAGCACACCGCATGAATCACTTTGCAGTTCATATGCTTCAGCGCCTCCATCATTGGCATGAGCCGCTCTGCCGGCGTTGACCGCTCCAGAACAACGAAGACATCATCATAAACGTGAGCGCCGAGATTGTAGAGATAATGCCGAACCTCTTCATCGTCAGGCGAAGGGAATGTCACCCCGTCCTTCACCCCATAATCCGCTCGATCCAGCGGATGTATCGGACTTCGCGTCGACGACTGATAATAGACGCTGCCTTGCATTGCCGCAGCGATCTGCATCGGCACGTACATAAACTCCCCTGTGCCGATGACGAGCGTCTTGCCGCCGCTGCCCGAACGAAGCGCCTCCAATTGTGAGGCCGCGTTCTGTATCGCTTCATCGGCGAGCTTGCGATCCTCGGTTGCAATACCGAAGCGCCCGGTCTGTCTCATATACGGGGCATGATTCGCGCGTCCAGCCAGATCGAGCGACACCGCCCCTACCGGCTCGAACACGGATTGCAGCATATGGATGCGGCATTCTGGTTCTCCATGAGACGGCGTCCCATTCTCACCATTATTCAACAGCCCTTGCGGCGCCCCATTCGGGAACGCCACGCCGCTTACCTCGATCGTGCCCCGATACAGCGTGATCGTCTCAATCGAAATGCCGAACTCATCCTCCAGCGCAGCGAATGCCTCTTCCGCCGTTTCGCTGCGCCAATCGAGCAGCGATGCAACGACATACCGCTGCCGCGGAAACTTCGCATGCATATCCCGAATGAGATTCAACGTCGTCTTCCCCGTCGTCATCTCGTCATCGACGAATACGACGATCTCGCCGTTATCCCAATAGTCACTCCGCTGCGCATAACAACGATGTGCCACTGCATGCGAATGCTCCTCGTCGAACTGCAGCACCGAATCTCGGTCCGCCAGCAGCTCGCGGGTCGTATGCAGATAGGTGGCCTTGCTCTCGAATGCATCGAACATGGCATGTCCCAGCGCCGTCGCTGTCTCCGCAAAGCCGAGAAGCTTGAGCGGCATCGGCGGTTGCAGTCGTTCCGCGATCATTGTACGGTACACATTAGGCGCTTCGGACGGGTCCGTTAAGCCCTTCATCGTCTGCTGCAGCAGCGGCTCCCATTCCGATGACCGCTCAGGCTGCAGATGCCTGCACAGCAATACTGCAAGTGCAAAGCCTGCAAGCAAGGAAGTATGTGGATCAATCGGAATATGTTTGCCCAGCAGCTTGCTCACGAACAGAAAAGAACGTTTAGGATTATTACGTGCCGCCATATGAAATAAAGATGAGATCGGAAGTCCAAATGGATTATCTTTCTCTGACACCGTCACCTGCAGGCTGCCGGCGATGTTATAAACGTGCGTAGCCTTGCTCTCGGAATAAGGCTGTGTAGCGTTGCTCATCATGCAGCACCCCGTATATATTCGCTCTCGCAATTATTTTTCTCGCCCAGTAATAATGCGGCTTAAATTCGTTCATCTTATTACCATATTCACTCTTCTTGACGCCAAGGCTGCCCTCCCGATTCTCCAGAATCAACAGGGCATCCATATACTCTTCGCGCGTAACGGTGTACATGGCCTGTACAGTACGCAGCTGAGACGGATGGATGACCGTCTTGCCGATCAATCCATTCTCTTTGTCCAACATAATCTCGCGAACGAACGTCGCACTCACACCTTCCGCTAATGTCCCTAGCGCAGAGTGGCGCTGGTTCGGCAGCTCAGGCATCAGTGCATCCCGCAGACGCGTTTCCCGCAGTGCTGCCAGCTGATGCGGCCGATCATTGCCCGTTCCGAAGTATTCCCACACCGGACCTGACACGACATACCCGTCTTCTGCTCTTCCGAAAATATTCATGATATCCGCAATACAATCTCGTATCACTGCAAGGTCATATACCGTCAGCTCAGAACTTCGTCTCAATCCGAATAAACTGGAGAAGTCCGTCGCGCCAATCCGTACATTCAATACGTAGTCCCGATAAGCGTCCAGCAATCGCTTCGTATCGAGCAGCGTCTCCAGCCGGCTCTCCTTATAAATGATCGAAGCACTTTCTAATACAGGCATACCATACAGCGGAGGCTCATCCTGCTCTCTGCTTCGGTTATAGTCATCCAACAATCGGAAGTACCGTTCCCCTGCTGCCGGCGTAAACTTCGGGAATACAAAACCGGTTACGACACGAATCGAATCCTCCAATCGGACCAGCAGCCTCGCCATCTGATCCGCTGAACGAACCCGAATGAAGAGGAGCGGCAGTCGATCTTGCGGCAGCACACCGCTGTCCACTGCTGCTGCTACTCGCGACAGCTGCTGAACGAGCGAGTATTCGGCCGCATCAACCATAAGGTCCGCTACAGCATCCTCAAGATCGATTACCGCCGTCACTAGTTCACTCAGCTTGCCCGTGATCAGATCAGCTGCAATCGTCGGTCGCGTTGCCGGCATGTACAAGGCAGCTCCGACAGCATAAGCAAGCTGTTCCCGCGGAGTACGGCTCGAGAAGGACATTGGCGGGCAGAAGAACATCGCCCCTCTTTCTTCTTCAGACAAATCATCATAATAACGCATGACGTCGCTCCTCCCTTCTAACCCTGATACGAACGAATCCCTCCGTAGAGGAGGGATTCGTATAATGAACTATGAAAGAACGCTGCTGTCCGTCCCTTAAGCTTTTTCGTTTACTTTCTTACGGCGCAGAATACTGAGCACGATCGCACCGCCGAATACGAGGAACATCGCTGCGAAGAACAGGTAGTGCGAAATATGAACGCCGAATGCTCCCAGCAGCATTTTGATCGCGATAACAGCAATCAGAACAAATGCTGCTTTCTCCAGCTCTGGGAAACGCTCGATGAGCTTAAGGAATACCTGTGCAACGCCGCGCATCATCAGTACGCCCAGAATACCGCCCAAGAACAGTACCCATACTTCGTTGCTTACACCGAATGCCGCGATAACGCTGTCGATACTGAATGCGATATCCATCAACTCGACCATTAATACCGTCTTCCAGAAGCCATAGTTCTTGCTCTTCACTTCACCATCTTCATCCTGGTGACCCTTGAACAAGCCCTTATAGGCAATGAACGCTAGGTAAGCTGCGCCAAGTACCTTCACCAGCGTAAACTTAACGAGGTATGTACCGAAGCCGATCGCTAAGAATCGGAATACGTAAGCGCCAAGCAGGCCGTAGAACAACGCCTTCTTCTGCTGATCCTTCGGCAGGTGTCGTACCATAACGGCCAGCACGAGCGCGTTATCTGCCGATAACAGACCTTCCAACAGGACAAGGCTGAGAATGATGCCCCAGCTTGCCGGGTCTGAGAATGTTGCTGCAATGTCGCTCCAGGAGAAGAAATGCCCATAGCTCTCTCCGATTTTGTCCAACCAATCCATGAATACTGCCTCCAATAGAAAAATGGGATAATCGTATTCGAAACTCTCCGTTTCGCTGAGCCCATAGCACTGCAATCCCAGCGGAGAAGTTGTTTTCGACCGTTATCGATCGCTCGCCCGATTAGTACTGCGCCGCTTGCTCCACAGACTAAGCCGGGCAGCAATCCTAGTTCGCGTCCAGCCCGTAATTACGGCATAACGCCATCAATCCGCCTGCAAACCCGCTGCCGATCGCTTGGAATTTCCACTCGCCGCCGTGGCGATAGAACTCGCAGAATACGACAGCCGTCTCTGTCGAGAACTCTTCCCCGAGATCGAAGCGAAGAACCTCGCGGTTCGAAGAAGCGTCCACAACACGGACGAATGCGTTCGAGACTTGTCCAAAATTCTGCTTGCGTGTTTCGTAATCATAAATCGTCACTGTAATGCCGATCCGGTGGATCGAAGCTGGCACTTTGCTTAAATCAATGTTGATCTGCTCATCATCGCCGTCGCCTTCGCCTGTCCGATTATCGCCCGTGTGAACGACCGAGCCGTTACCGCCCGATGCGTTGTTATAGAAAACGAAATCGTCGGCGCCCTTCGCCTTGCCATCCTCGTACAGCAGAAAAGCCGATGCGTCCAAGTCGAAGTCAGCACCGCCGACATATTTGTTCGTGTCCCAGCCTAAACCAACGACGACCTGCGTAAGACCTGGATTCGTCTTCGTAAGATCAATGCGTTGACCTTTAGATAGTGAGATGCTCATCGAATTCTCTTCCTCTCCTGACCAAAATGGCGCGCGGCAGACCAACCGCTACTGCGAAAGTCTGCCGCACAGGCTTCACTCAGCTTATGCCAAGCCGTAATCGCGTACCAGGCCAGCCAAGCCGTCCTTGTAGCCGCTGCCGATTGCGCTGAATTTCCATTCCCCGCTGTGGCGATACAGTTCGCCAACGACAACGCCCGTCTCGATCGAGAAGTCCTCGCCGAGATCGAAGCGGATCAGCTCTTCGCTGTTCGCATCGTTCAGGATGCGGACGTAAGCGCGGGATACTTGACCGAAGTTCTGGTTGCGCTCTTGCGCCTCATAGATCGTGATCGTGAACGCGATCTTCTCTACATTCGCCGGAACGTTCGCAAGATCGATGTTGATCTGCTCATCGTCGCCTTCGCCTTCGCCCGTACGGTTATCGCCCGTATGAACGACCGATCCGTTCTCGTTCTGACGGTTGTTGAAGTAGATGAAATTGCGCTCTCCCTCTACCTTGCCTGCCGCATTGGTCAAGAAGACGGACACGTCGAGGTCGAAATCTTTGCCGCCATCGTATTTGTTCGTATCCCAGCCAAGGCCTACCGTTACTTTCGACAGACCTGGGTTTGTTTTCGTCAAATCGACCTTCTGGCCCTTCGTCAAGCTAATTGCCATTGGTAAACACCTCTCCTATTGCAGTCCGACCCAATAGTCGCCCGCTGTCTATTTATGCTCAGCAGCCAATTGATTGATATGAACAGCGTGTGTGCCCTCACCAATCGCTGCAAATTTCCACTCGCCATTATGACGGTACAGCTCGCCGCAGATAAGTGCCGTCTTGCCTGCATAGCTCTCCGACAGGTTGAATCGAACGAGCTCATTGCCTTTCGTTCCGTCCATCACCCGTATGTATGCGGACTGAATCATGCCGAAATCCTGTTTGCGGTTCACGCAATCATAGATATTAACAACGGCTAGAAGCTTGTCCACGCCAGCAGGAACCTTCGCCAGATCAATGAAGATCTGCTCGTCATCGCCATCACCTTCGCCAGTGAGGTTGTCACCGGAGTGAATAACAGATTGACATGGGCTTTGCTTATTGTAGAAACAAACAACGTGATGGTCGTTCGTCAGTTTCGACTGCCCGTTGAGCATCAGGACCGAAGCGTCGCAGTCGATGTTAGCAGCCTGCTTCTTCAGACCGAAGAGTCCGCCTTTCGTCTGCACAGGATCCCAGCCCAAACCAATCGTAACTTTCGTCAGGCCTGCGTTGCCTTTCGTCAGATCAATCTTCTGACCTTTCACCAAACTAATCGACATCGTTTGTCCACCTCCCTTTCCAATTGTAACTGCAGGATGAATGCTGTTGAAACCAGAAGGTTAAGCCTTGAATTTCCAGACTCTAACCCCAACTATACTCTAGTAATCATCAAAAATCTACTTGCTTATACAAACATTTAGGCTCTGCTAAATAAGCTGATTTCATACGTTCCGTGCATAATTAATCGTACTAAAAAACAGCTTATAACCTCCCATACGTACAGCTGCCCAGAAAGGATTCAAAAAAAATAAAAATAACATAATTTGCTTATAAAAAAGAACCCTACCGATCCGTGCATTCGCTGTGATCAGTAAGGCCTGCCCGTAAGTTTACATTGCTGATGCACCTGCAGTAAGCTCGTCTTCGTGAGTGAAAGCGGACCTGCCTTCATCAAATCGAGGGTTACTGCTGCGGCTTCGCACCACTTAACATCTCGCTTATGATATTGCCCAGTATCTGCTGGCCTAAGAAGGGGGCAATGCCAGCCAGCCTATCCGGGGATAGCTGCCCGGATGCTGCTGCGCTCTGCACTAGCAGCCCCAGCTGCTCTTGGCCTAGGAACGGCGCAAGGCCAACCAATGCGTTCGACGACAATCGTCCACCTTCCGAAGCTTTACGTACAAGCGCATCCAAATGATCTCCCGCAAGGAAAGGTCCCAGACCAACAATAACCCGCTCACTAACCTGGCCCTGCAGCCCGCGTCCTGCCAGCCTGCCAAGCCCCTCCCTGCTTATGAACGGTGCCAAGCCAAGCACGATATCCGGTTGAATAGAGCCCTCTGCCGCCAGCTCTGCATAGCGATCGACTGCGTCTTGCTCCAAGAATGGCGCCAGTCGGAGCAGCATCGAGCCTTCAATCTCTCCATTGATCGCACGATCGGCTATGCCGCCCAGCGTCTGCCTATCAAGGAATGGCGCAAGGGATACGACCATCTGCAGATCGAACTCGCCCTCTTCTGCTGCCCGAACCAATTGAGACAATTGACCCTGGTTCAGGAATGGCGCGAGTTTAACGATGCGATCTGCAGGAACTGCCCCTTGTACAGCGCCATCTACAAGCCGGCTTAGCGACTCTTGCGGAAGGAATGGCGCAAGCCCTTCAATCGTTTCCCACTCCCAAGAATGCTCCGTTACCGTTGTAACGATCTGATCCAAGGATTGCCGGGACAGAAAAGGCGCCATCTGAAATACAAACTGATGATTGAATACCACCGGCTCCAGCTTCTCTGTCAACTGTCCCAGCGTGCTTGCCTTCAGCATCGGCGCAATATCAACAAGATCTTCTGCTGCAGCCGCATTCGTATTAATGAAAGAAGCCACCTCTGCCGTCTGACCTGCCGAGAGGTCCTTCAGCAGCTTACCGATATATTTACTGCCGCTCTCTCGATCACTCGACAACAGCTCATCTAACGAAATACCGAGCAGCTCTGCCAGTTGAGGCAGCACTGCGATATCTGGCAGCGATTCGCCCCGCTCCCACTTCGACACTGCCTGATGGCTCATATTCAGCTTTTCCGCTAGATTGGACTGCGTCATGTCCTGCTGTTTGCGCAATTCAGATATACGTGCTCCAACTCGTCGTGAATCGATCATCTCGAATCCCCTCCATGTCTGATGGAACAGTGCGCACTGTCATGAATCGAGCATAGCATACGAATCTTCGAATCGGCTATCGACTGTCAGTAGAATCGGTCCATCCCTTGCTGCTGCGGCAATCGCAGACACATAAAGGGGCGAATTCTACTGTCGGTAGAATTCGCCCCCTCAGGGTGGATAGGTTTCTATTGTGACGGTACAAATGCATAACCCCTCAAGACGTCAAGCTACATATAATGCAGCAGTAGCTTATTATTCTGTGGGAAGCGGGGATGGCGGTTGTCTGTCTACCTGGAACTGAACGATGTCCTCCATAAGATCGATCAAGCATTGGCGGACCGCAAACCGCTGTCGCTCGTTCGAGTCGGAGATGGCGAAAATATTGTGCTCGCTCAGCGGTCCGTATGGACGCTGCGTCGAGTGCTGCGCGAACGCTGGGCGATCAAAGCCAATAATGGCGAGAAAGGCGTTACGCTGCCCAACATTAAGCTTCGCAACGAGCTGGTCAAATCGATCAAAGCCGCCTCCATCGTCGGTCTGCTTCCAATGGACGATGAACAGATCAAGGCGCCGAGTTACCTTAAGCGACCGCTGACGAATCGGATCTTCCGTTACTTCAAGCTGAACCCGGACGTGCAGTGCCATGCATGCGTCAATCGCGAAATGCCCAGCAGCGATCTATTCTGGCGCATTCTTCGCCGCAGAAGAATCCTTATCATTACCCGGAATCCCGAACCGCTTAAGGAGATGCTCGAGCAGAAGCCGCTAGGGCTTCATGTTGCCTATACAATCCCATTCTCGCACTACAATCAAATAGAAGAAACGATAAACATCGTGGAAGCGATTCGGCATAACTTCGATATTGCCCTGATCTGCTGCGGCGTCAACGCTGTAGTTCTGGCGCCCCGAATTGCCAAGCTGACGGGCAAAGTTGCCATTGATTTCGGCAAAGGCCCTGAACGGATTGCGGCAGCCTTGAAGGCCGGCGCAGGCTTATCCTCGAAACGTCCTATTCGCTGATCTGCTGTCGTGAACCCATACGTGCGCGGGATCCGCCGCCAAGTCTCTCCAGCTTGCCTCTGCTCGTCAGCCCGCGTGTCGCGTTGCGCGCATCGTAGAGAACTTCAGCCTTCTCGACGATCCGCTCAATCGGCAGATCAGCATGATCGGTATGAATGACGGTACAATCAGCAGCGGACAGCACTTCGTCTGTGAGCTCCACAGATTGAATGACAGAGGAGCCCATTCGCACCGAAGGCACATATGGATCATAGTAGCTCACATCCGCCCCGGCTTGCTGCAGCAGACGAATAAGCGTCAGCGCACTTGATTCGCGCATATCGGCAATATTTTTCTTATAGGCAATCCCAATCAATAGAATAGACGCGCCACTCAATGTCCGATCAGGACCGAGCAGTCGCGCGATCCGGTTCATGATATAGCGGGGCATCGTCTCATTCGTATGATGCGACAGCTCGATGAACCGACTCTCCGTACCGGAGCGACGCGCCGACCATTGCAAATATAGCGGGTCGACAGGGATACAGTGACCGCCGATGCCGGGGCCAGGCTGGAATGGCATGAAGCCGTAAGGCTTCGTACTCGCAGCCTCGATCACTTCCCATATGTTGAGCTGCAGCTCGTCGCACAGCTTCGCGAATTCATTAATAAACGAAATATTAATGAGCCGAAAGCTATTCTCAAGCAGCTTGGCTGCCTCCGCTATATCCGTTGAGGATACAGGCACGACTTGCCGGAATATACGCCCATACAGTGCTTGAACTCTCGTCAGACAATCTGGCGATGTACCGCTGACAATCTTGGGCACGTCCTGCAGCTGATGGCTGTGATTGCCGGGATCAATTCGTTCAGGCGAATAGGCGAGATAAAAATGGGTGCCCGCCCGCAATCCGCCCTGCTCCAGCATCGGCTGCACCAGCTCACGGGTCGTGCCGGGGTAAGTCGTACTTTCAACGACAACGAGCTGACCAGGCTGAAGAACATTTCGCAGCTGCACACATGTATTCGTAATAAAGCTGACGTCCGGTGTATGCTCCTCGGTCAGCGGTGTTGGCACACAAATAACGATACTGCCCGTTCCCGCCAGTTGATCGTAATCCGATGATGCCGACAGCTGCCCTGAACGGACAGCCGCCGCCAGTTCTTCGTCGCTGATGTCCTGAATATAGCTCTTCCCATCCTTTAACAGCTGAAGCTTGCGCTCGTCGATCTCAATCCCAATCACTCGCAGACCGCTGCGAATACATGCCATGGCCAGCGGCAATCCGACATAGCCCAGCCCGATCACGCCGACTATACCAGCTTCATACACATACCCGTCGAGTGCCGTTCCCGCATGTCTATCATGCACAGCTCCGCCCTCCTTCCTGCTTGTTGCTTCTCTTGTATATGGTACGGACAAGAACAAAGGATGCGCACGACCGATGACGGGGGAAAATCGACTATTTACGTAACGGAAGGAGGTGCCGTATGCGCCGATCAGCATCTATGAGTGGAAGAGTGACGAGCAGGACCAGCGGCAAAAGCACTAGCAAAAGCAGTGGCAATGGCAGTGACACTGGCATTAGCACCGGCAGTGGCGGCAACGGTGTAACGATTATCACGCCGACGATTCGACCGCAATATATGGAAGGTCTGCTGAACAACTATGCTCGCCAGCAATGGGACCGTAAAGAGCTTATTATTGTATTGAACCGTCAAACCATGAACCTGGCTCATTACGTGGAAGCTGCACGAAACTATGACCATGTTCGAGTGCTTCGCCTGTCTGCCAAACATCCACTCGGCGATTGCATGAATCTGGCTGCAGCGGCCGCACAATATCCGTATATCGCCAAATTCGATGACGACGATTATTACGGGCCCGGCTATCTGTCCGACGCTATGCATACTTTCGCACAGACTGGCGCTGACGTCGTCGGGAAGCTTTCCTTCTTCTTCTACTTCCCTCATCGGCAGCTGCTGCTGCTTCGCAAGCGGACGATTCCTTCACAGGGGGATGTCAAGCGCGTCGCCGGCGCAACGATTGTATTCCGGGCGAGCGTGCTCGAGCAGGTCCGATTCGGCAAGAAGCGCCAAGGCTCCGACGTGCAATTCATTCGCGATTGTCTGCAGCATGGACTGGCGGTACGAAGCACGTCGCCGTATCATTTTGCCGCGATTCGTCGATCTGATCGTCTTACGCATACGTGGAAGGTACAGGAGAAGAAGCTGCTTGCCGATCCGTCTTCGCAGCTAATTAATACCGAGGATTTCACGCAGTACGTAGACCAGCCGGCTGATGGAGGGCCGCTTGCCCATATCAGTCAGAAACGCAAATAATTCTGTGTGACAGCACAGCATAATAATGAGCCGCATAGTCATCGGATGACTGTGCGGCTCTTCGTTGTTATGCCTTCGCTTCCTGCTTCGCGTCTGGTACCGGAACACCGAATATCGGCATGCCGTCTTCGCTCCAAGTCAGCACTTGTGCACGCGTGTGGCGGTTCGGATCGTACAGCGGATCGCCAACGATTTCTTTGTAGTTGCGAGCATGGTATACGAGGACATCATGCTTGCCGTCTTCCGAAACCGTGAAGCTGTTATGTCCTGGGCCGTATTGGCCGTTCGCTTCATTCGTCTGGAACACTGGCTCAGGAAGCTTGTTCCAAGAAGCCGGGTCCATCAGATCTGCATTCTCGTCAGCCCATAGCAGACCCATGCAGTAGTTGTAGTCTGTTGCGCTGCCGGAGAAGCTGATGAAGATTTTGCCATTGCGCTTCAGTACAGCTGCACCTTCGTTGACGAGGAAGCCGATTTTCTCCCACTCGTACTCCGGCGTCGTGATCATCACCTGCTTAGCGCCAAGCGTCCACGGATTAGCCAGTGGTGCAATGTACAGATTCGAGTTACCTTTAATAGAAGGGTCCTTCTGCGCCCATACGAGGTACTGCGTACCTTTATGGTTGAACGACGTTGCGTCCAGCGCGAACGATTCCCATTCCGTAATGATTTGGCCTTTCTCTACCCATTCGCCTTCCAGCGGGTTAGCAGAAGCGTTCTCCAGCACGAACATACGGTGGTCGAACAGACCGTCCTGCGTTTCCGTCGTACGTGCCGCTGCGAAGTAGATATACCATTTGCCATCGATAAAATGGATTTCAGGCGCCCAAATATTAGCACTCATCGGGCCTGTCTCATACTTGCGCCAAGCGACAGACACCTCGCCTTGTGCAAGACCTTGAATCGTCCGCGAGCGGCGAACTTCGATGCGGTCGTATTCAGGCACAGATGCTGTAAAATAGTAATAGCCGTCCGTATGTTTATACACCCATGGATCGGCTCGTTGAAGCAATACCGGATTTTGATATTCTGGAATGAACAAGCGGATCACCCTTTTATATTTATATAATAGCTATTAACATTTATATTACTATATTAACACCGTAATTACAATTAGAAGTACAATATTTCAAGCCACATTTGGATGCGCTTACTCCCAAGAGCAGAAAGGCATAGGCCTGTCTGACGGAAACTGGATTTTGTTGGGTCATATCTAACATTCGTTTACATACATGCTCACCACTAGGGAAAATCGTTCGCTGCGAAACCGTTCCGAGCCTTACCAAATCAGCGATATGGGTGCTCGTGTTATACTATTGGTTAGCGAAAAATATTCGTAGAACCGAAGTGAACCAGCTGCCTCCTGCCGCTGACCTTTTATATTGAAACGAAAGGATTGTCACCCCATGCAGCAATACCGTCTTACGATTCCCGGGGCGCCCCGCCCTGTCGAGCCCGCCTCGACGCGCGATGCGATCGGACAATATACCGCACTCCAATCAGAGGCCGATTCGGAGCGCAGCCGTGCAGCCGCCGGCCTTGCTGAACGTGATGAACAGTTCTTTCGGGCGCTTGCCCAACAGCAAATCCAGCTCAACGACGATCAAGTGAAGGCCGTTCGCCATGGCGACGGTCCACTGCTCACAATCGCCGGCGCAGGCTCCGGCAAAACGACAACGCTCGCTTGCCGCGCCGCCTATCTTATACAGGTTCGCCGCATCTCGCCGCGCCATCTGCTTCTAGTCACTTTCTCCCGCAAAGCAGCCGACGAGATGAAGCAGCGCCTGGCAGAGATACCTGGCGTTCCGCTGCGGTCGGCACAATCGGTCGAGGCGCGGACCTTCCACTCCTTCTGCCTGCAGCTGCTGCGGCGCAGCGGCGTACGTTCAGCTGTTCTCGGCGATGACGGACAGCAGCGCATAACGATCAAGCGGCTGCTTCGCGAGTCCGGCACGTCTTTCGACTTCGAACCGGAATCGCTGCTTGCGCTTCTCTCCTCTTACAAGTGCCGAATGCTGACAGCCAATGATCTGCCGGAAGCATCGCCGGCGGAACGCGAGATCAAGCGCGTTCTGCTCCGCTATGAGCAGTGGAAGCAGAATGGCGGCATGATCGACTTCGACGATCTGCTGCTGTTAACGTACCGAATGCTGAACACAGAGCCCGATCTATTGCCTGCGCTGCAGGAAAGGTTCCGTTATATCATGGTTGACGAGTTTCAAGATACGAATACGGTCCAATACGAAATCGTTCGTCTAATCGCAGGCGCCAGCCGCAATCTGATGGTCGTGGGCGATGATGACCAGACGATTTATTCCTTTAATGGAGCTAGCAGCGAAGCGATTTTGTCATTCGATCAGGTGTATCCCGATGCGCAGGTGGTCGCGCTGCGTGTTAATTACCGTTCAAGCGCCGAGATCGTTGGTCTTGGCAACGCGATCATTCGCGGCAATAAGCATCGCCGGCAGAAGACGCTAACCGTGCCATCGTCAACGTCATCGGGTCAACAGGATCAAGCGACAAGTAACAGCAGTACTGAGGTCGACGCCGTCATTGGCGCAGCAGGCAAGCCGATGTTCGCGCGTCCAGCCAACGCCGAGGAGGAAGCCGCGCTCATTACGGCCTCCATCCGCAAGCTGATCGAGCCTGGCGGCTACTCGTACGGCGACATCGCTGTGCTGTACCGTTCGGCGGGCAGCGGGCGGGCGACGATTGAGCATTTGCTGCAGGCCGGCATTCCGATCGAGGAGCATGGCGATCTGCTGTCCTTCTACGAGTCGCCGCTCATTCGTCCTGTCATGGCCCACCTGAAGCTGGCGCTTCATCATCGGGACAAGCAGGCCATCGAGACGATGCTGCCTACGCTGTATGTGAATCGGGAGTCGGCTATGAAGTGGATTCGTGAGAAGGATGCCCAGCAAGCGAAGAAATGGCCGCTCATCCATCTCACCACATTGCCTAGTCTTCAACAGTTCCAGAAGGATGCTGTTCTCGAGCGTTTGCGCCTTATTAAGGCAGCAGCCACACAGAGGCCAGCTGCTGCGATCCGGCGCATCCGTGATGCGTTCTTCGACAAGTTCGCGGAGACGAACCGCGGCGGTACGCCGCATAAAGAGCTGATGAAAGAGCTGCTGGACGAGCTGGAGTCCTCGGCAGGACGATTTGAGACCGTTGAGTCTTTTGTTGCTTTTGCAGAAGATATGGCGAAGCGGCAAGCGGAGGCTAAAGGGGATGGTAAAACAGACCGCAAAGGCTCGGATGATGCAGGCCGCGTCCAAGTGATGACCATTCACCGTTCGAAGGGTCTCGAGTTCCCTGCGGTGTTCGTTATCGGCGCATCTGAAGGCATCATGCCGCATCGCAGCGCGATTCAACCGCAGCAGCCGAAGCAGACATCCTCCCCGGAGGAGACGGAGCGGGAAAAAGAAGAAGCGCTCGAAGAGGAGCGCCGACTGATGTATGTCGCCGTTACGCGTGCGCGTGAACGGCTGTATGTAAGCTCGCCCGCCTTCTATCATGGGCAGAAGGCGGATCTGTCTCGTTTTCTCGCGGAAGCAGGCGGTGTCCGGCCGACCACTTCCGCTGCCGCCGCCGGCAATTCGCGAAGTACACGGCAGCGGTAGTGGTAGCGGGCAATGGCAATAGCAGCGGCAGTGGCGGAGCCATAGGCGGCAGAATAAGCTAACGGCTGCGTCTGGGCGAGAGTCAGTCGGCGAGCTTAGCGGTTGCTATGGTGGCTATTGTGCTCACAAGTGCGACTTTTACCTGTAAAACAAACCAATAGGGCTCGTCTACAACCGTTAGTGCGTGGAATGAGCTGTTTCGGGCGATATAAGCATGATGACAACCGTTACGCTACTGCGCCTACGGTCGCTCCCAGGGCGGGAGTAACTAATGGTTACTATGATGGCTATTTCGCATAATGAACAGCTTTGGCGAGCTTAGCGGTTGCTATGGTGGCTATTGTGCTCACGAGTGGGG
>Ga0182739_1000278_pt1 | contig 81611 bp, 78 predicted proteins | sample eDN5th30CBELigBY_FD_128873 | JGI IMG/M metagenome (GOLD analysis project Ga0182739, IMG submission 128873) | Enriched backyard soil microbial communities from Emeryville, California, USA - eDNA 5th pass 30_C BE-Lig BY (version 2) (version 2) | ecosystem: Environmental > Terrestrial > Soil >...
CCGTGCAGAACATGAAAAAGATTGCCCTCCACCTAGAACGGAGGGCATGAGGGGTGAAAATCCCTTTTTAAACCTCACTAACAGACGCTTAAACACAAAGAGAAACCCATCGTTTAGAAAAAACGTGGGTTTCTCTACAATCTGAGGGAGAGCCTAGTGGCTCATCCCTGTTTGGTGTGCAGCGGAGGAGTGGTTTGTCGATTGTTTAGCCCGATAAATCGCGATGAATGGATAGAGCGACATCGTAATGGCTGTTGCAGCTGCAGCTTTCAATGCGTCGCCTAATAGATAAGGATAACAGCCCTTGATCATTGCTAAGTGGAAGGAATAGTCCAAAGAATGCATCAGCCAAGGTACACCGCCTACATAGCTGAGGAGCGAACCAAACACTTCGAAGATAAGGAATAGACAGATGATGGTTGTCGTTCTGTTCAACGAGAACCGGCTCTTCATCAGCATCACTACGAATAAGCCGACGAAGAAGGCGTTAATCGGGAATGCAGCGAGAAAGCCGCCTGTTGGACCAGTCATATACGATAGGCCGCCTTGACCGTGCAGCAGCGGCAATCCTGTTGCGGTAAGCAGCAGTACGATCATGATGCTGGCAAAGCCCAATCTTGCACCGAGGAAGGCTCCTGCGAGCATGACGGCTAGATTCTGAAGCGTGATGGGTACAGCGGAGAAGCCTAGATCGATTTTGACCGCGCTCAGCGCGATGAACAATGCACCGAATAGTGCGGTGAATACGATGCTGCGAATGTTGGATGCTTTCATATATACACCTTCCTATGTACCTTGTTATATGTTAACCTAATATAAATAACATCTGGTTAACGAAAAGAATCATAGCATACGTTTATCGATATAGGAAGAGGTTGGGTGAATTTTTTTGCATCGACATCGGTGGAAGTTGGAATCCGTTAATCTGTTCATACAGACAGCGGTTATGCATAGGTCGGGTGCAGGTGGCGAGAGACATCGGCTCATCCATACGACAGAGCATCAACTGCTCTATGACATAAATCTATCCATAGCGTCGGGCGAGTGGCTGTTTATTGTGGGATCGAATGGCAGTGGCAAAAGCACGCTTGCGCGTCTGCTTGCAGGACTTGGTCAGCCTCGAGTATCCGGCGTGATGACAAGTGCGGCAGGAGCTTCATTCGCTCCGCTCGTTACGCAGAATCCGGAAGCAGCTCTCGTCGGCATGACGCCAGAAGAGGACGCCATGCTGCTGCTGGAGCAGCTCGCTGTTCCTCCTGAAGAGATGAATAGCCGGATTGAGGACGCTATGCGTATCACTGGGTTAACAGCAGGGATGAAGCAGCAGATTGCGCGGCTGTCCGGCGGTCAGAAACAGCTTGCAGCAATTGCAGGGTGCATTGCTAGCGGAGCAGATGCTCTTATTGTGGATGAACCGACGGCGATGCTTGATCCACATGCGTCGGCGGCAGTGATGACCGCTTTACGCGAGCTTCATCGAAGAGGCACGACAATTGTATGGGTCACACAGCGTCTGGAAGAGCTGATGGAAGGCGATCGGGTTGTTGCCATGAAGGATGGACGGATCACTTTCGATGGAAATGCGGAGCACTTCTATATAAGGCCGGATAAGGGTAAGAAGAGTCCATGCGAAGAAGCAGGCTTGAATGCGCCGTATGTAGTGGAGACTGTATGGGAATTAGTACAAGCGGGCGTAGCGCTTGATCCACCGATGCCGATCACGGCCTCATCCTTAGCAAAGGCGGTGAGCAGCTATGCGAAACAACAGCAGCCTGCATGTCCATGAGCTGAGTGTTATTGTCGAAGGACAGTCGATCGTGAATCATATGTCCGCGGTGTTCCCGACAGGTCAGATTACGTTGGTTGTTGGGCATAACGGCGCTGGCAAGTCGACGCTGCTTGAAGCGTTGGCAGGGCTTCGGGAGCCGGCAGGAGGCGTCATTCAACTTGCTGACCAGCCGCTGTGGCTGAAGAAGAAGCTCAATAAGGAATATTTGATGCAGATCGGCGTTTCCTTGCAGCAGTCGTCCGCACAGTGGTTTCTGTCGACAGTGGCTGATGAGTTCCGGTATTCTATGCGTCCCTATACAATAAGCAGCGAAGAGATGGATGCACGAATGGTTGATGCATTAGCAGCAATCGGTCTGGAACCAGATCGTTTCTTGGAGCGGGATCCCAAGACGTTAAGCGGAGGCCAGCAGCGGCGATTGTCACTCGCGATGCTTGCGGCTTGCCAGCCGCAATGGCTGCTGCTCGATGAGCCAACGGCGGGGTTGGATGCTGATGGCATCCGTCAGCTGTGCGTGCTGCTGATGAAGCATCATGCAGCGGGTGGGAGTGCGATCATCGTTGCTCACGACTTGGAGGCGCTGCTTCCAATCGCAGATGCGGTCCTTGTGATGGATAACGGCTCTGCAGTGCCGGGTGGAATTCAACCAGCGGTCCAATACGCGGCGTCACTAGCCGATTCAACAGAAAGCGGTCCACTGCCCCAGCCGTTGGAGACCGCCGCATTGCTGCATCAAGCTGGCATCAAGCTGCCGACGTCCGATGAGGTGTGGATGGAGTCGAAGACACTTGCCGCTGCATTAGCTGATCGGCTGCTAGGTGGAGCTCATGAGGATACTGCTCAAACAGGTGATCCGTGCGATGTTCAGCAAGAGCGAGCCAATGCCGCGACTCATGCCGAAGACCGCGTGTCGATTCCAGTGACTAGGCAAAAACCACAGAGCAAGTCGGGATCGGTACAATCGGATCGCTATGATCCGCGTGCTGTCGTATTTAGCTACTTGTTGTTTGCGACAGGCATTCTGCTTCAGCAGAGCTGGCTGGGCTTGCTTGCTGCGACGCTGCTCGCTGCGGCATTCGTCTGGTGGCCGCTTCGCTATACGATTGCGCCTTGGCGCAATGCCATTATTTTATATATCCGAATGATGATCATGTTCATTCTGTTCGCTGGGATCAAGCTGACTTCCATTGGCTACGATTGGCATCCAGCGGTGGAAACGGGCTTTCGTCTCAGTAAGCTCCTCGTTGTGATGGTGACGGGGCTTCCTATTGCTGCGCTGGTCACGCCAATCCGGCTTCAGCGTTCGATTGAGCAATCGCTTGACTGGCTGCGAAAGATCAAGCTGCCTATAGAAGCATTAGCGCTAACAGTTGCGCTTATTTTTCGATTTCTGCCGATGATCAAGCAAGAGTGGGAGCGCTTTGTTCGCATTGCGCACGCTCGTGGCAAATCGACCACACGGCCAGGCAAGCTGCCTGCTCGAATGCTGTACGTGATTACTGCACCATTCATGCTGGCGATGCTTCGTGGAGCCGATGAGATGACAGATTCGCTGGAAGCGCGAGGATACGGAAGAGAAGGCGGCAGTCAGCCGACGCGTGGTATTGTGCTCAGATGGTCTATGAGGGATAGTAAGCTTGCAGCATTGTTTGGGTTTCTGTTCATCATTTTGTATTGGTTATAAAAAATAAGTCCGCATGCTCAGCTGCAGCATGCGGACTTTCTTATGTGCCTATCAGCGCTGCAGCCTGTGTGCTGGCTCGGCAGACGTACGCGCCCATAGGATTGTAAGCACAGTCGCAATGGCTCCGGCTGCTCCGCCAAGCCAGAAGCCGCTGTCAATGCTCCAGCGGTCATTCATCCAGCCGGCGACGAATGGTCCGGCGAACATCCCAACCGAATAAACCGCTTGATAAAAGCCCATGGCTGTCGCACGTTCATTCAACTGCGCTTCACGAATCGCAAGGCTAAGCAGCATAGGCAGCAATAAGCCCTGCATGAAGCCATTGACCGCTTGCGTAGCTGCGAGGATGATAAGATTCGGACTAATAGAGATAAGTGCGGTGGCGATTGCGCCGATACCGAAGCCGATTTGCAGCAGCCGCCATTCCCCAACCTTCGCCGATAATACGCCGCCTGCCAATAAGGAAGCGATGGCGTGCGGGATCATGAACGCGAATACGACCGCCGTCAGCAGCCAGCCGTCAGCACCCAGCTCCTTGGCCTTGAGAGGAGTGAATCCGAACATCGAGATAAACAGCATCGCGTGAACGAGGACAGACAGCAACGCAGCACGGACCAGCGTTCGCTGTCGAACGACTCCGCGCAGCAAGCGGATCGACATAGGCGGACGGCCTTCTGCGGAAGGCTCTTCTCGAATGAGCAGCGAAACAACGAGCCCAACGATGCCAGCGCCGATCCCGACATAGAACGGGACATGCCAGCCGAACGAATCGGCAAGCGGTGCGCTGAAGGCCATGCCGAGCAGTTGGCCTGCTACAGTCATCGCGCTAATTTGTCCCATCGCCTTCGAAGCTTCATCCGGCCGAAACAGAGAAGCATACATAATCGTAAACGCGACCCACGATGATGCGCATACCCCAGCTGATATCCGGCCAGCGAGCGACCAGCCGAAGCCGCCTGGAATAATGAACAAGAGACAGCTGAATGCGCCTGCTGCAAGTCCTAATACGATGAATGGCTTGCGGCGTCCGAGCGTATCGGACCAGAGCCCTATCGGGAATCTTACGAGCAGCTGAACGAAGCCGTAGCTGCCAAGCACGATGCCGATCATGCTTAGCGATAGCCCCTGTGACGTTAAATAAGGGGATAATATCGGGACATACATATACATGGACGTCCAATAGAGGACGGTCATGATGGCAAACCATACACGTTGCTGTCGGCGAGTCATTCGAATCGCAGCAGACATTAAGCATTACCTCCGTATTCTAGCATTGTCATTATTAGTCAAGCTGCGTACAGCTTCTACTTGCGTATTATACGCTACCACAACGTTTGAAAGAGAGAATGTTTAATAATTTTGTAAGAAATGAGTTGAAAACCGTTAAGAATTAAACGCTATTCTTAGGTAGCAACCTAAAACAGCAGAAGGATGAGCGACGTGTCGATTCGTACGAGGCTGCAAGTCGCCCTATGGGCGATGGTAATCGTTCCGAACATCATAATGATCAGCTTGATCATATCGCTGCTTTATTTTCTCAGTGACCAGACGCTGCATGAGTTGATGAGTGACGAGAAGTATTACAAAGATCGACAAGCGGTTGCCCTCGGTGAGCTGTCTTATGTGATGCGGTACGAGCCGGAACGGATGGAGAACGATCAATATTTGAACGAGCTGCAGAATCGTTTGTCGAGATTGAAGGCGGGTGTTGTGTTGGCGCGTGAAGGAGATGCGCCGATCGTGACACCGATGATTCGAGAAGCTGCGCCACATGAAGACTGGAGCAAGCTGGTCGATGATGATCGTAATCAAATTACGCTAAACGGCTATTTGTATCAAATCGTCAGACAGGATATCGTGTTCGCCGATGGCGGAGAAGGTAAAGCGCTGCTGCTCAGACAGCAGGAAGAGCTTCCGATTTATTGGAAGATCATTTTTGTTGCGGTTGGGCTGTTTGTGCTTGTAGGAACAAGCATGCTTCTGACTTATATCGTCTCTAGAAGCATCATTAAGCCTTTGTACGCGCTAAAGCGATCGGCCGAACAGATCAGCGAAGGAATGCTCGACGGCGAAGTGAAGCCGATGAACAAGGACGAGATTGGCGAGCTCAGCATTGCGTTCGAAGCGATGCGACGGCGGCTTAAAGATTCAATCGATGTTCGACTGCAAGAAGAGGAGAACCGCAAACGGCTGCTCTCGCATATCTCCCACGATCTCAAGACGCCGATCACAGCAATCAAAGGCTACATAGAAGGCATCTTGGACGGTGTTGCGAACACGCAGGAAAAGCAGGACAAATATTTGCGCACGGTGTACCGCAAAGCGACAGATATGGATCGGCTGATTGATGAGCTGTTCCTGTTCTCAAAGCTTGATATGCATCATGTCGTGTACGATTTTAAGCCAATCGATATTCGTCGCTTCATTATGCATTTTGCGGAAGATCAACAGATTGACCTGGAGAAGGCCGGAATCCGGCTAATGCTGCAAGGGGTTGATGGCGAACCGTTGATGGTGGCGGCTGATACCGAGAAGCTGAGTCGGGTGTTTCACAACATTATTGGGAACAGTGTTAAGTATATGACGGATGAAACCAGCGATGACGATCGTTGTATAACGATCTCACTGCGTAGTTTGCCAGGTGGTTACATTCAGTTTGAAATCTGTGATAATGGGCCTGGCGTAGCACGGGATGCGCTGCCGATGCTGTTCGATCAGTTCTATCGAACCGAGCAATCGCGAAGTACCGAGACGGGCGGAAGCGGTCTAGGGCTTGCGATTGTGAAACAGATCGTGCAGGGACACGGCGGACATGTAGAAGCTAAACTGCCAGCCAGCAGAGGGTTAGCCATCACTGTAACACTGCGCCAATGGATGAACGATCATGAGCAAGACGCAGAAGGCAGGTGAATGACAGACGATGAAGTCCATTCTCATAATTGAAGATGAGCGTTCTATTGCAGAGCTTCAACGCGACTATTTAGAGAGCAATGGCTATCGCGCGGATATTGAGGTGAAAGGTGACATTGGGCTGAGGCGTGCACTGGAGGAGAAGTTCGATCTTATTATTCTCGACGTCATGCTGCCGAATATAGATGGCTTCGAGATATGCCGACGTATTCGACAGACTGCGAACGTGCCCGTCTTGATGGTATCTGCGAAAAAGGAAGACATCGATAAAATACGCGGCCTTGGGCTTGGTGCAGATGACTACATGACGAAGCCGTTCAGTCCTAGCGAGCTGGTGGCAAGGGTCAAAGCACATCTTGCCCGTTATGAACGACTTACTGGCGATAAGCAGAACAGCCAAGATTCGTTGACAATTCGCGGACTAACGATAAACAAGCTAACGCATCAAGTCACGATACGAGATCAGAACATGCTGCTAACGGGCAAAGAGTTCGATTTATTGCTATTGCTAGTTCAACATCCGAACCGCGTCTTCACCAAGGAGGAGCTGTTCGAACGGGTGTGGGGATTGGAATCGATTGGCGATATCGGCACGGTGACCGTCCATATTCGGCGGCTCCGTGAGAAGATTGAGCTCGATCCATCGAATCCGCAATATATCGATACTGTATGGGGAGTCGGATACAGGCTAAAGGTATAATCAAAGCCTGGATTTGAACGATAGATGTAAGAATTATAACAGGGGAATGGAGTGACATCATTGAAAAGCATCATTCGATTTTCATTGAACAACAAATTTGCGCTTTGGATTATGACCATCATTGTACTGTTCGCAGGTATTTTCTCCGGCACACAGATGAAGATGGAGACGCTGCCTGACATTACAATTCCGATTGTCAGCGTAACGACGATTTACCCTGGTGCCGCGCCGGAATCGGTCATGAACGATGTGACGAAGCCGATCGAGCAGCAGGTCCGCAACCTGGAAGGCGTCGATAGCGTAACATCGACTTCGATGGAGAACGCTTCTTCCATCATTATTCAATACAATTTCGACAAGAACATGGATAAGGCAAAGACCGAGGTATCGGAAGCGCTCAGCGGACTGAAGCTGCCGGAAGGCGTGAATGCGCCTGAGATTTCACGTATTTCTTTGAACGCATTTCCGGTGATGTCGCTGAGTGTGGCGAATAATGATTTGTCGCTGGAGCAGCTGACGAAGTTCGTAGAGGCAGAAGTCGTTCCAGAGATTCAAGGCACGGAGGGTGTAGCATCGGTTCAAATTTCAGGCCAGCACGTTCGGTCAGCAGAGCTAACGTTCAAGACGGACAAGCTGCAGCAGTACGGCCTTACAGAAGATACGGTGAAGGGCATTATTAAAGGGTCGTCTCTGTCGGTTCCGCTCGGTCTGTTCACGTTCGGCGGTGAAGAGAATACGGTTGTTGTGGACGGCAACGTATGGACGGAGGACGATCTGAACAATCTCCAGATCCCAGTAATCCCAGCGGGTGCTGGTGCAGGAGCTGGCGCAGGCGCGGGAGCTGGCACAGGTGACCAGAACGCTCCGTCTCAGCAAGCTGGAGCAGCGATTAAGCTGCCTACCGTGAAGCTGTCTGAAGTAGCGGACTTGGCCATTATCGGTAAGGCATCTTCGATCTCCCGTACGAACGGTCAAGATGCGATCGGCATCTCGGTCGTGAAAGCAGCTGACGCGAATACGGTTGATGTCGTCAACAAGGTTAAGGATGAAATGAAAACCTTGTCGGAAGATAACAGCGGTTTGGAAATCGTGCCGGTGTACGATCAAGGCGAGCCAATCGAGAAGTCGGTTAATACGATGCTGAGCAAAGCATTCGTAGGCGCTGCGTTCGCGATCGTAATCATTCTTCTCTTCCTTCGTGATATTCGTTCAACGATCATAGCGGTCGTATCGATTCCGCTGTCGATCTTCATTGCATTGCTGATTCTATACCAACTTGATATTACGCTTAACATTATGACGCTCGGCGCCATGACCGTTGCCATCGGACGGGTTATCGACGACTCGATTGTCGTAATCGAGAACGTGTACCGCCGCATGTCTCTTGCAACAGAGAAATTGACGGGCAAAGCATTAATTCTCGAATCGACGCGTGAAATGTTCATCCCTATTCTGTCGTCGACGATTGTAACGATTGCTGTATTCCTGCCAATGGGCTTAGTGTCTGGTGCAATCGGTGAGATCTTCATGCCGTTCGCATTGACGATCGTATTCGCATTGCTGGCTTCTCTGCTCGTTGCTATTACGGTCGTGCCGATGCTCGCGCATCTCATGTTCCGCAAAGGACTTAAGAATGCGAAGCATCACGAGGATAAGCCAGGCCGTCTGGCCGATACGTATCGTCGTTCGCTTCGTTGGACATTGGATCATAAAGTGATAACATCTGTGCTTGCAGTCGTACTGCTTGTCGGCAGCTTGCTGCTCACGCCGCTCATCGGCTTCAGCTTCCTCCCATCCGAAGGCGAGAAGACGATGATGATCACGTACAACCCAGCACCAGGTGAAACGCTAGAGCAAGTGGTTGAAATGGCTGCCAAAGCAGAGAAAGAGCTGCTGAGCCGTGAAAATGTTGAAATGATGCAGTACACGATCGGCAGCGCCAATCCATTAAGTCCAGGTGCATCGAAGCAAGGACTTGTGTACTTGAATTACAATGAGGACACACCGAAATTCGAGGATGAGAAAACAGCTGTTATCGATATGCTGTCCAGCCTAGGCGGTGGCGGTGAATGGAAGCAGCAGGACTTCACTGGCGGCGGTATCGGCGGCAGCGGCATGTCGCTCATTGTATACGGCCCAGATATGGAGACGCTGCAAACGGTTGTCGATCAAATTGCAGACAGCTGGAAGAAGAACGACAAGCTGACGAATGTAGACACCAGCCTTGCGAAGACGTATAAGCAATATAAGCTAGTTGCGGACCAAACTAAGCTAAGCCAATATGGCTTGACGGCTGGTCAAGTAGCCATGGCACTGTCCCCTGTACGTGTGGCAGAGCAGCTGACGACCATCACGAAGGATGGCGAGAAGCTGAACGTTACGGTGCATGTGGAGGAGAAAACGTATAACAGCATCTCGGATCTTGAGAACGAGCAGCTGATGTCACCGCTCGGATTCCTAGTAGCTATTAAGGATGTTGTGAAGGTAGAGGAAGGCCAATCGCCGAACACGATTACCCGTATGGACGACAAGGTTTATGCGGAAGTTACGGCAGATGCGAAGACAGCCGATCTGTCGAAAATTTCGTCTGAGCTGCAAAAGGAACTTGACGCTTTGGATCTCCCAGCTGGCGTAACGACAGAAATGGGCGGTGCTACGGAAGACATGAACGAAGCGTTCACGCAGCTGATTCTGGCAATGCTTGCCGCGATCGCGATCGTATACCTTGTGCTCGTCATTACGTTCGGCGGCGCGCGTACGCCATTCGCAATTCTGTTCTCGCTGCCATTCACGGTGATTGGCGCATTGGTTGGTCTCTTGATCGCAGGCGAGACGATCAGCGTAACTGCACTGATCGGTATGCTGATGCTCATCGGTATCGTAGTAACGAACGCGATTGTATTGGTTGACCGTGTTATTCACAAGGAAGCAGAGGGCTTGTCTGTTCGTGATGCATTGCTCGAAGCAGCAGGCACGCGTCTGCGTCCGATTCTGATGACGGCGATTGCAACGATCGGTGCCTTGCTCCCGCTTGCACTTGGCTTCGAATCCGGCGGCCTCATCTCCAAAGGTCTCGGCATTACGGTTATCGGCGGCTTGACGAGCTCGACGCTGCTCACGCTCATCTTCGTACCAATGGTGTACGAGCTGTTGAACCGGAAACGGAAGTTCAAAACAAGATCGGCTGATTAAGCGACTTGCTGGTGAAGGCCGGATAAAGTTGTTGAAGCCGTAAGCAACGAAGAGGTTGTCCCGGAGCCAGTGTACTGGCAAAGGGGTAGCCTCTTTATTGTGCTAATAAGCATTTTGCTTAGTAATTAGTGGGTGCAAATGGAATAAGCGTGGCAAACAGAGAGAAATTAATCAAAGACAAGAGTTGTTTCGTTTATTCAACGATTCCATGACAATGTGGGGGTCTCATGCTAATGAAGAAATGGAAGAAGTGGGTTATCGCGGCTGTAACACTTATAGCTTTGACCGACCTAACAGCGAGCCGTGCTGCTGCATCGCTAAATGCGCAGCTTCAGCCAGAGTATGCGCAATGGGGACGGCAAGCGGTTGATTACGCAATCCAGGAATACAAAGCGGAAGTAGTCGACTATGCTTATGAAGGGCGTTTCCCAGCCGCCCGCGGCAACGTAGAGTACCGCTTTCGGCTATGGGTTCGCAAAGCTAGCCGCGAGTATGCCATTCGAATAGCTATAACCGTTAATCCATTAACAAGTGAACGGGTAGAACTCAAGCTGACAGAGCTGCAGTGAACAGGGCTGCGAAATTTCACTAAGGTGGACATCGCCATCGCAATCTAGTTACAATGGAATGGACGACCATTTCAAATTTTGAAGGAGATAGGATTTATGTATACAGAAATCAGCACTGACGAACTGCGTGACAGACTGGAGGAAGGCGAGAAGCTGTATCTGATCGATGTTCGCGAGGTCGACGAGTGGGAAGACGGCCATGTGAAAGAAGCGATCAATATTCCGCTTTCGCAGCTGCAAGCGCGAGTAGGGGAGCTGGCTGCCGGTGGCGATGAGCCGTTCATTCTCATGTGCAGAAGCGGCAATCGCAGCAGCAGAGCATGCGATTATTTGACGGCGCTTGGTTACGAGGTTGTGAATGTAGCGGGCGGCATGCTGAACTGGAACGGTAAAGTCGTAACCGGTGCATAAGACGTAAGTTGTGAGTATTGGCAAGAAGGAATGAACAAAGCTCGTTTTCTCTTCGTAATCAGGAGGAGAATGCGGGCTTTTTGTGGTGTTAATAAACGTACGCTGAGCGTGCGTAGTGCTTGTAAAGCAAGAACATGAGACATGCTCGGAGCGAAGTGGACATACAATGGGGAGAGACAAGGAAGGAGCGATGCGTCTATGTCTGTTCAAATTGTAAAGCCTCCGATAGAGACGGCGGACGCTGAATCTCATCCGCATGAAGCCGTACCATCTGATCCGATAGCGATCGATCTTCGAATAGGCGGCATGCACTGTACGGCGTGTGCTGCGCGAATTGAGAAAGCGGTTGGCCGTCTCCCTGGCGTGAAGCAGGCTGCGGTCAGTTATGCCTCGCGTTCGGCGTGGATCGTCTATGAGCCATCACGAATAGACGTGAGTGATATCGGCAATGTCATAACGAGACTTGGGTTCCAATCTTCTTCGGAGCAGAGGCCTGCATTCGATCGGCAGGAGAGGACGATGCTCCTGATCAGACTCATTCTGTCGGCGTTATTGACGATTCCACTGCTGTGGCCGATGGCGCATCATTGGGAGGCGTTCTCCTTCATTCCAGTTCCGAGCATCTTGATGAACCGATGGGTTCAGCTCGGGCTTGCAACGTTGATCCAGCTCGTGCCTGCCGCTCCATTCTACTATGGCGCTTATTATGCGTTGAAGCAGAGGGCAGCCAATATGGACGTCCTCGTGGCTACAGGAACGACAGCAGCTTATCTTTACAGTCATTACATGGTGTTCCGAGGCGGAAGCTCCGTGCCAGAAGCCCATTCAGCGCTTTACTTTGAGACTTCGGCAGTCGTCATTACAGCCGTGCTTTTGGGCAAATGGATAGAGGCTGCGGCGGCTGGCCGAGCATCGTCGGAGCTGGGTAGTCTAGGTGAGCTTCAACCCGCAATGGCGTTCGTCAATCGCGATGGTCGTCGAGAGCAGGTTGCATCGGCATTGCTGCAAACGGGAGATGAGGCGATCGTAGAGCCTGGCCAGCCGTTCCCGGTGGACGGCCTGCTGTTATCCGATACAGCGGAGACCGACGAGTCGCTGCTCACAGGGGAAAGCCGGCTTGTTGCCAAGCAGCGCGGGGATCGTGTCTACGCGGGGACAGTAAATGTACGAAACGAAGCTCGTGTTTATGTAAAAGCCGCTGGATCGACTACTGCGGTGTCGCGGCTCCACGCTATGATGCGGGAAGCGTTGGCTTCCAAGACGTCTGTCCAGCGTAAAGTGGATGTAATGGCGGGCATTTTCGTCCCTGTGATGATCGGGCTGTCCATCGCAACGTTCGTTATTAGTATGATCTGGTGGACGAAAGGGGATGGCGAGGCGGCATTTATTCGGTCTTTAGCTGTACTGTTAGCAGCTTGTCCATGCGCGCTTGGTCTTGCGACGCCATTATCGCTTGCGGCAGCATCAACCGCCTCCGCCAAACGGGGCATCGTATTGAAACAGGCCGATGCGCTGGAAACAGCTGCCCAGCTGCAGGCGATTGTGCTGGATAAGACAGGCACGCTAACGGAGGGCCATGCACAAGTGACGGCTGTTCATGCAGAGACGATGCATCCCGCCGCTCTCCTTCGGTTAGCTGCTGCCGCCGAGGAGCATGCGACCCATCCCTATGCTGCGGCTGTTCGAGCTGCGGCATCGAGCGCAGCCTATGCGCACAATTTTGAACCGTCCACACGGATATCAAACAGCTCGAACCACACGAATGGCGGATCGTTAGTCGAAATGAACGGACATACAATCGCAGTCGGCGGATACGATTATGCGATCAAATATAATTGGCGGTTAACGGACTTGGTTCGACGGTTTGCAGCTGAGCATGAACGCAAAGGCGAGACGATCTGGTATGTGGCAGTCGACAGCCGCTGCGAAGGGGCAATCGCACTAGCAGATCCGCTGCGGGCAGATGCGCGGGAAGCGATATCGATGCTCCGTAAGGCTGGCATCCGGCACATCGTGCTTGCTTCTGGCGACCGGGAAGCAGCCGCATCAGCTATAGCATCACGCGTCAGGATAAGAGAAGTACATGCTTCACTGCGACCTGAACAGAAAGTAGCGCTTATTCATTCGCTTCAGCAGCGATACGGTTCTGTCGCTATGGTTGGTGACGGATGGAATGATGCCCCTGCGCTGGCAGCAGCGGATGTCGGCTTTGCCATTGGCGGCGGCGCAGATGCAGCGATGGGAGCGGGACAGCTTGCGCTGCTGCATGGCCGGCTTACTGGCGTTGCGGATACGGTACGTATCAGCCGTTTAACGATGCGTAATGTGAAGCAGAATTTAGCGCTTGCTTTTCTCTACAATGCAGCAGTTATCCCCAGTGCAGCGTTAGGACAGCTGCAGCCATGGATGGCTGGAACTGCGATGGCGCTTAGCTCTCTATCGGTTGTCGGCAATGCGCTCATTCTTCGCGTTCAACTGCGTAGACGCGGGCGATAATGAAGATACTCCTCCTAATAATGAGCCGTTGTTGAGGATTTTTTATGTTTGGAAGGATAGACATAAGGCAAATCCGATGCTATAGTTAATTTCGTTCATTCCTATGAATATACAATCGAGCAGGTGCTAATCGGTAAAGCTGCTAGCTTCTAACCGCTTATGCATAATAGGGAAGCCGGTGTAATTCCGGCACGGACCCGCCACTGTAAGAAGCGCTTGGCGTACAACATACACCGAGCAACCGCACCGACATAGGTCACTGAGGATTACCTTGGGAAGACGTTGGATTGTGGGCTTCAAGTCAGGATACCTGCCTGTCTCGCTTATGCATCTACCTACGTGGTGTTAGGGAAGGTGTTGGATATTTGCTTAATCAAGCATTGCTGCAGCTATTCGTTAGCCGCTAAGGCTGGTGGTAGATGCATCATTCGTTGAAAGAGGCATTTCCGACCCTTCGTGTCGGGAATGCCTCTTTTTTTTACATAACGAGGGATAAGCTAAGCAGGAGAGGAAGAGATGGTCATGAGCAAGCAAATGGTACCGAGCCAGCCGAGTCAATGGAGGAAGCTGGGACTACTAGCGATTGTGGCGGTTTTGATGCTGCTCGCAGCATGCGGCCGTGAGGACAGCGGCAAGAAGAACGATTTATCGAATGCCCAACAGCAGGAACAGACGACAGAACCAACATCTGAGCAGCCAACGGCTGATCAACCGGGCGCAACGGTCTATCCGCTCACAGTGAAGGATGATACCGGCACAGCGATTACGCTGGAGAAGGCGCCAACGCGCATCGTGGCGCTTGGGCCGAGCGAGACGGAAATTGCTTTCGCAATTGGTGCTGGCGACAGCGTGGTAGGTGTCGACGCGTACAGCAACTATCCAGAGCAAGCCGCCGCAATCCAGAAAATCGGCGATATGACGACCAATATTGAGAAGGTGGCTGCCCTTGCACCTGATCTTATCCTTGCGTCCGTTTCAGCTAACGAGCAAGCCGTCGCACAGCTGCGTGAATTAAAGCTGAACGTATATGCAACCGAGCCTAAGACCTATGATGACGTCATTGAGAAGATAAAGAACATCGGCATTCTGACCGACAAACAGCAGTCGGCTGCCGAAGTGAGCAATCGCATGAGCCAAGTGAGAGCGGATGTCGACTCGAAGCTTGCTGGCGCGGATAAACCAGCTGTTCTCATCGAATTTTCGCCAGGGTGGACGGTTGGTAAAGGAGAATTTATGGACGAGCTGGTGACGCTGGCAGGCGGTTCGAACGTTGCTCAGGGGAACAGCTGGTACGAGTTCGATGCCGAGCAGATCGTAAAGAGCAATCCGCAGGTCATTGTATATCCGTCCATTCCCGATAGCCCGAATCCGATCGTGGAAGCCATCAACGCCCGCCCAGGCTGGCAAGTGATCGACGCAGTAAAAAATAACCGCCTTGTGGAGGTGCCGGGGGATCCGCTGTCCCGTGTCGGCCCACGTCTTGCAGATGGCTTGCAGGCGCTCGCGAAGGCGATTCATCCGGAGCTATTTCAATAACGAATGAGACTGCGATCAGTCTTATATGGAGGAGCAGCCATGCTCCTTCTTGTCGTTTCGATCGGTCTGGCAGTATCGATCGGTTCAGCGGGGTTATCGCTGTCAGACGTATGGGGCATTCTTATTTACCGAATTACCGGTATCCACCTGTTCGGCGATTGGTCCAATAGTGACGTTGCGATTGTGATGCAGATTCGGCTGTCGCGCGTCATTCTCGCGGTGCTCGTCGGCGCCTGTCTGGCGACAGCAGGCGCAGGCTTTCAAGGTGTGCTGCGCAATCCGCTTGCAGACCCTTATACGCTAGGGGTAGCGTCCGGCTCTTCGGTCGGCGCAGCTTTTCTCATTTTCTTCGGCTTGCAGTCGCTGCTAGGACTGTGGACGATTCCGCTGGTTGCATTCGTAACCGGCGCGCTGACGTTGTTCGCCGTATTTGCGCTTGCCCGTACGAAGGGAGTGATGGCGATCGAAACGCTGATTCTAGCAGGTGTTATTGTTCAATCCTTCTTTGGCGCATTCGTTTCATTTATGGTTTCTATGTCTGAAGGGGTCGTAAATCAAATTCTATATTGGCTGATGGGAAGCTTGGCGCTTCGAAGCTGGGATCATGTGTATATGTTGATTCCATTCCTAGTGGTTGGCGTTCCGCTGATCGCGCTGTATGCCCATCGACTGAACCTGTTCGCATTCGGCGAGCGTCATGCAGCGCATCTCGGTGTTAACGTCGAACGGACGAAGCTTATCGTACTTGTCGGCTCCACCTTGCTTACTGCAGCGGCGGTATCGGTGTCGGGCGTTATCGGTTTCGTCGGCTTAGTCGTGCCGCATCTGCTCCGACTGCTAGTTGGTCCTGATTATCGCCGCATCATTCCGTTGTCGGCTATTGGCGGCGGCATCTTCGTCCTCTGGGCGGATACGGTGGCTCGGATCGCTTTATCCCCGCGCGAAATTCAGCTTGGGATTGTTACCGCTCTCGTTGGTGCGCCGTTCTTCGCATTGCTGTTGTATCGGCACAAGCTGGGAAGCGGGAAAGGAGGCGTGTAGTGAATGATTGAAGCAAGGCAGGTTGGTCTGACAATTGACCAGTCTACCGTAGTGAATCAGATGACGTTCACGTTCTCGGAGCCTGGGCTGTACGGTATCATAGGACCCAATGGCGCTGGCAAAACATCGCTGCTGCGGCTCATGTCAGGTGCAGCACAGCCTACTTTCGGCAGCATGCTGCTGAATGGCAGGCCGATTGGCGACTACCCGCGTAAGACGCTGGCGCGAACGATGGCTGTCCTGCAGCAGGGAGGACTGCCGTCTGTCGGCTTTTCCGTGCGAGAAACCGTCGGAATGGGGCGGTTCGCCTATCAAGGCTGGTTCGGTGACGAGCGGGAGGATCCCACGCCGCTGATTGATTCAGCACTGCGTCGGATGGGGCTTACTGAGCTTCAGCATCGATCGCTGGATCGGTTGAGCGGCGGTGAACGCCAGCGTGCGGCACTTGCCCAGATCATGGTGCAGAATCCGCAGATTATGCTGCTCGATGAACCGACTACGTATCTTGATATCGGCTATCAGCTGCAGCTGCTCGATACGGTCCGTGAGTGGCAGCGCGAGCGGGGAATGATTGTGGCAGCCGTGCTGCACGACTTGAATTTAGCATCGTTATATTGCGATCATCTGCTCGTTATGAAAGACGGCTCTCTGTATGCTTCTGGCAAGCCTCGGGATGTTATTACGAAAGAGCTTGTCCGTGCTGTTTATAATGCAGAAGCAGAAGTGATATACGCCGAGGATGACGGGACTCCGCAAATCGTTCTGCGCCGAGCAGGGCAATTGTCGAAGGAGCCGTCCTCATCGGAACCCAATCCATTTATGCAGCTAATTGGGCGTTAATACATTAATAGAACGAGGGAGTGTGTTGTATCGTGTCAACGAATCGAGAGAGTGAACTGCGCAGCAAGCTGGAGGAGGAAATTCGGAGAATCGAGCCGCTGGACGAATCAGCTGTACAGCAAGCGGAGCAGCATCTGTTGAATTTGACGAAGCCGCCGGGCAGTCTTGGCAAGCTCGAGGACATCGCACGCCAGCTCGCAGGCATTACCAGCACGCTTCATCCTGATCTGTCGCGCAAAGCGATTATTGTAATGGCCGCAGATCACGGGGTGTGCGAGGAAGGCGTGAGTGCATTCCCGGCAGAAGTAACGCCGCAGATGGTGATGAATTTCCTGTCGGGCGGAGCTGCTATCAACGTGCTTGCAAGACAAGCGGGAGCGGATGTCCGCTGCGTCGATATCGGTGTTAATGCTGAGCTTAGCCATCCGGAGCTGATCAGCCGCAAGCTGATGCATGGCACGAACAATATCGCTAGAGGTGCTGCGATGACGCGTGAGACTGCGGTCGAAGCGTTGCTGGCCGGCATTGAAGTTGTGGATCAGCTGTGGCAGGAGGGTTATCGATTGTTTGCAACGGGTGAGATGGGGATCGGCAATACAACGGCAAGCTCAGCTGTGATGTCTGTTATGACAGGCGATTCGCCTGAAGAGGCGGCAGGCCGGGGAACGGGCATTAACGATGAGCGTCTGGCGCACAAAATGGCTGTCATTCGTCGTGCGATCGAGACGAATCGGCCAGATCCATCCGATCCGATCGGCGTGCTTAGCAAAGTGGGCGGCCTTGAAATCGCAGGCTTAGCAGGTGTCATTATTGGTGCGGCATCGCGCAAATGTCCAGTCGTAATCGACGGATTCATTTCCTCAGCGGCCGCGCTTGTAGCAGCAGCGCTGTGTAAGAATGCCGTCTCCTATATGATCGGGTCGCATCTGTCCGATGAGCGGGCACATGCCCAGCTGCTGCACAAGATCGGCTTATCGCCAGTTATCCATCTGTCCATGCGTTTGGGTGAAGGTACGGGCGCAGCATTGTGCTTCCATTTCATTGAAGCGGCACAGCGTGTGATGCGTGAGATGGCGACATTCGACAGTGCTGGTGTATCGCGCGGGTAACGAATGTACAGGGGGACACATCACACATGACCGTATTAATTACAGGCGGTGCGCGCAGCGGCAAAAGCTCGTTCGCCGAGCAATATGCTGCGAAGCTCGCAGATAAAGGCGTGTATATCGCTACTGCATCGATAGGTGACGATGAGATGCGGGAACGAATCGAGCTGCATCGGAAGCAGCGTGAGGAAAGCGCATTCTGCTGGCAGACGATTGAGGAGAAGCTGGCGCTTCCAGCGCAGCTTCGTTCATTGAATGAAGCTGCGGAAGCTTCGGTTAGAGAGGGGCGTCAAGCACCGGTTGTTCTTGTGGACTGCTTAACACTCTGGCTGACGAATAAGCTGCTCGCTCATGAGCATGAGCCGGCTGAACGGCTGGAGCAGGAGGTCGATCAGCTTGTTGATGCCATTGCGAGTTATCGTCATCCGCTGCTGCTCGTTACGAATGAGGTGGGGAGCGGGATTGTGCCAGCGTATCCGTTAGGTCGAACGTTTCGGGATGCGGCGGGACGAATGAATCGCAAAATCGCGGCGATAGCGGACCGTACGTTCCTCGTCGTCAGCGGAATTCCGGTTGATCTCAGCCGGATTGCCGTATCGCTGGACGACCTGTGATCGGTATTCTATACAGCTGGCCGGAGCTTCTGTTATTGAGTGCCGCAGCGGTGATCGTTGATCTGCTCGTCGGCGATCCGAAATGGCCGACGCATCCGGTCATTCGAATCGGTCAGTGGATCCGCTGGCTGGAGAAGCAGCTGCGCCGCGGAGCTTCTGTGGATGCGAAGCCATCTGTATTGCGGCTTCGAGGCGCTGTGTTGACCGCTGTAACGGTCCTGCTAGCTTGGCTGGTGATGCTGTTGATCGTATTCGCTGCGGATGCTATTCACCGTTGGCTTGGTTACGCAGTCAGCGTATGGTTCATCTCGACAACGATTGCCGTCAAAGGGCTGAAGGATGCGGCGATGCTTGTCTATCGGCCGCTGACGGCTGGCAATTTGCCCGTGGCGCGTCAATATGTCGGATATATTGTGAGCCGCGATACGGATCATATTGATGAACCAGAAGCGGCAAGAGCTTCGGTAGAAACTGTTGCGGAGAATACGGTCGACGCCTTCCTGTCTCCGCTGTTATACGCGATCCTAGGCGGTGCGCCATTCGCAATGGCATACCGAGCGGCGAATACGCTTGATTCGATGGTTGGTTATCGGAATGAGAAGTATCGCGATTTCGGCTGGTGTTCAGCACGGCTGGACGATGTGTTGAACTACGTGCCAGCGAGACTAAGCGCGCTGTTGATGCCGCTATCGGCCATGCTTCTACCTGGTATGTCAGCTGGCCGATCCATTCGAGCCGTGTTGAAGTTTGCTCGGCTGCACCCGAGTCCTAACAGCGGGATACCCGAATCGGCGGCTGCTGGCGCACTCGGAATTGAGCTGGGCGGCATCAACCGTTATTTTGGACAAGACAGTGAACGGGCAAGGCTTGGCTGGCCGCTGCGTACGTTAGCTGCAGGTGACATTTTGCAAACGGTTAGAATGTTATATGTGACGACTATGCTGACATGGATAGGAGTAGTAGCGATATGGTGGGTCGTACGATAAAAACCAGCATGAACGGTCTGGTGGCAGCCGTTCAATTGCTGACGCGTATTCCGCTGCCGATCCAAGTTCCATTCGACCCGCCGACACTAGCTGCCAGCATGATTTCGTTTCCGCTTGCCGGACTGTTGATAGGACTCCTTACAAGTGGTGCTTCATCACTGCTGTATCAACTCGATATGCCGATGCTTGCTGCAGCGATAACGCTTGGCTGGTGGATTGCGCTGACAGGCGGGCTGCATTTGGATGGGTGGATGGATACGGCGGATGGCGTGTTAAGCGGCAGGCCGCGAGAGCAGATGCTGGAAATAATGAAAGACAGCCGAGTAGGCGCGATGGGCGTCATTGCCGCCTTCGTACTGCTTCTCATTAAGTTTGCTGCACTGTATACGTTATTCGAGCGGGCAGCTTCGCCTGCTGTATGGATGCTGTTGGCCATAGGGCCGGTATGGAGCCGCTGGTGGATGACGGCTGCCATTAAGCTGTGGCCGAATGCAAGAGAAGGCGGTATGGGGGCGATGTTTCGGGCTGCGAGAACCCGCCATGTGGGCGGCTCGCTGATTACAGCGGTGGTTGTATCGGCTATCTTGTTATACTTCTCTGAGTTGGATAGCGATAAGGCGATCCTTTCCCTGGTTGTCATTGCAGCTTCTGCAGCGCTGATAGGGATCGTATTTGCGGTTTGGTTAAATCGGAAGCTAGGCGGACTGACTGGCGATACCTATGGCGCAATGAATGAAGCGGCAGAGGCGGCTTGCCTTGTCGCAGTATGTGTTGTGGTCAAATTGTGGTTGATGTAATCCAAAGTTCTAGGAGGTGGCAGCATGCTGGAGCGATACGGGCATGGAGGCGATTTAGTGACGGCGTCGGATTTGTTCGGCATAACTGCCGATCAGTTCGTTGATTTCAGCTCGAACATGAATCCGTTTGGACCGCCGGAGGTTGTGCGTCATATCCTCGAGACGAAGTGGCGAGAGCTGGATCGCTACCCGGATCCGGCAGTTCGTGGATTGCGGAGCAAGCTTGCACAGCGGCATGGCATTCATTCTGACAATATCCTATGCGGCAACGGTGCGGCCGAGTTGATCGATCTGGCGATCCGTGCGCTGCGTCCGAATCAAGGCGTTGGACTAGCGGTGCCGTGCTTCGGTGAATATGCAGAAGCAGCTCACAAATACGGTGGCAGCGTTGTGAAGGTGCCGATGCTCGAGGAGGATTCGTTCCGACTGTCGATAGAGCGTGTGCTGGAAGCGGCATCGGGTCATGATCGTCCGGGAATTTGGATGCTGGGTTCTCCTAATAACCCGACGGGTGTCATGTTGGATCGCGACTTGGTCCTGCAGCTGCTGGAAACAGGAGCATTCGTTGTTATTGACGAGGCTTTTCTTGACTTTATGCCCAATGAGGAAGCTGTTTCGTTCGTACAGGAAGCGACGAGGCGGTCAAATCTGCTTGTCATTCGGTCGATGACGAAGTTCTATGCGATTCCTGGCGTACGTCTAGGTTATGCGGTCGGCTCCGCGGAGACGATCGCCCTGATGCGCGGGCAGCAAACGCCTTGGAGCGTCAGCTCGCTTGCGCAATGGATTGGTGAAGCCGTGCTGGACGAAGAGGCATATGCCGTACGTACGCAGAGATGGCTGGATGAGGAGCGGTTGTGGCTGATGCAATCGTTAGAGGCACTTGGCTGCAAAGTATTCGATAGCGTAACGAATTACTTGTTGATCAAGCTGCCGGATCAATGCGCGATTGACGCTGACCAGCTGCAGCAGCTGATGGGGCAGCGCGGAGTATTGATACGCGATGCATCACATTTTGAAGGATTGAATGGACGATATATTCGTACTGCTATTAAGCTTCGTGAACAGAATGAACGGCTCATTCAGGTGATGTCTTTATGTTTGCATATGAGCAGGTAGTATGAATTTATGGGGAGTGACGGCAACGGATGCAGCCTTTTCGTACTCATGCACGCTTCCGCTCCAAGTATTGGCAGGATGTTATCGTGGAGCTGTCGGGGGATAATGACGGAGATCGGATCACGGTCACCTTGCCTGCTAGGCTTAGAACGCTGAGCAATGCAGTTTATAATGGCGGCTTCTCATCTGCCGAGACGCTCGTGAACTGGAAGGTACCAATTACTTATAATGCAAGCAATCCGCAAGAGGAGATCGCAGTGCAGCTTCGTCAATGGGAGCTTGCTCCGGAACGTTCTGCCGTGCTCATGACGGCAGCCAAGCTTACGCATGCGTCAATTGGAGAGCTTGCGAATAGCCATTTCAAACTAATCTGTATCACGACGTCGGGAACGCGCAACGCTGCACGTGCTGCCAGCGACAGGACCGTGTACCCGGCATGGCGGGCAGGCACAATTAATACGATACTGCTGTTCGACGGACAAATGACCGATTCGGCAATGGTCAATGCGCTCATGACAGCTGCAGAAGCGAAAGCCGCTGCCTTGCAGGATATCGGCATACACGATATGGAGAACGGTCTTATTGCGACAGGCACGTCGTCCGATGCTGTTATCTTAGGCGTATGCGGCAGCCCAGCCTACGGAGCTGTTCATGAGTATGCAGGCACTGCAACCGAGGTCGGGGCGGCCATCGGCAGGCTCGTCTACGACTCGGTATACGAATCGGTGACGACACAGCATGAGGATTGATGGGACAGCGTGCAAAACCGCGATCCCGAGCGCTGTAGGTGCAGATATGCACCTACGTAGCACGAAACCGCGAACCCCGAGCTCTGTAGGGGTATATCTGCACCTACGTATCGTCAAACCGCCAAAACTGAGCACTGTAGGTGCAGATATGCACCTACGTAGCACGAAACCGCGAACCCTAAGCGCTGTAGGTGCATATCTGCACCTACGAATCATCAAACCAAGAAACCTGACCTCTGTAGGTGCATATCTGCACCTACGTATCGTCAAACCGCCAAAACTGAGCACTGTAGGTGCATATCTGCACCTACGTATCACGAAACCGCGAACCCCAAGCGCTGTAGGTGCATATCTGCACCTACGTACCACTAAACCACCCAATCTGACCACAGGTGCAAGTTTGCCCTATAAATCCACAGTCGAGGCGACCGTACCTCGTGCTGTGGATTTTCGTCTATTAAGCCCTCTTCGAACACCGGTAAGCAACCACTTCGTCCTACGAAGTGGAGGACCTACCTGTTACATGCGTGTGGCTTGTTCATCTACTTAAGAGCTGATGTAAGCCGGCTCAATTGGAACCCGCGCAAGCTATACCATTAAAAGCGACGGGACCAAATAAGAACAAATCGCCAGTTCCGGGCGGGGAGGCGGAAGTAATAAACAAGGTGTAGCGAATCTGCCCAGCTGCTACGATACTTACGCTGGGAAAGTCGCAGGCCGTGATGGATATAGGGGAGACGGTTACATTAACGGTGCCGGAATTAAACGTCATATGGTAGATCTGCGTTCCGGAAGTGGGAGTGCCATCTCCGTTGCGGGTAATGAACAGCTCGACGTTTGGAGGGGGCGAATTAATTCCTCCCGGGCGGTGAACCGTAACCGTTCCGGACAACCAGACGCGCACATCGCTTTGATTGGGAGTCCCTACGACCGCTAAAGTCTGGATGCCGATGTCCCCGACGAACAATACGCTTCCATTGTTAATCTCCTCGCCGTCATCGGTTGCGATGGATATATGCTCGGACATGCGCATGTCTAGAATTTGAATCGCCATAACGCGTACCCTTCTTTCGTTAAGTGTAAACTAGTTCGATCCTGCAACGGCCATACCATTGAACGCAACAGGACCTTGAACATACAAACCGCTAACCTCATCGAGCGTAAAGGCAATGATGAATAGGGAGTAGCGGATTTGGCCTTGACTGACGATAGACGACGAGGGAAAGTCGCTGGCGGTGATGGAGATGGGGGAAGAGGTGAATTGCAAGGTTCCTAGTCGGTAAAACATTTCGTAAATCATGGTCCCAGATGCGGGTGTCCCATCTCCATTACGCATAATGAAGAGACGAAGGGAAGGGGTTAAGCCCATTACATCGGCTGGACGCACAATATTCACGACGCCGGACAGCCATACTCTAACGTTCGCTTGGTTAGCCGTTCCTACAACGGGCAGCGTCTGCACGCCGAGATCGCCGATGAAGAGCGCTTTGTCTTTGTCGATCGCAATGGGCGGCACTACGACCCTGGACATATGCTCGGATAGGCGCACATCTAGAAATTGAATCGTCAAGCGGTGCACTCCTTTTTGATATACAACGTACTCGGCATGAATAAATTCGCGACGGGGTTTGTCCCATTCAGCCAAAAAAAGGCGCTGGAGCGTGAGGGGATTAGCGTATAAAGGGCGATTCGATGAGCCAATAGCTCCTTGACACAACAACCTCCCGCCAAGACGAAGCTGTCTAACGGGAGGTTGTTGTGCTGATTAGTGGTTATCGGATCGTTCCAGCAGCTTAAGCGTCGCATCATCGACGACGATCGGGGCTGTTGGGACTTTGTGCAGTTTGAAGCTCCTAATTAGCTCACTTGCTGCAATCGGCTCCGTGCGATCATGCAGACCGCTCCATGCTGCAAGCGCGCCGACGATGAGCTCTGGCGGCAGCCTGCGCTCACGAATGGAAGCCAGAGAGATGGCACCATGACGCTTCGCAAGCCGATTGCCGTCAGGTCCTAAGAGCAGCGGAACATGGGCGAAGCGCGGAGGTGTCAGACCAAGTGCTTCATATAAGAGCAGCTGCCGCGGTGTGGAATCAAGCAAGTCGTAGCCGCGCAGCACATCGGTGATGCCCATTGCGGCATCGTCGACGACGACGGCAAGCTGATAGCTGATGATGCCATCGGCACGTTTGACGACGAAGTCGCCGCCTGCGCCAGGCGCGAACGTCTGCGGACCAGCCGCTTCATCCTTGTAAGAGACCGCTTGATCAGGCATGGCGAATCGGAGGGAGGGCTGCTTGGCAGCGCCGCGTTCTGTACGTTCGGATGCGGTTAGATGGCGGCACAAGCCTGGATAAGCCGGCCCCTCAGCGGATAAGCCGTGTGGGGCGCTCGCGATCGCCTGAAGGTCAGCGCGGCTGCAATAGCAAGGATAAAGCTTGTCCTGCTCAAGCAGCTGCTGCAATGCTGCTTCATATTGATCTTCCCGTTCACTCTGCACATAGGGGGAGCAGGGGCCGCCGATGTCTGGGCCCTCATCCCAATCAAGTCCGAGCCAGCGAAGATCACTCAGCGCCTGCTCCGCGTAATGGGGCTTCGACCGAGGCTTATCAATATCTTCGATTCGCAGAATGAATTGGCCGCCTGCGCTGCGGATTTGCAGCCATGCGAGCAAGGCGGTTCGTGCGTTGCCAATATGCATAAGTCCGGAAGGGGTCGGTGCGAATCTTCCGCGCAGCATCGATAAAGTCACCTCTTTATAGCTGTGTTGAAGCAAGCGTAGAGCGATGCTTCGTCACTTATTCCGTTTCGGCTGCATAAAATAATAGCTATAGACGTTAAGACAAGCCATATTCTAGCATGATCAATATTTTTGAAGCAAATGAATGTTCGGGTTGTCGAGCGCAGCGGGTCAATGATTGACCATTGTTAGGATGAACATGGTACAATAGATCATATTTTGGTGAACATTGATGCCTGGAGGCTGGAGGAATGCTGTCGATTATCGCCGTGACGCATAAGCAGGAGAAGCTGATCAATTTGACGATGGACGATATTCGCGAGAATAGCGGCGATTACGAGTGGTATTGGGTCGATTTTGACCAGCCCTCGGATCAGGAGATTGAACTGTTATCGTCCTGGTTTCATTTTCATCCACTGGCGATTGAAGATTGTCTGCATCGGCTGCAGCGTCCTAAGATGGACCATTATGGAGATACGCATTTCTTCGTGCTGCATGCTCTTCAACCAGAGTCGCTATTCGTTCACGAAGTAAATTTGTTTCTGAACGCGAATTTCGTTGTGACGTTCCATACGCATCAGTCGCCTGAAGTTCGCGCTGCAATGGATAAAGTGCTGGCAGCCCCTTCTTCAGATGTGAAGCGGTTGAAGCCGCTGCATGCGGCGTATCATCTAATGGACGAGCTAGTGGACCGCTATTTCCCTGCTGTATATGCGATAGATGATCAGCTTGCGGAGCGGGAAATCGAGAATTCAGAACGAACGGGTACAGCGATGCTCGATGCGCTGTTTGGTATCCGCTCGAAGCTGCTGCATCTGCGCAAGACGATTAATCCGATGCGGGATCTGCTCTATCGGATATTGGGATCGGACCGAATCGATGAGCTGCAGGGGCACCGTGCGTTCTTCACTGACGTTCATGATCATCTGCTGAAGCTGTCGGAGCTGATCGATTCGAGCCGAGAGATGACAGCCGATCTGCGGGACAGCTATATGTCCTACAGCTCCAATCGAATGAATTCGATTATGAAAACACTTACCGTTATAACGACGATTTTCATGCCACTGACGTTTATAGCCGGGATTTATGGAATGAACTTCGATCACATGCCCGAGCTGCATTGGCGTACTGGTTATGCGGACGTTCTTATTCTAATGGTTGTGCTTGGCATGCTTATGTACCTGTGGTTCAAAAGGAAAGGCTGGTTCGATTAAGCGCAAAATTAAAGGATTTCATACGATCAGGTGCCGGAGGAGAAGTTGGATGAAGAAAATCCGTATTGCGACTAAAGCGATCATCCGCAGGGATGGACAAATATTGCTAATTAAGTTCAAAAACAGCGAGCGCGGCATTCATTACGGCTTTCCTGGCGGTGGGCAGGAGCATGGGGAAACGCTCGAAGCCTCGATTATTCGAGAATGCTTGGAAGAGATCGGACAGGATGTACAGCCGCTTGCGCTGGTCCATGTCCGTGAATTTATTGGGCGCAATCAAGCGCCGGCTACGATGTATCATGAATTTCATCAAGTCGAGTGCTATTTCGAATGCAAGCTGCTGTCCGACCGTCCGTATGATACGGCGACTGTTCCGGATGAGAACCAGATCGGCGTAGAGTGGATAGACATTGAGAAGCTCCCATCGTTAAACCTTGTTCCGCAAACGGTCGGACAAGTGATCGCTTCAGGACAAATGACGCCTGTTTATTTGGGTGATGTCCATTGACGAGCGGCAGTATGGATACGCAGCAGTATGTGAATTCCGAAATACCGCCTGAACCAGGTAAAGAGAAAGGACGCGCGGCATGGATTGCAGCCATTGTGCTGCTGGCGGTAGCGCTTTCAAGTGCAGCGGCTGGCATTGCGATATGGTTGACCGCAGCGCTGACTGGTCATCATGGAACGAATGGTAAACCGGCTTATGATGGCTATACGTATGTTCGTGAGGAAGCTGAAGGCATTGTCATGCATGCGCTTGTTACGGAACCGAGCAAGGTAACGCTTGAGGCGGTGCGCGGCAATATTGCGAATTCAATCTATTATGGTGTGAACGGCGGATTTTTCTATAATGGCATGCTGCTCAGCATGGCGGTTATTAATGATCAGCCCGTCGGCGGCAAGCCAGATACATATGGCTCGGGCAACAGCAACGTGAAGTATGCTCGCGGGACGCTCGTCTGGGATGGAGCTGCCGATCAGTTGAGTGTGCAGGTTGTATCCAATGCGGCCGACTTGAAGGTGACGGATCGAAGCCATTATTGGGCACAAGGCGGCATTAGTATGCGCCCCCATGATGCAGCAGGCTGGCGTCAACAGGTGGATGCGGAGCAAGCGCCTTTTCCGGATGACAAACGGCTTCGGACAGCGGCAGTATACGATAAGGATGGCAAGCTTTATTTGATCGTCTCGCAGACGAAGACAACGCTTGCGATCTTTAGGCAGGCGATACTCGAAGCGTACGGCGAGATGGAGGACGGCATTTTTCTCGATGGCGATGGCTCCTCTCAGCTTCGGGCTTTCGAGGCGACGCTGCCAGGTGACGGCAGACCCGTGGAGCAGATGATTCGTCTGAAGAATCCAGGTGAGAATCGATAGAAGAAATGAAACATGCTGTAAGGCTGCAAGTTAGAAAGGGAAGGTTTGTGTGAGACGTTTACCTCAATTGCCGATTGATGAGGCGATTCCTGAGCTGCTGGAAGCGATGTCGACCAGCTCGAACGCAGTGCTGGTTGCTCCCCCGGGAGCAGGCAAGACGACGCGCGTACCGCTTGCGCTTCTGAAGGAGCCGTGGCTCGGCGACGACAAAATCATTATGCTCGAACCGCGAAGGCTGGCAGCACGTTCGGCTGCTGCGCATATGGCCTCGCTGCTCGGAGAGAAGGTCGGCGAAACGGTCGGTTATCGCGTCCGGCTTGATACGAAGGTGAGTGCAGCGACACGAATCGAAGTCGTGACAGAGGGTGTGTTGACGCGCATGCTGCAGAGCGACCCTTCGCTCGAAGGGATAGGCGCAATTCTGTTCGACGAGTTTCATGAGCGGCATTTGCATGGCGATCTTGGTTTGGCGCTAGGCTTGCAGGCGCAGTCGGTGCTGCGAGAAGATTTACGGCTGCTGGTCATGTCGGCAACGCTCGAAGCAGCGCCAGTAGCGCGTCTTCTAGGAGATGCTCCTATTATTGAGAGCCAAGGTAGAGCTTATCCGGTTCAGACGATTTATTCGGGTCATCCGGCAGGCTTCAGCTCAGGCGCGCCATGGCGGGCTGAATCGCTTGAGGACCGGACAGCCCGCACGGTTACGGCTGCTCTGTCGGAGCATGAAGGGGATATACTCGTCTTCCTGCCCGGTATGCGAGAGATGCGTCGAGTCGATACGCTGCTGCGCCAGCAGGGCATAGGGCGCGCTATGTATGAAGCAGTCGATCTTGTACTGCTGCATGGCAGCATGCCGCTGGAGGAGCAGGGACAAGCGGTTGCACCAAGTGCTGAGGGACGTCGCAAAATCGTGCTTGCAACATCGATCGCGGAGTCTTCGATTACGGTCGAAGGCGTCCGCGTCGTCGTTGACAGCGGCATGATGCGGGTGCCGCGCTTCTCGCCGCGCACCGGCATGACGAGGCTGGAGACGGTGCCGGTGTCGGCGCCGTCGGCTGATCAGCGGCGTGGACGCGCAGGGCGCGTTGCCCCGGGCGTATGCTACCGGCTGTGGACGGAGCAGGAGCAGCTGATGCTTGCGCCGCGCAGCACGCCGGAGCTGCTGGAAGCGGATCTTGCGCCGCTGGCGCTCGAGCTTGCCGCTTGGGGCGTAAGCGCGCCAAGTGAGCTGGCGTGGCTCGACGAGCCGCCAGCTGGCGCTTATGCGAGCGCATGCGAGCTGCTGCGGCAGCTCGGCGCGCTCGACCGCGAGCGGCGGCTGACGCCGCTCGGGCGGCGCATGGCCGCGCTTGGCGCGCAGCCACGACTCGCGCGCATGCTGGTGTCCGCGGCGGCGATCAGCCCCGCCGCCGCGGACACCGCGTGCGAGCTGGCCGCGCTGCTCAGCGGCCGTGATCCGCTGCGCGGCGAGCGCAGCGCCGACATCGCGCTGCGGCTTGGCGCGCTTCGCGCGCTCCGGCGCGGGGCGCCGGAAGCGGCGGGCGGCAGCATAGACGAAGCCGCCGCCCGCCAGGCGCTCGCGGAAGCGCGCCAATGGCAGCGCGCGCTCGCGCAGGATGGCGCTGGGGCTTCGCGCAGCGCCGACTCCTCAAGCGAACCATCCCTCGGCGCGCTGCTTGCCTTCGCCTATCCTGACCGCGTCGGTCAAGGCCGCGGTGACGGTCGGTTCCTGCTCGCAGGCGGCCGAGGCGCTGTGCTGACGCCAGTGCAGCCGTTGTCGTTCGCCGCCTATATCGCGGCATCCGAGATGGTGGATGCCGACGGCGAGAGCCGGATTGTGCTGGCAGCAGATATAAAAGAAAGCGAGCTGCACGACTATCACAGCGACCGCGTCTATGAAGAGGCTTCTGTCGTGTGGGATCGCAGCGCGCAAGCAGTACGGGCAAAACGCAAGCTTATGTATGGATCGCTCGTGTTGAAAGAAGAGCAGGCTGCTAAGCCTGATCCCGCTGCTGTAACAGCTGCATTGCTGGACGGTGTAAGGATGGAGGGCACTGCTATCCTACCGTGGAACAAACAGTCCTCGCAGCTGCGCGATCGTATTCGTGTGATGCGCAAGTATGATTCTGAGCTGCCGGATTTGTCAGAGGAAGTCCTGCTTGTGTCCCTGGAGGATTGGCTGGCGCCTCATGTTACGGGCATCCGCAGCCGTGATGGCTTGCAGAAGGTGAATATGATGCACGTATTGGAAGCGATGCTGTCGTGGAACGACAAACAGCGACTGGATGAACTGATGCCGACGCACTTGACAGTGCCGAGCGGTTCTCGGATTGCAATTGATTATACAGACCCGGAGCAGCCCGTGCTCGCGGTCAAGCTGCAGGAATTGTTCGGATTGCAGGAGACGCCGAGGATTGCGAAGGGGAAGCTTCCGCTGACGCTTCACCTGCTGTCACCTGCACAGAGGCCGGTGCAGGTGACGCAGGATCTAGCCAACTTCTGGCGAAATACGTATTTCGAAGTAAAGAAGGAATTGAAGGTTCGTTATCCGAAGCATTATTGGCCTGATGATCCGTTCGCGGCGGTGCCGACGAATCGGGTACGGCCTCGGCCATAGAAGCGTCGTTGCGTAGTTCGTTCAACGCTTAGAAATGCAGCAGCACCAAATTGCCAGCAAGCGCCGCGTAGATAAGCGCCTCGATCATCGAGAGGCGCTTATTCCATTTGCTCGAACGGCGCCCGATCGATCCCCCTAAGCAACCAGCAGCAATCGATGCAGCGCTGAACACGATTAGTGCCTGCATGATGAACAGCAGGCCGAGCTGAATCATTTGGAACGGCACATGCCCTTGATCAGTGGAGACGAACTGGGGCAGCAGTGCAAGGAAAAACAACGACACCTTCGGATTGAGCACATTCATCCAAATACCGCGTAAATAGAGCGCGCCAAGCGTCACAGCCGAGTGATCCCCCTGTTTCTGTTCGGGGTCCTTGCGGGTATTAATAGCAGTTGCCGTAGGTTCGGGAGATCTATTCCCATTCGAAAGTCTATCCGATGGTGCGTGTTCACCTGCTGCAGCATTCCTGCTCTTGCGAGGCCATGTCTTCCAAGCCAAGTAGAGCAGATAAGCGGCTCCGAGCCATTTGACAGCGGTGAAGGCTGCTTCGGAGGACAGCACAACGGCCGAAATGCCAAGCGCAGCGAGCGAAGTATGGACGAGCAGGCCGGTACATAAGCCGAGCGCGACCATAATACCGCTTCGAGCAGAACGGCTCATGCTCTGCGCGATGACGAACAGGATATCAGGCCCGGGCATTAGCGTCAGCGTTACGGCGACGGCAACGAAAGAAACAGCAGTTTGCAAATCGATCATAATGTAGGTTCCTCCATGATAGTGAGCGATGATGTCGTTGTATAAAGACTACCGATCATAATAAACCGAAAGAATTGAGGTTGATTCATCCATGATTCCAATCCTGATCGCCTATTATGTGGCAGTGAATATCATTCTATGGGGCATGATGAAATATGACAAGCAGCAAGCCCGCCATCATGGCCGGCGCATTCCAGAGAAGCGGTTATTGACGATCGGGATGATTGGCGGCGCATTCGGCGGCATTGCCGGTATGCGGATGTTCCGTCACAAAACGAAGCATGCTGCGTTCAAGCTTGGTTATCCTGTAATGGCACTTGTCCATTTGTACGTGTTGTCGGAAGTATTCGGCCTATGGAAGTAAGAATACCACTATCGTTGTAGGGTCTACAAAATAAAAAAACGGCCCAATGGACCGTTTTTACCTATATAGGCATTAATCCTTCGATATAACGGGGCCTACTTAGTTGCTTACATCCGGCTCGAAGGTTTCGAGCAACAACGGAATAATGTTAATACGGCTGCCGTCCTTGGCACTGTATTCGAACAATTCGATCTTAAGCGTTCCGCTTATCGGCAGTTGATTCACGGGAATAACGATGTTCAAGCTGAAGGGGGACCAAGTCGGAGCTCCTTCGTTCAACATGTAGTTACCTTCGACTATATACTTGTTCCCAGCGGAAACGGCGTAGTTCATGACGGCTTCGAACACTCTTGCTTCCCCGGTTACGGTGTAATGGCCATTAGAGCCGGCTGCATGAATATGGCGGAAAGCATTGTTTGCAATGGGTAAGCCATCACCGTAGGTAATTTCAGATCGGTTGAGCTCGCTGTTCCATCTCACATCGGCGCCAAGAATGTCGCCAACCGATCTCATCGGAATATAGGTGTTCCCTTGATAATTCAAGAGAGGCAGCTCTTCACTCGTGTATTCTTGTCCGTTGACGTACACGGGATAGCCCGCTTTGACCAATATAAATTGCTTAACCGTGTCAGCGAACGTAGGTACGGCGAGCGTAAGAAGACAACCCGCCAGCAAACCAGAAGTAAAGCCCATTATTCCTTTCCGAAATTTCAGATTGCTCCCACCTTTATCTCATATTGCTATATTCTATGTTGTTGAGTTATAAATAAGACAACTTTCTCTAGCTGCTAGGGAAAGATGAGCTGCACGGGAATGACGGCGTTCTTCGGCGAGTATATATTGCCCATCTGTTCAAGCAGCAGCTTGACGGCTGTTCGTGCCATCTCCTGTTCATCCTGCTGCACATACGCTACCCCTGCTAGATGAGGATTGTCGAAAGATAGCAGTTCAATGGTTGTGTCATTGTTCCAACGACTAATAGCCGCTGACGTTAGGCGCGCGGTTTCTTCCGTCAAGGTGAAGGCAGCAGTGATACCGCAATGATTCTGTAAAAAGGAGCTTACATAATCCAATGCCTGCTCACCGCGAAGAATGTCGAGAGGAATATGACACCACAAGCTCTTATCGATCGAGATGCCTTGATCGGTGTATGCTCTCTCGAAGCCAAGCGTGCGATCCTCGACGACTGTATTGGCATTCTCGGGCGAAATGAGTGCAATCCGTTGATGACCCTTGGACAGCAAGTAGGAGACAGCTTTGTACGCACCGCCGTAATTATCAGATGTAATCGTGTATGTCTCAATGTTGCGCAGATAACGGTCGATGAACACGCATGGGAATTTATCGAGCGACAGACGCAGCAGCGATTCATTGTACTTCTCATCTTCTGTCGGAAAAACGATTAACCCTTGTGCACCGAGATCCGTTAGTGTTCGAATGGCGTTTGATTCGATAGAGGAAGACTCGCGCGTGATGCTCAGCACCATGCTGAGGCCAGCCTCTTGCAGGAATCGTTCCATGCAGTCGACGAGCTTCTGAATAACACGGGTTCTCATCGTAGGAATGATGTAGCCGACAAGCGGTAAGGACGATAAGCTGCGCGAGGATGGCGGCGCAGTGGGTTTATCAACATCAACGTTAGCGGAGACGAATGTACCCTTGCCTTGTACGCGAATAATTAAACCTTCGTCAGCTAGCAGGGTTAAAGCATTCTTAACCGTAATTTTACTTACTTTATATTCCTCCATTAGTTCTTGCTCAGAAGGGATGCGGTCTGTCGGCCGAAGCTGCCCTGATTTAATTTTCCGCATAATGTCTTCTTGAATTTGTTTGTAGAGCGCCAGCTTTCTCAACTTACCGCATCTCCTCATAAATTTTATGATTTTATACTCAATTGGTTATATAAACCATATTACACATACATTATAATACGAGATGTAAAGCGCTTACAATACTGAATCTGACAAGGAGTACGAAGGGGTCTTTTCATTACATGGTTAGAACAGTGTTAAGGATAGTGGTATCAATGACAAATTGTAACCGCTTTAATTAACATTACTAACTAGTCAACCCATTTTTAAACGTTTAACAACAAAAAGAGAGGATGACAAACAAATGAAAAAACGCAGTACTTTAGTTTCCATCGTTACAATCCTTATGTTGTCACTGTTTCTGTCGGCATGTGGTAAGTCTTCGGATTCAACAACGTCAACACAGCAGTTAGGAGCTAATGCGGGTGAGAATGCAACGGAACTGTCGTTCTGGACATTCGTCGATTTGCACGGCAAGCACTTGGATAAAATGCTGGGGTTATGGAACCAAGCGAACCCAGACAAACAGATTAAGTTGAATGTATCGGTTATGCCATATGACGATATGCATAACAAGCTCTTGCTGGCGGTTACGAGCGGTAAAGGCGCTCCTGATATCGCGGATATCGAGCTCGGTCAATTCCCGAAATTCCTAGAAGGTGACAACGTTCCGCTGGAAGCTCTGAATGACGTATTCGCACCTTACAAAGACGTTGTCGTCCCTTCACGTGTCGAAATTTATAGTAAAGCAGATCAAGTCTATGGCTTTGATTATCACGTAGGCGCTACCCTTGCTTTCTACAATACTGAAATTCTCGAAGCAGCAGACGTTGACTACAAAACAATCAAAACATGGGAAGATTACAAGCAAGCAGGCATCAAAGTATTCGAGAAGACTGGCAAGTACCTAGGCACTGCTGATACATCCGCTACATGGCAAGCATCGCTGCTGCTTGCTCAGCAGAACTCTGACTTTACAGATGCGAACGGCAATCCAAAGGTCAACTCTCCAGAAATGATTAAAGCGTTTGAAATGTTAGTTGATCTGCAGAAGAACAATGTTATTCATACGATTCCAGGCGGACAACCGGATACAGAAGAAGCGAAAGGCGAATACAACAAAGGCAACTACGCAAGTGCATTGATGCCTGAATGGTATATGTCCCGTTTCGTGAATGAGATGAAGGATCTTAAAGGTAAATATGCGATTGCCCCGCTGCCTGTATTTGAAGAAGGAAACCCACGTTCCGTTGGCTTGGGCGGTACGGGCACAGTTGTTACGAAGACGGCTAAAAACGTTCAGTTGGCCAAAGAATTTGTCGCATTTGCTAAGCTTTCGAAAGAAGCTACGACTGAAATCTGGAATACGCTCGGATTCGACCCAATCAACATGGATGTATGGAAAGATGATGCTGTAACGAAAAACCCTGATAACGAGTACGTCCAATATTTTAAAACAAATGCATTCGATACGTTGAATGAGATTAAAAACGAGATTCAAGCGATCAAATCCGTTAAAGCTTCTCCGTCGATCGGCAGTGTCCTCAATACGGTTACATTGAATGCGATCTTCGAAGACGGCAAGGACGTGAAGGAAGCGCTGGATGAAGCGCAAGAAGCAATTGAACAGGAACTGAAATAATAAATAAACACTATAAGTAAATGATTGTGATTAAACCTGTCGGCAGTATAATGCTTGGCAGGTTTAATCATCATCAAGGGAGATTGAGAATATGATCAAGAAATTTGTATACTCTCAAAAAGTTGCGCCTTATGTGTTTGTATTGCCATTCATATTCATATTCTTAATATTCTGGTCTTATCCGCTTCTGAATTCATTCATCATGAGTTTTCAAGATCGGATGTTAGGACAGGATCCGAAGTGGATTGGTGAAGCGAATTATTCGAAGCTATTGACGGATAAAGTGTTCTTGACGGCTATTAAAAACAGCGTGGTGTACATGCTGGGAACGTTAGTGCTGTTAATCCCTTTCCCAATGTTATTTGCCGTAATGATCAACAGCAAGCTAATGCTGGGACGAGAGTTTTTTAAATCCTCGTTCTTTCTCCCTGCATTGACCTCTGTCGCTGTTGCAGGTACCATCTTCCGCCTCACTTTCGGCGAAATGGAAGGTTCATTAATGAACAGTTTCCTAGGTCTCTTTGGTGTAGAGCCTGTCAAGTTTTTGAAAGATGGAGAATGGAGTATGGCAGCACTGTTAATACTCGCATGCTGGAGATGGACTGGCGTTAATATGCTGTACTATCTATCTGGTTTGAAAAGCATTGACAATGAATATTATGAGGCTGCTTCAATTGACGGGGCATCTGCTTGGCAGAAATTCAAAAACATTACCATGCCATTGTTGAAGCCGACCACGATATATGTAACGACGATTAGCGTATATGCAGGTTTGGCCATGTTTACCGAGAGTCTGATGATGTTCAACGGCAACAATTCACCAAAGAATATTGGCTTAACCATTGTCGGATATTTGTATAGACAAGGGATTGAGAAGAATAAGCTCGGTTACGCAGCTGCCGTTGGTATCGTTCTGTTAGTCATTGCGATGGTCATCAATCTAACGCAGTTGAAATTTAGCGGAATGTTCAAGAAGGAGGAGGACTAGAATGGGCGGAAGTCAGTCGAGGAATAACCTAATTTCACGAATAGTCATGATTTGCTTCTTCATAATACTGTTCGTCATCATTATGATTCCATTCTATGCCGTGACCCTATCTTCCTTCAAACCAGGTGAATCGCTAATCAGATATGGTCTCAACTTAAGCTTAGATTTCAATATTATGAGCTTCGACAATTTCATCTATCTGTTTACTGGACAACATGATTATTTTACCTGGTTCTGGAACAGTATGTTTGTAACGATCGCTCAAGTGGTTTTAACGCTTTTTGTAAGCGCATTTGTTGCATACGGTTTTGCAGCTTATGATTTTAAAGGGAAGAACTTCCTCTTTATATGTGTTCTGCTCATCATGATGGTGCCTTTCGAAATCTTGCTGGTTCCTTTGTACAGCTTAATCAATGACTTGCATTTGGTGAACAGCTATTCAGCAATCATTCTACCGGGTATAGCGAATGCCGGGACGATATTCTTCTTTAGACAATATCTAAGAAGCATTCCCAAAGAGATTATTCAATCGGGGCGAGTGGACGGCGCTAACGAATATGCCATTTACTTCAGACTGATTATGCCGATTATGAAGCCTTCCTTTGCGGCAATGGCCATTCTGAATGGTATGAACAGCTGGAACAATCTGTTGTGGCCATTCATGGTGCTCGGAGATCAGAGTAAATTTACACTTCCAATCGGTTTGAAAACCTTGTTAACGCCTTATGGGAATAACTATGACCTGCTGATCGTCGGTTCCTTCTTCTCCATCATTCCGATTTTTATCCTGTTTATCGCCTTCCAGAAATATTTCATAGACGGAATGACGGCAGGTGCTGTTAAAGGCTAGTTTAATAGGACGAAGAGCCCAACAAAAGGAGCTATGCGCCATGAAACCTTTGATCGTGCAGCGAGCTGATCCATTTATTTACCGACATTCGGACGGCTATTATTATTTCGTGGCCTCCGTACCAGCGTACGATCGTATCGAAATCCGTAGGGCACAAAGCCTTGAGGAGCTCGATACTACAGCTCCTGTTGTGATCTGGAGAAAGCGAGAGACAGGAATTCTTAGCGCCAATATTTGGGCACCTGAGCTGCATTATATCGATGGCCGATGGTACGTTTATTTCGCTGCCGCGCATACGACGGAAACGAAGGATGGTTTGTTCGACCATCGGATGTATGTGCTGGAGAATGACAATGCCAATCCGCTGGAAGGCAGCTGGACGGAGAGGGGGCAGGTTCGTACCGCATGGGAAAGCTTTGCCCTTGATGCCACAACCTTTGCGCATAATGGCAGCCGTTATTACGTTTGGGCGCAGAAGGATCCGGATATCGAAGGCAACTCTAATCTGTACATCTCTAAAATGAGCAATCCGTGGACGTTGACAGGGCCGCAAACGATGATTAGCAGGCCGGAATATGACTGGGAGATCATTGGCTATAAAGTAAATGAAGGCCCGGCATTCCTCCGCAAGGGGAATCGGGTATTCCTCACTTACTCGGCTAGCGCCACTGATTTCAATTATTGCATGGGTCTGCTGGAGGCCGATGCGGATGCAGATTTGCTTGATACCGCCTCATGGCGCAAGTCGCAAGTGCCGGTTCTCAAGACAGATGAGAGCCACTCACTGTATGGTCCCGGTCATAACAGCTTCACGGTGTCTGCGGACGGTGAGAAGACGCTGCTAGTGTTCCACGCAAGAACGTACAAGGACATTGTAGGAGATCCGCTGTATGATCCGAACCGCCATACCTTTGTAGTGGAGCTGTTGTGGACGCCTGACGGCAGACCGGATTTCCGCGGATCTATTGCAGTGCATGTGCGTTCGGAGTAGTAAGCGAATGTTTCCATACGTACCACAGAAGGAAGTGCTGCGGCCTCGATATTTCGAGGCCGTTTGCTGTGCCGACTGAACGTAAAGGATGGTATTGTTTTATTGTATTGTCTGTTGCATAGTCCGATTGAATATGGTATTCTATTTTTCCTTTTTATATGGTTACGGTTAGGAAATGACACACAATTGATGGAGGTAGTTATGTCCGTTCAAAGCATTCATCCGGAGGAAGAGCAGCGGCTAACGCACACTCTTCAAGAAATCGATCGGCAGTTAAGCGGGATCGGTCCCCGGTATCTTGGCAATGACTACACGGAGCAAGTGCTCGACGCGCAGCGGGAAGAGCGGCGTCAACGGCTGGAAGTATCGGCGAAGGAGCCGTATTTTGGCCGTATTGATTACAAGCATGAGAATGATACAAGCGTAAAGCCGCTCTATATCGGCAAAGCGGGCGTTGGTGATGATGAAGGCGTTGATCCGCTTGTCATCGATTGGCGCGCGCCGATTGCAAGCTTGTTCTATTCGTTCAGCGGCGGGGAAAGCCCCGTAACCTACGAATCGCCGGAAGGCGAGGAGACAGGTGAGATTCTGCTGAAGCGCAACATCCTCGTTCGTCAGCGTGAGCTTGTGCGTGTTGTCGACAGCTATGTACGAGGTGCGGACAACGTTGGGGCAGCAGACGAGTTTCTGTTATATCGTCTAGGGGAATCGAAGGACAACAAGCTGCGCGACATCGTGTCAACGATTCAAGAGGAGCAGGACAACATTATACGTGCCGAACGCAGCAAGGCGCTGTTCATTCAAGGAGTAGCAGGCTCGGGTAAAACAACAGTTGCGCTCCATCGTCTTGCCTATTTGCTGTATCGCTATGCGGGCCGGATCTCGGCGAACCGCATGATTATTTTTGCGCCCAATACGATGTTTCTGGACTATATCTCTGGTGTACTGCCAGAGCTTGGCGTTGGCGATATCGCTCAGACGACGTTCGCGGACTGGTCAATCGGACTGCTTGATCATGAAGTGAAGCTCGTGAGCGCCGCAGACACGCTTGAGCATTGGTTCGAAGAGAAGCGTACGCAGGCCGAGCGGGATAAAGCACCCGGTCGATATAAGGGACGTGCGGAATTCCGCGAGCTGCTGGATGAGAAGCTGAAGGATGTGGAGCGAAGAATGGTTCCGGACGTACCCTTCGAGCCGCATCCAGGTCTGAAGCTGTCACCGGATCGCATTCGCGAGTGGTTCGAGACGGATTACGGCGACGATGAGCCATTGATGAAGCGGCGGGAGCGGCTTGCGAGCCGAATGAAGCGGTGGCTGGAGTCGGAGTGGAAGGACCGTAGACTGACCGACAAGGCGGCGAAGTCGAAGGCAAATTCGAAGCTGAATGCCTATGTGAAGAAACTGCCATCCTACACCGCACCGCAGCTGTATCGCACACTGTTTGATGGCAAGGATGCTTATGCTGATGTGCCGAAGGCAATTGCCAAGCGGACGGTGCAGCAGTTGAAGGCTGGCGTCGTTGATCCGGATGACTTGGCGCCACTCGTCTATTTGCATATTCGAATGTATGGGCTCGACACGCCGATGTTCGACCATATCGTCATCGATGAAGCGCAGGATTATTCGCCGATGCAGCTTGCGGCGCTGGCGCTCTGCCAACGTGTGCCCTCGCTGACCGTACTTGGCGATTTGCAGCAAGGCATTCATGATTATGCTGGTATTCGCCACTGGAACGAGCAGATGGAGTTGTTTGATCCAGCGATTGTTGGCTACTATGAGCTCGATCGCAGCTATCGCTCGACGATGGAAATTATTGAGTTCGCGAACCATGTGCTGGCCGGGATGGATGGCGGCGTGAAACCGGCGACTCCGGTGTTCCGGAGCGGTGAACCTGTGGATGTGATTCCTTGCGAGGCGTCGACATGGGGGTCGCAGCTGCTGTCATCTGTACAGGCAATGGTAGATGAGGGCGTCTACCAGACCGTCGCCGTTATCGGCCGGACTGCTCGGGAATGCGAATCCATCCATAACATACTGACTGATGCAGGCCTGACGCCATCGCTTGTGCAGAGCAAACAGCCAGCCTATAAGGGTGGATTGACAGTTGTCCCTGTTTACCTGTCCAAAGGACTCGAGTTCGACGCTGTGCTGATTGCTGACGCGGGCGAAGAAGCTTATCGTGAAGGTGATGCGAAGCTGCTCTATGTCGGCTGCACGCGTGCGCTTCACAAGCTGCAGCTGCTGCACCGCGGAGCGCTGACACCGTTGGTGAAGGTTGATGGGACGGTGTAATAGAAGTAAGATCGGAAGGGCGCACTAAGGATACTTAGTGCGCCCTTCCGATATGACAAGCGGAAATGGCTTCAAGGAAAAAATATTCCACAAGTTTAAACTTTACAGCATAGTCTAGACATCGTAAGATTCTTTTCATCGATACTTATTGCGGACTAATGATGATTTATGGTGAGAATAAGAAGGGAGCAGCGGAGTTTATTTCGCCCCATTCGATCCACAAATTCGACCTTGTGAAATGGGCGAGTGTATGGATGAAATTAAAGAGGTATCCGACGCCGGCTGCTCTTGCGCATATTGAATCCATGATTGAAATCTGGGGAGCGGATCGAGCGAATATTGCCAAGGCTGCCTTAATGGATCTGGAATCGAAGCTGAGCAGCAGCGACCAGGAAACGAATCTGGATCGCAAAGTGTTGTTCGAACATACGCAATCTTATTTCTCTTTCTAATCGGAAGGCTATCCCATGAGGGATGGCCTTTTGTTGTGCCTGCATGAAGGGTTACTGACACTTACTTTTGGCTAGAGGTACCTAGTAATTTGAGATTTGATTTTCACCTTCATGAACATCCATAATTGGAGGAGAACGAAAGTTGAGTTGAGGCACGATCAGGAATAGAGTAATTATCCTTAAGGAGGCATGATTGGGATGAAGAAAGAACATATCGTACACTTCAAAGTTATTCACGGTAAGGAGGTCAAGGAGCTTCGGGGACTGCTATATCTGGAGGAAAATGAGGAACCGAACGAAGAGGACTATGCTCGCCTTTTGAAGGGATACGGACATGAGATCACCGGATTGATTGATCCTTACAATTTTATTTTTGAAGCTGTAAAGGATGGGGAAACTTATAAAATCGATGTGATTGAGAACTATGAGAAGAGCAGTCGTAATCCTGAGGCAGAACATCTGGCAAAAAACTTCATGAAGGACCATTGATGTTATGAAATAATTCGTTACATAAAGATTGTAATGATGGAGCACTTGCTGCTCCATCATTTTGCTATGCGCAAGTATGCTGTTAGAGGTATAGAGTTATATTTTGGAAGGTTTTTAAAGTGCGGCCGTAGAATGTAACCTTTAATAGAGCAGCTGGATGATCTTGTTGGGGACATTTAGCAGAGTGGATGAACCGAACTGATTTTGTAACTTCTAACAGGAGGACCCCTATGAGTTCCGTTCTAAACGTTATAGAGAAGCTTAAGTTGAACGTCTTGCATATAGAAGGTGTACCAGAATCCTATAGTTCAGAGGTGTACAAGCTTACACTGGCTAGTGGGGAAACCGTGTACGTGAAGATTCCATTCAACCGAGATAAATTAGTTCGTGAATTTAAGATGCTTGAAACATTGAAGGGAGTCATACCTGTTCCTCAAGTATTGGACATTTGGTATGGGGATGAACGTTCGACAGGAGCATTGCTTCTCTCGGCGATTCCGGGGATGCACTGCACAGGAAATATAGATGAGAAGCTTGCTTATCAGATCGGAACGTATCATGCCATGCTCCATGAGGTAACAACACCGGGATATGGTTACCATACGACCGATGGATTTAAGGTTCTTGACCCAAATAATTGGAGATTACATATCAAGCATAATTTTGACAAGTGGAAAGAGCCTTGCAAAGAGATTCTAGCACCAGAGCTGTATGAAAGATGTATTCATCATTTTGATGGCATTTACGCTGCATTGCCGGATCCTGATGGACCGTGTATTGTTCACATGGACTTTAGACCGGGTAATATTTTAGTGAACGACGACAAGGTTATTGGCATTATTGATTTTGAGAGTGCCCGGGGTGGGTCCACCGAGATTGATTTTACCAAAGTGAATCGATACATATGGGAAGTTAATCCGCGCACTAAGCCGCCGTATATAGAAGGTTATCAGTCGATTCGTCCTATGATGCCTCTGGAAGACGTGCTGCCCTTCTTATAATTTCTACGATGCATTCAGCGCAGTTGTTTGGTGTAAAAACAGAGGCATTGAAAAGCAGCAAACGTTTCTTCAGGAAAACATTAGTACGTTAAGGAAGATCGTAGGTCATTGAGTTTAGAGAAATAATTGTTTCGTACTTGTAGAAATCCGATCAATTGAAACGACTTATTATCGAAACCAAAACTCAAGTAGGACTTAGGGAGGCATTTAGGTATGACTTACACGTTGATGTTGTTCGAAAGTGAAGAGGATTTTGCAGCAAGAACGGACCCGGCGCGGCAAGAGCAATACTTGGCAGGATGGACACATTTTACGCGCGCACTGAAAGAGGCAGGAATTGTCGTGTACGGTGCGGGGCTCTATGCTCCGGAGACAGCGGCAACGATGAAGCGGCGGGGCGGGGAGCTAATGGTTCAAGACGGACCGTTCGCCGAGACGAAAGAGCAGTTAGGCGGGATTATGGTGATTGATGTTCCAGATATAGACACCGCATTGGAGTGGGCTGCTCGAGCGCCTGTCGCAACGGTTGAAGTCAGACAGAACATTCCTCCATTGAAATAATGGCCATGGAGATCAATCAGGTCATTGAAGAAACGGCTAGGGATGCTTATGGCCGATTGCTCTCCTATTTGGCTGTCAATTGGAGAGACCTGCAGGCGGTTGAAGATGCGATTGGAGACGCCTTTCTCTCCGCACTCGAGACGTGGCCTAAGGCCGGTATTCCAGATAAGCCTGAAGCTTGGCTGATTACTGCAGCCCGCAGGAGGCTGATCGATCGAGCGCGTCGTACTCGTATTTCCGACAGTGCGCTCCCGACACTACACGCCATGTCAGAGGATACACAACTTCTGACTACCTCAGACGCTGCTTTCCCGGATGAACGGCTGCGGATGATGTTTCTGTGCACGCATCCTGCAATTGATCCGATGATGCGTACACCGCTTATGCTCCAGACAGTACTAGGTATCGACGCAGCTCGAATTGCATCTGCCTTTATCGTCAAGCCATCCACTATGGGGCAGAGGCTCACACGGGCAAAAGCCAAAATACGTGTCGAACGTCTCACTTTTGAAATGCCGGATGCAGAAGAAATCCCCGCTCGTCTCGATTCTGTTCTGGAGGCTATATATGCCGCTTACGGGAGCGGGTGGGATGAGGCCGCCAGCGTTGATTCGTCTCGAAGACAGTTGGCCGGGGAAGCGATTTATCTAGGAAAATTGCTTCTCCATCACGGCCCCAGCGAACCGGAAGTTTACGGTCTGTCAGCACTCATGCTGCATTGCGAGGCACGCCGCGGCGCGCGTTATGATGACGAGGGAAACTATATGCCCCTCTCCGATCAAGATTGTTCGCGATGGGATCAACGTCTAATCATGGAGGCAGAGCATTATCTACATACTGCCTCACAAGCGGGTAGAATAGGGCGCTTCCAACTCATGGCGGCGATTCAATCGGTGCATGCACAACGTCTGTGGACGGGGCGCACGGAGTGGGTCGCGATAGCGCAGTTATATGAGGGGCTCGTTCGTATTTGCCCCACAATTGGAGCGTTTATTGGTCGTGTTGCTGCTGTTGCAGAAGCTTATGGAGTGGATCAAGGCATTCATTTACTGGAAGCCATACCATTTGAAGAAGTGGTGAACTACCAGCCTTATTGGGCGCTCGCTGGTCATTTGTACAAGCGATTGAACCGAGTGGAAGTTGCCCGCTCTGCCTATAGCCGTGCGATCGGACTGAGTACAGATGCTGCTGTACGACAGTTTCTAGACCGACAAGCTTCCGAGTTGATGACTTAGTGCGCATATGCGGTTCATTACTCCTTGGGAAACTAATAGTATGGTAGAAATGGCTATCCATAATAACGGATGGCCATTTCATTTGCCGGTTTGGCTGCTCCGTGAGAATGCGTTTTCGAAATATCCGAATTATTTTCTGAACTTATTTAAAGGTCTGTCGATTCTGCAGTATATCGTTCGTCGTTTGAATAGAGGCAAAACGTGCTTCAATATACTCTTAAAGGAGTCGAGTCATAAGATGAAATTTCTATGTTTGGGTTACTTGGATTATGGAAAAATGGATGCCCACCCCAAGGATGAGATCGATGTTATCATGCAAGAATGTCCGCCTCATCTCAACAATTTCTATGAAAGCGGTCAAGTTATTGTGGATGCAGGTCTCGGAGCTCAATCGAAATGCTTGCGGCGAGAGAATGGGAAGATAAGGGTTATGGATGGCCCCTTTATCGAGTCGAAGGAGCTGATCGGCAGTGCTTTTCTTATAGAAGCACGGGACATGGACGAAGCGATCCGGATAGCCTCCTTGCATCCAACTGTACAAATGGGTGCAGGCGAACAATTTGGATGGGGGATTGAGATTCGACCGATCCACTATTTTGAATCGAGAGATTACCCCAAAGGGTAGTTCTACGCTTGCTGCTATCGAATCACCTCAATCCGAAAGGAGGCAAGCTTATGGACAATCTGAGCATCGAACCATATAAGGCTGTGCGAGATAAAGCTTCAATTACAGCCATGCTGTGTGGAGAAGCATTGTCGAGCGTGTTCCAACCGAGCGGCAAAGGGGTTACAGACGGTGTATTCGTGGCTCGGTACAACGGCGAAACAGTGGCGTTTCTATCATTCGATGGTTACAAACGAAGAGCGTTGACAACGATATATGTGAATAAAGCGTATCGAAGAATAGGGATCGGTACTGCGCTTATGGCGAAGGCGGATCAATTGCTTGGGCAGAATAAGATCGTAGAACGTTCGATAGGTGCATGTATGGATGGCGACAGTAGTTCTCTGCAATTTTTATATAAACATGGCTGCTACATAAGCTATTCCTCCTACGCAATGGAGCGTGAGGATGTCCCGCTTCCTGAAAGTAATATTACAGTAAGGCAATATGATGATGAAGATTATGTTATTTGCCATAATATTGGTGAGCTGGCGTTCTTCCAAATGCATGAGCAAGTAGGGATTCTTCCATCTTACTATTATCCCCCGAACGAAACGGAACGGAAGAGATTCGCGGATGATCGGAACAATCGATTCGTGATGCTGATCGAAGGTGAAATTGCCGGGATCGGAATCATTAACGGTAGTGAGTTGAGTCATATATCCGTTCGACCGGACTTGCAATCCCGTGGATATGGTCGGGCATTTATTTCGTATCTTGTGAATGAAATAATGCGTAGAGGCGAGAAAATTGTGACGTTAGCGGTTGTCAAAGGCAATCCTGCGATAAATCTATATAAGAGCATTGGCTTCAAGGAAAAGTCATTAAACCATTGGATGACCAAATACTACAGACCGGACACGCGATTAAGCAGACCGCCAAGCGATATTGTTATAAAATAACCGGTTGAGCTAATGTGCGATGGCATTGTTCAACTGCGAAGTAACCACTAGCAGGAAAGTCTTGACAGCAAGTCGTTTATCCCATACTCTAAAAGTAATTTAAAGGCTATGCAACCGAAAGGTTCAACCTCGCTGCTGTTGAGGTTGGGCCTTTTTTTTTGCGTTAGCTAAAGGGAGGAGATATGATATGGCCACGAAGGAACAGCTGTTAACTAGGCTCGATGAAATTGGAGGTTCACTTGAGCGGAGAGGGTCTGGATTTTCCGCTCATTGAGGCGTTGACCAACTTGTACGTAGGTCTATGTCGATATGCCCGAGGAGAGAAGCTATCTGCGGCGCGGTTCGTCCAGAGCTATGCCGTGGACAGCATCTTATCTGTGCTGCATTTGTTAGAGAAGGAGGAAGCTTGCTTCCCGGATGTGTTCGGAGCGGAACGGAGACTGGAGAAGAGATTCCCCTCCTTCGCGCAGCGGGTGGGCGATATGATGCTTGGTTACGAACGAACCCCGGAATCGGCGCTGCATATTCTTCGTTACCTGGAAGAAGTGTATCCTGTGAACGCCAGAATGAGCGCGGAGATTAGGCGGTTAGTTGAACAGCTCTAATACTGTCTCTCCTTGCGTTGGACATACCGCGGACGTACACACGGCGTTGATTGCCGATCTTGAACGCGGACACTATTTTGAACATTAATAAAGTAGTGTTCGAAGTTGGATAATAAGGACACCTACAAGGGAAATGTACTCGCTTCAGTACGGCTCATTAATGGAACAACAGCACAATTATTCGTTCTGATGTAGACACTCCTTGCCGTATCGTTTATAATGAACCCAAGTTAATAGATGTGGCGGAGACAAGGAGAACACGCGAATTAGACCCTAGGGGTCCGTTCGTCGTTCTCCTTTTTTGTCATATTAGTGAGCCAACCCATGAGAAGAAGCTAAGGGGGAGACAACATGGGCTTCCATAACCAGAGCATCTTGCCTGCGGCCCGGAAAATGAAGGATCTGGAGAGGCTTATGAAGCTGTCGTATGAATATATCGTCATACTGGACACCCATATCAGCCAAATTCGTCCGATCGTCGATCTGGCGAAATCGCATGGCAAGAAGCCGATTCTGCACGCGGATCTGATCGAAGGGCTGAAGAATGATGAGTATGCTGCAGAGTACTTATGCCAGGTTGTCAGACCGGCAGGTATTGTATCTACGCGGGCAGGTGTCATTGCAAAGACGAAGCAGAACGGGCTGCTTGCCATTCAGAGGCTGTTTCTGCTCGATACGAATGCGCTTGAGAAAAGCTATGCCATGTTTGAAAGGACAAAACCGGATTTCATCGAAGTTCTTCCAGGTGTCATTCCACATATCATCACCGAGGTGGCGCAGCGGACGGGAGTTCCGATCTTCGCAGGCGGCCTGATCCGTACGGTGCAGGACGTCGAGCAGGCCCTTCAGGCTGGCGCATCAGCAGTGACGACATCAAATTATGAGCTGTGGAAGCATTTTGAGCATACAGGGCGGAAAGGGGAACGCTAACGTGTCTCACCAATACATTATGGCGATCGATCAGGGGACGACGAGCTCTCGAGCCATTATTTTCGATCGGCAGGGCCACATTGTCAGTACGGCGCAGCAGGAAATCAAGCAGTATTTTCCACAGCCGGGCTGGGTCGAGCATGACGCCAACGAGATATGGGTATCGGTGCTCGGTGTTATTGCTGCATCGCTGTCTAAGGCGGAAATCCGTCCGGATCAGATCGAAGCAATCGGTATTACCAATCAACGAGAAACGGCTGTCGTGTGGGATCGGCATACGAGCCGCCCGATCCATCATGCGATCGTATGGCAGTCAAGACAGACGCATGACATCTGCGAAGCGTTGAAGCTGCAAGGCTACGAACAGCGTTTCCATGAGAAAACAGGCTTGCTGATTGATCCCTATTTCTCAGGGACGAAGATCAAATGGCTGCTTGACCATGTCGAGGGAGCGCGTGAGCAAGCAGAGAATGGTGATTTGCTATTCGGTACCATTGATTCGTGGCTGGTGTGGAAGCTGACGGGTGGCAAGGTTCACGTTACCGATTATTCCAATGCGTCTAGAACGCTTCTATACAATATTCATCAGTTAACCTGGGATGAGGAATTGCTCGGTATTCTGGACATTCCGGTTTCCATGCTCCCAGAGGTGCGTCCTTCATCGGAGGTTTATGGGCAAACGGTCGAGCATCATTTCTTCGGATGCAAGGTGCCGATCGCAGGTATCGCGGGAGACCAGCAGGCTGCGTTGTTCGGTCAGGCTTGCTTCGAGAAAGGGATGGCCAAGAATACGTACGGGACCGGCTGTTTCATGCTCATGAACACGGGCGATGAAGCAGTCCGTTCCGAGCATGGACTCTTGACGACAATCGCTTGGGGAATCGATGGCAAGGTTGAATATGCACTGGAGGGCAGTGTATTCGTTGCGGGATCTGCTATCCAATGGCTGCGTGACGGCCTTCGGATGCTGAAGCAAACTTCAGACAGCGAGATGTATGCAGACCGAGTTGCCTCCTCGGACGGCGTATATGTTGTGCCGGCTTTCGTCGGTATGGGTACGCCATATTGGGACAGCGATATGCGAGGGGCTGTATTCGGGCTTACGCGAGGAACGACGAAGGAGCATTTCATACGGGCAACACTGGAAGCTCTCGCTTACCAGAGCAGGGATGTGTTAGAGGTAATGTCTATTGATTCGGGCCTTCCTGCAAAAGGCTTACGGGTGGATGGCGGTGCGGTGCGCAACGACTTTCTTATGCAGTTCCAGAGTGACCTCCTCGGAGCGGAAGTTGAGCGTCCGGTTGTCAACGAGACGACTGCGCTGGGAGCTGCTTATCTAGCGGGTCTAGCCGTAGGATATTGGGCGGATAAACAGGAGATCGCAGAAAGCTGGAAGCTGGATCGAACGTTTGTGCCGACGATGCCAGCGAATGAGCGGGATCAGTTGTATGCAGGCTGGAAGAAGGCCGTGCATGCTGCGATGGCGTTCAAGCCATAAGCGACAACCGTGTGCATAGGAATTGGAATGGTTATTATAACTTACACAAGTTAATAGTTGGTAGGAGATCGGGAGAACCACGAGAGTTCCCGCTGCGCTTGCGCGGCGGGATGAATGTGGTTCTTTTTTTATTAAATCATATACAAAATGAGGGATGCCAGATGAATAGAAACCTTGCAGCGGAACGTCGTAAACAGTTAAATAAATGGGAAAATGAAGTGTTCGATGTTCTAATTGTTGGTGGCGGGATTACAGGCGCGGGCATTGCGCTCGATGCACGGCAGCGGGGAATGTCGACCGCGCTGATCGAAATGCAGGATTTCGCAGCCGGTACTTCGAGCCGTTCGACGAAGCTTGTGCATGGGGGACTGCGCTACCTGAAACAGCTCGAGGTGAAGATGGTTGCCGAGGTCGGCAAGGAACGCGCTGTTGTCTACGAGAACGGTCCGCATGTGACGACGCCTGAATGGATGCTGCTGCCGTTCTATCAGGGAGGTACGTTCGGGGCGTTCTCTACGTCGATCGGTCTGCGTGTATATGATTTTCTTGCTGGAGTCAAGCGGGAGGAACGTCGCAAAATGTTAAGCAAAGAAGCGACGTTGGCGAAAGAGCCGCTGCTTCGTCGGGATGGCTTGAAGGGCGGCGGTTACTATGTGGAATATCGAACCGATGATGCTCGTCTGACGATCGAGGTCATGAAGAAAGCCGTAGAAGCAGGGGCACAAGCCTCGAACTATGTGAAGGCGGAGGAGCTTCTGTATGATGGGGGTAAGCTCATTGGGGTTGTCGCTCGCGACTTGATAACGGGAGCAGCGTATCGGATCAAGGCACGTCAGATCGTTAATGCAACGGGACCTTGGGTAGATACACTGCGAGAGCTGGATCGCTCGAAGCAAGGAAAGACGCTGCGGCTTACGAAAGGCGTTCATCTCGTATTCGATGGAAGCCGTTTCCCGCTACGCCAAGCGATCTACTTCGATACGCCGGACGGACGTATGGTGTTTGCTATTCCTCGGGACGGCAAAACGTACGTCGGCACGACGGATACGGACTATAAAGGTGACAGCGTTCATCCGCGAATGAGCGCGGAGGATCGGGATTATATATTGAATGCTGCTAATGGCATGTTCCCGGAGCTGCAGTTGACGGCAGAAGACGTAGAGTCCAGCTGGGCAGGGCTGCGGCCGCTGATCTATGAAGAGGGGAAATCGCCTTCGGAAGTATCCCGGCGTGATGAGATTTTTGTCTCCCCTTCTGGATTAATTACAATTGCTGGCGGCAAGCTAACAGGCTATCGCAAAATGGCTGAAACGGTTACGGACCTACTTGCAGCCAAGCTTCTTGAATCCGAAGGCAGGACGTTCAAGCCGTGCAGCACGAAGACGCTGCCGATATCCGGAGGCGATGTAGGCGGATCGCGCCAATTCCTTTCTTTTGTCAACCGAATGACTGCAGCTGGCATTGAGCTTGGCCTTACGAAGGAAACATCCGAGAAGCTTGCGCGCCGGTATGGTTCGAACGTAACCGTCATCCATGATCTAATTCAGAGCGGGAAGGGGAGCGACAGTTCAACCGTTCTTCCGCTTGATCTGCGGGCGGAGCTGCTGTACGCCATGGACAAGGAGATGGCTGTCAAGCCTGTAGATTTCCTCATGCGAAGAACAGGAGCCATTCTGTTCGATATCGAGTGGGCAAGAAGCTGGAAGGAAGCTGTGATCGAATTCATGACGGAGTGGCTGGCTTATTCCGAGGAGCAGAAGCGAGAGTATGCGCAAGAGGTGGAGCAAGAGCTTGCCGCGGCATCCAAGGCAAGTGAATCGCTAGTGATGTAGGAAATAAATGATGATTTAGGGTTCAGCCTCGCTGTGAAGTGTGGGTTGGACCTTTTTGCATGTTACGGGGAGGGATGAAACGACAGGATGGAGAATATATCCAGATAACGATTTTCGCAGAGAAAATCGCTGCTTATCTCAATAAGGATGCGCGTGTGATAGACGTCGGATGCGGTCACGGCGTTGGAAAGGAGACCAGAGGAGGATTAGTGTGAACCCCTACGAAGAGGTTTGTCATTGGGGAAGGGCGCGTTATTGCCGTAGATAAAGATAAGAAGTCGATCAAAGCTGCCTATCAAAGAATTCAAGATGCAGAGTTGACCATTTTCTTAGTTCCTATCATTGAAGAAATACGGAGAAGCTCGGTTGCATTCACTTGAACGCGGAAACATACATAATTACTTGAATGTGATGGAACTATGAGATTGAAAGGAGCTGCCATGTTCTTTCTACAAATGTCTGGATTCCCTGGTTCGGGAAAATCAACACTTGCCAGAGAAATTGCGAAGGTTACGAAAGCCATTATTATAGACCATGATATTGTGAAATCAGGCTTATTAGAGGGAATGGAGTTAGAGGGAGTCCAAGATGTAGATCCCAGGCGCGCAGGCGGGGTAGCCTACCATTTGGAATGGTCATTAGTTGATTTCTATCTCTCACAGGGACATAACGTGATTCTGGATAGTCCATGCTTGTACGATGTATTGGTTGAGAAAGGTACTGCGTTGGCACTGAAGCATCGTGCCAACTATAAATATGTTGAGTGCATATTGAACGATATTCATGAACTCAACAATAGGCTGACCAACCGTGAACGAATGATGACCCAGATTGGTCCGGTCGATATACCTGAGGATAGATGGCAGGAAGTCATTAATCGTGCGAAGAAGCCCGCCCATCTGGAATGTATGAAAGTAGACACCTCACAACCTGTAGCTGATTACCTTGACGATGTTATAGCTTATATCAATAAACCCGACTTAATGGCTAAGTCAACATTAGCATAGCTTTGTTATATAATCGGAGTACATAACACATCGGCGGGGTGCCAACATGTACGAGTTGAAAACCAAGCGAAACGACAACAGTGAGATTGCGTTTATCGAGCAAGTAGATAACGTCAAGTAGTTGAGCATGCGGATCAAGCGGATAAGCTCATCGCAGAAGATCCAGCCGTTATCGCGGGAATAATGACGACAGAATTTTCTCCGATGATGGCCGTCTTGCTGAAATAACAATTGATTATGCGATACATGATTGATAATTAGAAAAGGAAAAGCCATCCCGCAAAGGATGGCTTTAAGCTTGTCAGGAGGAGGTAGCTACTTCTGCGCATTAGGTTTTCCTTGATTACTCGGATCGTTAGAACGTGAGGGGCTGGTTTTTGGACTGTGTTTATTTGGCTTGGTTTTCTCGCTCATGTTTAAGATCACCTCCTGTTTTATCCATAAAGAGTATTTCACTATACAGGTTTTCTTATTAGCGTATTAATCAATCGAAGGCCGCGATTTGCAGCTTGAACTTTGTTTGACGTCAAACTATAATAAGCGTATGGAAACCAGAGACGCGATTTCATTGATTTCGAACATCCGAGAGAAAGTTAACCGATTTATTGTCGCCGAGATGGTGAAGCGTGGTGTAGAAGGGATTGGTACTTCACACGGCGATATTTTTTATGCGTTATTTAAGTCTTCCAGGCTGACGATGGCCGACATTGCGAAGCGGATTAAGAAGGACAAATCTACGGTTACAGCACTTGTTGAGAAGCTGGTACGGCTCGGCTATGTCACGAAGGAAAGGGATAGTGAGGACACAAGAGTTGTTTATGTTGCCTTGACTGACAAGGGGCATGAGCTGGAGCCGATCTTCGAGCAGATATCCCGGGAAGTGTTAGATGTGTTTTACTTAAACATCGAGGAGACAGAGAAGGAAATGCTGCTTCATATTTTGAAAAAGATACAGGCAAACTTTTAATTTTTTTAATTAAATAGTTTGACGTCAAACCAAATGTCCGAGGAGGCAACAACATGAGAGATTATGTAAAAGAACTGCCTGATCATACCGAGAGGTATGTTGGCGACAATGATTTGCTTCTTGAGATTTATGAGGCTGAGAACATTTCGCATGGAGCTAATGGAAGACCGCCGCTGCTCTTTGTTCACGGGGCTTACACGGGCAGCTGGATGTGGAGCAAATACATTCCTCATTTCATCCATCAAGGATGGAAATGTTATGTCATGAACCTGCGAAGCCACTATAAGAGCAGGTTGATGGATATGACAAACCTAACATTCGAGGATTATCTGGAGGATGTTACAGCGATCATTGCAGAGTGTGAGGCTCCGCCGATTGTGATCGGATTCAGCATGGGAGGGATTCTGTGCGAGAAGCTGGCCGAAACCGTTGAGATTGCAGGTCTCGTATTAATCGATTCTGTTATCAGCCGTGAGGTTTATGAAGCGGTTCCTTACCCAGAGCTGGGTCAACTGTTCCAAGGACTGGTCGCGCCTGCCCCTGCCCGTGATGAGCTGACAAGTATCGATGAATCGGAAGAAGACATTGCATTTCAACGCAAATATTTGACGATGGAATCGGCTAAGGCGTTTAATGCCTTTATTTTCACACCGGAGAGTAAAGGGATATCCATTAACAGTAGTTCGATTACTTGTCCATGTCTCGTTATCAATGCGGTGAACAGCGAAGAGGACGACCGTAGGGGAAGAGTGACCGCCGAGCACCTCCGTGCTGCATACAGAGGGCTTTGGCATACGACTCATACGGGTCTTCTTGTCGGTCAGAGATACAAGGAAGCAGTAGATTCGATTGGGAAGTGGTTAGAAAGATTCAAATAAAACGTCTAGCCGTTGGCATATTGAGCGAGATATTGCGGATAAGCGCGAAGATGAACTATCACTGTGTGGATCACTTAGAGCAAACGGCAGAGCTGTTCGGAACGACTTCCTTCTCAGAGAAGGCAGTTGGGCTGTTGCACAGGATCATATCGAATTCTTCATATAAAACGAATGAGATAAGCGGTGAGAATGCACAGACCCCTTGAGAGGGGGCTGTGTTGTGTCAACAACTGAGTAGTAATCAAAAGTATGGTTGAAGGTAATGGGATATTATATATAGAAAATATGGTGTTTTATAGTAGAATTGGTACAAGTGCCATTAAGTGATGTGTTCAGGGGGGATTCACGTGGAGGTTATGTACAAGGAATATCTAATAACGGATGACAAAGTGAGAATAAATAGACAAGTTGTTCTGGACTTCTTAGCTCAAAGCTATTGGGCGAACAGCAGGCCGCCAGCACGTATATTAAGATCAATTGAAAACTCTCGTTGCTTTGGCGTTTACCATGCTGATAAGCAAATCGGATTTGCACGAGTGGTCTCAGATGAAGCAACTGTGTATTACTTGTGTGATGTATTCGTATTGAAAGAGTACCAGGGGCAAGGCATAGGAAAAAAGTTAATAGAGGTCATTACGAGCTTAGAAGAATACGAATGGATGACAGGCATACTAGGGACACTTGATGCCCATGGATTGTATGAGCAATATGGTTTTGAGAAAGATCCGGAACGATTTATGCGAAGGGTGCCTCAAGGAAGCAAAGGGGATCGTGGACAACAATAAGCTGATCCTCTCGGAGGGATATGGATGAAAGAGACTAGAGTTTATAAGAAGACAGAAAGCTGCTCTATCCATGCAGATATCTATTATCAAGGCCCCGGTACTCCTGTCATCCTATACATTCATAGCGGTGCGTTAATTTTTGGAACAAGGGAATGGCTGCCTGCTGAACAGATCGCGTATTTCACGAACCGCGGATTTAGTTTGGTTAATATCGATTACCGCCTTGCGCCGGAAACTAAATTTGAATCGATTATTGAGGATATAAGGGACGCTATGAATTGGGTACGAACAGATGCTGCGCACTGGTACGACTTCGACATCGATAGAATTGCCGTAATGGGTGGCTCTGCAGGAGGATACCTTGGTTTATTAACTGGAACAATGAACGATAAACCCAATGCGATTATTTCTTTCTATGGGTACGGAGATATTCTAGGGGAGTGGTACACGCAGCCCAGCACTTACTACTGTAAGAAGCTGCTAATCGATAGGGCCCACGCAATTCAACGAATTGGAAGCGTCGAGCTTACAAGTGGAACATGGGATCGATTTGACTATTACGTATATTGTCGTCAGCAAGGTCGATGGGTTCAAGAGGTGACCAAGCTCGATCCGCTTGTAGATAAGGTGACGTTACAACAATACAACCCAATCGATCATATTACAGAGGATTACCCGCCTACTTTATTCCTCCATGGCAATCAGGACACAGATGTCCCTTATGAGCAATCGATCATCATGTATGACAAACTCAAACAAATGGGGATTCCTACAGGACTCATTACAATTGATGAAGCGGACCATGTGTTCGATCACAATTTTGAGGACGATCAGGTTCAATTAGCCTTCCAACAGGTCGTTGATTTTCTGAGGGCGCATTTGTAATAAAAAGCCGCTCAGCATTGAGCGACTTTCACGATCCCTACCACACCACTATCCACCTAGACGAATTTGATTGATCGCTTGTGCTACAATATCCATCGTTCGGTTGGACTCCGCAAGCGTATTGGCCGCTCCGCCAACCTCGATTAACGCACTGGTAGGAGAGTAGTTCTGATTGTACCACCCGTTGCCTACGCTTTTATCTTTATAGTAAATGCCTCTGGACAGCCCCGGATATTTGGCCGTGACCAAGGCTTGCAGCTTCTTAGCGAAGGCATCGTTTTGCTTCCAATTCGGATTCTCAAGGCCGATCACGAAATACAATTTGGCATAACTGGTCCCTCGAATGGTTGCCGTCGTTGCGCTTCTTGAGCTTGTATCGCGATGAATATCGATTAAGTATTTAATATGCGGATGCAGCGCAAGTTGATTGATGATCGATTTCTCTGAATACAGATAGGATTTCGCATAATTGAATTGGCTGCTATAGATTGCTTCATAGTCGTACGAAGTTTGGTAAACCTCTGCGCCCATCGCTTGCAGGACACCAGCCAGACGTGCCCCTAACATGGTGACATTGGTCGTCTTGTTGAATGCATAATCAGCGTTCTTCACGCCCGGCAGCTCGGGGATCCACGATTCTTGATTATGCGAATGATAGATATAGATCGCTGATTTCGAAGCCGTATTGTCCGATTCCGCCGATGCCAAGCGAATGACCAGCTTAGATGCATCGCCTGTATTCTGGATCCGATAGCTAACCTGCTGTTTCAAATCTGCCACGACTTGAATGGTGGTCGAGGATTCCGAATCTTTCATTATGTAACTGATATTCGAAATATACGGGTTATTGGCCGCAATGTTGGCTACGACATCCGCCGTATGATCCGAAGGCCGACTAGTTGCACCGTTAAACGTGACGCCAGGCAGATCAACGACCAACCGATCCGGATTGGTTAGGATGGAAACGCTAGGTGAGAAGCTTCCATCGGCAGTTATAGTGAATAGATTATTAATCATTTGAATAGACTGCAGTGCTGGATATTGATCAGGCGGCAATTCAGGAACATCAGGATCGACGGCTGGATCGCTGCCGGACACATCGCTAGTAGTTCTCCATAAACTAACCGCATGGGTCGACGCATCCCATTTCACGATAAGACCAAAGTTCTCGGCGACAAAACGAATCGGGAGCAGCGTCACGCCATTAATGATGATCGGAGCTTGCTCCAGCGGCTTTGCTGCTCCGTTTAATATCGCATACGAACCGTAAATCGGAAGCACGATTGTCGTGCTGTCATTCGAGAGAGTAGCGATCTGACTTTTCTTATCCCATGCGACGTTAGCGCCTAGGCCTTCCGCGATGACACGTACCGGCACCATCGTAGTCTGATTGATCAGACGGGGAGCAGCCGGCGAGCTGAGCTTCTGACCATCAAGATACAATTTGATCGTTGGGGATGCAGCATGGGAAGTCGGAAGATTAGTAGAGAGTACGAGCAACAGCGACAATAAAGCAATAATCGTTCTTTTCATCATCCACCTCTAGTGCTGTTATCAAATCTAGTGATTTCGTATGTCACAACAAATAAACGCAAGTCTCTTAAAAATAAGAAACTATCGCAAGTTTAGCAATGCTATATTTTTGGTAATGTCCGAATTGAGCGGGGGAGGTGGTATTTTGCGACGACAATATAAGCTTCTCGCTATTATCCTGCTTGCTATCGCCCTTATAACTTCTATCACGATGAATGTGATCTATCACAAGAGAGCTGAGAAATACGAGGCCGCCGTTGACGCTGCGCTCAGCTATTTTGTTTCTGAATACAATGTGGGGTCAATCCATCGAACCATTCATCAAAGCATCGCGGATGGAAAAATATATTATGATGAAGATGGATCAAACTACAGCTATTCGCAATTCCAGAAAATAAGCACATTGCATCGAGAGTTAACGTTTCTATACGGGGCACTGTTTTCCTATCGCAATTATGATAAGGTCAGCAGCCTAAGTACGAATAACAATCTCTTTAATATGTTTGTTGATTTTGGGGCGTTTTTTAACTACCTATATAACAACAACGCCGATAAGATCAAGGTTGATGAGATTGGTCAATACCTTGCAGCTGATGAGTTGTCGGACGAAGAACGCAGAATTCTTGCTGATATGAATGAAATCACAGGACAACTTGATGAAATCAGGAATACCAGCTATCAGAACCAATGGAGCAACGACATAGATGCTCTTGAGCATTACTTGCTAAGAAGTGCGGAGTATTTCTTCACAGAAGCAGTAATTGAGATGGTTGAGAATGAGCAGAACTACATCAAGCATTCAAACAATCTGGGGGAGAAGTCGTGAGTGATTGCCGCCGATAGGGCGGCATTTTGCCAATCACAAGCTATCGGCAGCTACAGCTCGGTCCGGACCTACGATTCGCACAAGCAGGTGGAAGAGCACACAGCCAAGCATGCCGCCAGCCGTATTCAGAATCAGATCGTCCACGTCAAACATCCCGATGCTGCATATCAGCTGCGTGCATTCCAGCAGCAAGCATAGTGCGAAGGATGAGATAAATACGAGGCTATACATCCAGATGCCAAGCCTGTGTCCATTCATCAGGAAAGGAATAAACATGCCGAAAGGGATGAATATTGCTACATTTCCATAGAATTGAATCGAATCGTAGAGGGCACGACTGTTCAGATTATCCGTAATCGTACGGAAGGGAACGAGATTCGCCATGTCCATTCGATATTGGATTTGGCTTAGGTCAGCCAAAGTCCATTTGGCTTGCCGCAGCAGCAGCATGAGGTCTACATGGCCGAACTTGAACAAGATGATTTTCACCAAAATGTACATATAGATAAGGAACAATACGATCGCCGGAATCGATCTCATTGCACGTATGCTTCTCATTATGACTCCCTGCCTTTCATTCATTGAGACCAGTATAGGGCAGGGATTTAAATTAAAAATAAGTAAAATCTTAAATTTTCTTTAAACTGGAAAATCAGTGGAATAAGTGAATAGAATCAATTGTTGTCTCCTATTGAATGGCTTCTCTTCATTATGCTTGATTGTCGAATTACTATGGTCAGTTGGCAAATCGGACATCATGACTGAAACTTCCTCCCTTATACTATAGACGCAGCGGCAAGCAGCCTCTACACTAAGTAACGTATATAGAGACTAGATAGGAGATTTTCATACTGTGACAATTTTAGAACGCATTCCATCTTGGAAAAAGTTAAGCCTCTTCGCTGTGACCTGGCCCATATTCGTCGATTCTGTTCTTCGGATGATGCTAGGCACCGTTGATGTATTCATGCTTAGCCGCATCTCGGATAAGACGACTGGTGCAGTAGGCATGGCTAACGAAATTATTTTCTTCTGTATTCTCATGTTTGGTTTCGTAGGCATCGGTACCAGCGTCGTCGTATCCCAATATATTGGGGCGGGGCGTGAGAAGGAAGCGAGTCGGATCTCGGCGCTCGCGATTACGATTAACCTTGTCTTCGGCATTCTCGTCAGTATCGCTCTCGTCTTGTTCGGCGAGCCGCTCATGCGGTTGATGCATTTGAGTCAAGAGCAGATTGATATTGCAAGCAAATATTTGAAAATCATCGGCGGCTTTATTTGGATCGAAGCACTCTCCTATGCCGTATCGTCGGTCATCCGTTCGAATGGCAATACGAAGAGCGTTATGTACGTCACGCTCGGCGTCAATCTCGTGCATGTGACCGGTAACTACCTGCTTATCTTTGGCAACTTCGGTTTCCCGGAATGGGGAGTGACAGGCGCAGCTATCTCGACTGTAGTCAGCCGATTGCTCGGCATTATTGTTCTGTTCGTCATTCTCTACCGCTGCATTCCTTCACCGATCAGGAAGCGGGACTATGTGTCGTGGAACGGCTCATATGTGAAGCAAATCATGAGCGTTGGTCTGCCAGCAGCAGGTGAGCACTTGTCCTGGCAGTCACAGTATCTGATGGTGGTAAGCTTCGTGAATATGATCGGTGTCACTGCACTGAATACACATGTGTATGTCATGAACGTATCGAACTACTTCATGGCGCTTGCTCTTGCGATAGGTGCGGGGACAGAAATTATCGTTGGACAAATGGTTGGAGCAGGCGAGATGAAGGCTGCCTATAAGCGGCTGATGAAGAGCGTGAAGATCAGCTTCGCCATTACATTCGTCATTGTTGGCATAGCCGCACTGTTCCGGCATGAGATGATCGGCATGTTCACGGATGACCCAGACATTATTACGGTCGGTGCGACGATCTTCCTGCTGTCCATCGTGCTGGAGCCGGGGCGGACTTTCAACATCGTAATCATCAACTCGCTGCGCGCTGCCGGAGATGCTCGTTTCCCTGTAATGATGGGGGTAGTGTCGATGTGGGGAGTCTCCGTTCCGTTATCGTATCTGTTGGGGGTTCACTTCGGGATCGGATTGCTTGGCGTTTGGATCGCATTCGCCATTGATGAGTGGCTGCGCGGCGTCCTGATGCTCCTTCGCTGGAGAAGCAGGAAGTGGGAGAGCAAGGCGCTTGTTAAGCCCCTTGCTGCAACAGAAGCAGCGACGACGCAGCAGATGTAACCTCAAGATGTATAATGATGACCATGAAGGCGCCCTGCTGCAGGGCGCCTTCATGTCGTAATAAAGCAAAGATTGACAGACATTAGCAGTGTATCAATCTCGCTCGAGAAACTCGATTCGATTGCCGAACGGGTCGTTCAGGAAGAATCTTCGAATGTTCTCATCCGTACGCGCATCGTCATCAATAACACTTACGCCTTGTTGAATGACGTGCTCCCGCAGCGCTTCAAGATTGTGCACAACAAAGGCAGGGTGAGCTTTGGCTGCAGGCGTGAAATCCTTCTGTACGCCGATGTGTACCTGGTGCGAGCCGCACTGGAACCAGACTCCTCCGCGAGCTTGAAGAGGTTCAGGCTTCGGCAGCTCCTGCCAGCCCAGCACACCGCCGAAGAAGGCACGAGCCTTCGACTCACAGCCTGCTGGGGCAGCCAATTGGACATGATCAATGCCAGCGAATCTGAACGACATAAGAACCACCTCATTAGTTTCATTAGTTGAAACATTGTTTCATTTTATCAATAATACAATTATACTCGATCTTTCCATATTCTGCTACACCCAATCCTCTGTATAGCTTGATGACTAGCTTTATCTCTAGTTAGTTCGTCACAGATCTGGACTTGTTACATGAACGTGCCGAATGGTAAAATGCTTGAGTCGTGCAATACGAAACTACATACATATTTGAGCTAAAGGTGGACATATATTGTGGGGAAAATGGACGAGATCATTCTAGTTGTACCAAGAGAGAAATTGTTTGCGAGCGAGACGCTTCATTTTCACGGCGTAGAGCAGGAGAAGCAGAAGGTTGAGGTGCTCGCTGCTAATATTGCGGCTCATTATTCGACGATGCGCCGCGGTGATGCGGAGGAGAATGCCGCATACAAACAGCCGATTCCTTACTGTGTCATTCGCCGAGGCAGCGATATCTACATGTATCGGAGACTTGGCGGCGGCGGCGAGGCTCGTCTATTCGATAAGCTGTCGATCGGAGCTGGCGGCCATATGAACGATAATCCAGCGCTGCCGACATTCGAAGCGGTTCTGCAGGACAACTTGTCCCGCGAGCTGGAGGAAGAGCTGGAGATAAAGTCCTCGAGTCGTACGTTCACGACGGTTGGCTTCATTAATGATGACGAGAATGAAGTAGGTAAAGTGCATATTGGTCTGCTCGTTATACTCGATATTGCCGCCGATGGTGAAGTGAACGTCCGTGAGACCGATCAGCTGGAGGGTCAATGGGTTACCCTAGAACAGCTGCGGGAAGAGACGATCTATTCGAAGCTGGAATCTTGGTCGCAGATTGTCACGAATGTACTAGGTTAATCATGCATGAATGGTGCAAGGCTGGAGGCGCAGCGGGAAGATGATTGAACGAACAATGGAGCAGCATCAGCTTATGGACCGGGCGGCTGCCTTCATTCGTCAATGCTATCAAGAGCTTGCAATGGATGAAGCGGAGACAGAGAGAAGAATAACCGAGGTAATGAAGCAAATTGTCCAATCGGGTACCTATCGACATACAACCGATGAATTGACGCATGGAGCACGACTTGCATGGCGCAATAGCAATCGGTGTATTGGGCGGCTGTTCTGGCAATCGCTTGCTATATTGGATGCACGGGAGGTTAAGTCTTCCGATGACGCGGCGCAGGCCATATTCGAGCATATGGCGTTTGCAACGAATAACGGTCGGATTCGACCGGCGATCACGATATTCGCGCAAAGGCAGGAGCACGACTGCGGGCAAAGTGGCAATCTGCGTATTTGGAACCATCAGCTGGTGCGATATGCGGGATATGAGCAGCCGGATGGTACGGTCATTGGCGATCCGCATTCGGTCCCTTTTACGCAAGTCTGTGAATCGCTAGGCTGGAAAGGCGAAGGGACGCCCTTTGATGTACTGCCGCTCGTGATCGGCCCTACTAATGGAACACCTACGGTGTATGAGATTCCAGAGGAATTGGTGCTGCAGGTGCCGCTTACGCATCCAACCGAGCCGCGCTTCTCAGAGCTTGCACTTCGATGGTATGCTGTACCATTTATATCGGACATGGCACTTGAGATTGGCGGTATCCATTATCCAGCTGCGCCATTCAATGGCTGGTATATGGGGACGGAGATTGGTGCCCGTAATCTGTCGGATGTGAGCAGGTACAACAAGCTGCGCCCGATTGCAGAGCTGTTCGGCTACGACATGACAACGAATACGTCGCTGTGGAAAGATCGTGCACTTGTGGAGCTGAACGCCGCAGTGCTTCATTCCTACAAGAGCGCGGGAGTCAGTATCGTCGATCATCATACGGCCGCAGAGCAGTTTGTTCGGTTCGAGCAGCAGGAGCTCTCGGCTGGACGGACGGTTACAGGCAGATGGTCATGGCTCATTCCGCCGATGTCGCCGTCTGCGACGCCAATCTGGCACCGCGGGTTTGACAATACAGAGCGGGAGCCTCGATTCAGCTATCAACCGAAGCCCTATTCGTCGGATACGAGCAGCTGAACCAATAGACGATTCAGCACAATCTGTTTGGGGTAAACAGAATATGCGCTTTCGGACAAGAGATGACTATACAAAACGGTTTGTGTGGACGTACAATGCTTGTATACCGTTGGTAGGCTGAGCTCTGCATGCAGCCATCATCGATTGAGGCTTTAAGAAACTTATTTGTAAAAATAACAATGTAATTCATATTGTAGGAGGTCCATCCATGACTGATATTGTCAAGGCGGTCATTATGGGCATCGTTGAAGGGCTTACGGAGTTTCTGCCAGTATCCTCAACGGGCCATATGATCGTAACAGGAAACGTTCTTAATTTCTTAGGTGATCCTGAAGGGAGCAGGGCAACGACATTCGAGGTCGTTGTACAGTTTGGCGCAGTACTTGCGGTACTGGTGTTGTACTGGAAGCGTTTCTTGAAGCTGCTTAGTTTCAACCTGAAGGCGCCTGGCCTTAATATTCTACATATCATCATAGGTATGTTCCCTGCGAGTGTTCTGGGTCTCTTGCTGCATGATTTCATTAAAGGCTACTTGTTTGGTCCCAAAACGGTCGTCGTCAGCTTGATTGTCGGCGGTCTATTACTGATCTGGGCAGAGAAGGTTCGTCGTCAGCCAACGGCTGAAACGCTGGACGATATTACGTATCGGCAAGCGCTTGGAATCGGCTGCTTCCAGATCTTGTCCCTGTGGTCTGGTTTCTCGCGTTCGGGCTCGACAATGGCTGGCGGTATCTTCTTCGGCGTTAGCAAACCCGCGGCTGCGGAATTCACTTTCCTGATGTCCGTACCGATCATGCTGGGCGCAAGCGGAGTCGATCTGCTGAAAAATCATGAAGCACTAGTGGCGAGCGATGCCGGAATATTCCTGGCGGGCCTGTTCACATCATTCGTTGTTGCGATGATCGCTATCGTAACGTTCTTGAACATCGTTAAGCGTCTGAGCCTAACTTGGTTTGCTTACTACCGTTTCGTACTTGCTATACTGGTATTCCTGCTCGTCGTGTAATCGACATCGAGTAAGCTTCATAAGAGCTGCGTTCGGCTTATGCCGAATGTGGCTTTTTTGTATTTCAGCAGAGAGCGGACGTCGCATTCGGCCGGTGGGAAGATACAACGTTTCGTGTAAATGGTCAGCTACAAGTATCGTGCTGGACGGCTGATTCGAGTGGACGGGACATAAGAGCGGAAGTCTCTGATAGCTGCAACTTTAGCACAGTTCGGATCGTTTGGTTAATTAGCTGGAGGACAGAGTATACGGTCCGGTCGGCATGAAGGTCGTCGATTCCTATACGCAAGGGGGAATGGTAAGTGACGCGGGCAGAAGGGACATGGATCAGCTAATTCGGATGGAGACAGAAAGGGGGAGGGGAACGATGAAGAACAAATCCCGAATGATCGTACTCATGTTAGCTGCGATGGTAATCATTACGCTTGTATTCCCATTAGTGGGGGCAGAACGGGTGTATGCCTGCTCGTGTGCGGCATATCCGGAGATTGGGAATGAGCTGGACTCGAGATCGGTTGTGTTCGCTGGCGAAGTGTCGAGCATCGATACGTTAGGACGGAACGATGAAATTGTAAGCTCGGCCGATCCTGTGCTTGTTACTTTCGAAGTGTCGAAAGTCTGGAAAGGATCGATTGAGAAGGAAACGGTCGTTCGAACGGTTCGGTATGAAGAAAGCTGCGGGTATACGTTCTCGCTTGGCAACTCGTATCTCGTATTCGCCGATGAGAAGGACGGCGTTGTCCGAACGGGTTTATGTACGGGGACTCAGCCATTAACGGCATTCAACGAACAGCAGCTGGATGACCTTGTTAAGCCCTATGAGCCGCAGGACGAACGACAAGATACGGATGGACGGATCTTTGATCATGGCCGGCAGGTAGGGATGCAGCAATCTTATCGCCCGGTTGATACGATGCAAGAGGGCGGCGTCGTTACCGTTATGCACGAAAAACACGAGCGCGATAAGTCCACACCCGCGGGCTATATCTTCCTAGCATTTGCATTTGTAGCTATATTATCGGCAGCAGTGGGGTTCAAGATCGGCGGTAATCGACAATAGGGGCGAGCGGCTAGATTGCCGTTCGGCCCCTTCTTGGTATTCGTACAATCACTTACTCTCTCTATCGCTGAAATAGCCATCTAGAAGTTTAAGCATGATCTGCTCGTTATCCGTATTGACTGAACAAAATCTGCTTACAAGCACCTCGGCTCCAGCATTGTCCATTGGACAAAAGAATACATTATGACTTGTCGTACACGTAGACATCAGACATACTCGTTTCCATTCGCCAGCCTTCAATTTCACATCAATGATGCAGCTGCACGGTTCACCAAGTTCAACTTTAATCGTTGTATCGACATCAGACTTTAGGTTAACTGCAAAGCCTGTGTACTTCTTACCGATCCCCTGGGGAAATACATGGGCTGCGTGTATAACCGCTTTGTCTGTTCCAACCGTTACTTTATTACTAAACTTAATTGCCGTTACAGGGCCCATTTCGTCGTCAATAATCGCTTTTGAGGATAGTACGCCACCTTTGCCTAGCCCTGAAATTGGCGGCGCATATGGACTTACCGCTGAATTAAGCATGAACTTATCATATTTGGTGTTGTCCTTCAACGTAAATGCATTGCGGTCTCTAATGACTAGTGATGAAGGAGTCGAAGTGATGTTCTCGAAGTTGCCTATTGCATTAAATTTACCAATGAGAGAGACGCTGCTCGTATGATCGCTGGATACATGACTTATGAACGGTTGTCCATATCCTGTAGGGTTCACATAATCTAACTGGCTTCCATTCTCAAGAAGGATCGATGGTTTAACAGTCGCTTCATTGTTCTGAAGATTCTCAATGCATAGTATAGAGCTGCTGCTGTAGAACGTTGATTTCTTAACCGTTTTACCTTTTAGATCAACACTCGATACGGTTGGAGCGTCTGCTCCCGTTGCCTCAGGGCAGCCACCGATCACGTAGTTCACTAAGCAGTCGAAGAACGCAAATGAATTCACACGATTAGCTAATGGGATTGGCGAGAAGAAGTAGTTGCCAGATACATGATGAATCAAGCTGCCCACAACGTTACTGGCAAGAGTTAAACTGTAGAACGTGTTGGAGTTGCCACCCGTGTAAGCCTGGTCTCCTGTTCCCGCATTGATATAGAGTCCAATATTATTGTTAAACAAGACTAAGTTATAGAATTGATTGAATTGAGATTGATTAAGCTCCAATCCGACATCTTTGCAGTTTTCAATCGTACAGTCGTAGAAGTAAAGGTTAATGGAATTGTAGACCTTCAGTCCAACGACATTCTTATTCAAACCATTGATCCTCATACCTGTGAAGACCGTCTTATCATCGCGTACTTGATATTTCGGAAACTCGAACATATTGAAGTTGTCAGCAGTGGCAGTTGGCTTAAATATTGTACTGCTGCCACATACAATGTTGACTTTAGGCTTCAGTTTAATCGTACGTTGAAGGAGATAGTCGCCATCTGGCACAAAGACGGTCCCTCTTGTTAAACTGTCTATTGCTTTCTGGAATGCTTCTGTGATGTCTGAGTTAGGCGCGGCGTTGTAAGGAGGGAATGAAAGGTTGAGCCAGTTGGGAGAGTGAATGCCATTCTTATTCTGCGAGCTCATTCGACTGCTTGCATCCTCTAAGTGACATACTAATGGGATCATATCTCGTTTCGTAATCACATTCTTAGCGATCAATTCATAATCAGTGCTGCGATGACCAACGGAGATACTTTGGAATTTGCCAATGAATTGCGAGTTCGGCTGAGGGCCGATCTGGAAGGTGGCTCTTGTCGGGTTTATGGTTACAAAGTCATTATCTGTCGTGGTGTACACTTCACCTGTTCCATCGACGATGGTTAGTACATTGCCATCCAGCTGCATTGACATACTGTAAGGCGCGTCATCAGGTTTTAAGCTGCTTAATCCATTGGATTGTTTGGTCACGGGCACAAAAATAAAATCGCCATCGTTGATTCTTTTCGTTATGGTGAAGTTCTTCTTGCCAATCAGTAAATGAATCATCGTTCCCAGGTTGAACTTGCCGCCCTGCAGGATCAGCACTAAGTTATCGTTAACACCAGATGTCTTGCCTTGTACTTCAGTAAAGCTCATAGTGGCTTGAATGTATTGAATTGGCTTCCCATAATCGACGCTGGCATAAAAGTTCATGCCGTCTGCAATAAGCTCGCCATCTTTAATCTTAGCGGTTTGATAGCCATTACCCGATACTGACCAAGTATGACCGCTTAACGTTTTAGTCCCATTCAGAATGGTATCAGGTTTGTCGAAGCTATCGTATATCTGTCCGTCAATATTTCGTAGTCCGAAGATCCTGCGCTGCAGCTGTAATAACTGATCATCATTACTGGTCTTCATTCCTGCACTCGCCTCCAATCTACCCCTAATATCCGATGCATTGAACAGCTTCGCAACAACATCAATTAATGGTCTATTCTTCGATAGATCAGCTCCTAGTCGAACGTAGATTTTATGTAAGACGTCCCTGGGATGTCTGTGCTTTTCTTCATCCATAATCTCACCAATTGATCCCGCTGCATAGTCAACAATGTCTATGATGTCAGGTATTTTTTTACTCCATTTCCATCTATCGATCCTTCTTCAGCATTTATAATCTAACATAAGAAGGTTGTTTAATGTAAAGAGCAGACAATGTCAGATTGATCGGGTTCAAGATTGGCTGTAATCAAAAATAGGGCCGAACGGCTTGATTGCCGTTCGGCCCTTTAATGTTGGTTAGCGGTTGGTTGGTGCTTCTATACAAGGAACATCGCAACGATGGTGGTGACGACTAGGCCGATGAGCACCGGCTTCAAGTTGCGGCGAGCCAGCTCGAATGGGCTGACACCGCAGATGGCGGCTGCCGGGATGAGTGCCCAAGGCACGAGTGTACCACCGCCGACCCAGATCGCAGCGATCTGGCCGAGCGATGTTAAGGTTGCTGCACCGTGACCAAGCGCAGCTGCGAACAGATTCGCAATGGAGCCCGCAAGCGAAATTCCCGAGAAGCCGGAGCCGTCAAGGCCGGTGATCGCGCCAACGGTTGTGAGCGTTACGGAAGCGACGGCGCTGTTCATTGGAGCTTGATGCGCAAGTGCCACACCGAGATCGTTGACGATGCCTTGGGAGCCTTGTGGCAGCGCATCGCCGAATATAGCGGTGAAACCGGAATCGCCCAGGTAGAAGAAGGCTGCGATCGGGATGACGGGGCCGAATACTTTGAAGCCGAAAATAAACCCGTCGATGAGATAGCTCGTCGTTTTCTCGAGTCCCGCATTGCGATGCGCGAAAAGGGATACGAGCAGCAGAATCAGTATCGCGGTACCGCCAATGAGCGCTGTTGCATCGCCGCCTTGCAGGTCGAGCATGAACATGGCAACGACATCGGCCGCAAATAAGAGCGGAATGAGGACTGCAAACATTCGGCGTATGCCAAGAGAGAGCTGAATTGCAGCACCCGATCCGTTGTCTGTGCTAGGAACAGTCGCGTCATCGCTTGGCTGATCGGCCTTCGCTACGATGCCGTCCCGCCATTTGCCAAGGCGCATATCCCGGCGCATGTACCAGAACGCTGCAATCGTTGTCACGAGACCCATGACGATGACGAGCGGAACACTTGCTTGCATGACATCGGAGACCGGCAAGCCTGCTGCGTCAGCTGTGAGCTTAGGTGCGCCTTGAATAATATAGTCGCCGGATAATGCAATGCCATGACCGAACAGGTTCATCGCCATAGCTGCACCGAGAGCTGGGAGTCCGACGCGCACAGCAACCGGCAGAAGTACCGCGCCGATGAGTGCAACACCCGGCGATGGCCAGAAAAACCAAGAAGCGACCATCATGATGATGCCGATTCCCCAATAAGCCAGTGCTGGCGAACGCAAAAAACGTGTAAGCGGAGCGATCATGACCTCGTTGATGCCCGCTGCAATTAAGACTCGGCTCATCGACACGATGACGGATATGATAAGGATGGTGCCGATGAGCTCTTTTATCGCATAGATGAAGCTGTTAAAAATACCACTAATGGAATCGCTTAAACTCTCGGTCGCAAGAAGACCGATAACAAACACGCCTGCTATACAGACGATGGTCGTGTCGCGGCGCATGAGCATAAAGCCGATGATGCCGACGATAAACGCCAAATAGACCCAGTGAAGCGCTGTTAAGTCAACAGCCATATCGATTCGCCCTCCCGTGTTGTACGGTACAGTATCGTATGCATAGGTGGGCTTAGGCGTTCGTCCGATAAGAATGATGTATGGAGCGAAAATAAAAAAAACACATCATCCCTGTTCGGGCGATGTGTTTGTATAAACATTTGGGTTATGATGTTCTTCGTCTAGCGAGAAATTGCTTCCATTGAAAGTACATGAAACATCCTGGGCAATAGCCGAACAGGGCTAAGATAACAGCTGCGGCGAGGAAGCCAAGGAAGATCGAGCTGAATACGATGCTGCCGATGGCATACCCGACGAGCGCTAGGGTAAGGAACAGAATCGCCAGCAGCTGGTTGAAACGAAGCAGCTCTCGGCTTTCGGTCACTGTGCTCTTAGGGAACAATGGGGACAGCAATCGAACGAACAAATTGTATTTGACGCCATACGTACGGCTAATCAGTTGAACGGCTAGTGGCAGGAAGAGAATCCACAGCTCCTGTGTGATGAATGCTGCAATGACACTTATGAGAATGCCAAGCTGGTTGCCGCGTACCCGATGCAGCGGCACTTCATCGATGCAATCGTAATCGGATGACTTCAGTTGAGTCGTCATAAGTATTCCTCCAATAGTGAAGAATGTTGTGTTAAACTCATTATACATCAAACCCGATTAAACGAATAGGATTAATTTAAATTCTAGTTCTCTCTAAAAAAATCGTCATTGATTTCTATTATTTGATAGAATACAATATAGTAAATATCTGGTATGTGCAACTGGCGTAAACGTGGAGAACCACGAGGGAGCACATATTTTATTCTGTCGTACGCCTGGGCAAAGTATTTGATCATAGATCAGATACTTTTTTTATTTCAGAAGATGAAAGGTCAGGTGCTCTGCAATGAAGATGGCTTTTATTCTGTTTGACAAGATGACTTCGCTAGATTTTGTTGGTTTCTGTGAGGCTGTTACATGGATGGGAATTCTACAAGCACGAGAAAATGTGTCTTGGGATTTCTGTTCGAACAAAGAACAGATCACTGATGATCGAGGATTAACGATAGCAATCAATCATGTGTACCCCGACCTGTCCGTCTATGATTTGATTTTCATTCCTGGCGGGATGTCTACAAGGCAGCTTCGGTATGATACCGACTTCATCTCATGGATTCAGACCGCACGTGACGTGGAATATAAGGTGTCTGTTTGTACGGGAGCTTTAATTCTGGGAGCTGCTGGAATGCTGCATGGGAAACGGGCAACAACAAATCCTTCTGCATACGAATTATTGACACCCTATTGTTCAGAGGTTGTTAAGGAGCGTTACGTAAGAGATGGAAACATTTTTACAGGTGGGGGCGTATCTGCTTCTATCGATTTGGGACTGTATCTCGTAGAAACGCTCACGAATAAAGAAGTGGTTCAGCAAGTTCAAGCGAAGATGGATTATCCGTACTATACGTCGGGAAGATGAAAGAATTCATGCTGCAATCGGGTATCGAGCAATAGTTCAAGGTAATCTCGCCAGCATACATCAGACAACACCTCATTCAAGCTTCGAGTCATTCGGCAAGGTTAATTACGCGAGAACTATAGTTCAATCCCAACAGGGAGCAGCTCATCTCGGAGCTGCTCCCTGTTTCATTCGAGTATCGGGCAGGGTAGTTCTAATATGTGGTATTATTGGGTGCTGGATTAAACGCGAAGGTTGTGTGCTTATGCCCAAGGCTCCGGTTGAACTTATGGGCAGCAACCAAGAACGTTTGTTAAATACCCATACAGCGACCAGAAACAGATACCATAGATATATCGCTAGAATACGCGAGGAATGATCATCCCATTCCCTATGTCCCCGACACGAAGCGCAATTGAACTCGGCTTTTCGTTTCGTTAGTTGCTTATGCATCAGGAACACAGAATTAGGAGGCTGCATTATGAAAAAAGTAAGCGGTTCCACATCCTCTGCGAAACAGGCCTTCAAGTTAAATCACGCATCCGGATATTTTCAAAGCGTTGGTGTGGATGTGATGGCCTTCGACGATATTTATCCGGAGGGGCATCAATCCGGTGTAAGTATCATTATGCACGGCAATCGAGTCGCTACCAATGGCGATATACGTTTAGAACAGACGCCTGGACAGTGGCAGCCGGTGCCAAAACAGGGGAAGCGCGAACTGGATGAAGCGGCGAATACAATCATCACATCGTTGAGTTTTCCGGACTCATCGAGGCATTTAAAAGGCTTTAATCCGATGATCTATCCGGATTTCGAGTTCAATTATAAGGTTATCGTCAAAGGTGAAGGCACGTCGGTCAACGTTACCGTTGATTTGGATCGACCGATACCGGACAAATTTGCTGGAAAAATATGCTTTAATCTGGAGCTATTCCCCGGCGCGTTGTTCGGAAAGCCTTGGATAATGGACAACAGGTCGGGAATCTTTCCTGAACAGCCTAACGGCCCTGTTTTATCGCTGCCGTCCAATTATTCACATACCGGAAATTTTAGTGAACCCGATGCGACAGCTGATTTAAAACTTCTGTCCGGCGATAATGGGGGATACAATCCGATGATTGCCGATGACTTAATTGCCGAACCGTATGCCGTTGGCAAACGATTTACCGTGCGGCCCGAGGACCCATACAACCGCTTTACCATTGAAAGCAAGGGGACAGAGCTTAAGTTGTACGACGGACGAATGAACCATAACAACGGCTGGTTTGTGATCAGCAGCGAAGTACCTGCCGGAGCCACCAATCATGCGATTCAATGGGTCATCACACCCAATGTCGTAGAAGACTGGATCTCACCGGCAATCGTTCAGACATCGCAGGTAGGATACCATCCTAGCCAATCAAAAACGGCAATCATTGAACTTGACAAACGTGAGAGTAAACGAGAAAAACCGGTTCTTTTCAAAATAACAGAGACCGGCGAAAAACAGGTTCTCTCAACGGAAGGACAGGAGTGGGGACAATTCCTCCGCTATCACTACTTGAAGTTCGATTTTACGGACATTAGGGAAGAAGGGCTGTACAAAGTCCGTTACGGTTCGTCGGAGTCGGCCATTTTCCGCATCGCCAGCGATGTTTACGACAGAGGCGTCTGGCAGCCGGTGCTCGAGTATTTCCTTCCCGTACAGATGTGTCATATGCGGGTAAGTGAAAAATACCGCGTATGGCATGGCCATTGTCATCATGACGACGCTCGGATGGCCCCGGTAAATCTCAATCACTTTGACGGTTATGTACAAGGGCCTTCGACACTGACCAATTACAAACCGGGCGATGTTGTTCCGGGGCTAAATATTGGCGGTTGGCACGATGCTGGCGATTTTGACCTTCGTGTGGAGTCACAGTCCGGTGAATTCTATACCTTGGCTATGGCGTACGAAGCCTTTAATGTCTATTACGATGCGACAACTATTGACCAAGACCAACGAATCGTCGAAATCCACCAGCCTGATGGCAAAAACGACATCCTGCAGCAGATCGAGCACGGCGTCTTGTCCGTAGTAGGTGCCTATCGCGCATTAGGGCGACTTTATCGGGGGATTATCGAGAATGACCTACGGCAATATGTACACCTTGGCGACAGCGCGAGTATGTCAGACGGTATTCAAGGTAATGCTGACGATCGCTGGGTGTTTACTGAAGATAATCCGCCGCGCGAATTGACAACCGCCGCTCATCTGGCAGCCGCTTCCCGCGCTTTGAAAGACTTCAGCCCTACATTAAGTAACCAGTCTTTACAGGCTGCTTGTGAGATTTATAAGGTTACGGATGGGACCGGTCCTGCTAGAACGGCCAAAATTCATGCCGCCGCAGAATTATTTCTGAGCACGGGCGAACAAGAATATAAAGACTTTTTGCTGTCGGAAGTTGATTTTATCGTCGAGTCGATTGACAAAGTGGGCTGGTTTATCGCACGTGCCGAAATCGCGATGAATGAAGCCGATTTCACAACAAAGATTCGCGATGCTTTGCCGGCTTTGAAAGAACAGTTTGCGCGGCAGAGTGCTGAAACCCCGTACGGGATACCGTATCGCCCGCATATCTGGGGAGCGGGTTGGGGTATCCAGAGACTGGGATACGAGTACTATTTTCTACATAGGGCTTATCCCGAAATTTTCGATTCTGAAATGATTTTCAATGCACTGAACTTTGTTTTGGGATGTCATCCGGGTTCCAATACGATGTCGTTTGCTTCGGGAGTGGGCGCTAAATCGGCAACGGTAGGGTATGGACTCAATCGCGCCGACTGGTCGTATATTCCCGGCGGCGTCATTTCGGGAACTGCGCTTATCCGTCCCGACTTTCCCGAGCTGCTAGAGTTCCCTTATTTGTGGCAACAGGTGGAATATGTAATGGGAGGCGGCTCTACGCATTTTATGTTTATCGCATTAGCGGCACAACAACTTACAAACGGTAAAAAATAAATCTTTGTGAGGAGGAGTACCTTTGGGATATATTGAGGAATTACGTTCATTAGTTGGAAACAGACCGTTAATTCTTGTCGGAGCTGCGGCTGTGGTTATTGACGAGCAGGGGCGAATTCTGCTGCAAAAGAGAAATCAGCAAGTGTGGGGATTACCTGGAGGTTTTATGGAATTAGGAGAATCACTTGAGGATACTGCGAGGCGAGAAGTTTTTGAAGAAACGGGAATTAGAGTAGGGAAGTTAAGTCTAGTACATATCTTCTCTGGAGCGGAGCACTTTCAAAAGCTTTGGAATGGAGACCAATTCTATGCTGTAACTGCTGTATATTTAACAAAGGAAATACAAGGTGAACTCAAGGCAGACGGTGTTGAGTCGTTGGAGGTTGGTTTTTTCCCATTAAATGAACTTCCCGACGGTACTAGCCCAGCTATTATCAACGGATTGTCAGAATTTGCAGGAATCATTAATAATGAATTATAAGCTGCTCTACTAATGAAGAACATTTGTTTAATAAGAAACCGCGGCAGTCGACCGGACATTCGGCTGCCGTTTTCATTAAGTTAACGGGCAGGAAGACACGCTTGACTAATTTGATGGGAAAGCATAATATTTATCCAATATCCGTAAATCAATGATGGAACAAAAGTAAATCATTAAACTCTTCACAGGAAAGGGTTTCATGACTGAGAAAACCCTAGAGTACTGATTGAAAATGCCAGTTCCAGAGTATGGCTAATCCCCATCGGTTTGACCCGTTATAGTCAATTAAGGTGGCTGTGTGAAAATACGGCAACCTGGGTGGTACCGCGATTATTATCGTCCCAGAGCATATTTGGCTTTGGGGCGTTTTTTAATTTGGGAGGAGTCTATATGATATTAGAAAAAGTTATAAAAAGAATTGTAATACAAAATGAATATAAGGATTTTGTTGATAAGTATATAGATAATATACTTACCGAATTTAAAAGTAAGATTCATAGCATTTATATGTGTGGCTCGATTCCAAAAGGAACTGCTAAACCTTTTAAGTCAGATGCAGACTTTACTATTGTATGTGTAAATCCCAAAGATATTGATTACGAAAGATTGTCAAATATTAAAGACAGACTTTTGGGAGAATATCCAGTATTAACTAAGATTGATACGACAATTTGCTCGATTGACGATGTATTAAGTAAACCAAATGAGTGGGGTTTTTGGATTAAGATCATTTGTGTTTGCATATATGGTGATGACGTTGGTGAAAAAGTACCACCGATAGTGATTTCACCAGCATTTATTTTAGATTTAAATACAGAGACCAAGGAGGAAGTAGATCGTATACATAGTAAACTATCCAATGCTAGTGATAACACAATGAAGAACAGATATATTAAAGGCTACTCTAAGCGATTAATTCGTGCATTATATTCTTTGATGTTAGAAGATACAGGTGTATGGCAAGATGACATTATAAAGATGAAGAATGCCATATTAAACTATTGTGAGATTGACTCCGCTTTAGTTGATTATCTGTATGCTTGTTACTTGAATAGTAACATTGTGCCTGTTGAAGAGTTCCTGGGGATTGCAGATGAAGTGTATAGCTATTTTGAAAACGCGTTAAATGCAATGGCTGCTTCCAGAAATTCCTTAGACCGGGATTAGCCTAACGTGAAACTACAGCTACAAAAATTGAAAGGGATTTGGTTGAGCCGATTGTTAAGTGTGCTTCTCTCCTGCGTAATTGTAAAATAAAGAAATATAGGAGAGATGGAACATGATGAAGAACCTTGTAGAGGAAAGTTTGAGAGCATATCAATTAAGCATTGCTCAGTTGCCGAACGCTTTTGTTGCTGAAGATGAGCAAGTTCTGTTAATTTCAAGTGGAGTGCAATTGAAAAAAAGAAACAAGGCACCTTGACAGGTGCCTTGTTTGCATATTCTCACAATTATAGCACTAATGGGAATATGAATAATAACCCCTCCCAAACGGTTGAGTTTTTGTTTCTGATAGACAATGAAATTCCTTTGTGGTATAAATATACTATAAAGTTAATTTTTATTCGATTGGGTGAGTGAATGAACCTACTAGACATTGATGGATTGTCGTGCAGTGACATCTTTAACATCTTCCGCTTAACAGATGAAATAAAAACAGGCATGCATAAGAATTTCTTGATAGGAAAAACTTTTATCTTGTTCTTCCCTGAATCAAGCCTAAGGACAAGAATCTCATTTGAGAGAGGAATAAAGGATCTAGGTGGGGAATGCATAATATTCCCGCCAGAGGCCTTGGACAAAAAGGAACAATTAACAGATGTGATTAAATACATTGAAAATTGGGCACACGGAGTGATTGTAAGGCATTCTGATTTTTTGAAAATAACTGAATTAGCTCGACACTCCAATATTCCTGTAATCAACGCAATGACGACTGTTAATCATCCATGTGAAATCTTATCTGACTTATACGCTATAAGTAAAAGAAGGGAACAATATCAGAATCTCACTTACACTTTTGTCGGACCTGGAGGAAACATTTGCAGGTCATGGTTGAACGCAGCAGAAGTGATGGACTTAAAGTTTAATCACGTTTGTTTGAAGGGCCACGAGATGAGTTGCGACTCAAAAAATTATAAGTTTTATACTGACCTCAACGAAGTCATTATATTTAGCGATGTAGTTTTAACGGATTCATTACCTGATGAACTTCGAAATGAACAATACATAGCAAAGTACCAGATCACTCTCGAGAGAATGAAAATGGCTCCAAAAGGAGCGATGTTGAATCCGTGTCCGCCTTTTTTTCGGTCGGAGGAAGTAAGTGAGGAAGCGATATCCTCAGAATACTTTGTTGGTTATACATTCAAAGAAGATTTACTTTTCGTACAACAAGCGGTTATTATGCAATGCTTACTAACATAACGGAGAACTATAGTTCAATTAACAAAGCTGCAGCAGATCGAAGGATCCGCTGCAGCTTTGTTAAAGTAAAGGGTAGAATAGTGGTAACCATTGGAGAGAAGTCGTTATGAACCTAATTAGAAACTTATGTACTTGTTATGCAGTCAATTGTCCAAGATGTCATAGTGAACTCTATTGTTGGGGATTCAAAATGATAAAGACGCATTGAATTATTGTGGAACCCCGACAGGAATTTACTTTTTACCTAAATGGCTAAGAGAGATTAGAAGAATTTTGAAAATAAAAGAAAAATAGGATAGCTGCTTCAAGAAGTCGAAATCATTCAGTGTAATAAAGCTATCTATCATTTTATGGTGAAAGATTATCGAAGGAGGGGGAATATAAAGAAGAACACGATTTTGTTGGTGGATGAAAGTATATAAGAGATAATCTAGTTGTAAGTTATTTCGGTCAGAATGAAAAATTGCTGAATGTATTAGAACGAATATTGGGTAAATCGCTTGTTAATTAATATGCGCAAGTCACCTTGAACTAAGGGGAGACGATAGCTCAACTAAGACAGGGAGCAGACCGCGGTGCTGCTCCCTGATCATTTACATAACGAGCAGGCTTGAGGCCTTGCTCGATTCAACTATCCGTCAACGCCTATCGCTGAACCGTTTGATCGCTTCCTCGGTTACCGGCGTGAAGAGGTTAATCAGATTGCCGTCTGGATCGCGAAACAGTACAGCACGGTTCCCCCACGGCATTGTGGTTGGTTCCTTTACCCACTCGTGGACAAAAGGCTTCAAGCGCTCGTATTCGGCATCGACGTCGTGGACGCGGAATTCGAGAATGACAGTGTGATTGTCAGCCGCCACTGCAGAACCAGCGCCGAACAGCTGCACCGTATGGGAATGGCCGATCGCCAAGGTGAACGATGGAACAACGAGTTCAGCAAAGACGGGCGCGGGGCGTTCCGCCGAAACACCCATGACTTTCTCATAGAACTCGACGAGACGATCCACGTCGTCGGTAATGATGCGTATAGAAGCAAAATGCATTTATCCTCACTCCTTTATGTTTACATACATCGAATTATATAGAAACGCTACTGACAACAGTGTGTCAGTAGCGTTTCTATATGGGATGGTACAGGATACCGCGTTCCTCCGGTCCCAACCATGGTGCACGGGCAGAATAGTATAATTAATGCCCAACTTTATCTTGAACTTATTTCATATATTTGTTACTTATGTTTTAGGAGAATTATGGAAGGGGATTCAGACCTATGCCAGCAACGTTGTAATGGATAATTATCATGTGACAATCTTTCTTGTGGATACCATATTACCAAGGGAGTAGTTTGTCCATTTGATCCATTACAAGGATGCAACGTATGGACTGTTATTAGCCAACGATGCAGTTACCTTTATTGGTTACTGCTTTTTTTGAGCTCATTTTCTCCTATAACTTCCTTAGTTTGCTTCCTTCCCACGCAGGAGGAATTAATTTGAATACGACGATTAAATCGCCCGAGTATTCTTTAATTAGCAACTACAAACATAATGAAGTACTCAGGAAAAGCTTTAATCAATTAGCAACGGACGTATTTGGAATCGATTTCGAAGACTGGTATCAGCAAGGCTTTTGGGATGAGAACTATATTTGTCATTCTTTAATTAGAAATCAAGAAATCATTGCTAACGTGTCTGTAAGTAAAATGAATTTAACAATAAATGGATCAAACCAAAGAGCAATTCAATAGGGACCGTTATGACGCATCCTGATTATAGAGGTAACGGTTTCTCAAAGGCATTAATGAATCATGTTTTAGAAACCTATTGTGATGAATATGAAATGTTTTATTTATTCGCGAACGATACTGTGCATGATTTTTATCCCAAATACGGTTTTGTTCCCTATGGCGAATCGGACTTTAGTATGAGGGTTGCTCCAATGTCAATCAATAAGAACGGATTGCGAAAAATCGATTGTACCGTCGAAGAAGATTTAAGATTGATCAATAAAATCCTTCAAACGCGCGCTCCTATTTCGAATCAATTTGGGATCAGAGAAGATCGAGGGATTTTCATGTTCTACGCGTTGAATGTCTTTCAAAATGATATTTATTTGGTTGAAGAGAAAGAGGCAATTGTTATCTATCAATATGAGGGGAACACTATTCATCTATTTGATGTGGTAAGTCAACACAAAGTTGATTTGATGGATCTACTCACTTCTATCAGCAACACGGATACCGAGAGCATCCATTTTCATTTCACACCAGATCTTTTTACAGAGAAGGCTAATTGTGAGCCCAAAAAGCATAGTGACTTATTATTTATCAGGTCTAAGAATGATTTGAACTTAAACGGCGCTTTTTGTGCCCCGATGTTATCACACGCCTAGGAACTAATTACCCTCTATGGAAGGCTACCGAACTCCGGTAGCCTTTTAGACTAATGGGAACATTAGTTCAACTTGAAATAAATAAATGACAGGAATGGAAATAAAAGGAAAGGAGGGGATAAACCATGTCAGACGATGCGATACGGCAGGGGACATGCTCCAGAGATCGGCTTCGTGCCCGACCGGCTTGCGGGACTCAGCTTCTTTTTTACCGAACCGCAGATTCAGCGGACTCTGACGGCAATCCATACACGCAGGAGGAGTTACTATGCTATCAGCCGGATACTGTCATCCTGGATAATGGCGGTGCCGCTTGCACTCGCAGCGCTCTACTATCCGCTTATCCGTGGCGCCTTCAAAGAAAATGCTTCACTGCAGCAGCTGGTTGTTTCGCTTTATGGTCACCTGCTGCTTGCTCTGCTCGGCATTCTATTAGCCTATTTGGTTTTTGAATTATCCGGCATTAAGCTGATCTCAACATTAGGCTGGCTGTTTATTGTTTTAGCCCTGTCGCTGGCTGCCTTTTCCATCAGCGAGAAGCTGCCCGAATCCCTACGCTGGCTGTTGTGGGTGCTGCCACCTGCCTCCTCCATCATGCGGGGGTTGACGAATTTTGATCAGCTTGATGCTCTGGGAACAGCCTCCACATTTGGATTTCCGTTTCTGTCTGTCATTCTGCTATCCATCTTCGCCATCTGTCTTCCTCGCTTGAGAAAGCAGTGAATACAGGCAAAGGAATCGTTTCATGAAATGATCTTGTGAGGTGCTCTTGATCAATGAAGTTGACCATCAATCAATTTTCCGATCTGACTGGCATAAGCAAAAGTACTCTACGATTCTATGATGATAAGGGTTTGCTTTGTCCGCAGGAAAGGCTGGACAACGGATATCGTGTATACACATTAGGGCAAATGAGTGACGCCAAACTCATCAACAGCTTAAGGCAAGCCGGAATCAGCATATCGGATATATCAACCTTTCTTGAAAGCGATTGTGAGCGCCAGGAATCTATTATTGAAGCGTGGCGTGAGGAAACGGAACGGAAGATGTTGACGATAAAATTGGCCAAGCAATATTTGATCCAATTTCGGCCTGAGCATAATGAGCTTCATTTGTTGAATTGGAGCGAACCCAAAACATTTATATGGATTCGCGATAAAATCCCGGCAGCTAGCGAGCTTCCTTTTAAAGATAAGGTGAATGATCATCGCTTTGCATTAGAGAAATGCGGCGTCAACGTGGTGAGTCAGGGCTATGCACTTATTCATGATCTTGAGCACGAATGGTTGTTGGGTGAGGTTGGATTCGAAATTTCATCGGAACACGCAGTGATGAAGATTGATTTCTCAAATATGGAATTGCGTATCGAAAGCATACAGCCCATGTTGTTTATATCATTAACTTGTCATAAATCCCTCAAACATAGCTGTCAACGGGTGTTCTCTTTTATTTCGAAGAATGGATTTCTTCCCGCAGGTAGAAGAATTCAACGCTATTACGACCATTTAGATGATTACTACGAGCTCATGATACCTATTGTAAAAAAAGATTGACCTTCAAGTTACTTGAACGTTTATTATTTTATCAGACAATATATAATCATCCTGGGAGGATATGGCGTGAACAAACTTGGAGTAGATCGTTACGATGGCGGTTGGATCAAAGTAGGAAGTAACCGCAAGGAAGCTATTGAATGGTACTGTACAACACTAGGACTCAAGGTAAGCTGGGACTTACCAGAGGAGAAAATGACCCATCTCAACTACCCGACAGAAGGTGGAATTACGCTGAAGGGCTTAAATGACGGTGAGTCGGTGCTTTCGGAGGCGAACGTACGCTTCTGCTTCGAGACGTTTCGACTGCAAGATGCCTACGATGCGGTGAAACGGTCAGGAGCTCGCGTATCGGAAATTTTTGAAGGTCCGGGTAACGTGCAGTCGTTCGATTTCTACGATCTAGACAACACGCGATTGACTGCTGTAGATACTCGCCAAGAGCTCCGAGATCTATTGCCCGATGCGTTATTCACTACGGACTCGATTGGAATCGGTGTGTCAGATCTGCAGAAATCGATTCAATGGTACGCCGATTACCTTGGTTTTGAGGCGATTCAGCAGGACGATACATATGCACGCTTGAAGAATCGAGAGGAGTCTGTAATTACGTTGAAGAAATTGCCTGCTGAAGCTTTCAACGGAAGACAGGATCCGGCCATTCGACCATTCTTCGTCATTGAGAACAGCGATCAGTTCCTGGCAGCGCATGAGCTGCTGCGTAACGAAGGCATTGAAGTATCGACGATAGAAGGCAATGTCAATACGCTGGCAATCTATCATCTATACGATCTCGATGGAAATCGTATTAATATTTGGACATTTGGTTGAGTGGTGTCATGCCACCTAAAACAATAAGCTATCGGGGAACGTTAGTTCAATCACTATTACGGCAGTCGGTCAATCGATCGGCTGCCGTTTCCATTGAAGTAACGGGCAGCATTCCTATTATGAAGAAATACGAGATTTGAGAAACAAAAAGACTCCTTGATATGATGTATATGGGTCCCAGATGCTGGCCAGCGACAGGATCCAAATACAAATCAAGGAGACTACAAGATGAATTCTACTCAAAATGAACGCATTAATCAAATTACTTCTTCTACCTTAATTATTGGTGTAGATATCGCTAAATTTAAACACGTGGCTCGAGCGCAAGACTACCGCGGAGTCGAGTTTGGGAAGCCGATCACGTTTGAAAACACCCACGATGGATTCGAATTGTTTGTTAGCTGGTTCCAGAAGATCTCAAGAGAACAAGGCTTCCAAGATGTTATTGTAGGTATGGAGCCAACGGGACATTACTGGTTGAACCTTGCTCAATTCCTACGAAATAAACAGATTATGTACGGTGTGGTGAACCCACTACATGTCAAGAAAAGCAAAGAACTCGACGACAATTCGCCAACGAAGAATGACATCAAGGACGCAAAAGTTATTGCACAGCTGGTCAAAGACGGAAGATACGCCGTACCTAGCCTTCCCCAAGGCGTATATGCCGAATTGCGGGAAGCTATGAAAATTCGCGATCATCTGACGACTGATCTATGCGTCGTGCAAGCACGTGTCCATAACTGGTTAGATCGTTATTTCCCCGAGTTTCTAACAGTCTTCAAGGATTGGGAATGTAAGTCTGCCATCCAAATGCTTAGCCTCAATTTACTGCCGCATGAGCTGATTTCTATCTCCGATGAGACGCTGCTGCAGCACTTGAGAGAAGCTGCGAAGCGAGGTCTAGGCCTGGGCAGAATTAAGAAATTGAAGGAAGCAGCCATCTGTTCCGTCGGTATTCAACAAGGCTCTGAGCTAGCTAAAATGGAGCTGAAGCTACTGCTGAGCCAGTACGAATGGCTTCAGAACAAACTCGAAGATTTAGGAGCAAAGTTGGATGAGTTGCTGTTGCAGATCCCTCACGTACAGCAAGTGTTGGCTATGAAAGGGATTGGTAGGGACACCATCGCAGGCTTTCTCGCAGAGGTGGGGGACATTCGCAAGTACCGTCATCCTAAGCAGATCACGAAGCTCGCTGGATTGAATTTGAAAACCAATTCCTCCGGTACACATACCGGACAGACCCGGATAACCAAGAGAGGCCGGAAGCGTCTTCGAGCCTTGCTCTTTCGAGTAATGATGCCGTTAGTCG
>Ga0182739_1000279_pt1 | contig 81591 bp, 65 predicted proteins | sample eDN5th30CBELigBY_FD_128873 | JGI IMG/M metagenome (GOLD analysis project Ga0182739, IMG submission 128873) | Enriched backyard soil microbial communities from Emeryville, California, USA - eDNA 5th pass 30_C BE-Lig BY (version 2) (version 2) | ecosystem: Environmental > Terrestrial > Soil >...
CTGCTTTGAACTTGCTTGGACGCTTTCTTGGTATCGATGGACTTCTCCATCCCAAGGCGCCCACACAAGTCACCTGCGCGCACTGTCAAAGATCAATCGCTTGCGGAACCTTCTTCGTCCCGCCCCTCATGACGTTTCGTCCGAGGGAGCCGTGCATCATACAACCAAATTCCTTTCCGTCAACACCCGCCGCTCACTTTCTTCGCCCTCCCGGGCGTCGCTTCCTTGTGCGGCCTTCCTGCCACCCCGCCCCGGCCTCGCGGCCTGTCCTGCAGGGGGCGCGCATCCTAACCAGACACGATCGTTTCGGGAAGGGGGAAGACGAAAAATTTTTCGACGCGCACCAGAACGGCCGGGCCTGCTGCGTTCCGCTACCGAACCGCTAGTCCTCGCAGCAGGCCAGCTCGGCAGGCACACCGCGCGCTTCGCTCCTGCATCTGCACGCATCGGCCGCCACGGACGCACGCCTGTCCGGCGGCACGGGGCGCGCGCCGGCCACACAGCGCATGCCGACCTGGTAGGGCACCAGCACCGCAAGGAACGGGACCTCGTCGGGAATCTCTTCGAGCGGAACGAATACCTGCATGACCGGCACCTCGCTGAAACCCGGGGACGGGCGCATGTATTCCATTCTTCCCCTGAACCCCAGCCATGGCGCGATCGGGCAAGGCCCGGGGCCAGATGAGGCGATTTGCAGGCTCGGGCTGAACTCAGCCGACTTCGATCATCTCGAAATCGGACTTGGTCACGCCGCAGTCGGGGCAGGTCCATGTCTCGGGCACGTCTTCCCAGCGAGTGCCCGGCGCGATGCCGTCGTCCGGCCAGCCCTCCGCTTCGTGGTAGAGAAAGCCGCAGACCACGCACATGAAGGTGCGATACGGCGGTTCGCCTGAAGGCGGAAGTGCGAGCGAGGACATGAATGATCGAAACCGGAACCGGGAACGGCGGCATTGTGGCAGTGCACCGCAGTCGATCCAAGAGCGATCCGGCGCCGAACGGCCGCACCGTCGCTACACTGGCGCCATGCACATCCCTCTCCCGCGCGGCCTGTACGCGATAACCGACGGCCCCCGGCACGACCTCATCCACGCCTGCGAGTCGGCCCTGGCCGGCGGCGCCCGGCTGCTGCAGTATCGCGACAAGACCGGTGCGTCGTCGCGCCGGCGCGACGAGGCCCGGGCGTTGCGCACGCTCTGCTCGGCCCATGGCGTGGCCTTGGTCGTCAACGACGACGTCGAACTCGCGCGCGAAGTCGGGGCAGACGGCGTGCACCTGGGCGAGGACGACACGGTGATCGCCGCGGCACGCGCGATCCTGGGGCCCGATGCGATCATCGGCGCCTCGTGCTACGACTCGCTCGAACGCGCCCGGCGCATGGCCGCCGCCGGCGCCGACTACCTGGCGTTCGGCGCGTTCTTCCCGTCGCCGACCAAGCCGGCGGCGCGCAGGGCGACGCCCGAACTCCTGGTCGCGGCGCGCAGCCTCGGCCGTCCGCTGGTGGCGATCGGCGGCATCACGCCGGACAATGCGGCGCCGCTGGTGGCGGCGGGCGCCGACCTCATCGCCGCCATCAGCGCCGTGTTCGGCGCGAGCGACGTGCGCTCGGCGGCCAGCCGGTTCGCCTCCCTGTTTTCTCGAACGATGGACACCCCATGAGCTCCAATCACGCACTCTTCCAACGCGCACTCGAGCGGATACCCGGCGGCGTCAACTCACCGGTACGCGCCTTCCGGTCGGTCGGTGGCGAACCGTTCTTCACGGCACGCGCGGACGGCGCCTGCCTGTGGGACGTGGAGGGCAAGCGCTACATCGACTATGTCGGCTCGTGGGGGCCGATGATTGCAGGTCACAACCACCCGCACGTACGAGCGGCCGTGGAGCGCACGATCCAGAACGGCTTGTCGTTCGGCACGCCCTGCCCGGCTGAGGTCACGATGGCCGAGACGATCACCAGGCTGATCCCGTCGATCGACGTCGTGCGCATGGTCAACTCCGGCACGGAAGCGACGATGTCGGCCATCCGCCTGGCCCGCGGCCATACCGGGCGGGCACGCATCGTGAAATTCGAAGGCTGCTACCACGGCCATGCCGATGCATTCCTGGTGAAGGCGGGATCGGGCGCGCTGACGCTCGGGACACCGACCTCGCCGGGCGTCCCTGCTGCGCTGGCCGACCTCACTCTCACACTGCCGTTCAACGACTTCGAGGCCGCCACGGCACTCTTCGACGCGTTCGGCGACGAGATCGCCGGGCTGATCGTCGAACCGGTTCCCGGCAACATGAACTGCATCCCGCCGCGCGAGGGCTATCTGCAGCACCTGCGCGCCCTCTGCTCGCGGCACGGCGCACTGCTGATCTTCGACGAGGTCATGACCGGCTTTCGCGTCGCGCTCGGCGGCGCGCAGGCGCACTACGGCGTGACGCCGGACCTCACCACGCTGGGCAAGATCATCGGCGGCGGCATGCCGGTCGGCGCGTACGGGGGACGCCGCGAGATCATGCAGCAGATCGCGCCGGCAGGCCCGATCTATCAGGCCGGGACTCTGAGCGGCAACCCGGTCGCGATGGCCGCCGGCCTGGCGATGCTCGAGCTGATCCAGCAGCCGGGCTTTCACGAGGAGCTCGCGCGGCGCACGCGCCTGCTCACCGATGGCCTGCAGGCGATCGCCGACGGCGAAGGCATCGCTTTCAGCACCCAGCGCGTCGGCGCGATGTTCGGACTGTTCTTCACGGCGCAGAAGGTCGAGACCTATGCGCAGGCGACCGCGACCGACACGACCGCGTTCAACCGCTTCTTCCAGGCCATGCTCGAGCGCGGCGTCTTCCTGGCGCCCTCGGCCTACGAGGCCGGCTTCGTTTCGAGCGCGCACGACGAACAGATCATCGCCGAAACGCTGGAAGCGGCCCGGGGCGCGTTCCGCGCCGTCAAGAACGGCTGATCGCCTCGCCGCGGAAAGAGTTCAGCGCGACGAGGACGTTCGCCACGGCACCCAGCGCCGCCGAGGCGCGTCGCGCGACCCGCACGCGGGGCGCGCCGATGCCCGCAGCTCCCCGTACTGGCGCCGGCCGAACGCCGGCGCCGGCTCTTTTCATTGGATGAACTGGCGGACCGCTTCGTCCAGGCGCCGCAGTCCGTCGTCGAGATCGTCGCTGCCGATCGTCAGCGCCGGCACGAAGCGAAGCACGTCCGCCCCGGCCTGCAGCGCCAGCAGACCGTTCCGGGCGGCATGGTCGAGCAGTTCGCCGGCGCGACCGGCATAGGCCGGCGCGAGCACCGCGCCCAGCATCAATCCCTGCCCGCGCACCTGCGAGAACACCGCGTGCTCGTTGCCGATCCGCTCGAGGCCGACCTGCAGCGCCACCGACTGGCGCTCGACCTGCGCCAGGAGTTCAAGCGCCGACAGCCGGCGCAAGGCCACGCGCGCGACCGCGGCAGCGAGCGGATTGCCGCCGAAGGTGGTGCCGTGCGCGCCGAACTGCAGTGTCTGCGCGGTGCGCCCGTTGACCAGCATCGCCCCGATCGGAAAACCGCAGCCCAGCGCCTTGGCGATCGTCATGACGTCGGGCTTCACGTCGTGCCACTGATGGGCCCAGAGCCGGCCGGTGCGTCCCATGCCGCACTGGATCTCGTCGAAGACCAGCAGGGCCCCGACCGCATCGCAGCGCTCGCGCAGCGCCTGGAGAAAATCGCTGGTCGCCGGCACGACGCCGCCCTCGCCCTGGATCGGTTCGACGATCACCGCGGCCACGTCGTCGGTCAGCGTGGCGTCGAGCGCGGCCACGTCGTTGAACGCGCCGTAGCGGAATCCGCCCGGCAACGGCTCGTAGCCCTGCTGGTACTTCGGCTGGGCGGTCGCGGTGACGGCGGCGAGCGTCCGGCCGTGGAACGAGCCTTCGAAGCTCAGGATCACGCGCCGCTCAGGCGCACGATCACGCGCCGCGGCAAACCGCCGCACCAGTTTGATCGCGGCTTCGTTCGCTTCGGTACCCGAGTTGCACAGGAAAACGCGCTCGGCGAAACCGCTCGCAGCGACGAGTTCCTCGGCCAGCCGCAGCGGCGGCTCGCTGTAGAACACGTTGCTGGTATGCCAGAGCTTGGCGGCCTGCGCCTGCAGCGCCGCCAGGATCTCCGGGTCGCCGTAGCCGAGCGCATTGACGGCGATACCGGCGGCGAAGTCGATGTAGTCGCGCCCATCGACGTCCCACAACCGGGATCCCTGGCCGCGGTCGAGGATCAGTTCGCGCTGCCGGTACACCGGCACGAGGTAGTCTTTTCCCTTGCGGATCAGCGCAAGGCTGTCCGCGCCGGGAGCGGCGGTGGTGTTCATCGGTCGGTTCCAGCCCAGGTCCGCGCGTGAGCACGCGCCCGTGCATTATCCGTCAGCGGGAACCGAAAAAAAGACAGCCGGCCCGCGCTGCGGACCGGCTGTTGGAAATGCATCCTTGCCCTGTGGCTCCGTTGGAGAACGTTCGCGATCAGAAGCGCACTTCGGCACCGACCGAGACCACGCCCGGATCGAGCTTGAGGCCCTTCTCGTCGACCTTGTAGTAGTCGTAGTTCAGGCCCACGCTGGCGCGGTTGCTGAAGTCGTAGCCGAAGCCGACGCCGGTGTACCAGCCGTTGGACGTGTCATCGACGCGAACCGGCGCTTCGATGCCGTTGTAGCCGCCCTTGAGGTCGGCGCGGAACAGGCCGCCGCGGCCGCTGACGTACCAGTTGTCGTTGATGTTGAAGTGGCCGTTGACGCCCAGCGTCCAGCCCTTCAGATCGGCCTTGCCGACCGGGCGCGACGCGGACTTCGGGGAGAACGTGCCGAGGTCGGTGTAGCCGCCTTCGACGCCGAGGGCGACGGCCGGGTTCAATGCCCAGCGATAGCCGAGGTTGACGCCATAGGCGGTGTCGTCGTCGTCGTACACGCCCTTGTCGAGCTGGGCCTGGCCGACCTGACCGTTGATGAAGAATCCGCCCTTGTCCTGAGCGTGGCTGATGGCCGGTGCGGCAACCAGGCCGGCAGCGGTCAGGGCGATGGCAAGAATCGAGGTTTTCATTTTCTGCTCCAACATTTCGAGTGGATGAGCGACATACGTCGGGGTGGGCGTATGCGTCGGAGAGCTTCGACAGGGGCGATGGCTTCGCGTTCCGGGCTGCTCCGTGCGGCCTAAGCTGGGGTTCAGCCCCAGGATTTCAATACCGAACGGTTTACAAATTGTTCAGGCACCGGGCACGAACGCCGAATCGAGCCCGATCGAATCGGACCGAGGGAAGGACGGTCCCGGGTGCGCCCGCCGCCTCACGGGGCGAGCCGCAGCGCGCGGCTGCCCATCGGGCCGCCCATCGAGGGCGACGGGAAAGACATCCGGGAGCTGATCGGCGACAATGCGCGCCCCTTGCGACCCGCCCGCCCGCCAGGTCGCGCATTCCTGTCGAGTCCGATCAATGCCGAGCCGTACAGAACTCGCCAACGCGATCCGCGCGTTGGCAATGGACGCGGTCGAAGCCGCCAAATCCGGTCACCCCGGCATGCCGATGGGCATGGCCGACATCGCCCAGGTGCTGTGGAGCGATTTCCTCAGGCACAACCCGCAGAATCCCAAATGGGCCAACCGCGACCGCTTCGTGCTGTCCAACGGCCACGGCTCGATGCTGATCTACGCCCTGCTGCACCTGACCGGCTACGCCCTGCCACTCGACGAGCTCAAGCGCTTCCGCCAGCTGCATTCGAAAACCGCCGGCCATCCGGAAGCCAGCGAGACGCCGGGGGTGGAGACCACCACCGGTCCGCTCGGCCAGGGCCTGGCCAATGCGGTCGGCATGGCGCTGGCCGAGAAGGTGCTGGCCGCGCGCTTCAACCGCGACGGCTTCCCGGTCGTCGATCATACGACCTATGTCTTCCTCGGCGACGGCTGCCTGATGGAAGGCATCTCGCATGAAGCGGCCTCGCTGGCCGGGACGCTTCGCCTCGGCAAGCTGGTCGCGGTCTGGGACGACAACGGCATCTCGATCGACGGCGAAGTGCACGGCTGGTTCACCGACGATACGCCGGCACGCTTCGAGGCCTACGGCTGGAACGTCATCCGCGGCGTGGACGGCCACGCCCCGGACGCGATCCGCGCGGCGCTCGAGGCGACCCGCGGCTCGGACAAGCCCACGCTGATCTGCGCCAGGACGATCATCGGCTTCGGCGCGCCGACCAAGCAGGGCAAGGAAGCCTGCCACGGCGCCCCGCTCGGCAAGGACGAGATCGCCGCCGCGCGCGCAGCGCTCGGCTGGCCGCACGCGCCGTTCGAGATCCCGCAGGACATCTACGCCGCCTGGAACGCGCACGCCACAGGCGCCGAGCACGAGGCCGAATGGAACGCGCTGTTCGCGCGCTACCGTACTGCGCACCCGGACCTGGCCGCCGAGTTCGAGCGTCGTCTGTCCGGCGCGCTGCCGGATGAATTCGCCGTCGCCGCCGATGCCTGGATCGCCAAGCTCCAGGCCGAAGGCCCGGTCGTCGCCTCGCGCAAGGCCTCGCAGATGGCCCTCGACGCGTACGGCCCGCTGCTGCCGGAGCTGATCGGCGGCTCGGCCGATCTTGCCGGGTCGAACCTGACCCTCTGGAAGGGCTCGAAGGACGTCAATTCCGGCGATCCCGCCGCCAACTACGTGCACTACGGCGTCCGCGAGTTCGGCATGAGCGCGATCGCCAACGGGCTGGCGCTGCACGGCGGCTTCATCCCGTACGACGCGACGTTCCTGGTCTTCTCCGACTACGCCCGCAACGCGGTGCGCATGAGCGCCCTGATCCCGACGCGCGCGATCCACGTCTACACGCACGACTCGATCGGCCTGGGCGAGGACGGCCCGACCCACCAGCCGGTCGAGCACCTGGCGAGCCTGCGCTACATCCCGAACAACGCGGTCTGGCGCCCCTGCGACGCCGTCGAGTCGGCGATCGCCTGGAAGGCGGCGATCGAGCGCCGCGACGGCCCGTCCTGCCTGGTCTTCTCGCGGCAGAACCTGGCGCACCAGCCGCGTAGCGCCGAGCAGGTGGCCGATGTCGCCCGCGGCGGCTACGTGCTGTCGGACCCGCCGAGCGCCCGCTTCGACCTGATCCTGATCGCGACCGGCTCGGAGGTCGAGATCGCGATGCAGGCCATGCGCATCCTGGCGGACCAGGGCGTGGCGGCCCGCGTCGTGTCGATGCCCTGCACCAGCGTCTTCGATGCCCAACCGCTGGAGTACCGCGAGGGCGTCCTGCCCGGGTGGTGCCGCAAGCGCATCGCGGTCGAGGCCGGCATCACCGATTTCTGGCGCAAGTACGTCGGCCTGGACGGCGCGGTGGTCGGCCTCGACACCTTCGGCGCGTCGGCGCCCGCCGATGCGCTGTACCGCCACTTCGGCATCACGGCCGAGCGCGTCGTCGACACGGCACGCGCACTGGCCTAGGCGTCCCGGGTCCCGGCGTGCCGCCGCTGCGGCCGCCGGGACGCCGGCGCGACGATCGGCCGCGCCTCGGGGGGCGCGAACCGCGGCGATGCTTGATCGCCGTCCGGTCGCCCGGACCTCCATCGCTCGACAATCCGGACGACGGGAAGGCCGGCGCCTTCCGCCTTTCAAGACAGGTGAACCCGTGGCAGCTTTCAATACCGAACGCGTCCTCAGTGTGCGGCACTGGAACGACTTCCTCTTCAGCTTCACGACCACCCGCGATGCCGGGCTGCGATTCGAGAACGGCCAGTTCATCATGATCGGCCTGCCGGTGGACGGCCGGCCGCTGCTGCGCGCGTACAGCATCGCCAGCGCCAACTACGAGGAGCACCTGGAGTTCTTCAGCATCAAGGTGGCCAACGGCCCGTTGACCTCGCGCCTGCAGCACCTTCGCGTCGGCGACGAGGTCCTGATCGGCAGCAAGCCGACCGGCACCCTGCTGCTGCACGACCTCAAGCCCGCCCGGCACCTGTACCTGCTGGCGACCGGGACCGGCCTGGCCCCGTTCCTCTCGATCGCCCGCGATCCGGAGACCTGGGAGCGCTTCGACAAGGTGGTCGTCACCCATGGCGTGCGCCAGGTGGCCGACCTCGCCTATCGCTCGCTGTTCGAGGACGAGCTGCCGGCCCACCCGTACCTCGGCGACCTGGTGCGCGAGAAGCTCGTCTACTACCCGACCGTCACGCGGGAAGCGTTCCGCAACCAGGGACGGCTGGACGAGCTGCTCGAAAGCGGCCGGCTGTGCGCCGATGCCGGCCTGCCACCGCTGGACCCCGCCGCCGATCGCGCGATGATCTGCGGCAGCCCGGCCATGCTCGCCTCGCTGTCCGGGCTGCTCGATCGCCGCGGCTTCGCCGTCTCGCCGCGGATCGGCACGCCGGGCGACTACGTGATCGAACGCGCCTTCGTCGAACGCTAGGCGTCGATTCCACGCCGATCCTTGCCCGTTCCGAGCGAGTCCGCCCGGCGGACTGGCGTACGGCAGAGGGCAGGCGCATGCTTCGGGGCCACGCGGGCCCTGCCCGTCCTGTACCCATCGGCAACAGGAGTGGCGCCATGATCAGGCTGAACGTCAACGGCAAGTCCCTGCAACTGGACGTCCCGGACGATACCCCCCTGCTGTGGGCGCTGCGCGACGCGGCGCAACTGACCGGGACCAAGTTCGGCTGCGGCATCGCCCAGTGCGGCGCCTGCACCGTGCATGTCGACGGCCAGCCGGTGCGCTCCTGCGTGCTGCCGGTCGCCGCGGCGAAGGACAAGGCGATCACGACGATCGAAGGCGTCGGCACCGACCGGGTCGGCCTCGCCATCCAGGAAGCCTGGCGCCGGCTCGACGTCGTGCAGTGCGGCTATTGCCAGTCCGGCCAGATCATGTCCGCCACCGCGCTGCTCAAGGCCAAGCCGGCGCCGAGCGACGAGGACATCGACGCGGCGATGAGCGGCAACGTCTGCCGGTGCGCGACCTATGTCCGCATCCGCGCCGCGATCCACGAAGCCGCCGCCGCGCTGGCCTGAGGACGCGACCATGACCACGACGATCATCAATGCCAGCCGGCGCGACTTCCTCAAGACCGGTGCCGGGCTGGCCCTGGCCGTCTACGTCGGCCCCGCCCTGGCCGCCGAAGCGATCGGTGGCGCCGACACCGCCTTCACCCCCAATGCCTTCGTGCAGATCGACGGCACCGGCCTCGTCACGGTGACGTCCAAGCACCTGGAGATGGGCCAGGGCACGTTCACCGGCATCGCGACCCTGATCGCCGAGGAACTGGATGCGGACTGGGCGCAGGTCCGCGTCGTCGGCGCACCGGCCGATGCCAAGCGCTACGGCAACGCCGCCTGGGGCGGCGCGATCCAGGGAACCGGCGGCAGCAGCGCGATGCCCGGCGCCTGGGACCAGATGCGCCAAGCCGGCGCCACCGCGCGCGCGATGCTGGTCGCCGCCGCTTCGCAGAAATGGCAGGTGCCGGCAGGCGAGATCACGGTGGACCGCAGCGTGGTCAGCCATGCCGCCAGCGGCCGGCGGGCCGGCTTCGGCGAGTTGACCGCGCTGGCGGCGAGCCAGCCGGTACCGGCCGAGGCACCGGCGCTCAAGAAACCGGACCGCTACACGCTGATCGGCAAGCTCAAGCTGCCGCGCACCGACAGCCGCGCCAAGACCGACGGCAGCGCGAAGTTCACCCAGGACGTGCAGTTGCCGGGCATGCAGGTGGCCGTCGTCGCGCACCCGCCACGCTTCGGCGCCGCGGTGGCGCGTTTCGACGCCGCCAAGGCCAAGGCCATCCCCGGCGTGACCGACGTCTTCGTCGTTCCGGCCGAGCGCGGCGTGTTCGCCGGTGGCGTCGCCGTCCTCGCACGCGACACCTGGACCGCGATCCGCGCGCGCGAGGCGCTCACGGTGGAATGGGACGATACCGCGGCCTTGCGCGCGAGCAGCGATACGCTCCTCACGGAGTACCGCGCGCTGGCCCGGCAGCCCGGCAAGACGGTCGTCAGCCGTGGCGACGTCGATCGCGCGCTGGCCGGCAAGCGCCTGATCGAAGCTACCTACGAGGTGCCGTTCCTCGCGCATGCGGCGATGGAACCGCTCAACTGCGTCGTCGCCCTGGGCGAGGGCCGCTGCGAGCTGTGGAACGGCGAGCAGTTCCACACGGTGGACCAGGCCGCGGTCGCCAAGCGCCTGGACATCGCATCGGACAAGGTCACGATCAACCAGCTCTATGCCGGCGGCAGTTTCGGCCGCCGCGCCAATCCCAAGTCCGACTACATCCTCGAAGCGGTCGCGCTGGCCGTCGCCGCGCGCGAGCGCGGCCATCGCATGCCGGTCAAGCTGGTCTGGACGCGCGAGGACGACACGCGCGGCGGCTACTACCGGCCGCTGACCCTTCACGCCGTCACCGCGGCGCTGGGCGAGAACGGCCGCATCGCCGGCTGGCGCCACCGCATCGTCGGCCAGTCGATCCTCAAGGGCTCCCCGTTCGAGGCGATGATGGTCAAGGACGGCGTCGACGGCACGACGGTCGAGGGCGTGGACGACCTGCCCTACGCGGTCGAGAACCTGCACCTGGACCTGCACTCACCCGATCCGGGCGTGCCGGTGCAATGGTGGCGCTCGGTGGGTCACACGCATTCGGGTTTCGCGACCGAAGCCTTCATCGACGAACTGGCCGCCGCCGCTGGCGCCGATCCCTACCGGTTCCGGCGCGGCCTGCTGGCGGCGCACCCGCGCGAACTGGGTGTCCTGGACCTGGCCGCCGAGCGTGCCGGCTGGAGCCGTCCACTCGCGCCGGCCGGCGGCAAGCGCCGCGGCCGCGGCATCGCCGTGCACAAGTCGTTCGATACCTACGTCGCCCAGGTGGCCGAGGTCACGGTCGAGGCCGACGGCCGGTTCAAGGTCGACCGGGTCGTCTGCGCGGTCGACTGCGGCGTGGCGATCAACCCCGACGTGATCCGCGCGCAGATGGAGGGCGGCATCGGCTACGGCCTGTCGGCCGCCCTGCTCGGCGCGATCACGCTCAAGGACGGCGTCGTCGAGCAGTCCAACTTCCACGACTACCGGCCGCTGCGCATGCAGGACATGCCGGCGGTGGAGGTGCACATCGCCGCCTCGTCGGAGAAACCCACCGGCGTCGGCGAGCCCGGCACCGCCGTGGTCGCCCCGGCCGTCGTCAATGCGCTGTTCGCCGCCACCGGACAACGCATCCGGCGCCTGCCGATCGACACCACCCAGCTCAAGGCCTGATGCGATGGCCACGCACGATCGATGGCTGAAACTCATCCGGGCCGCCGCCCTGGTCCCGGCCTTGGCGCTCGCCGGTGCCGCCGCCGGCCCGGCACCGGCCCCCGCGCCTGCCGACGAGCACGACCTGTTCGAGCCGATCCGCAGCGTCGTGCAGCACCCGCGCTGCCGCAACTGCCATGTCGCCGACGGCCGGCCGCGGCAGTACGACGCCGGCTTCGTGCACGGCCAGAACGTGCAGGGCGGTACCGACGGCCGCGGCATGCCGGGGTTGCCGTGCACGACCTGCCACCAGGACGCCAACGCACCCGCCGCGGCCGGACCGAACGCACCGCCGGGCGCGCCGAACTGGCACCTGGCACCGAAGGAAATGGTCTGGGTCGATGTCGGCGCCCGCGACATCTGCCTGCGGCTGCGCGACCCGGCCAGCAACGGCGGCAAGGACCTGGACCAGATCCTGCACCACTTCGCCGAGGACAAGCTCGTGGCCTGGGGCTGGCAGCCGGGCGGCGCTCGTCGCCCGCCTCCGCTCAGTCATGCGCAGACCGTTGCAGCCGTGAAGACGTGGATCGACGCGGGCGCACCCTGCCCGCCGACCTGAGCGCGCCACCGGCAGCCGGCCAGACCGGCGAGCCCGGCGCTGCGGACCCGCAGCCCGCCTGCCGGCACGGCCGCTCAACTCGTGCCGGCCGCCTGCAACCGCCCGGCCACCATGTGCAGCCGGATTGCCGGGCGCGCGAATGCGACCGGCCGGTGGCTGACCAGCACCAGCGTGCCTTCGCCGACCCAGCGGTCGATGCCGGTGGCGACGCGCGCCGCCGTCGCCGCGTCCAGGCCCTCGAACGGCTCGTCGAGCAGGACCAGTGATGCGCCGCGCAGCAGTACGCCGGCCAGGGCCACGCGGCGCGCCTCGCCGCCGGACAGGCCGGCGCCGTACTCGCCGAGCGGCGTCTCCAGGCCACGCGGCAACCCGTCCAGGAAACCGTCCAGCGCCACCGCGGCGAGGACCGACCGCAAACGCGCGTCGTCGATGCCTGAGTCGCCCAGGCGCAGGTTGTCGGCCAGCGACATGGCGAACAGGTGCGGACGCTGGGGCAGGACGGCCACGCTCGCACGCAGCGCCGCCTCGGTGTAGCCGGCCAGCGGCACGCCGTCGAGGGTGAGCCTGCCCGCGGCCGGGTCGAGCGTCCGCGCGAGCAGCGCCAGCAGGGTCGACTTGCCGGCGCCGGACGGTCCGTCCAGCACGACGCGCGCGCCCGCGGCGATCGCCAGGTCGATCGGCCCGATGACGGTCGGGCGTCCTGCGGGCCGGTGGACGACACCGTGCACCTGCAGCCGGCCGCCGGTCGCGGCAGTGCCGATGCTGCCGTGGAAGGCCACCGCCGGCTCCGCGGCCTCGAGCGCGGCGAGCCGCTCCTGCGCCGCCCGCGTATGCATCCAGGCATGCAGTGCCGCGGCCGCCGGAACGAACGCTTCCAGCGTCGCGAGGGCGGCGAGCACCGTCATGACCCGCCACGGCGCCGCGACCGCAGCGGCCACCGCCGGACCATCGCCGGCGCGCAGCAGGCTCCAGCCGGCCAGGCCGACCAGCAACACCACGAGCGCCTGCGCACCGGCTTCGAGCAGGCGCTGGCGGAAGCGGCCGTCGATCACGGCCTGGTCCAGGTGCCGCCACTCCTCGCGCCGGGACGCGATCGCGCCGCACAGGCACAGCGTCGTCAGCCCGCGCAGCAGATCCACCAGCCGGTCGCGGCGGCGTCCGGCGAGCGCCGCCAGCCGGCCGGCCCAGCGTTGCGCGAGGTGCACCGCCGCCAGCGGCACCGCGATGCCGGCCGCGACCAGCCACGGCCAGGCCGCACCCAGCAACACCGGGGAAACCGAACCGACCAGCACCAGCGCGACGCCGAGCACCAGCAGCGCCCAGCCGAGCGGCAGCCAGGCGCGCAACGGCGCCTCGTCCAGCGCATCGACATCGGCCGTCACGCGTTGCAGCAGTTCGCCCTCGGACCAGCGTGCCAGCGGCTCCGGCGCCAGGCGCGCCAGCACCGCATAGCAGCGCACGCGCAGGTCGGCGAGCACGCCGAGCACGACGTCGTGCGACAGCAGCCGTTCGCCGTAGCGGCCGGCCGTCCGCACGATCGCGCACAGCCGGATCAGCGCGCCCGGCCGGAAGATGTCGAAACTGGCTGCGGCGACGCCAGTGCCCGCCACGGCAGCGGCCGTGATGAACCAGCCCGACAGCGCGAGCAGGCCGAGCGAGGCGAGCAGCGTGAGCGCGCCGAGCACGAACGCCAGCGCGAAGCGCCCCGCATGCGGGCGCAGCAACCGCTGCAGTGACCAGCTGCTGGGATCGGAGCGTCCGCTCATGCAGTGCCTCCGGCGGCCGGCTCGCGCAGCGGCGCATCGCCGGCGACCGCGCCACCCGCCAGCACGATGCGACGATCGATCCAGCCGCCCGCAAGCAGCGTCTCGTCGTCGTCATGGGTCGCGATCAGCAAGGTGCATCCCCGGCTGGACGCCGCGAGCGAGGTGCGCAACGCGGCAGCCGTCTGCGCATCGAGCTGCGCCAGGGGTTCGTCGAGCAGCCACAGGTCGGCCTGGCGCGCCAGCGCGCGGGCCAGCGCAAGCCGCTGCAACTGGCCGCCGGACAGGCCGATGCCGGCACTGCCGATCACGGTCTCGGCCTGCTCGGGCAGGGCGGCGACATCGGCGGCCAGGCCGGCGGCAGCGAGTGCCTGCGCCAGGCGCGCATCGTCGTCGCGGTCCAGTCCGACCAGGACGTTGTCGCGGAGGCTGGCGCCGAACCATTCCGGCCGCTGCTCGAGCCAGGCCAGCCGACGCCACCAGGCCGACCGCGGCCAGGCGGCCAGGCCCACACCGTCGACGAGGATGCGTCCCGCGGTCGGTGCGACGAACCCCGCCAGCAGGGCCAGCACGCTGCTCTTGCCGGAACCGCTGGCACCGGTCAGCGCGACCCGCTGGCCCGCCGCGATCCGGAAGCTCACGCGGTCCAGGGCCAGGCGGCCATCGGGATGGCGCAGGCTGACCGCGTCGAACTCGATCACCGGCGGCCCGGGCGGGCGCGCGGGCACGGTGGCCGCTGCCGGCAGGGCCTGGGCCGGTGCCCGCCGCAGCAGGTCCTGGATCGGTCCCGCCGCGGCCAGCGCCTGCGCCCGCAAATGATAGTCCGTCCCGAGCTGGCGCAGCGGCGCGAAGAACTCCGGTGCCAGCAGCAACACGAAGAGCGCCGGCTCCAGCGTCATCGGCTGGCCGTAGTGGCCCACCGGGAAGCGGCCGAGCAGCGCCAGTCCCAGATACAGCGCCACCATCGCGATCGCCGCCGAGGCGAACAGCTCCAGCACCGTGGACGACAGGAACGCGATGCGCAGCACCTGCAGGCTGCGCCGGCGGTACCCGTGCGCGCCCTCGCGGACGCCCTCGGCGCCCCACCCGGTACGGCCGGCAAGGCGCAGGGCCGGCAGGCCGCGCACGAGGTCGAGGAAACGGCCGCCGAGTGTCGCCAGCGCGGCCGCCTGCCGGCGGCCGGCCGCGGCGGCGCCGTGGCCGACCAGCACCATGAAGGCGGGAATCAGCGGGGCGGTGGCGGCCAGCAGCAGCGCAGCCAGCCAGCTGTGCGGCACGATCGCCGCCACGACCAGCAGCGGCACGCCGGCCGCCAGCAGGCGTTGCGGTCGGTAGCGCGCGAAGTAGCCGTCGAGGGCATCGACCTGCTCGACGATCACGGTCGCCAGCGCGCCATCGCTGCCGGCGGCAGCGCGCAGGGGGCCCAGGTGTTCCAGCGCGTCGAGCAGGCGGCCGCGCAGGCGCTCGCGCAGGCGCAGGCCGGCGCGGCTGCCGGCCCATTCACGGGTGGCCAGCAAGGCGCTGCGCAGCACCAGCAGCACCGGCATCAGGACGATCGCGCTGCCCGGCGCGGCCTCGCCGGCGATCCAGCGGCCGGCGACCCCGGCCACCGATGCCGCGAACGCGATCCAGGCCGCCGCAGCCGCCAGACCCGCTGCCGCCGCTGCCCATGTCCAGCGCCGCACGCTGCCGGCCTGCGCGCCGAGCCAGGCCTGGGCCGACGCTTCGGTGCCCGCCTCGACGCTCACCGCGGACCGGCGCTCACGCGGCGGCGGCGCTCGTGCCGGTTCGCCCGCGCGGCGGCGGGCACGGCGCGGCGGCGCGCGTCATCGGCCGTCCTCGTCCTCCGGATAGCCCTTCAGCTCCAGCCACATCGCATTGATGATGCCGGCGGCGCAGGCCAGCAGCACGCCGAGGATCCAAGCGAAATACCACATCGGCCTCTCCTCAGTAGTGGGCGTCCGAGCCGCGCACGTGCTCGATATGGACCGGCCCGCGCATCACGCGGAACACCCAGCTGGTGTAGGCGACGATCAGCGGCAGGAAGAACACCGTCAGCCAGAACATCCAGCGCAGCGTCAGCAGGCTGGAGGTCGCGTCCCAGGCCGTGAGGCTGTGCGAAGGCACCAAGCTGGACGGCATCATGAACGGGAACATCGCCACGCCGGCGGTCAGGATCGTGCAGGCCACCGCCACCGAGCTCAGCACGAAGCCCAGGCCCGGCCGCGCCGGTGCCAGCCGCCAGGCGGCGAACGCACCGGCGAAGGCCAGGGCCGGGATCGCCCACAGCACCGGCATCGCCCGGTAGTTGGCGAACCAGGCGCCGGCGGCGCGCTCGACCGTCTTGGCGACCGGATTGGAATAGGCCTCGGTACCGGCGAACGCGACGATGCGGTAGCCGTCGATGCCGAACGCGACCCATACGCCGGCCAGCGCGAAGCTCGCGCAGAACACCAGCACCGCGATGCCGAACCAGCGCTGCGCGCGCTGCCGGACGTCGCCGGTGGTCTTGATCAGGAGGAAGGCCGCACCCTGCATCACCAGCATCGACAGGCTGATCACGCCGGCCAGCAGGCCGAACGGGTTGAGCAGGCCGAAGAAGCTGCCCTCGTAGTGGACGCGCAGGACCTCGTCGTAGCGGAACGGCACGCCCTGCAGCAGGTTGCCGAAGGCCACGCCGAACACCAGCGCCGGGACGAAGCCGCCGATGAACAGGCACCAGTCCCAGGTGTCGCGCCAGCGCCGGCTGGGAAGCTTGCTGCGGTAGTCGAAGCCGACCGGACGCAGGATCAACGCGAACAGCACCAGGATCAGCGCGACGAAGAAGCCGGAGAACGCCGCGGCGTAGATCAGCGGATAGGCCGCGAAGATCGCGCCGCCGCCGAGGATGAACCACACCTGGTTGCCTTCCCAGGTCGGCCCTACGGCATTGAGCAGTACCCGGCGCTCGTCGTCGTCACGGGCGACGACGCGCAACAGCGCGCCGACGCCGAGGTCGTAGCCGCCGGTGATCGCGAAGCCGATCAGCAGCACGCCGAGGAACAGCCACCAGACCGCGCGCAGCGTCTCGTAGCTCATCAGGAAGCCGATCAGCTCGCTCATGCGTGCTCTCCCGCCTGCACCGCCGCCCGTGAAGGGGCCATCTGGACCGGCCCGCCGACCGGCTCGCCGTCCTCCGGCGGTCCCTTCCGCGCGAACTTCACCATCAGGTACATCTCCACCACCAGCAGCGTCGTGTAGAACACGACGAAGCCGGTCAGGCTGAACAGCAGGTCGCCGACGGTCAGCGACGACACCGACATCCAGGTCGGCAGGACCTCCGACACGGTCCACGGCTGGCGGCCCAGCTCGGCGACGATCCAGCCCATCTCCGAGGCGATCCACGGCACCGGAATCATCGCCACCGCCAGGCGCAGCAGCAGCCGGCTGCGGCCGACGCTGCGCCGTGCCGAGGCCAGGAAGGCCCAAGCGAACACGCCCAGCATGAAGACGCCGCAGCCGACCATGATGCGGAACGCCCAGAACAGCGGGCCGACCGGCGGAATGCCGTCACGGGCGGCCTGGGCGATCTGCGCGTCGCTGGCGTCGACGACGCCCGGCGCGTAGCGTTTGACCAGCAGGCCGTAGCCGAGGTCCTCCTGGTAGCGCTTGAGGTCCTCTCGCGCGAACAGGTCGGTCGGGTTGGCCCGCACCTTCTGCAGGGCGGCGTACGCCTTGATGCCGTTGCGGATCTTGGCCTCGTGCTCGAGGACCAGCTCGCGGATGCCGACGATCGGCGTGTCGATCGAGCGCGTCGCGATCAGCCCCATCAGCCACGGGATCTCGACCGCGTAGTCGGTCCGCATCGCCTTCGAATCGATGATGCCGACCGCGGTGAACGGCGCCGGCGGCGGATGGGTTTCCCACATCGCCTCGATCGCGGCGAGCTTGACCTTCTGTACGTGGCCGACCTCGTAGCCGCTCTCGTCGCCGAGCGTGATGACCGACAGCACCGAGGCGAGGCCGAACGCCGAGGCGATCGCGAACGAGCGCAGCGCGAACGCGCGATGACGGCCGCGCAACAGGTACCACGCGCTGATGCCGAGCACGAAGCAGGCCGCGACCACGTAGGCGGCCGATACCGTGTGGACGAACTTGACCTGCGCGACCGGATTGAAGAACACCTCCGAGAAGCTGGCCAGCTCCATCCGCAGCGTGTCCGGATTGAAGTGCGCGCCGACCGGGTTCTGCATCCAGGCGTTGGCGACCAGGATCCACAGCGCCGAGAAGTTCGAGCCCAGTGCCACCAGCCAGGTGACCATCAGGTGTTGCAGGCGGCTCAGGCGTTCCCACCCGAAGAAGAACAGGCCGACGAAGGTCGATTCCAGGAAGAACGCCATCAGGCCTTCGATCGCCAGCGGCGTGCCGAAGATATCGCCGACGTACTGGGAGTAGTACGACCAGTTCGTACCGAACTGGAACTCCATCGTGATGCCGGTGGCGACGCCGAGCGCGAAGTTGATGCCGAACAGCTTGCCCCAGAACATCACCATCTGCCGGTAGACCACCCGGCCGGTCATGACGTAGACCGACTCCATGATCGCCAGCATGATCGCCAGGCCGATGGTCAGCGGGACGAACAGGAAGTGGTACAGCGCGGTGATGGCGAACTGCCAGCGCGACAGCTCGACGACGGTATCGGAGATCATCCTGTCACCTCGAAATTCCGGTCCGGGCCCAATCCCGTCCCGCAAGCTGCCGGGCGGGGGACCTGCCCGGCGTTCGGCTGAATTTCTGGGAAGGCCGCGCAGACGCCTGCGGTGGGCCGATCAGATACCGTGAAATCTACGCCCGCCTTCCCCGCAGCCGATAGTGCCATAGGGTCGCAGTGCAGGAGCGCAGCCCCGGTCACGGATCAGGTGCCGCCGGCCCGGCCGGTGCAGATTGGCTCCATCCGAGTGGCTCTTAGCACCCCCTTGGAAGGGCCGTTAAACTAGGCGACCCTTTTTTGGTCCTTCCGGCAATCCCGCCGTTTCCATCCTGAGGAGTGTTCCATGGCAGTCAAGGTCGCCATCAACGGCTACGGCCGCATCGGTCGCAACATCCTTCGCGCGCTGTACGAGGCCAAGCGCAACGGCGAGATCCAGATCGTCGCGATCAACGATCTGGGCAACGCCGAGACCAATGCGCACCTGACCCGGTACGACACCGCCCACGGCAAGTTCCCGGGCGACGTCGCCGTCGAGGACGGCGATCTGGTCGTCAACGGCGACCGCATCAAGGTGTTCGCCGAGCGCGACCCGTCGAAGCTGCCGTGGGGCGATCTCGGCGTCGACGTGGTGCTCGAATGCACCGGCCTGTTCACTTCCAAGGCCAAGGCCGGCGCGCACATCGCCGGCGGCGCGAAGAAGGTCATCATCTCGGCGCCCGGCGACAAGGACGTGGACGGCACCTTCGTCTACGGCGTCAACCACGACCGCCTCAGCGCCGCGCACCAGGTCATCTCCAATGCGTCGTGCACGACCAACTGCCTGGCGCCGCTGGCCAAGGCGCTGCACGAGAGGATCGGCATCGTGCACGGCCTGATGACGACCATCCATGCCTACACCAACGACCAGGTCCTGACCGACGTCTACCACAGCGACCTGCGCCGCGCGCGCAGCGCCACGCACTCGCAGATCCCGACCAAGACCGGCGCCGCCGCGGCGTTGGGACTGGTGCTGCCCGAGCTCAACGGCAAGCTCGACGGCTTCTCGATGCGCGTGCCGACGATCAACGTCTCGGTGGTGGACCTGAGCTTCGTCGCCGCGCGCGCGACGACCAAGGAAGAGATCGACGCGGCGATCCAGGCCGCGGCAGAAGGTTCGCTCAAGGGCGTTCTGGGCATCAACACGCAGCCGCTGGTGTCGATCGACTTCAACCACAACCCGCTGTCGTCGATCTACGACGCGACCCAGACCCGTGTCATGGAAGGTACGTTCGTCAAGGTGCTGAGCTGGTACGACAACGAATGGGGTTTCTCCAACCGCATGCTCGACATGACGCTGGCCCTGGTCAACGCCAAGTAGGTCCCCCTCCGGCGCCGCGCAGCTGCGCGGCGCCGTCTGGCGCGCCGGCTCCTGCCGCCGTCAGTGCGCGACCAGCAACGGCACGTCGCTGTTCTGGAACAGGTAGCGCGTGGAGCCGCCGAGTACCAGCTCGGTGATGCGCGAATGCCCCCAGGCGCCCATCACGATCAGGTCCGCATCGGCCGCGTGCGCCGCATCGAGCAGGGCCGGACCGCTGTCCTTGCCGCTGGGGCCGAACTCGCGGAACGACGCGGCAATGCCGTGGCGGTCCAGCCAGCCGTGCAGGTCGAAGCGCGGCAGGTAGTTGAGGCCGAACGGGCTGGCAACCGGCTCGCCGACCAGCACGTCCACCTTCTCGGCCTGCTTGAGCAGCGGCAGCGCGCCGCGCAGCGCCAGGATCGCCTCGCGGCTGTCGTTGAACGCGACCACGATGCGCTGGCCGACCCGGTCGATGCGGGCGCTGTCGGGGACGACCAGGACCGGTGCCATCGCGCCGAACACGGTGCGCGAGACGATGCCCCAGCCGGTCGGCGCATCAGGGTTCAGGATCGGCCGCTCGACGACGAGCAGGTCCGACCAGCGCGAGGCGTGGCACAGTGCCTCGACCGGATCGCCTTGCGCGACCTGCCATTCGCCGGTCGCACCGTAGGCACCGAGCCGCGCCTGCCACCAGGGACCGTGCGCCTCGGCGTCGCGGCACAGCTGCTCGGCATCGCGGACATACAGCGCCACGGCGTCGGGCGACGCGAACGCCGCGGGCGCGATCGGCACCAGGTGCAGGCCGAGCAACCAGGCCTTGAGCCGCTGGGCCAGCTGCAGGCCGACCAGTGCGGCTGGCGAGTCCTCGCCGTAGCGGCGCAGATGGACGACGATTTCGAAATGCTGCATGGCTCACCTCGCAAGATTCCGGTTGTTCCCAGGATACGGCTTCGGGCTGTCCGCAGCATGATCGGCATGAACCGTACCCGAGCATGCGGAAGGCGGCCATGACGTTTCGCACGCGACTCCCCGTCACCGCCGGCTGAGAATCGGCTCGTCGCGGCAGCCCTTCCGGAGGATGTGACATGAGCCTGTTCCTTGCCTTGCTGACCCTGGTCGGCGCCTTCGTCGTGATCGGCGGCGGCCTGGCGTTGCTGCCGGCACTCTTCGGGCTGGCCATCGCGGTGGCCGTGCTCTGGCTGGTGTTCTCGCTGCTGGGCCTGGCGCTGCGCCTGATCGGCCTGGTCCTCGGCGGTGTCCTGTGCCTGGCGTTCGGCCTGGCCGGGCTGCTGTTCGCGGCGATGCTCGGCTTCGGCCTGTTGCTGCCGTTGCTGCTGCCGCTCCTGGTCGTGGTCGTGCTGGTGGCGGTGCTGGTGCGCGCCACACGCCCGCCGGTGCCGCGGCTGGCCGCCGGCGTACCGCCGCAGCACTAGGGCCTGTCATCAATCCCCCGGCAGCGTGCGTCCGGGACAAGGAAGAGGGAGGAAGTGGGCGTCGGTCCACGCCCGAGCGATGACGCAGTCCCGGGCGCACGCAAGAACGGCGCGGCCTACCGAGGGATTGATGACACGCCCTAGTCCCCTGCCCGGGGATCGAGACCAGCCACCAGGCTTGGTTTCGGCCGCGGCGGAGAGTACCGTGGCGCCACGCTGCGGCGCAGCACGCCGCGGACCGGATCCCTCATGGCCGCCCACGCCCCGCCGCTCACGTCCGACTACAGCCTGCGCGAAGAGATCGCCTCGAGCCTGATCCACGGCATCGGCATCGTGCTGAGCATCGCGGGGCTCGCGACCCTCGCGGCGGCGGCCTCGCTGCGCGGCGACGCCTGGCACGTCGCCAGCGTCTGCGTGTACGGCGCGACATTGGTCCTGCTCTACACCGCGTCCACGCTCTACCACGGCATCCCGAACCCGGGCGCCAAGCCGCTGCTGCGGCTGCTCGACCACGCGGCGATCTTCCTGCTGATCGCCGGCACCTATACGCCGTTCACGCTGATCAGCCTGCGCGGTCCCTGGGGATGGACGCTGTTCGCGATCGTCTGGTCGCTGGCCCTGGTCGGCATCGCGCTGGAGATGCGCCGGGTGCGCAATCGCGTGCTGTCAGTGGGTCTCTACGTCGGCATGGGCTGGGTCGGCATCGTCGCGGCCGGTCCGCTGATCGACAGCGTACCGGTGCCGGGCCTGTGGCTGCTGCTGGCCGGCGGCCTGTGCTACACGTTCGGCGTGCCGTTCTATCTGTGGCGCAAGCTGCCGTACAACCATGCGCTGTGGCACGTCTTCGTGCTGGCGGGCAGCGTCCTGCAGTTCTTCGCGGTGCTGCTGTACGTGCTGCCGGCCGGCTAGAGCAGCAGCGCCAGCGCGAAGACGCCGAGCATCGTGAAGCACAGGGCGATCTTGGCCAGCGTTCCGAACAGGAAACCCAGCCAGGCACCGAGGCCGACCGCCGTGGACTGCCGCAGCGTGCCGCCGGCGAGCAGCTCGCCGAGCAGGGCGCCGACGAACGGCCCCAGCAGCAAGCCCGGCAAGCCGAAGAACAGGCCTACCACGGTGCCGATCGCCGCGCCGAACAAGGCCCATCGGCTCGCGCCGACGCGCCGCGCGCCGAGGATGCTCGCCAGGAAATCCACCAGTAGCGCCAGTACCGTCAATACGCCGAGCAGGATCAGCGTCGCCCAGCCGATATGGACGAAATCGCCGGCCCAGGCGGCGACCAGCATGCCGGCGAACACCAGCGGCACGCCCGGCAGGGCCGGAAGGAGGGTGCCGGCGAGGCCGACCAGGATCAGGGCGGCGGCCAGCGCGTAGAGGACGATTTCGGTGGTCATTGCCGGCCGCCGGAAGGGGGCCGCCAGTGTAGCCGGCGCCGTTGCGTGTCGCAGCGCCCGCGGCGCCGGGCTGGACGGCGATGCGGCCGACGACGGCAGATCCTTCGGGCCTGGAGGCGTGCGATCAGCCGGCCGGCGATGCGGCCGACGACGGCGATGCGCCGGCCTGCTCCCGCGCGCGCAGCCACTGTTCCAGCGCCTCCGGCGGAAGTGCCGGCGCGAACAGGTAGCCCTGCGCGGCCTGGTAGCCCTGGCGCTGCAGCAGCGCGCATTGGCGCTCGGTCTCGACGCCCTCGGCGACGACGCACAGGCCGAGGCTGTCGCCGATCCGCTGCACGGCGCGGGTCAGCTCGCGCGAGGCGCCGTCGCCTTCCAGGTCGTGCACGAAGCTCTGGTCCAGCTTGATCTCGTCGACCGGCAGCCGCCGCAGCACGCCGAGGCTCGAGTAGCCGGTGCCGAAATCGTCGACCGAAAGCCGTACGCCCTGCGCGTGCACCGCGTGGATGACCCGCATCGTGTCGGGCCCGGCGTCGAGAAACGCGTTCTCGGTGATCTCCAGCGTCAGGTCCTTTCCGCACAGCGAGGACGCCGCGAGCACCTCGGCGATCTGGCGCGGCAGGTCGAAGTTGCGGAAGCTGGTCGGCGAGAGGTTGACCGAGATCGTCGGGATCGAGAGGCCGCGCCGCCGCCATTCGGCCAGCTGGCGGCAGACCTCGCGCAGCGCCCACTGGCCGATCTCGGCGATCAGGCCGCATTCCTCGGCCAGCGGGATGAAGCGGGCGGGCGAGATCTCGCCCAGCTGCGGATGCCGCCAGCGTGCCAGCGCCTCCACGCCGTGCACGCGGCCATCGCCCAGACGCACCTGCGGCTGGTAGCAAAGACGCAGCGCATCGTTGCGCAGGGCCTCGCGCAGGGCCGTCTCGAGCGCGATGCGCTCCTGCGCGAGCAGGTTCATCTCGTTGCTGAAGAAGCTGAAGCGGTTGCGACCGGCGGTCTTGGCCTGGTACATCGCCATGTCGGCGCGCCGCAGCAGCAGGTCGATGTCGTCGCCGTTGTCCGGGAACAGGCTGATGCCGATGCTCGCCGACGGCATGACGCCGATCTCGCCGAGCGGCACCGGCACGCGCAGGGCGTGCTGGATGCGCTCGACCATGTCGGCTGCGCCGCGCGCGTCGCAGCCGGTCAGCACCACGACGAACTCGTCGCCGGCCAGGCGCCCGACGATGTCCGATCCGGAGACCAGGCCCTGCAGGCGCCAGGCGATCTGCCGCAGCAGGTCGTCGCCGGCGGGATGCCCGAGGGAGTCGTTGACCTGCTTGAACCGGTCCAGGTCGATGAACAGCACCGCCAGCGCATCGCCGCTGCGGGCAGCCCCGGCGATCGCCTGCTCGGCGCGGGCGTGCAGCAAGCTGCGATTCGGCAGGCCGGTCAGGGCGTCGTAGAACGCCAGCTGCTGGATGCGGGTGCGCGATTCTTCGCGCTCCAGCGCCAAGGCGCACAGGTGCACGCTGACGCTGACCAGGCGCTTGTGGAACCGGCTCGGCGCGCATCGCTCGCGATAGTAGAACGCGAACGATCCCAGCACGCGGCCGTTGCTCGCCTTGATCGGGCTGGACCAGCACGCGCGCAGGTTGTGCGGCAGGGCCAGGTGCTTGAAGTCCGCCCAGAGCGGATCGGTGGCGATGTCCTCGACCAGCACCGGCTCGCCGAAGTAGGCGGCGGTCCCGCACGATCCCACGCCGGGGCCGATCGGCACGCCGTCGAGCGCGGCGCTGTAGCTGTCGGGCAGGCTGGGGCCGGCCAGCGGGCGCAGCCTGCCCTCCCCGTCGATGCCGAGGATCGATGCGATCACCTCCGGCGCGATGCGCTCCACCTCGCGGCAGACCAGGGTCATGAGCTCGTGCACCGGCGCCTCGCGGACCATGGCCTCGAGCACCTTGTGCTGCAGCACCTCGTGCATCTTCGTGTCGGTGATGTTGGTCATCACGCTGACGGTATTGGCGAGCGCGCCCTGCGCGTCGTAGATCGGGTTCACGACGATCGAGCACCAGAGCGGATGCCCCTGGCGGTCCAGGACCAGCTCCTCGGAATGGCGGCTGCCCGAGCGTGGCGGGAAGGCCTGGGCCATCGCCGCCGGCGCTTCGTCGCGGTACGGCATGCGCAGCACCTGTCCGTAAAGGAGCCCCACGGCCTCGTCCGCCGGATAGCCGAGCAGGCGGACGAGGCCGGCATTGACGTAGACGATCCTGCCTTCCCCGTCGGTGATGATGACCGCGTTGTCGGTCTCGTTGACACCGAGCGACAGCAGGTGCAGCTGCTCGCGATCGTGGCGCTCGCGGGTGACGTTGCGGATGAACGCGGTGTAGATGACGCGCCCGGCCAGCCGGACGCGGGAGATCGACATCGCGCCCCACAGCACGCTGCCGTTCTTGCGCGTCACCTGCAGCTCGCGGCGGCCGCCGTCGCGGCCGGCCTCGGCGTATGCGTCGTGGAAGCCGCGGATGTCGGTCGGCACCAGGACCGCGACGTCGCGTCCGAGCACCTCTTCGCGCTCGTAGCCCCAGAGCCGTTCGGCGGCGGCGTTGAACAGGATGACCGCGTCGCCTTCGTCGATGGCGACGACCGCGTCGTTCGCCTGCTCGAGCGTCTGGCTCAAGGTCTCGTAGGCGTCATGCAAGAATGGCGACAGCGTCTGCTTGCTCATCCACCGACTCCTGCATCCTGGCCGTCGTCTGTATGCCGGCGGCTGGGGAGCGCCGGTGCACCGTCGCGATCACCGGGCGGCAACAGCCCGGCGATTCGATGGTACCCATCCGATGAAGAACTTGAAAATACATCAATCGCGGCGGCTCCCCGGCGTCCGCCGGGTCCGGCCCCGGCAAGGCTGCCGAGGATGAGCGCCGCAGCCCTGCCCGCGGTCGCGGCCCTGCCGCTGCTGGCAGGGCCGCGGCTGCGGCTGCGCCAGTTGCAGGCAGCCGACCTGCCCGCCCTGTTCGCGGTGTTCTCCGACCCGGCGGTCATGCGCTATTGGAGCCATCCCCCGTTCGCCACGCCGGACGACGCCCGCTGGTACCTGGCCGACATCGAGGCCGGACGCGTGAACCGGACGCTCTGGCAATGGGGCATCGCCCGCAACGAGGACGACACCGTGATCGGTACCGTCACGGTGTACGCGGTGGATGCCGGCAACCGGCGCGCGGAGATCGGCTATGCGCTGGGCTCGGCCCACTGGCGGCGCGGCTATGCGGAGGAAGCGCTGCGGACCGTCCTTGCCCACGCGTTCGGTCCGCTCGGCCTGGCACGCATCGAGGCCGACATCGACCCGCGCAACGGGCCGTCCTGCCGGCTCGTGGAGAAGCTCGGCTTCCGCTGCGAAGGCCTCCTGCGCGAACGCTGGTACGTCGGCGGCGAATTCGCCCATTCGGCCCTCTACGGCCTGCTGGCGCGCGAATTCGCCGGTGGAGCTTCCGGATAGCCGCGGCGGCCGGCGCCGGCCGCTTTTTGCGCACCCGGTCAAGGAATGCGGCCGGCGCCGCCGGTAGCGTCCATACACCGGCGTCCGGACAGGGGCGGCCGGCGATCGCGCTCGTCCTCTGGGGAGAATCCGATGCTTCGATCACTATCCACCGTTGCCCTGCTGGTCCTGCTGGCGCTGCCCGGCGTGGCGTCCGCCGTCACCGGCGTCGCCTTCGTCCACGGCACCGGCCGCCAGACCGATGCGCTGAACGACTACTGGAAAGCGGAGTTCGTCGACTCGGTGCGCCAGGGCCTGCCGAACCCGGCGAACACCCTGGTCGTCAACTGCGACTTCGAGCAGTACATGTGGGACAACCGGGCCGCCGGTTGCTTGGCGGGCCAGCTGCACGGCTTCATCACCAGCCGCGGCATCACGGACCTGGTCGTCATCACCCATTCCAATGGCGGCAACGTGATGCGCTGGATCCTGTCGAATCCGACCTACGACAGCCGCTATCCGGCGATCATCCAGCGCATCCGCTGGGTCAACGCGCTGGCACCGTCCAGTGCCGGCACGCCGCTGGCCGACGCGGTGATCGCCGGCAACGTGTTCGAGAATGCATTGGGCTGGCTGCTCGGCTACCAGAACGACGGCGTGCGCATGCAGCAGGTGAGCTGGATGGCCTACTACAACCAGAACAACCTGTTCGGCACCGGCGGCCGGCCGGCGCTGCCGAAAGGCTTCTGGAACGTGGTCGGCACCGACGTCGGCTCCGGCGTCTTCAGCGGCAATGCCTACTGCGGCGGCTACGCGCAGAGCGTGGGACTGGAATTCACGCAGAACTGGCTGGCGGGCTGCTCGGACGGGTTCCTCAATTGCACCAGCCAGAACGCCGCCGGCCGTCTGTGGTTCTACGACTACCAGTCCACCGCGAGCGGCTACGTGCTCAACCACAACCAGAGCCGGCGCGCCTGCTTCGGCCTGGACACGATCCTGCGCAACGACCTGTGAGGACCGCCATGATGAAGACGACCCGCTTTGCATGGCCGGCGCTCCTCCTCGCCGTGGCCGCCCAGGCCCAACCGGCCGCCACCCTGCTGCCAGCCGCAGCCGGCGATCTCGTCGCCGGTCGCGCCGTCGCCGTCGAGCGCAGCGTGCCGGCGACGCTCGAGCGTGCGCCGCTGACGTACGCCCAGCCGCTCGCAGCCGGCGACGCCCTCGCCGGCGTGCCGGCGATCCACGTCGCCGAAAGCCGCGAGTACTGGCAGCGCGTCGACGGCGTGCAGCTTGGCCAGGGCTATGCGCTGGCACTGACTGCGCCGGGGGCGCTGGTCCTGCTGAGTCCGGCCGCCTCCGCCGCCCCGCTGGCCACGACCCGGATGCGGATCGTGCGCGGCACCGAACGGACCGGCCTCGACCGTGCCGGCGAAGCGCTGGTCGACGCTGCGGCGTTGCGCGCGGCCGGCATGGCGGTCGCCGCCGGCAGCATCGGCTTCCGCCTGCGGCCCGGCTACGAGGCCGATGCCCGGCTGCAGGTCGACGGTGCGCAAGGCGACTACCTGCTGCACGTCACCGAGCCGCGCAGTCCCCACCGGCTGACCCTGGCGGCGGCGCGCGATACCGTGCATGCCGGCGACGAGCTCGTCGTCGACCTCGCCTTGCTCGGCGGCGCGCAGGTCGTCCAGGCCGCCGGCCTGCTCGTCGCACCCGATGGCCGCAGCTGGGACCTCGCCGTCTCGCACGCCGGAAACGGTGTCCAGGGCCGGGTGTCGGTCCCGTCGACGGCCGGCGCGCAGCCCGGCCTGTGGGAGGTCCGCACCACGCTCGCCGCGAGCGACGGGACGCGCGCCTTCCAGCGCGATGCGCGCACGGCGCTGGCCGTGACGGTACCGACCGCGCGCATCGCCGGCGCCGCGCCGGCGCGTGACACGAAGGCCGGACGCAGCGCCACGACGGTGGCCATCGATCTCGACGTCGCCAGCGCCGGCCGCTACGAGGTGCGCGGCATCCTCTATGGCACCGATGCCGGCGGCCGCCTGGTGCCGGCGGCGCTGGCGCAGTCGGCCGCCTGGATGGAGCCCGGCGCCCGGCGGCTGGACCTGGCGTTCCCGCCGTCCGCCGGCGGCCTGCGGGCGCCCTACGAACTGCGCGACCTGCGCCTCACCGACCAGGGCGTGCCGGCACTGATCGAACGGCGCGCGCGCGCGCTGGCGCTCGACCGCTAGGAGAGCACCGCCGCCGGCCCGGCGCGACCGCCCGAGGCGGTCCGCAAGGACGGCGGCGGCTTGTTCGACACGCACGAAGCGCAGTCCCGGGCCGGTGCCGCAGTGGCACCGGCTGCAGGTTCCGCCGGGCCGGTCAGCCGGCGACCGGCCCTCGCGCGGACGTCGCGATCAACGCCGTCTCCGCCCGCTCATGGAGCGACGACGGTCAGCGTCGCGGTCGCGGCCTCCGCATGGCTGCCGGCGTCGGTCACGAGGCCGCCCGCGGGGATCGTGTTCGTGAGATCCCCCACGGCCAGGGCGGCGACCTGGACACTGATCGCGCACGACCCCGCGGCCGGTATCACGGCTCCCGCGCGCAGGGTCACCGACGTGCCGGTCTGTGCCAGGCCCGGGCCGCCGGTGCAGGTCGTCGACGCATTGGCCGCCGACACCAGGCCGTCCGGGAACGCATCGACCAGGTCGGCCGTCAGCGTGGCCGCCGCCGCAGTGGCGTTCGTCAGCGTGATCGTCAGCGCTGTCGGCGTGCTCGTGGCGACGGTCGAGGGCGAGAAGGCCTTGGCGACCGTGGGAGCGACGGCGTTCGAGGCTTCCTCGAAGCCGTCCGCGAAGATCGCTTCGCTGCGTCCGACGAGCAGCGTGTAGTCCTCCACCTGGCCGTTGCGGTAGCGGCCGCAGGCACCGTCGGGCCAGAACATCGCGAACGTGGACGGCGAATACACCTTCAGCACGCGCATCCGCGTCGGGCCGGGCACGGCGTCCTCCGGCACGGCGATGTCGTAGACCACTTCCATGCCGTCCTGTCCGGTCGAGCCGACCAGCGCGCCGACCCAGTAGATCTCCTGCGCCTCGTCGAGGATGCCGTTGCGGTTCCAGTCGATGAACACCGTGTACGTATTGGCGTTGAACGACCAGCGCGCGCGGCCCTGCAGGCGGATCGTATGGGTCTGGCCGATGGTCACCTGGCCGGTGAGACCGGTGAAGTCCTCGTAGCCGTCCGCCGCATCGGCCGCGGAGGGATTGTCGATGCCGGCGAAGCCGACCCGCGTGATGGGCTCGGCCGCATTCATGCTCACCGCGCAGTAGTGCTCGGTGCTGGGATTGTCCGGCAGCATCCGGAACTCGGCCGAGCCGCGGTGATCGTTGCCCGAGAAGTCGCTGACGCTCAGCGACCAGAGGCCTTCGGTCGGCACCACGGCGCCGACGCCGGCGCCGGATATCTGCGTGTCCGGGTCGAGGACGAACTCGAACACGCCGTCCGCGTCGGCGAACAACTGCCGGTCGTTCATCAACTCGCCGGTATTCTCGGCCGGATCGCCGAGGTTGATCCTCACCCGCCCGCCGGGCGCCAGGTCCTGGATGCGGACCTCGACACCGGACGCCGCGAACTGCGCGATCGGCAGTTGCACGGGTTCGGTCTTCACCACCACCACTTCGTTCGGGTCGCGGATCACCGCCAGCGGCGCCGTGGCGACGTTGCCTTCGCCGTCGGTGGCCGAGACGACGTGCTCGCCCAGCACGGAACGGAGCCTCAGCGCGTTGATGCGGAAGGAGAACGCACCGCCGGCATCGGTCGTCGCCGCGAAACGCCGGATGCCCCCTTCCGGATCGGTGGCGACCAGGTCGACGGCCGCAGCCGCCGCGAAACCGCTGCCGGACACCTCGACGCCGCCGGCCCAGTACCAGTATTCGACGATCTCGCTGACGTCCAGGACGATCGCCGGTGCCGCCGGCTCGCCGGCCCGCACCGGTGTCCCGACCGACAGCCAGCCGGCGAGGGCCAGCAGCAGGAGCGCGAGCGCCTGCGCGGGCCGGGTGCGCGCGACGGGCCTGCCCGATACGGCGGCGGCCCCTGCCCGCGCGGGCGTCGCCCGCCCTGAAACGATCGCCCGTCGATTCACTGTTGTTGCCATGATTTCCACGATGTCTGCCCCGTGCTGATGGAGAACCGGATGAGTCGCCGCGAACGCCGGCGCGCCGATCGGACGCGCCGCATCCGCGGCCGGTTCCATTGTCCCGAGACGGGCGGCCCTGTCCCTCGCGCACGGTTGCAGCGCGGTTTCGGTCTCCTAACCGGACGCCAACACGACGCCAACCCCATGGTTGGCGGAACGATTCACCCGCCGTCGGGGAGATGGGCGGCCAGCGGCGCCGACTGCAGATCGGGCGGAATCGTCCGCCCGCCGGCCAGCGCACGCGCGCGCTGCAATGCCTCGGCCCAGGCCTGGCCGCGCCCGAGCGCCTGGTGCAACCGGACCTGGAGCAGGACGCCGTCGAAGCTCTGCCCGGCCGCCGTCGGCAGGCGGCCGACCACGGCGCTGGCGGCCTCGGGACGGCCCTGCGCCACCAGGTACGGGACCATCGACACGGCCACCTGCAGCATCTGCGCCGGCACCTCGCGCGCTTCCGCGTCGGCCAGGGCCGCCGCGAATTCCCGCTCGGCCGCCGCCTCGCCGGCGCTCGCCACCAGTTCGGCGCGCGCCAGGCGCAGGCCGAGCGGCATACGGCCGTCCAGCGTGGCCGCCAGCTCCGGCGGAACCGCACCGAGGGCCGCCACGGCCTCGCTTCGGCGCTCCAGCGCGAGCAGGGCCCGCTGGCGCAGCAGGACCGTCTCGGCGGCACTGTCGGGCTCGAGCGCCGCCAGCTTGCCGATCGCAGCGGCGGCCGGCGCCAGCACGGCGCTTGCGTCGCCCCGGGCCCAGGCGACCTGTGCGCGCACGCTGTCGCGGCGGCCGTCCAGCCGGGCATGGGCGGCCAGGTCGAGCGTGTCGAGTTCGGCGAGCACCGGCGCCACGTCCGCATGGCGCCCCTGGGCGAGCAGCAGGGATACGCGATCGATCACTGTCTCGGCCCGGTTGAGCGGATCGCCGATGCGCGGCAGCAAGGCCCAGGCGGCCGTGCTGGCCTGCGCCGCGCGGTCGTAGTCGAGCAGTGCCAGCGCGGCATTGACCAGGGCCGAATAGCCGTGCGCGCGCTCGTTGACCGCGCCGAACGGTTCGAGCTGCGTGATCGCTTCGGCGAGCAGGGACACCGCCGTCCCCGGACGGTCGCGCAACAGCTGCGCGATGCCGTAGGTCAGGTTCATCCGCGCCAGGGCCAGGCGATCGCCGGACTGCTCCAGCAGCACGCGCGCCGCGCCGAAGTCGTCCAGCCCCTGCTGGACCCGGCCGAGCGTGAGGCGGGCGCCGCCGCGGCCGCCCAATGCCTTGCCGTATTCGAGCAGGTGCTGGCGGCGATCCAGCGATTGCAGCGCGGCATCGAACTCGGCCTCGGCCTCGGCGGCCCGATCGCGCATCATCGCGATCGCCCCCAGGCCGTAGCGCAGGCGCGCGCGCAGCAACGGCGTGGTCGCGGCCGACTCGTCGGCGAGCAGGCCACGCAGCTCGCGCCCGGCCTCGTCCAGCCGGCCGGCGCGGAACGCCAGCATCGCGAGCTGGTAGCGCAGCTCCGGCTGCGCCGCGGCCAGGGCCGGCGCGCCGGTCAGGATCCGCTGTGCGGTCGCGAGGTCGTTCTCGAGCATCGCCGCCTGCGCGCGCTGGATCGTCTCCTCCACCGCCGGGTCGCGCGGCGGCGCCGCCGGTGCGGCCAGGCCCAGCCGCGAGAGCAGGCCGTCGGCGCTCGCGCGGAACGCCGCCAGCACTTCGTCGGCCTCGCTGGTGGCGGTGTGCTCGGTGCCGGCGGCGTCGACCGCCTTCAGGCTGACGCGCCAGCCGCGCGCGCTGCGATCGGCACGACTGGCGACGACCCAGCGGGCGCCGGCCTGGCGCGACAGGCTGCCCGCGTCCGCACCGGACGCAGCCGCGCCGAGCAGGGCCAGCGTGGTCTCGCTCGGCGCCACCACCAGGCCGGCCGCGCGCAGGCGCTCGGCGACGACGTCCATCGCCCCGAGCCGGACCCAGGCGTGGTCGCCGCCGCTGCCGACCTCGACCGGCAGCACCAGGATGCCGGCCGTGGCCGCGGCCGGCGAAGCCGCCGGCTGCGGCCACGGCGACGGCCGCATCACCAACCAGGCGGCAACGACCAGGACCGCCAGTGCGGCCGGCAGCAGCCAATGGCGGCGCAGTGCCGACGGGCGCGCCGGCGGCCGGCGATCGACGACGGGCGGCTCGCCGGCGACCGGCCCCACGGCCGGCGGCACCGGCGGAGCACCGGCCGCGGCCGCCTCCACCGGGTCGGCCACGACCTCGCAGGCCCAGTGATAGCCGAACTTCGGGATCGTGCGGATGCAACTCGGCGCGCCGCTGCCTTCGCCGAGCAGGCGGCGCGCGCGCAGGATGGTCTGGGTCAGCTGCGCTTCGGAAACGTCCGCCCGCCCCCACACCGCCGCGCCCAGCTCGTCACGTCCGACCGCGCGCGCGCGATGCTCGACCAGATAGGCCAGGCAATCGAACACGCGCGCCGCCACCGTCAGCGGCATGCCGCCCTGGTGAAGCTCGCGCGTGGCGGGGCACAGCAGGAAGTCCCCGAATCGATAGGTGGTACGTATGGTCATGCCCGCTCGGCGACGGCGTCGATGCAGGCGATGACTTTAGCCCAAGGGCGCCGTCGCACGCGAAGCCGGTCCGGCCGGTCCCGCGCGCCAGCGACGCGTCAGGCGACCGCGCGCAAGGGCGCGCCCGCCGGCATCTGCCGCAGCGGCTCGACCGGCTGGTGGCGTGCGATCACCTCGAGCAGGTCGGCGAACACGCCGGCCGCCGTCAGGTCGATACCGGCACCGGGCCCGGCCACCGTGAGCGGCGCCGCGCGGTAATAGCTGCTCGACAGGCGCAGCGCGTTCTCGCACGGCAGCAGCCGCGCCAGCGGATGGCTGAGCGGCACGCGCTCGGCGCGCAGCTGGGCGATGCCGCCCTGCCAGCTGGCGCGGTAGATCCAGCACTCGCCGGCCGCACGCGCAGCCTCGGCGGCCCGCTGCCAGGGCGCGTCCTGGTCTTCCAGCGTATCGAGCAGGCGGCCGGCATCGGGCTCGCGCAGCCGCTCGGCGTCGACCAGCGGCTGCAGGTGGATCTCGTCGAGATCGATCGCGACGCCCAGCGCGCGCAGCAGGATCACCAGCTTGCGCGCCGCATCGGCGCCGGAAAGATCGGCCCCCGGATGCGGTTCGGCGTAGCCGAGTGCCACCGCCTCGCGCACCGCCGCCGAGAACGGCACGTCCTGCTGCAGGCGGCCGAGCACGTAGGAGAGCGTGCCCGAAAGCACCGCCTCCAGCGTCTCCACCCGGTCCCCGGCCGAGGTCAGTTCGCGCAGTGTCCGCAGCAGCGGCAGCTGCGCGCCGACCGTCGTCTCGTGCAGCAGGCGCGCACCGGATTGGCGCTGCGCCTCGGCGATCGCCCCGGCCAGCGGCGCCGCCGCGGACGGGCCGTGCTTGTTCGGCGTGACGATGTCGATGCCGGCGGCGAGCCAGTCCGGATAGCGCGCGGCCACGTCCGCACTGGCGGTGCAATCGACCAGCACCAGCGGACGCTCCGGGCGCGCCAGCAGGTCGTGCGACCACTGGGCCAGCGTGGCCTCGTTCGCGGCGGCCAGGCGCGCGCCGACCGCGGCCGGCTCGATACCGGCCGCATCGACCACCGCCTTGCGCGAATTGACGGCGGCGACCACGCGCAGGTCGAAGCCCCGCGCGCGCAGCGACGGGCGCTGCTCGGCGACCAGCTCCAGCAGCCGGCGGCCGACCCGCCCGCTGGCACCGATCACCGCGAGATGGATCGGTACCGGCGCATCACCCGCGATCAACAGCCGGTGCAATGCACGCAATGCCGGCTGGCCGTCCGCGGCCGCCAACGCGATGCGCACGCAGCGCTCGCGGCGCGACCACCACAACGCCAGCGGTACCAGGTCGCTGGCCGCCAGGGCCTCGCGACAGCGGTGCGGCAGCGACGCGCCGGCCGTATCGTCGAACACGCTGAGCAGCGCCACCGGCACCGCGGTCTCGGCGCCGTCTTCGGACACGGCGACCACCGCGGCAGGCGCGTCGGCGTAGACGTCGTCGCCCTGGTCGAACGCCGCGGCGGCGGTCAGCGCGCGCGCGCCGCGCGCCAGCGACAGATCGTGGCGCAGCGCCAGCCCGCGCAGCGGCTCGCTGACCTCGCCACCGATCCGCGTGCTCTGCGCATCGCTCGCGAAGCTGTTGACGATCGTCAACGGCACCGGCCGTTCCAACAGCGGTTCGAGGGTGCGGGCATGGATGACGCTGGCGCCGGCATGGGCGAAGCGGTTGGCATCGGCCAGCGACAGGTGCCGCAGCAGCCGGGCGCCGGCCACCAGGCGCGGGTCGGCGCTGTAGCAGCCGGCCACGTCGGTCCAGATCTCCAGCGGCCAGCCGAGGGCGGCGGCGAGCAATGCGGCGCTGTAGTCCGACGCGTTGCGGCCGAGCGTCGTGGTCCGGCCGTCCGGCGACGCGCCGGTGAAACCGGGCACGATGCGCAGCAGGCCCTGCCAGAAGCCGGCGCCGCGCGCCGCGATCGCCGCCGACGTCGCCGTCCGGTCGACCTCGGCGTTGCCGTGGCGGCCGCTGGTCCGCACCAGCACTTCCGCCGGCACGATCGCCGCGGCGACGCCGCACGCCTGCACGACGCCCAGCAGCAGCCAGGCCGCCAGCTTCTCGCCGCTGGCCAGCAGGATGTCGCGCGCCGCGGCGTCGCCGGCAGCGAGCGCGGGCAGGCTTTCGTCGAGCTGCCGGCCGATGCGTGCCGGCGTCCACGGCAGGTCGCCGTCCGGGACCGCGCCGAGCTCGGCGGCGATGTCCGCGTGGCTGGCGACCAGCGCGCGCGCGGCAGCGGCGGCGGCCGCGGCGTCCTGGACGGCCAGCTCGGCGATCCCGGCCAGGCGGTTGGTGACGCCGGCCATGGCCGACACCACCACCGCCACCGGGCCTTCCGAACGGGCCACGACCACCGCGTCGGCCGCCCGCGCAATGCGGGACGCGTCGCCGAGCGAGGTCCCTCCGAATTTGACCACCTTGCCGACCATCCGGGAGCCTCGCATCGTTCGAATAAGGACGTTTAGACGTCTATACGTCCAAAACGAGGCGCGCATTCAAGCACCCGCGGCGGCCCAAGTCAACAAAACCCGGGGCGAGCGGCCACGGCGGCGCCACGGCCGTCGCCGCCGGGACACAGGAAACCGCGGGTGGGAGCGGGGTGCCGGCCGGGCCGGCGGGGCGATCAGCCGGCGGCGGCGAAGGCCGCCAGGGCCTGCCGGTGCAGGGCCGGCGGGCCGGCGAGCGCGCTGCGCGTGTCCAGGCCGACCGGGGCGCCGTCGAGCGCGGTGAAGACGCCGCCGGCCTCGCGCACGATCACGACCAGGGCGGCGATGTCGAGGATGTTGAGGTCGGACTCGATCACCAGGTCGATCGCGCCGCGGGCGAGCAGGTGGTAGTGCAGGAAGTCGCCGTAGCCGCGGATGCGGCCGCTGCGGCGGACCAGGTCCGCCAGGACGTTCCAGCGCGCGTCGGCGGCCAGCGACTTGAGGTTGCCGGTCGAAACAGCCGTCTGCGGCCCGAACGCGTCGGCGTCGCCGACACGCAGCGGCTGCGGTGCCGACGCGGCCAGCCGCGTGTCGGCCAGGAAGGCGCCGCCGCCGCGCAGCGCCCAGGCGCGCTCGCCGTACTCGCCGGCGTCGGAAACGCCGAGCACCAGCTCGCCGCGATGCATCAGCGCGATCTGCGTCGAGAAGAACGGATAGCCACGCACGAAGGCCTTGGTGCCGTCGATCGGATCGATCAGCCAGAGCCAGTCGCCCTCGCCTTCGCGCCCCTCTTCCTCGCCGTAGAACGCGTGGTCCGGGAAGCGCGCGCGCAGCACCCGCTTGATCGCCGCCTCCGCCTCGCGGTCGGCCTCGGTGACCGGCGTGAGATCTTCTTTCGTGACGACCGCGAAGTCGCGCCGGCGATAGCGCGGCCCGATCACGGCCGCGGCCGCGTCGGCGGCTTCGAGGGCCGCGGACAAGGCCTGTTGCAGGAAGGAATCGGCCGGCATCGGCGACGGGGCGCTACAGCAGCGGGAACAGGCGGCCCTGCACGACCAGGTGCGAGGAACCGTCCGGCTGCGCCTGGCCCACGTAGCGCAGCGCCTCCTGGACACGGACGTCGTCGTTGCGTGCCGCCAGGCGCGCCTCGGCACCGAAGCGGTCGCTGCCGACGTCGAACATGCCCTCGACCGCGAGGTTTCCCTGCCCATCGTCGCGGACGACACCGCCGATGCCGCCGTCGGGCTTGGACGAGAAGTCCACCAGGATGTCGGAGAACCGGGCCTCGGCATGGCCCGAGACGCCCGCATCGCTCCAGCGCCCGGCGCCGTTGGCACCTTGCAGCCGGCCCTCGGCGATCCGCGCCTGGTTGAGGACGCCGTTGAAGGTGCCCAGCAGGTTCAACGCCGGGATGTCCAGCGCGGGCGCGGCCAGTTGCGCGGCGAAGCGGAAGCGCACGTCGCGCAGGTCGATGCTGCGATCCGGCAGGCGGGTCACCAGGCCGGCGGCCTCGACGTCGGCGCCCTTGATGCGGATGTCGGCCGCCACGCGGCCCCGCAGCAGCGGCCCCTTGGCGATCGTCCAGGACAGCTCGCCGAGGTCGCGGCCGAAGACGCTGACGCCGTCGGCGTGCCCGTCCCAGACGCTCCCGCGCACACCGCTCAGCACCACCGGTGCGAACCGGTGCCCGCCCCAGCGCCAGGCCAGCTCCGCCGGCATCGTCCAGACGAACACGCCGGCGACGACGCACAGCAGAACCACCAGGAGGATCAGGACTTTGAAGATGCGCATGGGAATCGGGCAAGACGAACGATGGACGAAGAAGACCGCGGGCCGGAGATCCCGCCGCAGCGATCCGGTGACCTTACCTCAGGGGGCGTCCTGCAATGTTACCCGCGCGTTCACGAGACCGACGCCCTCGACGCGGTCGGCCGAGAAATCGCTCGCCTGGATCCCGTAGTCGCGCGCCAGCCGCTCCAGCCAGGCGACGACGTCGTCGAAGGCGGCGTACTCGAAGCTGACGCGCACGCTGCCGCTGGCGACCGGCTCGACCCGGCGCAGGGCGCTCTCGAGGCCGTCGCTGCGCGCGGTGGCGTCCGCCAGCGCGAGCAGCGACTTGCCCTCGCGATCGGCCCGGGTCCGGGTGCCGGCGGCGCGCAGGCTGCCCAGCTCCGCCGCCGCGCCACGCACCTGCACCAGCTGCGCCCGCCCGGCCTCGACCGCCAGCGCCAGCTCGGCATGCTGCCGGCCCAGCGGATGCCACACCAGCGCCCATACCAGTGCGATCACCGCGACGAGACCGCCGACCACCAGCACCTGCCGCTCCCGCGATGCGCGGGCACGCCACCAGGCAGCGATCATGCGCCACCTCCGCTGATGCGGATGCGCGCGTCGACGCCGGCCTGGCCGCCCGCGGGATCCTGCCCGGTCTGGCTGGTGCCGGTGATCTCGGCGCGCAACCCCGGCAGCGCCGCCAGGCGCTCGCGCAACAGATCCAGCGTCTGCACGTCCGGTGCGCGCAGGCCCAGTTCCAGGGCGCCGTTGCGGTACTCGAGGCCGCGCGTCTGCACGCGCGTGCCACTGGCCAGCACCGGCGCGATCTTCGCCAGCAGGCCGAGCAGTCCATCGCCGCTGCCACCGCGCAGGCCCTGCAGCCGCAACTGCAGCAACTGGTCCGGCTGGACGCCGGCCAGGGCATCGCCGTCCAGTTCGGGCAGCGCCTGCCGGACGCTCTCGCGCATCGCCGCCTGCAACTGGTCGGACTCGCGTTGCAGGCGCATCACGCCCAGGCCGCGCTCGGCCAGGCCCAGCAGCAGCACGACCACGGCCAGCGCCGCCGCGAGCCGCCAGCGGCGCCCGCCGGCCGCACCGCGGTGCGCCGGCGCGAAGTCGCCCTCCAGCAGATTCGCCGGTATCCGCGCCAGCCCTGCGGCGAGGAACGCCAGCACGTCGCGCTGGCGCTCGTGGTAGCGGCCGGCGCCCGCCAGTACCGGCGCGCCGGCGCTGCGGAAGTCGTACACCTGCAGCTCGGACGCCGGAACCCCGGCCTGGCCGAGCCAGTCGGCCAGGTCGTCGGCAGGGCAGGCCAGGCCCGCGTCCGGCGCCACGCGCAGCACGGCGCGGCCCGGCTCGACCAGCGCGGTGGCGGGCGCCAGTGCCAGCGTCTCCGGCAGCAGCACATCGGGTTTAATGCCGCGCGCGGCGAGCTGGTCGAGCCAGTCGCGCAGGCGCGCCCGCGCGACCACCAGCACACCGAGCCGGTCGGCTTCCGGCCCCGCCAGCGGCACCGGCACGAACTGCTGCTCCTCGACCGGCGCCAGCAGCAGGTCCTCCACCGCGAACGGCAGCGCCCGCAGGAGCTGGGCGCGACTGCGCGCCGACAGCGTCACGCCGGCCAGCAGCACGTCTTCGGAAGGCACCAGCACGACGATCTGGCGCGCCTGCGCAACGGTCGCCGGTGGCGGATCGCCGGCCACGCCCGCGCCGGACCTGCCGAGCCAGGACACCTGCCCGTCGGGACTCAAGCGCAGCACCAGGCGATCGGACGTAGCGGAAGCCATCGGCAAGAGATTCGGGTGGAGCGGCCGGCGCACCGCACGCGGCCAGACAGGCCGGCATGATCCCACAGGAGGCCGGTCGAACACGATATTGAGGCTTTGGCAGCGATTGCTTGACATCGCCGCGGGCAGACTGCCGCGCCCTTCGTGCCGTGAGAACCCGCAACCGATGACCCGCTCCACAACCGGCGGCGGCCGCGCCGTCCGCCCGGCACCGCCCCTGCGGACCTGGCGACCGGCCGCTTTGGCCGCCGTGCTGGCCGCCGCACCGCTGGCCGGCGCCCAGGTCCCGCCCGATGGCGGACTCCCTCCGCCGCCGCGCCTGGATTCGGCCGAGACAGCCGCGACGACCGCCGCCGCAACGGCATCCCAGAACGCCGGCAGCGCCGCGCGCACGGTGTCGCTGGATCCGTCCAGCCGGACCTCGGTCAGCAATGCCTACTACGGCGTGTTCCTGCCGCAATCGCTGGTGGCGGTCGGCTGGACCGGCACGATCACGCCCTGCGCGGCCGGAAGCACCGCGGCGGCCTACCTGGCGGCGACGATCGAGCGCGTGAATTTCTACCGTGCCCTGGCCGGGCTGCCCGGCACCGTGGCGTTGATGGACGCCACGGCGGTACAGGGCGCGCAGGAGGCGGCCCTGATGTTCGCGGCCAACGGCCAGATCAGCCACAGCCCGCCGGACGGCTGGCTCTGCCATACGGCGGCCGGCGCCGGCGCTGCCGGGGCCTCCAACATCGCGCTGGGGCTGGCCGGCCCCGACGCGATGGTCGCGTACATGGACGACTACGGCAGCGGCAACGGCATGGTCGGCCACCGCCGCTGGATCCTCTATCCGCCGCAGGCGCAGATGGCGTCCGGCAGTATCGACGGCAGCGCCAGCTGGCCCGCCAATGCACTGCGCGTCATGGGCGGTTTCGGTACGCGTCCGGCCACGCCCGGGGGCGTGGCCTGGCCACCGGCCGGCTACGTGCCCTGGCAGCTGCTGCCGAGCCTGTCCAACCGCTGGTCATTCTCGTGGCCGGGCGCGAACTTCGCCCAGGCGACCGTCACGATGACGCGCGACGGCCAGGCGCTCGGCAGCGTGGGCTACGAGCCGCTGGCCAACGACATCGGCTATGCCGACAACACCCTGGTCTGGCTGCCGCAGGGCGTGAACTACGGCCAGCCGGCGCGGGATACGGTCTACCGCGTGACGATCAACGGCGCCAGCGGCAACGGCATCCCGGCCAGCCTGTCCTACCAGGTGGTGGTGTTCCACCCCGACGGCCCGCCGGAAACCCTGTTCGGCAACGGCTTCGACGGCTGAGCGCGGCGGCGCGGCCGCAGCGCCGGATGCCGGCCGGGATCAGAACGGGATGTCGTCGTCCTCGAAGGTGTCGGGCGGCTGGTTCGAGGAGGCCGGCGGTGCCGAGCGCGCCGGCGCGGCACCACGGGCCGGGCCGCGCTCGCGGCCGTAGCCGCCACCGCCACCACCCCCGCTTCCGCCGCCACCGTAGCCGCCTTCACCGCCACCGCCGCCGGCACCACCGCCGCCGAGCATCTGCATCTCGTTGGCCACGATGTCGGTGGTGTAGCGCTCGACGCCGTCCTTGTCGGTGTACTTGTTGGTCCGCAGCGAACCCTCGATGTAGACCTGCCGTCCCTTCTTGAGGTACTCGCCGGCGATCTCGCCGAGCTTGCCGAACAGCACCACGCGGTGCCATTCGGTCCGCTCCTGGTTCTCGCCGGTCTGCTTGTCGCGCCAGGATTCGGAGGTGGCCAGGCGGATGTTGGTGATCGCCGCACCGCTGGCGGTGTAGCGGGTCTCCGGATCGGCGCCGAGGTTGCCGACGAGAATGACCTTGTTGATACCACGTGCCATGAACAGAAACCTCCGGGAATGCGGCGCGCAGTGCGCGCTGGACGAGGCGCAGGATAGTACCGCGAAAGCGGCCGGGCACAGAGCGCCGCCTTTTCGCCGCGAGCCGTAGGAAATCGCCCCGGGGCCGCCCGCCGGCGGACAGCACGGCGCCCGTTTCGCCGTTGCGTTCTGCTGCGCCGCACGAAAGAATGCGGCCGCCGGACGCGCACCGGCGCGCCGGCCGCCTCGATGCGGCACGGCGCGTACGGCCGCGGTCGCGCGCCCCTCTCACGCCAGCCCCCCGAGGATTCGACGAACACGTGAACAGCACCCCTGCCCTGCTCCCGGCCGACGCGCCGTGGATCGTGATCAAGTTCGGCGGCACCAGCGTCTCGACGCGGCCGCGCTGGGACACCATCGCGCGCATTGCAGGGGCCCACCGAAAACAGGGAAAACGGGTGCTGATCGTGGTTTCGGCGTTGTCGGGCATCACCGACCAGCTCAAGGCGATCGGCGAGGCCTGCGCCGACGCCGCGCGCTGCCGCGCGCTCTACGTCGGCATCGTCGAGCGCCATCACGCGCTGTTCGGCGACCTGGAGCTGCGCTCGCGCAACGCCCTGGACGGCTGGCTGGCGCGCCTGGACCAGCTGCTCGGCGATCCGCGGCGACCGGCCGGCGTGCTGTCCTGGCAGGCCGAACTACTCGCGCACGGCGAGCTGCTGTCGAGCACGCTGGGCGCGCTGTACCTCAATGCCACCGGCCTGGCCACGCACTGGATCGATTCGCGCGACCACTTCCGCTGCGAGGCGCTGCCGAACCAGAGCGAATGGGGCCGCTGGCTGTCGACCTCGGTCGAGGCCCGGCCGGACCCGGCCGCCGCCGCGGCGCTGGCCGCGCGCGGCGATGTCTTCATCGCGCAGGGCTTCATCGCGCGCAATGCCGAAGGGATGACCACGGTCCTCGGCCGTGGCGGCTCGGATACCTCGGCCGCCTACTACGGCGCCCTGCTCTCGGCCGAGGCGGTCGAGATCTGGACCGACGTGCCCGGCATGTTCAGCGCCAATCCGCGCCAGGTGCCCGATGCGCGGCTGCTGTCCCGGCTCGACTACGCCGAAGCGCAGGAGATCGCGACCACCGGCGCCAAGGTGCTGCACCCGCGCTGCATCCACCCGCTGCGCGAAACGCGCGTGCCGCTGCGGATCAAGGACACCAACCGGCCCGACCTGCCCGGCACCGCGATCGGCTGGAGCACGGTGCAGACGGCGCCGAGCGTCAAGGCGATCAGCTCGCGCAAGGGCATCACCCTGGTCTCGATGGAGTCGATCAGCATGTGGCAGCAGGTCGGCTTCCTGTCCGACGTGTTCGCCGCCTTCAAGGCGCACGGCCTGTCGGTGGACCTGATCGGCTCGGCGGAGACCAACGTCACCGTCTCGCTCGACCCGTCCGACAACCTGCTCAATTCCGACGTGCTGGCGCGGCTGTGCGCGGACCTGGAACAGTTCTGCCGGGTCAAGGTGATCGCGCCCTGCGCCGCGATCACGATGGTCGGGCGCGGCATGCGCGCGATGCTGCACAAGCTCTCGGCCGTGCTCGCCGAGTTCGGTGCGCTCGACGTGCATCTGATCTCGCAGTCGTCGAACAACCTCAACCTGACCTTCGTCGTCGAGGAAGGCCTGGCCGACACGCTGATCCCGCGCCTGCACGCACTGCTGATCCGCGCCGAGGCGATGCGCGTGGACGACGGCGCCGTGTTCGGCCCGAGCTGGCGCGAGCTGGCCGAAGGCGCGGCCACCGCCGCGCCGGCCGCCTGGTGGCGCCGCCGCCGTACGGCGCTGCTGGAGCTGGCCGCGGCCGGTACCCCGCGCTACGCCTACGACCTGGACCAGGTCCGCACCCAGGCGCGCGGCCTGACCGCGCTCGGCGCGGTCGACCGCTGGCACTATGCGCTCAAGGCCAATCCGCAGGCCGACATCCTGCGCACGCTGCACGCCGAAGGCTTCGCGTTCGAATGCGTCTCCTTCGCCGAGGTGGAGCACGTCCGCCGCACGCTGCCGGATCTCGCACCCGAGCGGATCCTGTTCACGCCGAACTTCGCGCCGCGCGAGGAGTACCGCGCCGGACTGGCCGCCGGCGTGCGCGTCACGCTGGACGCGCTGCACCCGATCACCGAATGGGGTGCGGATTTCGCCAGCCACGACATCCTGCTGCGCGTGGACCTCGGCAGCGGCCGCGGCCACCACGACAAGGTCAAGACCGGGGGCGCCCAGTCCAAGTTCGGCGTCGCACTGGACGAGATCGAGACCTTCCGCGAGCACGCGCGCCGGCACGGGGCGCGGATCGTCGGCCTGCACGCGCACCTGGGCTCGGGCATCCTGGACGCCGGCCACTGGCGTGGCGTCTGCGCGCAGATGGCGAGCCTGGCCGAGCGCTTCAACCGCATCGAGATCCTCGACCTCGGCGGCGGCCTCGGCGTGCCTTCGCGGCCGGAGCACGTGCCGCTGGACCTGGCCGAGCTCGGCGCCGCGCTGGCCGAGGTGCAGCGCGCCTATCCGCAGTTCCGGCTGTGGATGGAGCCGGGACGCTACCTGGTCGCCGAAGCCGGCGTGCTGCTGGCCCGCGTGACCCAGGTCAAGCGCAAGGGCGAGGTGCACTACGTCGGCATCGACACCGGCATGAACTCGCTGATCCGGCCGGCGCTGTACGAGGCCTGGCACGCGATCGTCAACCTCTCGCGCCTGGACGAGCCACCGACCGACCTGGTCCAGGTGGTCGGCCCGATCTGCGAGACCGGCGACGTGCTGGGCCACAACCGCCGGCTGCCGCCCTGCCGCGAAGGCGACGTGATCCTGATCGCCGAAGCGGGCGCCTACGGCGCCGCGATGGGCTCGCGCTACAACCTGCGCGAGCCGGCGGCCGAGGTGGTCGTCTGATCGGCGCGCGCGCCCGGCTGCACCTGGTCGCCGCCGCGATCCCGGCCGGCATCGCGGCCCTGTGGGTGCTGCTGCTGGCCGGGGGCCCGCTCGGCGCGGCCCTCCGCCGCGTCGCCCTGGTCGCGGTGCCGGCGGTGGCCGCCACCGGGCTGGCGGCCTGGCTGCGCTGGTCGGCCCTGGAGCGGCGCGCCCGCAGCGGCAGCGGCGGCTGGCAGACCGGCATCGGCATGGCGGCGCTGAGCCATGCGCTGTTCGGCCTGCTGCTGGCGCTGGCCCTGATGCTGGCGACGGGACCGGCCTACTGGATCCACGGCGGCGGCTGGAACCTGCCGCTGCAGGCGCTGTTCTTCTCGCTGGCCTCGCTCGGCGCGGTCGGCATTCCCTCGTTTCTGTTGGCCGCGTGGCTCGCGCAGGACACCGCCGCGCGGCGACGCAAGGAGCTTGCCCGTGACCCTGCCTGACCCGCGCGCGGCGCGTGCGTTCCGCTTCGTCGGCCGCGACTACGTCGACGGCGAGGTGCGCCTGACCTATGCGTTCGACGACGGCCCGGACCTGGTCGAGCGCATCGGCTTCCCCGGCGCGCCGCAACCGGCACCGGACCGGCGCGCGGCGTTCGAGCGCGCGCTGGACCTGCTGCTCCTGGTCGCCGGTGTCAGCTACTACAAGGCCGGCATACCGCGGCAGCTCGCGATCGAGGGGACGCTGCCGGCGACACCGACCGCAGCCCTGCTGGAGGACCTCTACCGGCACGGCCTGGGCGAGTTCGCCTGGCACAACCGCCTGGACCTGCGCGACCGGATCGCCTTCCCGGCCGTCGCCGGCGACGGCGCCGCGGCACCGGCCCTGCACCTGCCGCGCCGTACCCTGGTACCGATCGGCGGCGGCAAGGATTCACTGGTCAGCGTGGAACTGCTCAAGCGGGCCGGCGAGCCGGCCACCGCGGCATGGATCGGCACGTCCCCGCTGATCGAGGCCTGCGCCGCGCGCACCGGCCTGCCGACGCTCAACATCACCCGCCAGGTCTCGCCGCTGCTGTTCGAATACAACCGCGCCGGCGCCTGGAACGGCCACGTCCCGGTGACCGCGATCAACTCGGCGATCCTGGTCGTCGCGGCGATCCTCTACGGCTACGACGCGATCGCGTTCTCGAACGAACGCTCGGCGTCGAGCGCGACGCTCGAGTACGAGGGCCAGGCCGTCAACCACCAGTGGAGCAAGAGCTGGGACTTCGAGCGCGGGTTCGGCGAGGAGGTCGCGCAGCGGATCGCCGCCGACCTGCACTACTACTCCCTGCTGCGTCCGCTGTCCGAGCTGGCCGTGGCCGAGCGCTTCGCGCGCGAGAGCCGCTACGACGCGGTGTTCTCCAGTTGCAACCGCAATTTCCGCCTCCTGGGCCCGAAGCCGGCCGACCGCTGGTGCGGCCAGTGCCCCAAGTGCCATTTCGTGTTCCTGGCGCTGGCGCCGTTCATGCCCAAGCCGCGCCTGCTGGGGATCTTCGGCGGCAACCTGCTGGACCAGCCGGAGCTGGCCCCGGGTTTCGACGCGCTGCTGGAGTATCGCGACCACAAGCCGTTCGAATGCGTCGGCGAGGGCCGCGAGTCGCGCGCCGCGCTGGCGTTTCTCGCACGCCGCGCGGAGTGGCGCGAGGACGCCCTGGTCGAGCGCTTCACCACCGAGATCCGGCCGCAGCTGGCCGCCGGCGAGCTCGCACTCGAACCGCTGCTGGTGCCGTCCGGCGAGCACCGCATCCCGGCCGCCCTGACCGCCCTGGTCGAGTGCGGCTGACGATGCGCATCGCCGACCTCGCCGGCCTGCGCGTGGCGATCTGGGGCTACGGCCGCGAAGGCCGGGCCGCGATCGCCGCCCTGCGCCGGCGCCTGCCGGCGCTGCCGCTGACCGTGCTGTGCCGGGCCGACGAAGCGGCGCAGGTCCGGGCCGACCTGGCGGCGGCACCCGCGCAGCCGCAGGCCGAGCCGACGCGGATCCTCACCGCGGCGCCGGATGCCGCCACGCTGTCGGCCTTCGACGTCGTCATCAAGTCGCCCGGCATCAGCGCCTGGCTGCCGGACCTGCTCGACGCCCGCCGCAACGGCACGCGCTTCACGTCCGGCACGGCGCTGTGGTTCGCCGAGCATCCCGAGGCGCGCGTGGTCGCGGTGACCGGCACCAAGGGCAAGAGCACCACCACCGCGCTGATCGCGCATCTCCTGCGTCGCAGCGGCCGTCGCGTCGCGCTGGCCGGCAACATCGGGCTGCCGCTGCTGGACCTGCTCGACCCCGCCGAGCCACCCGACTGGTGGGTGATCGAGCTGTCGAGCTTCCAGACCGGCGAGGCCGGCGAGGTCGCGGTCGGCCTGGTGACCAACCTGTACGAGGAACACCTGGACTGGCACGGCGATCGCGCGCGCTACGTCGCCGACAAGCTGCGCCTCGCCGATGCCGCGCGCGTGCTGGTGGTCAACGGCCTGCAGCCGGAACTGCAGCGGCTGACCGCGGCCCACCCTGCGGTCCGCTGCTTCGGTACGCCCGAAGGCTGGCATGTCGCGGCCGGCGGCATCGCCTGCGGCTCGCGGACACTGGCCGCCTCCGGCGTGCTGGCGCTGCCGGGACGCCACAATGCGCTCAATGCCTGCGCCGCCCTCGCCACGATCGAGGCCGCCGGCGAGGATGCCGTCGCCGCCGCGGCCCACCTGGGCAGCTTCCGTCCGTTGCCGCATCGCCTGCAGCCGCTGGGCGAGCGCGCCGGCCTGCACTTCGTCGACGACAGCATCGCGACCACGCCGCAGGCCACGCTCGAAGCCCTGCACAGCCTGGCCGATCCCGGCCGCGCGACGGTGATCGTCGGCGGCCACGACCGCGGCCTGGACTGGCAGCCGTTCGCCGCGGCGATGCACCGGCAGCCGCCGCAGGCGATCGTCGTCAACGGCGCCAGCGCGGCACGCGTGGGCGCACTGCTGCGCGAGACCGGCGGCGGCTACCGCCTGCGGATCGTCACGACGCTGGCCGAGGCGGTGGCTGCCTCGCGCGAGGAAACGCCGGCCGGCGGCACCGTGCTGCTGTCACCCGGCGCGCCCAGCTTCGACCAGTTCCGCGACTATGCCGAGCGCGGACGCGCCTTCGCGGCGCTGGCCGGCTTCGACCCGGACACGATCGGCTCGATCGAAGGCCTCGGCATCGCCTAGGTGCGACCGGCGCTGCCACGCCGAAGCAACGAGCAGCCGCAGCATCGGCGCCGGCCAGGGATGAATGCCGCGGGCGCCGATGCGCCCTTCGTCAATGCGGATACCGAACACCACGCCGCCCAAGCGCAGGTGCGGCGCCCCCCGGTTGCAGCGGCGATGTACGCGCGACCAGGCGCGTCCACCGCACGTCGGCGGCTGCCTCGCGCACGCCCGCTCCGCGCGAAACCGCCGGGCTCCGGCTTGACAGGCCCGGCCGGCTGTCGGAGGGTGCGCGCACGAGGCTCGGCCCGGATCGGCCGATCCCACCAGGACGGCCGGGCGTGGATTCCGAGGATTTCCCGACATCGACGGCCGGCGCCGAACGCGCCGGCTATCGCAATCAGCTGGCGATCGCCGATACGTTCTCGCGCTCGGCGACGAGCGGCTACCTGTACCTGATCGGGGCGGTCGCGGCGATCCTCGCCTCGGACATGCACGCCGCCTATCCGGTCGCCGCCGGCGCCCTGCTGGCGAGCTTCCTGCTGCTGGCCCTGGTCCGCCAGTCGATGCGGCCGCCGGCAGCGGACGGCGACGGCGGCGCCTGGGTCCGGCGCTACACCGGCGTGATGGCGCTGAGCGCGCTGCTGTGGGGCGGCATGCAGGTCTGGATCCTGCTGGACGACTATTTCCCGGCGCCGGTCCGGACGCTGTCGCTGTTCGGCACGATCGCCTATGCGACGGTCTTCGCCCACCTGTACACGACGATCCTGCGCATCGCGGTCGCCGGCATCGCCGCGATCTTCCTGCCGCCGCTGATCGTGCTGTGGACGATGCCCGGCCTGCACATGCTGGCGGCCGCATTCGGGCTCTACGGCGGCTACCTGGTCTTCGCGATGCTGCGGTCGCGCCGCGACTACCTCAAGCAGCTGGACCTGCACGAGGCACTGCGCGAACAGCGCGACCGCTACGCGCGGCTCAGCCGCACCGACGCGCTGACCGGCCTGGCCAACCGCCGCCACTTCGCCGCGAAACTGGACGCGGCGATCGCGCAGCCGGGCACCGATGTCGCGCTGCTGCTGCTGGACATCGACCACTTCAAGGCGATCAACGATGCCCACGGCCATGTCGCCGGCGACGCCGCGCTCAAGGCGGTCGCCGAGCGGCTGCGCATCGCGTTCGGCGACCACGACGCGGTACTGGCCCGGATCGGCGGCGAGGAATTCGGCGTCGTGCTCAAGGGCGCCGTGGCGGCCGGCGCGCTGTCCCAGGCCGAGCGGATCCGTCACGCGCTGGCGGGCGATCCGCTGATCTGCGACGGCCGCTCGCTGCCGGTCACGGTCAGCATCGGCGCCGGCCTCTACGATCCGGTGCGGCACGCCGACGGCGATGCGTTCTATCGCGCGGTCGATCTCGCGCTCTACGCCGCCAAGGCCCGCGGCCGCAACCGCGTGCAGCCGGCCGCCGGCGCGACCGGCCAGGAGACGGCGGCCGAAGGCGCGTAGAATCGGCTTCCGCCTGCACGGCATGACGGCTTCAGGTTCCGATGCTGCAACTGATTGGTTTCGACGGCGACGACACGCTCTGGCACAGCCAGGACTACTACGACGCGGCCCAGGCCGAGTTCGAGCGCATCGTCGGCGCCTACATCGACCTGGCCGACGCGCGCGTGCACGAGCGCCTGCTGGCGATCGAGACCGGCAACATCGGCCTGTTCGGCTATGGCGCCAAGGGCATGACGCTGTCGATGATCGAGGCGGCCTATGACGTCACCTGCGGCCGCATCAGCGCCGCCGACCTGCACCGGCTGGTCGGCCTCGGCAAGGAAGTGCTGGCGCACCCGGTCGAGCTGCTGCCGGGCATCCGCGAAGCGGTCGAGGCCGTCGCCGCCACGTACCGCGTCGTGCTCATCACCAAGGGCGACCTGATCCACCAGCAGGCCAAGGTGGTGCGCTCGCACCTGGCCGACCTGTTCCACCGGATCGAGATCGTGACCGAGAAGGACCCGCACGCCTATGCGCGCGTGCTGCGCGAGTGCGAGGTCCCGCCCGGCGCGTTCGCGATGGTCGGCAACTCGCTGCGCTCGGACATCGCGCCGGTCGTCCAACTCGGCGGCTGGGGCATCTACATGCCCTACCACTCCACCTGGTCGCTGGAGATGGACACGGCGTTTTCCGCCGAGGATGCGCGCGTGGTCCAGGTGACCGACGCGCGCGGCATTCCCGAGGCCGTCGCCCTGCTCGACCGCACCGCCGCGACGCCCTGACCGCGACCGGCCACCGCGGCCGCCCGGGATGCCGGCTGCCGGCGGCGGCCGCGGCAGCCGGTCGGCCGCTGCGTCATAATCGGTGCACAAGCCACCGTCCGGGGCGGCTGCAGGCGGTACGGCCGGCCTGCGTGGGGCGCCCGGTGGCAGGCCGTCCATCGTCAGGGGATCTCCATGCTCCGCATACCGAAGGCCGCGCTCGTCGCGTCGCTGCTGCTTGCCGCGCTGCCCGCGCCCGCGATCCAACCCTACCAGCCCGACCCGGCCACCGAGGCCACGCGCCGGATGCCGGCCCGCAGCTTCCACGACGACGCCCTCGACGTGACGCCGTCGCTCGGGCTCGATGCCGCTCGCGACGCCGCGCTGCAGGCACGCCTGGCCGGTTTCACGCAGCGGCACGGCACGGCGTGGGAATTGCGCTGGGATACGCGCGGCGACCGGCCGAACGTGGTCCAGGGCAGCGGCGTGCCGCTGATCCCGGGGCGCGGCAACACGCTGTCGCCGGCCGCGTTCGGCCTCACGCCGGACGCGGTGCCGGATCGCGAACAGGTCGCGCGCGAGGGGCGCCGCTTCATCGACGAGACCGCCGAACTGCTCGGCACGCGCGGCCTGGACCTGCGCCTGGACGAGGCGCGCAGCAGCGCGTTCGGCGACGGCAGCCCGCGCTGGTTCCTCGAGTACGCGCAGTATCACGACGGCGTCCGCGTCGAAGGAGCCTTCGTCTACCTGCGCATCGCGCACGGCAACATCGTGCAGTTCGGTGCCGAGCGGATCGGCGAAGTCGCCCTCGACGCGACGCCGACGCTGACCCGCGACGCCGCCTTCGCGGCGGCCTGGCGCGAGCTGGGCTTTCCCGCCGATACGCGGCTGGCCGAGACGGTCGAGGCCGGCACGCTGGCGATCCATCCGCGCCTGCCGGCCGGCGAGCAGCCGGGCATGGCGTTCTCCGGCGCACGGGGCAGCGGCTACGCCCACCTGCTGGCGTGGCGCTACGTCTTCCGCCTCGAAGGCGACTGGGCGACCTGGCAGGTGCTGGTCGACGCCCATGACGGCCACGTCGTCGATGCGCGCGACCTGACCGTGTATACCGACGCGACGGTCACCGGTGGCATCTACCCGACCACCAACACCGATCCGGAGATCGTCGTCCCGTTCCCGTTCACCGCCGTCACCAACAACGGCGCCAAGGTCACCGACAGCGAAGGCGTCTACGACTACACCGGCGGTACGGCCACCTCGACGCTCAACGGCCGCTACTTCCGCATGAGCGATGCCTGCGGATCGATCTCGCTCAGCAACACCAGCACCGGCAACCTCGACTTCGGCAGCGGCTCCGGCACCGACTGCACCACGCCCGGTTCCGGCGGCGCCGGCAATACGCATGCCTCGCGCAGCGGCTTCTACCACCTGACGCGAATCAACGAGAAGGCGCGCTCGATCCTACCCGACAACAGCTGGCTGCGGACCACGGTCACCGCCAACATGAACATCAGCCAGACCTGCAACGCGTCCTGGAACGGCAGCTCGCTGAACTTCTTCAAGTCCGGCGGCGGCTGTTCCAACACCGGCGAGATCGCCGCGGTGTTCCTGCACGAATGGGGACACGGCCTGGACAGCAACACCGGCGGCGCCGCCAACGAGTACGGCAGCGGCGAGGCGGTCGGCGACACGTTCGCGTTCCTGGAAACCCGCGACAGCTGCATCGGGCCGAACTTCCGGCCCGGCCGGGTCTGCTTCGGCTGCACCACGTGCACCGGCGTGCGCGACGTCAACGATTTCAGCCTGCTCGGCTCGCGCACGCTGGCCACGCCCGCCAACGTCACCGCCTCGTCCGGCATCAACTGCGGCGCCTATGTCGGCCTGACCGGCGTCGCCTGCCCGTACGTCGCGTCCAACGGCGCGCCGTACCGCGGACCGATGGGCTACGAGGGGCACTGCGAGAGCTACATCGCCTCCAGCGCCAACTGGGACCTGGCCCACATGCTGATCGACGCCCACGGCGAGGAGAAGGGCTGGCGGCAGATGGACCAGATCTGGTACGCCAGCCTGACGCCGTCCAAGAGCGCCTACCGGGTGGAAAGCGGCGGCCAGTGCAACACCGCCGCGACGGTCAACGGCTGCGGGGCCACCAACTGGTACACGGTGTTCGTCGCGGCCGACGACGACGACGGCAATCTCGCCAACGGCACGCCCAATGCCTGCCGGATCTGGGACGCGTTCAATGCACACGGCATCGCCTGCGGCACGCGCCCGGCCTGCTCGGCGGAAGCCCCGGACTTTTCGCTGACCGTCACGCCACCCACGCAATCGGTCTGCGCTGGCACTGCGGCCAGCTACGTGATCCAGGTGAGCGCACAGGACGGTTTCAGCAATCCCGTCATGCTCGACATAACCGGCGGCCTGCCTTTCTTGTCTTCCGCGACCTTGTCGCCCAATCCGGTTACGCCGGGTTCGAGCTCGGCATTCAACGTCACCACCAACCTGGCCGAGCCGGCCGGCAATCACACGATCACGATCGCCGGCAATGCCGCCGGCAGCAGCGGGCACAGCATCGAGGTCGGCTTGACGATATCGACCGCGCTGACCGCGGCACCGACGCCGATGACGCCGGAGAACGGCGCGACCGCCGTCGCCACGCCGGTCACGCTGACCTGGGCCCAGGTGCCGGGCGCCGCCGCGTACACGGTCGAGATCGCCACCGACCCGGGCTTCTCGACGATCGTCGGCGGCGCCACCGGCATCACCGGCACCAGCTACGCCGCGTCGAACTTGAATCCCGGCACGACGTACTACTGGCGCGTACGCGCGACCAACGGCTGCGGCAACGGACCACTGTCGACCGTATCGAGCTTCAACACCGCGAGCCTGGTCTGCGTCGAGCCGGCGCTAACGATTCCCGACAACGACACGACCGGCGCCAACAGCACGATCACCGTGCCCGACACCCGTCCGCTCGAAGGCATGCGTCTGCACGTCCAGACCACTCACACCTATCCGGGTGACCTGAAGGTCACGCTGAGCCGCGGCGGCACCAGCGTGGTGACGATCGACCGGCCCGGCGTGCCGGCGTCTTCGTTCGGCTGTGGCACGCCCGACATCGACGTCATGCTCGACGACGCCGCGACCACTCCGGTGGAGAACGCCTGTGCGAGCTCGTCGCCGGGCATCAGCGGCACGCTCAGGCCGAACAATCCGCTCGACACGGCGTTCGCGGGCCAGGCGTTCAGTGGTACCTGGACGCTCAACGTCAGCGACAACGCCAGCGGCGATACCGGCACGCTGACGCGCTGGTGCCTCGAACCGAAGATCGCCGCACCGGCCACCTATACGATCGGCGGCACCACCAGCGGCTTGGTCGGCGAAGGCCTCACGCTGCGCCTCAACGGCAGTACACCGCTGGCGATCTTGAGCAACGGCAGCTTCACGTTCCCGCAGCCGGTCACCGCCGGCACGGGCTATGCCGTTGCCGTCGCCACCCAGCCGGTCGATCCCGACCAGACCTGCACGGTCAACCACGGCGACGGCACCGTCGGCGGCGCCGATGTCACCGACGTCACCGTCACCTGCCGGACCGACGTCACCGACCGCCTGTTCGCCGACGACTTCGAAGCCAGGCCCTGATCGCAGGCACCGGTACGAGGCGGGTCCTCGTACCGGTGCGGCGGGCATCACCTCGCGGCGAAACACCGGCCCGCTGCCGACGCGGTGGCCGATTCGTCGACACGATCACGAAGATCGGTCGAACCGGCACGACGCGTTTAGCCGGTGTTTGCGCAGGCTCGGCCAGGATGCGCCATGCCCCTGCGCACCGACACCGCATTCACCTTCGGTCTGGAGGAAGAACTCTTCCTCGTCGACCCGGACAGCCGCTGCGCGGTCTCGCGCATGCCCAAGCGATTCCTGTCCGACTGCCGGCGCGCGCTCGGCCAGCACATTGGTCGCGAATTGCTGCAGTCGCAGATCGAGATCGTCTCGCCGGTGTTTTCCGATGCCACCACGGCGGCGGCGACGATGACGCGGCTGCGGTGCGAGCTGGCGCAGACCGCGCAGCGGCACGGCCTGCGCGTGCTCGCCGCCGGCACCCAGCCGCTGACCGCCTGGCGCAGTCAGGTCGTCAGTGCGAAACAACGCTACGAGCGCCTGCTCGACGACTACCAGATCCTCGGCCTGCGCAACCTGGTCTGCGGCCTGCACGTCCACGTCGGCGTTCCCGACGGTATCGACCGGGTGCGCCTGATGAACCGCCTGCTGCCGTGGCTGCCGGTGTTCCTGGCGCTGTCGGCCTCCTCGCCGTTCTGGAGCCGCCAGCCGACCGGCCTGCAAAGCTACCGGCAGGCCGCCTACGACGAATGGCCGCGTACCGGCATCCCGGACCTGTTCGAGGACCAGGCCGGCTACGACGCCTTCGCCGACCTGCTCGAACGCGGCGGCGCCATCGACGGCCGGCAGTCGATCTGGTGGGCGATCCGCCCCTCGCACCGCTTCCCGACGCTGGAGCTTCGCATCGCCGACAGCTGCACCCGGCTCGAGGACAGCCTGGCGCTGGCCGCGCTGTTCCGCTGCGTCGTACATGCGCACCTGCACGGACCGGACCCCGACACGCGCCAGGGCGCCACGCTGCGGCGGCTGGTCGACGAGAACCGCTGGCGCGCCAAGCGCCACGGCGTCGCCGCCGACTTCCTGGACGCCTCCGGGGAACGGCACGGCGTCGGCGCCTGGATCGACCGGGCCAGCCCGGACATCGACCGGTCCGCGCACGCGCTCGGCGCCGGCGACGTCCTCGCGCCGATCCGCCGCATCCTCGCCGGGGGCACCAGTGCCGACCGCCAGCTGGCGCTCTATCGAGCGGCGCGCGACGCCGGTGCCGGGCGGGTCGCGGCCCTGCGCGGCGTCGTGGACTGGCTGATCGAGACGACGACACCGGCCGGCGGCTTGCCACCGCGCGAGGGCTTGGACGACGATACCGGCCGGGCCACCCGCGCCGCCGCCGCGCCATCCACCTGTCCATGACCGGATCCGAGACTCCCCGCAAGCTGATCATCGGCGTTTCCCCGCGCATCCTGCGCCAGGTGCCGCAGGAACTGGGCTTCCGCGGCAAGACGCTGCAGTACCTGGAGCAGTCGGTCGCGCAATGGGTCATGGCGCTCGGCGCCATGGTGGTGATGGTGCCGACGGTCGAGCGCGACAGTCTGATCCGGCGTGCGCACATCGACATCCCCGACATCGTCGCCGCGTTGGACGGCCTGATCCTGCAGGGAGGCGCCGACATCGATCCGGCCGCCTACGGCGAGGCGCCGACCCATACCGTGGGCGCGATCGACATGCTGCGCGACCGCTTCGAGCTGGAACTGCTGCGCGGGTTTGCCGCTGCCGGCAAGCCGGTGTTCGGCATCTGCCGCGGCATGCAGCTGATCAACGTCGCCTTCGGCGGCACGCTGTACCAGGACCTGCGCGCCGACGGCGCGACGCGCGCCAACCACGTGCATGCCGATCTCTACGACGAGCACGTCCACGCGCTGCGGCTCGATCCGGGAACCTGGGCCGGCCGCATCTACGGCGACCTGCACGAAGGCCGCGTCAACTCGATCCACCACCAGGGCGTCAAGGCGCTCGGCCGCGGCGTGGTCGCCGGCGCCTGGTCCGACGACGGCGTGGTCGAAGCGATCCGTGTGGACGGCCCGGCCTTCGTCGTCGGCGTCCAATGGCACCCGGAATTCCACGACGGCCGCAATGCGGACCTGCTGCCGGCCGACCCGCTGATGCAGGCCTTTCTCGACGCCGCCGCGCAGGTCCGGCATTGATGGACGGCATCGCCGGCACCTCGCTGCTGGCCTGGCGCAACCTGGCGCACGACCGCGCACGGTTTGCCGCGACGATCATCGGCGTGGTCTTCGCGGTGATGCTGATGGGTGTGCAGCTGGGCCTGCTGGTCGGGTTCACGCGCACGACCTCCGGCCTGGTCGACCATACCGACGCGGACCTCTGGATCACCCCGGCCGGCACCACCAACCTCGACATCGCCGGCCGCCTGGAGCTGCGCCGGCGGCACGAGGCCCTGGGCGTGCCGGGCGTGGCGCGCGTCGATCCGCTGATGATGCAGTTCGGCTTCTGGACACGCCCGGACGGCGGCAGCGAGAGCGTCGGCATCGTCGGCTTCGACCCGGCCACGGGCCAGGGCGCACCGTGGAGCCTCGCCGAGGGCGCGATTGCCGACCTGCAGCAGGACGACGCGGTCGTGATCGACCGCCTCTACGCCGGCAAGCTCGGCGTCCGCGCGATCGGCGATACCGTCGAGATCAACCGCCGGCGCGCGCGCGTGGTCGGCTTCACCCAGGGCATCCGCACCTTCACGCAGAGCCCGTACGTGTTCACGCATCACCGCAATGCCCTGCGGCTGGCCGGCTTTCCGGACACGCAAACCACCTACCTGCTCGTCCGCACGACCGCCGGTGCCGATGCCGAGGTGGTGCGCCGCGCACTCAAGCAGCGGCTCGGCGCGGTCGACGTCTGGCACGCGCGCGACCTGGCGCGGCAGGCGCAGACGTACTGGATGATCACGACCGGCGCCGGATCGGCACTGCTGCTGGCGGCCTCGCTGGGCTTGATCGTCGGCATCGTCATCGTCGGCCAGACGCTGTACGCGACGACGATGGACCGGCTGCCCGAGTACGCCACCTTGCGCGCGATCGGCGCGCCGAACGCCTACCTCAACCGCGTCATCCTCAAGCAGGCGGCGATCAGCGCCGTGTTCGGCTACACCGGCGGCATGGCGGCCGTGCTCGCGGTCGTCGCGCTGTCCTCGCGGACCAACGTCGCCGTGGCGATGCCGCCGTGGCTGGCGCTGCTGCTGGCGATCTTGACGATCCTGATGTGCGCGCTCGGCGCGGTGGTGTCGGTACGGCGGCTGATCCGCATCGATCCGACGACGGTGTTCCAGTGAGCGGCGGCCACGTCGTGCGCCTGGCCGGTGCCCGGGTCGTCTACGGCCACGGCGCGACCGCGTTCGAGGCGCTGCGCGGCATCGACCTGACGATCCGTGCCGGCGAGCTGACGCTGCTGCTCGGCCCGAGCGGCTCGGGCAAGACGACGCTGCTGCAGGTCATGGGCTGCCTGCTGCGCCCCACCGGCGGCGAGGTCGAGCTGTTCGGGCAGGCGCTCGCCGGCCGCGGGCCGGAGGCCCTGGCCCAGCTGCGGCTGCGCCACGTCGGCTTCGTCTTCCAGCACTACAACCTGTTCCCGACGCTGCGGGCCTGGGAAAACGTGGCGATCGCGCTCGACCTCAAGCAGGTACCGCGGGCGCGCCAGCGCGCGGTGGCGGGCGACCTGCTCGAACGCCTCGGGCTGGGCGATCGGCAGGCCCATTTTCCGGCGGAACTGTCCGGCGGGCAGAAGCAGCGCGTGGCGATCGCCCGCGCCCTGGCCGGCCGACCGGAACTGCTGCTGGCCGACGAGCCGACGGCGGCGCTGGACGGGCGCACCGGCCAGGAGGTGGCCGGCGTGTTGCACGCCCTGGCACACCAGGACGGCTGCGCGGTGGTCGTCGTCAGCCACGATCCGCGCATGGAGCGGTTCGGCGATCGTATCCTGCACCTGGAGGACGGCCACCTGAAGGACGACCGCCGTCCGCCCCGGCCGCCCGACCCTCCACTTTCCCCGCCTTGAACGAACCTCGCCGTCCCATGCGCCCGACCCTCATCGTCTTCCTGCTCGCGCTCGCCGGCTGTGGCGGGGCCCCGGCGCCCGCGCCGGCCACCGCAGACGCCGGCACACGCGTCGCCGCCGGCGGCCTGGTCGAGCCGGCGAGCGAGGAGCGCGTCATCATTCCGCAACTGTCGGGGCGGCTGGCACGCGTACTGATCGACGAGGGCGACAGTGTCGTCGCCGGCCAGTTGCTGGCCGAGATCGAGAACAGCGAGTACCGCGCCGCCGTGGCCGCGGCCGAAGCGCAGGTTGCGCTGCGCAGCGCCGAGCACGAGCGCCTGCGCAACGGCGCGCGGACCGAGGAGATCGACCAGGCCGCGGCCGTGCTCGCGGCGGCGGCGGCACAGGAGCGGCTGGCCGCGGCCGAAGCGACGCGGCGCCGGTCCATCGCCGAGCGCGGCCTGATCAGCATCGAGCAGCGCGAGCAGGCCGACGCCCAGGCAGCCGCGACACGCGCCGAGCGCGAGCGTGCCGCGGCGGCCCTGGCGCTGCTGAAGGCCGGTGCGCGCCGCGAGGACCTGGCTGCGGCCGAAGCAGCGCTGGCGGCGGCTGTCGCCGACCGCGACCGCGCCGCGGCGCTGCTCGAGAAGAGCCTGATCCGCTCGCCGATCGACGGCACGGTGCTCAAGCGCGACCAGCGCGAGGGCGAGACCGTGGTGGCGCTGGCGCCGATCCCGCTGGCGCGCATCGGCGACCTGCGCCGGCTGCAGGTGCGCGCCGATGTCGACGAACTGGACATCGCCCGCATCCGGGTGGGCCAGGACGCCTACGTCAGCAGCGATGCATTTCCTGGGCAGCGCTTCGCCGGCCGGGTGGCCCATGTCAGCCGGCGCATGGGACCGCGCAACCAGACCTCGGGCGATCCGGCGGAGAAGCAGGACGCGAAGATCCTCGAAGCGCTGATCACACTGGACGGCCAGCCGCCGCTGCCGGTCGGCCTGCGCGTGGACGTGTTCGTCGCGACGCCGGCGCGAACGGCCGGCGAACGGCCGCCGCCCTGACGGACGGCGGCCGCGGTCGTACCCGATCCGCTGCGGCCTACGGCTTGGCCAACTCGACGTCCTGGGTGATCAGCAGGCCCTTCGGCGTCACCCGGACGCGCTGGTCGAAGCGCTTGAACCACTGCTCGTAGAGCGCATACAGGCGCAGCTGGCTGTCGATCGCGTCGCGCTGCTCCTCCGGCATCGCGTCGGCGAAGCGCCGCGTGGCGTCGCCGATCACGCCGTAGAGCCGGCCGCTGTAGCGGAAGCCGAGCAGCTGCGCATCGGTGGCGGCCGGTTCGGCCAGCCAGGTGCCGAGGTCGGTCGCCGCCGCGCCGGTGCCGAACGCCAGGGCCAGCGCCTTGGGTGCCAGCGCCGCCTGCGCGAAATCGACGAAACCGGCCGCTTCCGGCGGCAGCGGCAGGTCGACCGGCGCGCCGCCGGCGGTCAGCTGCACGTCGCGCAGCGTCGGCACGGCCAGTTGGGCCATGCTGACCAGGGTGGCCGGATCGTCGCTGGCGATCAGCAGCTTGCCGGCGAAGTCGGGCCTGTCCTGGCCTTTCCACGTGAAGCGGTCCAGGCTCAGGCGCAGGCCGGTCAGGTCGCTGAGCGGCGGCGGCACGGTCTGGTCGAGCTTCTGCTGGAGGTCCTGCGCGCCTTCGTTGACGAAGGCGAGCGCTTCGCAGCGATACGGTGCGGCCACGATCGCATCGACCTGCTTCTCGACGAAGGCCTTGGCCTTGAGCACCGGCAGCGAGAAGCTGAGGTCGAGCAGCGCATCGCCGGTCGCCGCGGACCCGGGCGGCGACACCGCCAGCCCCTGCAGGCCCTGCACGAGCGCCGGATCGAGTTCGAGCAGGCTGTGCATCGTCATGTGGCCGGCGTCGAGCACGGTATAGCCGAAGCTCGCGCGCGGCGCCTTGGCGACGATCGCGTCGAGCTCGCCGCGGCAGGTCTCGTCGAGTGCCGGCGGTGCTTCCTCGGCCAGGCGCGCAAAGGCCTGGTAGCCCGGATCGCGGTCGATCAGCGCGACGATGCGGCGCAGGTCGACGTAGCCGCTGCCGTACGGCAGGTAGCCTTCGGCCTGGTTCAGCGCGGTCAGGGCGCCGGACGCCGCCAGCGACTGCTCGGGCCGGTCCAGGCCCAGCAGGCGCCGCTTGAGCGCCTCGTCGGCTTCGGCCGGCGCCACCGTCAGCACCAGGTGCGTGCCCTGGATCGCCATCAGGCCCTGCACCTTGCCGCCGTCGACGATCCACAGGTCCTGGTCACCGATGCGGCCGGTACCCAGCGTGGTGCCGGCCTTGGCCTCGACCCGGGCCACGGTCGCGCGGAACGCCTCGGCATCGGCCAGCTCCAGGCGCAGCACCGGCACCAGGCCGACGCCGTAGATCGCCGAGCGGACCTTCGTGCCGAAGCCGATCTCGGCCCATTTCTCCGGCGTGTCGCGCGGCGCGATCTCGTCGAACAGCGCGCGTACCACGCGCGCGGCGTCGGCGTGCTTGGGATCCTTCTCCAGCTCGCCCACGATCGGGCGGACCTGCTCGAACATCAGCGGCCAGAACGCCTTCATCTGCGTCGCGAACACCTCGACCGTGGCGTCGGGCAGGACCTCGACGTTGGCCGCGACATAAGGCGTATCGGCCGGCACGTAGCCGAGCGGATCGGCCGGATCGGTCTTCTTGCCGCAGGCGGCGAGCGCGACCAGCGCACAGGCCAGCGCGAGGCGTTTGCTAAGGATGCCCATGAAGTTCTCCCTGATCGGATGAAAAAAGTGTCAGCGGTCCAGCAGCGTGGCCAGGGCCGCCATGCGTACGAACACGCCGTTGGCGACCTGGTCCAGAATTCGCGATTGCGCCCCGTCGGCGACCTCGTCGGCGATCTCGATGCCGCGATTCATCGGCCCCGGATGCAGCACGATCGCGCCGGCCGCCGCGCGCGCCAGGCGCGCCGGGTCCAGCCCGTAGCGGGCGTAGTAGTCGCGCTCGTCGGCGATCATCGCCGAGGCCATGCGCTCCTTCTGCAGCCGCAGCATGATGACGACGTCGACACCGGCGATCGCCTCGTCGAAATCGTCGTGGAGCGCGCAGCCGGGAAAGTCGGCCGGATCCGGCAGCAGCGGTGCCGGACCGCACAGCCGGATCTGGCGCACGCCGAGCGCGGCGAGCACCTCGGCGTCGGAACGCGCCACGCGCGAGTGGCGCACGTCGCCGCAGATCACCACGCGCAGGTCCCCGACCCGCGGCTTGGCGTCACGGATCGTCAGCGCGTCCAGCAGGCCCTGTGTCGGGTGCGCATGGTTGCCGTCGCCCGCATTGAGGATTGCGGCGCGGCGCGCGTGACGCGCCAGGCGCGCCGGCGTGCCGTTCTCCTTGTGGCGGACGACGAACGCATCGCAGCCCATCGCCTCGAGCGTCGCCAGCGTGTCCTCCAGCGTTTCCCCCTTGCTGGTGGACGAGCTGGCGATGTCGAAGTTGACCACGGTGGCGCCCAGGCGCCGCGCCGCCAGCTCGAAGCTGGTGCGCGTGCGGGTGGACGGCTCGAAGAACAGGTTGACCACCGTGCGGCCGTCGAGCAGCGCCGTCGGCGCGGTGCCGGCGGCGAAGCGCTGCCGCAGGTCGGCGGCACGGTCGAGCAGGCCGAGGATCTGCGCCGGCGCCAGATCGCGCAGCGTGATCAGGTGCGGCAGGTCGCCGGCGGTAGCGGTGGATCGGGTCATGGGGCGCTCGGAAGGTCCGGAATGTCGGGGGCGGCCATCCAGGCCTCCAGGATGATCTGCGCGGCCAGCGCATCGATCGCCTTGGCGTCCTTGCGGCGCGCGGTGCCGCGCGCGCGCTGGTCAGCGAACCGGCGGCTCGCTTCGCGCGAGGTATAGCGTTCGTCCGCGGTGAAGACCGGCCGGCCGTAGCGGCGCTGCAATGCCGCGGCGAAGGCCCGGGCACCGCGCGTGGCCGCCTGCTCGCCGCCGTCGAGCGTCAGCGGCAGGCCGACCACGAAGGCGTCCGGGGTCCAGTCGCGCACCAGGGCGTCCAGCGGCGCCCAGTCCGGGCCGCCGCTGCCGTTGCCGATCGTCGCCAGCGCACGCGCGCTGGCGGCCAGCCGGTTGCCGACTGCCACGCCGATCAGGCGGCTGCCGTAGTCGAAGCCGAGCACGGTGAGGAAGGATTCAGGCGTTGCCGACATAGCCGGCCAGTTGCACCAGGTCGCTGACGCCGAGAATCGCGGCGGCGGCCTGCCAGCGCCGGTCCAGCGGCGTCTCGAACAGGATCTGCTCGCTGGCCGGCGCGGTCAGCCAGGCGTTCTCGCGCAGCTCCTGCTCGATCTGGCCGGCACTCCAGCCCGAATAGCCCAGCGTCACCAGCGACTGGCGCGGACCGTTGCCCTCGGCGATCGCCGCGAGGATGTCGCGCGAGGTGGTCACGCTGATGCGCTCGGAAATACGGAACGAGGACTCCCATTCGCCGTGCGGGGAGTGCAGCACGAAGCCGCGCTCGGGCTGCACCGGGCCGCCGATCAGGACCGGCGCATCGTTCACGTCGGTCAGGTCCGAGCGCATCGACATCTGGTCCAGCAGGTCGCCGAGCCGGTATTCGGACAGCCGGTTGATCTGCAAGCCCATCGCGCCGTCCTCGCCGTGCTGGCAGACGAACGTGACGCTGCGCGCGAAATTCGAGTCGCGCAGGGCCGGCATCGCGATCAGCAATTGGTTGGCGAGTCCGCTCGTTTCGTGCATGGGCGCATTGTACGGCGCCGCATCGGGGACAACCATGCGCCGGCGAGCCGTTCACGCCCCGGACAGCGGGGCCGCACGGCGCAGCCGCAGCGGCGCCTCACTGCGTGCGCAGGACGTCGCCGGGCAGGAACTGCCAGGTCCGGGTGATGTACAGCTCGTCGATCTTCTCGTCGGTGTCGGGAACGACCGGGAACGGCGCGGCCAGGTGGATGCTGCGTTCGGCCGCCTCGTCCAGCGCCTTGTGGCCGCTGGACTTGATGACGTCGACGCTGCGCAGGCTGCCGTCGCGCCCCAGGCCGACGGTGAGGATCACCTCGCCCTGCAGCTTGTTCCTGCGCGCGTCGTCCGGGTAGTTGAGATTGCCGATGCGCTCGACCCGCGCGACCCAGGCCCGCATGTAGGCGGCATAGGCGTATTCGCGCGTATTGGCCGAGATGTACTTGCGCTTGGGCCGCTTGGCGTAGCGCTGCGATTCGCGCTGCAACTCCTCGGCCAGCCGCGCCATCTCCAGCCGGCGCTGCAGCGCGTCGCGCTGGGCGGCCTCGGGCACCGGCGGCGTCTCGTGCGCTTCGCGGTCGGTGTGCACGCTGAAATCGGACTGCTGGCGCGTCAGCATCTCGTCGGGCCGCGCCGGCGTCGGCCGCGGCGCCGCATCCTCGGTGGGCACCGGCGCGATGCCTTCGGTCGCCTTGGGCACCGGGCTGGACAGGCGCTCGCTGGGACGCAGCGGCTGCTCGGCGTCGCCGCCGCCGCTGTTGCTGGCCTGGGCGAGGAAATCGGCCTTGTCCGGCCGCTCGCCGCTGGCGGACTGCACCAGGATCACGTCCAGCGACGGCAGCCGCGGCGCGGCCTTCTCGTAGTCGAACGTGAGTCCCAGCGCGACCACCGCATGCGCCAGCACCGAGAACAGCAGGGTGACGCCGAGCCGGTCGGCGATGCCGGGCGCGGCCATCAGGGCCAGGTCGCCTCGAGCCGGTCGAACAGCTGGCCGGCGATGTTGATGCCGTATTGCGCGTCCAGCTCGCGGATGCAGGTCGGCGAGGTGATGTTGATCTCGGTCAGGTAGTCGCCAATCACGTCCAGCCCGACGAAGACCAGGCCGCGGCGCCTGAGCTCCGGCGCCACCTGGGCGGCGATCCAGCGGTCGCGCTCGGACAGGGCGACGCCCACGCCCTTGCCGCCGGCGGCCAGGTTGCCGCGGAACTCGTCGCCCTGCGGGATGCGGGCCAGCGCGTACGGCACCGGCTCGCCGTCGATCAGCAGGATGCGCTTGTCGCCGGCGTCGATCTGCGGGATGAACTTCTGCGCGATCGCCAGCTGCCGGCCGTTGCCGGTCAGCGTCTCCAGCATGACGTTGAGGTTGGGATCGCCGTGGTGCGAGCGGAAGATGCCGCGGCCGCCCATGCCGTCCAGCGGCTTGAGGACGACCTGGCCGTGCTCGGCCACGAAGCGCTTGAGTTCGCCGGCATCGCGCGCGACCAGGGTCGGCGCGATGCACTGGGGGAATTCCAGCGCGAACAGCTTCTCGTTGGCGTCGCGCAGGCCGCGCGGATCGTTGACCACGCGGGCGCCGCCGCGCTGGGCCAGTTCCAGCACCATCGTGTCGTAGACGAACTGCTCGTCCACCGGCGGGTCCTTGCGCGCCAGCACCAGGTCGACCGTGCGCAGGTCGCGCCATTCCCGGTCGCCCAGACGGAACCAGTCGTCCGGGTCGTCCTGGACCACGAGCGGCGCCAGACGCGCGTACGGAACCCCGGCGCGCAGCGCCAGGTCGCCCTGGGTCATGTACAGCAGCGCCCAGCCACGCCGTTGCGCCTCGAGCAGCATCGCGAAGGTCGAGTCCTTCTTGACCCGGATCGCGTCGATCGGGTCCATCAGGACGGCAAGGGTCGAGGGCATGGGTGCTCCACGGTGGGCCGTCGGCCGGAAATGGGATGAATACACGGTTTCCCGTCATCACCCCGGGCATATACTACATGGCGCGATCGCGAGGGGGGACGCCGGCCGGACAGGGCAATGCCCTGCTTTTTGTCGTTCTTTCTTGCGCTTACAAAAGAAACTTGACAGTCTCGCTAAGCGACGGTTAAGAAGATCGACTCGGCTAGGTGGTTGGGGAATCCGCAGGTGGACGAGGCAAGAACTGACAACCTGGGCGGCCTGAAGGTCATGGTCATCGATGACTCCAAGACCATCCGCCGTACCGCCGAGACCCTGCTCCGCAAGGAAGGCTGCAACGTCATCACCGCCACCGACGGCTTCGAGGCGCTGGCGAAGATCTCCGACCAGCAGCCGCACATCATCTTCGTCGACATCATGATGCCGCGCCTGGACGGCTATCAGACCTGTGCGTTGATCAAGAACAACCAGTTGTTCAAGTCCACGCCGGTCATCATGCTCTCGTCGAAGGACGGCCTGTTCGACAAGGCCCGCGGTCGCATCGTGGGGTCCGAGCAATACCTGACCAAACCGTTCACCCGCGAGGAACTGCTGGGCGCGATCCGCCGGCACGTGGACCTCAAATGAGCGTATTGGCCATTCGACGCGATGGGGGCACGCGATGGCACACATTTTCATCATCGACGATTCGCCGACGGAGATCCGTGTGCTCACGGGCTTCCTCGAGAAAGCCGGTCACCGGGTCAGCAGCGCGCCCAGTGCCGAGGAAGGAATCGCCCAGGTGCGCCGCGCACGGCCCGACCTGGTGATCATGGACATCATCATGCCGGGCATGAACGGCTTCCAGGCGACGCGCCAGCTGAGCCGGGACACCGCCACGTCGGACATCCCGATCGTCATGGTGACCACCAAGTCGATGGAAACCGACCGCATCTGGGCGCTGCGCCAGGGCGCCAAGGCGTTCATGACCAAGCCGGTCGGCGAGAAGGAACTGCTCGGCCAGATCGACGGCCTGCTGTCGGCCTAGAGGAACCCACCTACGATGTCCACGCCCGCCAACGCCTTCTTCAGCCCGTTCGAGGCCCTGGCCGAGTACGAGCGGCGCAGCCTGGCCCACGCCGCCGGCGCGCCCGAGCAGGCCGAGGCACCGGGCCTGTGGCGCGGTATCGGCTTCCGCGTCGGCCAGCGCTACCTCGCCAGCACGATCGGCGAGGTCAACGAGATCCTGACGCTGCCGCCGATCGCGATCGTGCCGGGCACCCGCTCGTGGCTGCTCGGCGTGGCGAACGTGCGCGGCAGCCTGGTGCCGGTGATCGACCTGAAGGACTTCGTCGAGGGAACGTCCACCCACCTCACCGAGAACAGCCGCGTGCTGGTCGTGCGCCAGCAGGCCGGCCGCGTCGGCCTGCTGGTCGACGAGGTGCTCGGGCAGCGCAGCTTCGCCGACGAACTGCGCAGCCAGGCGATCGGGGAGGACGATCCGCGCTACGAGCGCTTCGTCCGCGAGCGCGTGCCGCTGGGCGAGGTGCTGTGGGGCATGTTCAGCATGGCCGCGCTGGTGCGCGCACCCGAGTTCCAGCAAGCGGCGGCGTGAAGGCCACGGCGCCAGGCACCGAATACCGGGTTGCGCCGCGGCGGCGGCGGACCATGGCGGGACGTTTTTGCACGACCGGCGGCCGCTGTGCCGCTTCACGGAACGACGGACCGAGCCGGCCCGCGATCGCGCCAGGCAGGGCAAGGGGGCGTACGGATTTCCTGATGACGCTGATCTGGCCGTATCGAGATTCACGTTGAGGTAGAGAATCGATGAGCACTACTAGCGGCACCCTGGCGGCGAAGGAACGGAGCGGCAACTGGTGGCAGATCGTCCTGCTGGGCCTGCTGCTGGCGTTCGTGATCTTCAACTTCGGCTGGATGTACATCAAGAACGGTCAGGACCGCCAGGCGGTGGCCTACACGACCGAGATCCAGGTCAAGTCGCAGGAGCTGGCCAAGTTCGCCTCCGAGGCGGCCGGCGGCAACCTCGACGCGTTCAACCAGCTCGACGCGCGGCGCAAGGAGATCGACGCCCGCGTGCGCTACCTCAACGACGGCAACCCGGAAACGGGCATGCCCGGCTACAAGAACGAGGAAGGCGCATCGGCGGCGCTGCTCAAGCTGACCGAGGGCTGGCGCGTGCTGGCGGCGAAGGCGGCCGGCATCCTGAGCCGCAAGGAACTGGTGCTCGACGCGACCGCCACCGCCGGTGACTTCAACACCCGCATGCCGGTGCTGAACTCGCGCATGAACGAGGTCGTCAACATCCTGACCGACCGCAACGCGCCGGCCTCGCAGGTGTACATCTCGGCACGCCAGATGCTGCTGGCCGACCGCATGATGCGCCGCCTGCAGGAAATCCTGGCAGGCGGCCAGAGCGAGGCGGCGGTCGGCGGCTTCCAGCGCGACGCCCGGCTCTACGGCACGGTCCTCTCCGGCTTGATCAACGGCGCGCCGGAGCTGTCGATCCGTCCGCTCGACAACGCCAACGCGCGCACCATCCTCGACGACGTCAACGAGCAGTGGGGCATGCTCGGCAATCCGGTCCAGCGCATCATCGACGCCGGCCCCGGCATCGACGAGGTCAAGGCGGCCTCGATCGACGCGTCCAACGAGAGCGGCAACGTGCTGCTGCGCGCCGCGGAGCTCGCCACCGCGATCGAGCGGCTGCCGAACGAGCGGATGCTGCCCAATCCGATCATCGGCGCCGTGGCCGGCGTGGCCTCGCTGCTGATGCTGCTGGTCCTCGGCTTCAGCCTGATCCGCGACCAGCAGAAGCGCTACCACGTCACCGCCGAGCTCAACCACCGCAACCAGGAGGCGATCCTGCGCCTGCTCGACGAGATGGGCTCGCTGGCCGAAGGCGACCTGACCGTCAAGGCCACCGTCACCGAGGACATCACCGGCGCGATCGCCGACTCGGTCAACTTCGCGGTCGAGGCGCTGCGCTCGCTGGTGACCACGATCAACGAGACCGCCGTGCAGGTGGCCGCCGCAGCCCAGGAAACCCAGGCCACGGCGATGCACCTGGCCGAAGCCGCCGAGCACCAGGCGCAGCAGATCACCTCCGCCTCGGCCGCGGTCAACGAGATCGCCGTCTCGATCGACGAGGTCTCGCGCAACTCCTCCGAGAGCGCGGACGTCGCCCAGCGCTCGGTGGCGATCGCCACCAAGGGCGTGACCGTGGTGCGCCAGACGATCGACGGCATGGACTCGATCCGCGACCAGATCCAGGAGACCTCCAAGCGGATCAAGCGCCTGGGCGAATCCTCGCAGGAGATCGGCTCGATCGTGGAACTGATCAACGACATCGCCGAGCAGACCAATATCCTGGCGCTCAATGCGGCGATCCAGGCGGCTTCGGCCGGTGAGGCCGGCCGCGGCTTCGCGGTGGTCGCCGACGAAGTGCAGCGGCTGGCCGAACGCTCGGCCGGCGCGACCAAGCGAATCGAGACCCTGGTCCAGACGATTCAGTCGGACACCAACGAGGCGGTCAGCTCGATGGAGCAGACCACCGCCGAGGTGGTTTCCGGTGCCCGGATGGCCGAGGACGCGGGCTTGGCGCTCGGCGAGATCGAGAAGGTGTCCAACGACCTGGCCGAGCTGATCCAGAACATCTCGACGGCGGCGCGCCAGCAGTCGATGGCGGCGACCAACATCTCGGCCACGATGAACGTCATTCAGGAAATCACGACGCAGACCTCGGTCGGCGCCAGCCAGACCGCCGAATCGATCGGCAACCTGGCCGAACTCGCCGCCGACCTGCGGCGGTCGGTCGCGGACTTCAAGCTGCCGGGCTGATCCCGGCGGCCGGGAGAGCCGGCAGCCCCAAGGAGGCATGATGATTGCATCAAGATCGATCATGCGCAGCGAAGGCGACTTCCCTGCCCGTCGCCTAGAGAACGAACGATGAAGCTGCAAGACGACATCGAATTCACGAGCCTCGGCTGGATCAAGCACGAGCTGGACTCGACCCTGCGCCAGGCGCAGGAGGCGCTGGAGGCCTACGTCGACACGCCGGCCGACAGCAGCCTGATGCGCATCTGTGGCGGGCACCTGCACCAGGTGCAGGGCACGCTGCGGATGATCGAGCTGTACGGCGCGGCGCTGGTCGTGGAGGAGATGGAGCAACTGGTCCAGGCCCTGCTCGACGGCACCATCGGCGAGCGCGACGAGGCCTACACGGTGCTGATGCGCGGCGTCGTGCAGCTGCCGGACTACCTGGAACGCCTGCAGGGCGGTCACAAGGACATCCCGATCGTCCTGCTGCCGCTGCTGAACGACCTGCGCGCCTGCCGCGGCCAGAAGCTGCTGTCCGAGTCGGCACTGTTCGCGCCGGACATGGCGGTCGCGCTGCCCGCCGGCGCTGCCGGTGCGATGCAGCCGCTGCCGCTGGACCAGCAGCGCCAGGCCGCCTCGCGCCTGCGGCTGGCCTACCAGGCCAGCCTGCTGCGCTGGTTCCGCGGCGAGGACGAGGCGGCGGCGCTGCAGCGCCTGCTCGGCGTGCTCGACCGCCTGCGCGAGCTGTCCAGCCGCGTCGAACCGCGCCGGCTCTGGTGGGTGGCGGCCGCGGTCGTCGAAGCGCTGCAGGATCGCGCGCTCGACGTCAGCGTCGCGCTGAAGCTGCTGTTCGGCCGCATCGACCTGGAGATCAAGCGGTTCGCCGATGCCGGCGAGGACGCCCTGCACGAGCGCGCCCCGCGCGAGCTGCTGCAGAACCTCCTGTACTACGTCGCCAATTCCGGCGGCCGCGGCAGCCGTGTCGAGGAGGTCCGCACCACCTACCAGCTCGACGGCCTGCTGCCGAGCGCGCGCGAGGTCGAGCACGCCCAGGGGGCGATGACCGGGCACAACCGCAACCTCCTCGATACCGTCTCGGCGGCGATCAAGGACGACCTGCTGCGGGTCAAGGAGGTCCTCGACATCTTCCTGCGCACGCGCGATGCCGACCCGGCCGCACTCGGCGCCCAGACCGAGATCCTCGATCGCGTCGGCGACACGCTCGGCATGCTCGGCCTGGGCGTACCGCGGCGCGTGGTCGGCGAGCAGCGCCAGATCATCGACGAGATCGCCAGCGGCAAGCGGCCGGTCGACGAGAGCAACCTGCTGGACGTCGCCGGCGCGCTGCTCTACGTCGAGGCTTCGCTCGACGACCACATCGAACGGCTCGGCGCCGGCGGCCCCGGCGAAGAGGACGGCATCGAGGGCAAGGAGCTGCCGCGTGCCGAGGTGCGCAAGATCCTCGACGCGCTGATGCGCGAGGCGGCGATCAACATCCAGCAGGCCAAGCACGACATCGTCGCGTTCATCGAGTCGCCCTGGGACCACAGCCGCGTCGAGCTGATCCCGCGCCTGCTCGAGGAAATCGCCGGCGCCCTGCGCATGCTGGGCCTGGACGCGGCCTCCGACCTGATGCCGGGCGTCGTGCGCTTCGTCGAGGTCGAGCTGATCCGCCACCGGCGGATCCCGACCGTCGAGCAGATGGACAAGCTGGCCGATGCGCTGGCCTCGATCGAGTACTACCTGGAGGCGACCCGCGAGCAACGCAGCGGCCGCGAGCGCATCCTCGACGTCACCCGCGACAGCCTCGCCTCGCTCGGCTACTGGCCGGTCCCGCCGCCGGCGGACGAACCGGCTGCGCCGGGCACCGGCGTCGAGGATGCCGCGGCCACCGGCGCGGCGCCGGAACCGCATGCGGCGGTCGCGAGCGGCCATGCCGACGGTGCGGCACCGGTCGAGGACTTCGTCGCACTGGAACTCGATACCGCGGTGGAGATCGCGCCCGGCGACGACCTGCGCGACCTGATCCTCGGCGACACCCACACGCCCGAACCGCACCGCCACGAGATGGCCGGGTTGCGCCTGGTCGACACCGCCGCCCCGCCTGCCGCGGACGGGCAGACCTGGATCGAGATCGAAGAGGAAATCGAGGAAGAGCTTCCGGCCGTCGAGCCGCTGGCGCTCGGCTTCCAGAGCATGGCCTCCGAGGACATCGACGACGACATCCGCGACGTCTTCCTCGACGAGGTGCAGGACGAGATCGACAGCCTGCAGCAGGTGCTTCCGACCTGGAGCGGCAACCTGGCCAATCTCGACGCCGTCAAGACGATCCGGCGCTCGTTCCACACGCTGAAAGGGTCCGGCCGCCTGGTCGGCGCACTGACGCTGGGCGAGTTCAGCTGGAAGATCGAGAACATGCTCAACCGGGTGCTCGATCGCTCGATCGAACCCTCGCGCGCGGTGTTCGCGCTGGCCAGCACGGCGATCCAGACGCTGCCGGACCTGCTCGCCGCGCTGCGCGGCGAGGCGGCCGCGCTGGTCGACCTGGCCGGCATCATGGACACCGCCGACCGCCTCGCCGCCGGCGAGGAAGCCTGGTTGCCGCCGGCCACGACACGACGCAGCGTCAAGCGCACCGTGCGCCGCCGCGTACCCGCGGTATGGCCGCATCGCGACGAGACACCGGATGCGCAGGGCGCTTCCGGCGATGCCACCGCTTCCGCGCCGCCGCCCGCGGCTGCGCCCGCCATCGACCCGGTCCTGTACGAGATCCTGCGCAACGAGACCGATACCCACCTGGAGACGGTGGAGACCTGGCTGGCGGCCGGCGACCCGCCGCGTCCGACGCCGGACGACCCGGTGCAGCGCGCGGTGCACACCCTGCACGGCGCGATCGCGATGGTCGACATCCCGGCGCTGACCGCCGTGCTGGGACCGCTGGAAGGTTATCTGAAGCGCCTCGGCGCCGAAGCCCGGCCGCTGCCGCCGGAAGGCCGCCTGGCGCTCGGCGAGGCCTGCCGCATCACGCGCGAGGTCATCGCGCGGATCGGCGTCGGCAACCTGGCCGTGCCCGATACCGCCGGGCTCGCCGAGCGCCTGGCCCGCCTGCGCGATGCCTTGCCGGAACCGAGCTTCGACCTGCTGCATGCCGGCCTCGACGATGTGACTCCCGAGGTCGCGACGACCGCCACCCCGGACGAGGACATCGTCCTGGAAACGGTGCCGGACGCCGCCGACGACGACGGCGCCGGGGAGGCCGAGCCCGAGGCCGACACGGCCCGGGACGCCGCGGAACTGCATGACTTCACCGACATCCTGATCGCCCAGTTCGGCGATCAGGCCACCCCGGACGCCGGCCCGTCGGCCGAGGCATCCACCGAGCCACCCGGTATCGGCGCCTCGCAGCTGGAAGCGTTCCTGGCCGCGGATCCGACGCAGGTACACGCCGTCACCCCGCCATCACCGGCCTACGAGGCCGGCGACCGGCCGGCGACGGGCGACACGCTCGCCGACGAGATCCAGCAGCTCCTGGCCGAATCGGCCGAAGCCCCCCTCTTCTCCGACGACCTGCCGGCCGGACCGCCGGTCGCGGCGGCGTCCGATGACGCCACCGCAGCGCACGATGACATCGGCACCGCGGCCGATGCGCCGTCGTGGCAGTCGCTGCCCGTGGAAACGCCGATCGAGCCGCAGCCGGACGAGCCGCCGGCCTTCGCGTCCGATCCGGTGGCGGCGATCGAACCGGTGGAACCGCCTGCCGGCGTCCTCGCACCGGCCGAGCCGGTCGCGGACGCGGCTGCCGAACACGCCCGGCGGGCCTGGTGGGATGCCGAGCGCGAGACGCCGGCGATCGCCGAGGACGCGCAGCCGGAAGGCACGCTCGCACTGGAGGACACCGACGAGGACCTGCTGGAGATCTTCGTCCAGGAAGCCAGCGACATCCTCGATCATTCCGACGCGCTGGTCGCGCGCCTGCACGAGACGCCCGAGGCGTTCGACCTGCTCTCCGGCCTGCAACGCGACCTGCACACGCTCAAGGGCGGTGCGCGGATGGCCGGCCTGACGCCGATCGGCGACCTCAGCCACGCGATGGAATCGCTGCTCGAGACCATCCATGCCGGCACCCGGCGCATGGACCGCGCGGCGATCGAATCCTTCGAGCGCGGCTTCGACCGCCTGCACGGCCTGGTGCAGCGCGTCGGCCAGCGCCAGGCGATCGCGATGCCGCATCATGCGATCGCCCGCTTCGAGCACCTGGTCGCCGGCCAACCGCTGGTACCGGCGACGGCGGACGCCCCGGCACCGGCGGCACCCGCTGCGCCGCGGGCACCGGTGCCCGCGCCGGCCGCCGCTCCGTTCGTCGCCGAAGACGACGAGACGATGCGCGCGCCGCAGGAGATGATCCGCGTACGTTCCGAGCTGGTCGACTCGCTGGTCAACTACGCCGGCGAGGTGTCGATCTATCGCTCGCGCCTGGAGCAACAGATCGCCTCGTTCCGCTTCAACCTGGTCGAGTTCGAGCAGACGGTCAACCGCCTGCGCGAGCAGCTGCGCAAGCTGGAGATCGAGACCGAGGCGCAGATCATCGCCCGCTACCAGCGCGAGAACGAGGAGAGCGGCGCCGCCACCTTCGACCCGCTGGAACTGGACCGCTTCTCGCAGCTGCAGCAGTACTCGCGCGCGCTCGGTGAGTCGGTGTCGGACCTGGTGTCGATCCAGGGCCTGTTCGACGAGCTGACCCGCCAGTCCGAAACGCTGCTGTTGCAGCAGTCGCGCGTCAGCTCGGACCTGCACGAAGGCCTGATGCGCACGCGCATGGTCACGTTCGATTCGCTGGTCCCCACGCTGCGCCGCACCCTGCGGCAGGCCGCGCAGGAACTGGGCAAGCGCGCGCAGCTGCGCGTGGAAGGCGCCCAGGGCGAAATGGACCGCAACCTGCTCGAGCGCATGAAGGCGCCGTTCGAGCACATGCTGCGCAATGCGCTGGCGCACGGCATCGAGTCGCCCGAGCAGCGCCAGGCCACCGCAAAGCCGGCCGAGGGCACCGTCAACATCGCGCTCAGCCGCGAAGCGACGGAAGTCGTCCTGAAGGTGTCCGACGACGGCCGCGGCCTGGACCTGCCGGCGATCCGCCGGCGCGCGATCGAGCGCGGCCTGCTCAAGCCCGACGCGCAGCTCTCCGATCGCGACCTGCAGGGCTTCATCCTCGAAAGCGGCTTCTCGACCACCGACCAGATCACCCAGCTGGCCGGCCGCGGCGTCGGCATGGACGTGGTCGCCAGCGAGATCAAGCAGCTCGGCGGCACCCTGGCGATCGAATCGCAGGCCGGCCGCGGTACCGCCTTCACGATCCGCCTGCCGTTCACGCTCGCGGTCACCCAGGCGATCCTGGTGCGGCTGGGCGAGGCCACCTATGCGATCCCGATGTCCTCGGTGCAGGGCGTGGTGCGGATCGACCGCGAGGAGCTGCGCGGGCGGCTGCTGGCCGGCAATACGCGCTACGGCTTCGGCGGCGAGGACTTCCACTTCCACGACCTGTCGCACCTGCTGGGCGTTCCCGGCGGGCGCAACATCGACGACACCCAGTTGCCGCTGCTGATGACGCGCACCGGCGACCAGCGCGCCGCGATCCGCGTCGACGCCGTCATCGGCTCGCGCGAGGTGGTCGTCAAGTCGGTCGGACCGCAGATCAGCTCGATCCCGGGCATCTTCGGCGCGACGATCATGGGCGACGGTTCGGTCGTGATGATCCTGGACCTGGCGCCGCTGGTCCGCCGCGCGGTCGCCCTGCGCGAGGACCTGGGCGCCGACGGCAGCACCGTGCTGCCCGACCTGATGATCCCCGAGGCGCAGGCCGAGGTACGCCAGCAGCCGCTGGTCATGGTCGTCGATGATTCGATCACGATGCGCAAGGTCACCACGCGCGTGCTCGAGCGCGCGAACCTGGAAGTGGTCACCGCGAAGGACGGCCTGGATGCGGTCGAGAAGCTGCAGGACCGCGTCCCCGACCTCATGCTGCTCGACATCGAGATGCCGCGCATGGACGGCTACGAGCTGGCCACCTACATGCGCAACGACACCCGGCTGCGCGAAGTGCCGATCATCATGATCACCTCGCGTACCGGCGAGAAGCATCGCCAGCGCGCGCTCGAACTGGGCGTCCAGCGCTACCTCGGCAAGCCGTACCAGGAGGCCGACCTGATGCAGAACGTCGTCGAGGTGCTGAGGCTCGATCCGTGATGGCCACCGAAGCGCACGTGCCCGTTGCCCTGCTGTTCCAGACCGACGAGCTGGGACGCCACCTGCGCAACGTGCTGCAGGACCTCGGCACGCCGATCGTCTACGAATCGACCACGCACGCGATCGACCGCGGCTCGCTGGAGCAGTCGGGTGCGCGCGTGGTCGTGGTCAACCTCGATTCGGAAATCGACGGCGACCTCGACCGGGTCTACGAACTGCTCGGCAGCGGGCCGTATCGCGTCCTCATCAACGAGGGGCATGTCTCGAGCCGGCTCTCGGGCTGGGACCAGGCACGCTGGGTGCGCCATCTGGCTGCCAAGATCCTCGATGCGCCCGAAGCCACCGATCCGCCACGCCCGGCCGGTGCCGAGCCGGTGCCCGGCCCGGCCGCACACGCGGTCCAGGACCTGCGCATCAACACCGCTCCCGCAGCTGGTGGCGATCCGTCGCCCGCCGAAGCGCCGGACGACGCGCCGCTGCCCGAACCGACGGCCTGGACGGATGCATCGTCCGGTATCGCCGACACGGCTCTCCTGACCGAAGCGCCCGTTTCGCCGCCGCCAGCCGATCTCCCGCAGCAGCTGGAGGCTTCGGCGCTCGACGAGCCGTTCCTGTTCGAGGACCTGCCGGCGATCGCCGACGCGGCGGCCGAAGAGGAACGGCTGGACGTCTTCCCGAGCCCGGAAGGGTACGAAGACGACGCCACGGCCGAGACCGGGACCGTCGACGCCGCCGGCGAGGCATCGCCATTCTCCGACGAAGACGCGCAGCTGCTCGCCGACTTCACGCTCGACGGCTTCGACGACACCCCCGCATCGCCCGTCGCGCCGCGACAGGAGGACGCAGCGGTCGACCTCGACGATTGGCTGAGCCGTGCGATGGCCGACGAGACCGCCGGCACGATCGAACGCCCGTTGCTCGACGAGGACGGCGCCGAAGCCGATTCGGCACCGCTCGCGCACCTGGACACGCAGCCGGTCTACTCGGACAGCTTCCAGGCCGAAGCCGGGGTCCCCGGCACCGACACGGCGGAACTGCCGGCGGTGCCCGACTGGGACCTGGTCTCCTTCGAGGTCGACGACGAGGTGGCGACGGCCGCCCCGTTCGGCATCGAGAAGATCTCCGCGGCCGAGTACATGTCGGCCGCGTCGCCCTATCCGCCGGCGGCCCCCGAAGCCGAATCGGCCGAAGAAGCCTCGACGCTGGAACTGGTACCGATGGAGGACGCGATCGCTCCGCAGGCGGCGCGCGTCGACCACGAGGTGTGGCTGGACGCCGACGCCCTGGCACTGTCCGCCAAGGCGGCGCGGCCGACCGACGCGAACGCCGCCATCCGCCGCGTCGTCGCGCTGTGCGCCTCGATCGGCGGCCCGGAAGCGATCCGCGAAGTGATCGGCGCGATCCCGCGCGACTACCCGGCGCTGTTCGTGCTGGTCCAGCACATGGGCGAGGAGTTCATCGACCTGCTGGCCCAGCAGCTCGCACGCGCCACCGAGCTGACCATTCGCGTGCCGGGCCACGGCGAGCGCGTCGCGCACGGCGACCTGCTCATCGTCCCGCCGCACCGCGATCTGCAGATCAAGGCCGACGGCACGGTCCTGGTCCAGCCGCAGACCGTACCGACCTCTCACCACCCGTCCATCGACCAGATGCTGGCGGTCCTCGCCGCGGACTTCGGTGCCGACGCTCTGGCCGTGGTGTTCTCGGGCATGTCCGGCGACGGCGTGGCCGGCTGCCGCGCCCTGGCCGAGGCCGGCGGCGAGATCTGGGTGCAGGATCCGGCGACCTGTGTCGTCAGCGAGATGGTCGACAGCGTGAACGACGCCGGCCTGGCCGGTTTCCAAGGGTCGCCGACGGCCCTGGCCGAGCACCTGGCCGCGTTGCGCGACGCCGACCCGGCCCCCGCTCCATGACCGCCGCCGCCCCCTTGCATCCCTCCCGTCCGTCGATTGAGGAAATCCGCTCCCATGGCTGACCTGCCCCGCGAGATCCGCGGCGTCATGATCCCGGTCAGCAACGGCCGCGTGCTGTTGCCGAACGCGACCGTCGCCGAGGTCATCACCTATGCCACGCCGGAACGGATCGCCGACGCGCCGGACTGGCTGCTCGGACGCCTGGCCTGGCGCGGATGGCGCCTGCCGCTGTTTTCCTACTCGATGCTGACCGAGGCCAGCCAGGCCGAGGGCTACAGCAACGCCAAGGTGGCGGTGCTCAAGGCGCTCGGCGGCCAGGCGCGCATGCCGTTCCTGGCGCTGCTGACCCAGGGATTCCCGCGGCTGGTCACGGTGACGCAGGATCTGCTGATTCCCAGCGGCGACGCGCGCGAGCGCCGGACCGGCGTGCTGGCCGAAGTGCTGGTCCGCGACGACCATGCGCAGATCCCCGATCTCGAGGCGATCGAGACCCTGGTCGCCCGCGCCCTGGCGGCCTGACCGGCGGCCGCGGCGAGCGGCGGAGCATCGCCCGCTATAATCGCCGGGTCCCGGCCCGGAACCTCCCGCTCTTGAGTTCACTCGCTCCTACCGCCGCCCCCCGCTCCATCCGCGGCATCGCCGACGTGCAGGCCCTGGCCGCGCCGGGGATGCAGGCGGTCGACGCGCTGATCCGCGGCCGCCTCGCTTCGGACGTCGTGCTGATCAACCAGATCGCCGAGCACATCGTCGGCGGCGGCGGGAAACGACTGCGGCCTATGCTGCACCTGCTGGCCGCCGAAGCGGCCGGCTACGACGGCGGCGACCAGGTCCAGCTCGCCGCGCTGATCGAATTCATCCATACCTCGACCCTGCTCCACGACGACGTCGTCGACGAATCGGACCTGCGCCGCGGCCGCAAGACCGCCAACGCGCTGTGGGGCAACGCCGCCAGCGTCCTGGTCGGCGACTTCCTGTACTCGCGCTCGTTCCAGATGATGGTCGAGCTGGACAGCATGCGCATCATGCGCATCCTCGCCGACACCACCAACCGCATCGCCGAAGGCGAAGTGCTGCAGCTGCTGAACATCGGCAATGCCGATACCGGCGAGCAGGCCTACCTGGACGTCATCGAGCGCAAGACCGCCGTGCTGTTCTCCGCGGCGACGCGGCTGGGCGCGGTGCTGGCCGGGCTGCCGGCACCGCAGGAAGAAGCGCTGGCGCGCTACGGGCTGGACCTCGGCTTCGCGTTCCAGATCGCCGACGACGTCCTGGACTACGTCTCCGACGCGGCGACGCTCGGCAAGAACATCGGCGACGACCTCGCCGAGGGCAAGCCGACGCTGCCGGTGATCCGCGCGATCGCGCGCAGCGAGCCGCAGCAGGCGGCCTTGCTGCGGGCCGCGATCGAATCGGGCGATACCGGTGCCCTGGAGGCGATCGTCGCGGCGATCCGCGACTGCGGCGCGCTCGACTACGCGCACGCCCGGGCCGTCGACTACGCGCGCTCGGCGCAGGCGGCGCTGGACGTCCTGCCGCCGTCGCCGGCACGCGAGGCGCTGGCGGTGCTGGCCGACTACGCGGTGGACCGCCGCTCCTGAGCGGCCTGCTCGCGGCGGAACGCGCGCGTTCCGCCGCGGCCAAGCCGGCCCGCCGACGCACCGCTGAAGGTGCCCGTCGGCGCGGCCCGGCTCCGCTGGGCTATCCTGCCGCGATGGAGACCACGCTGCTCAAGGCCGACGCGCTCGGCCGCATCGAACTGTGCCGCGACGGCGACCGGCGCTGGATTCGCCGTGACACGCGCGCGGTGCATCCGCTGCTGCGCCCGTTCGCGCAGCGTGCCGCCGCCCGCGAAGCGCGCGTGCTGGCCGCGCTGGCCGGCATCGACGGTGTTCCCCAGCTGATCGGCGCGGACACCGGCTGCCTCGACCGCAGCTACCTCGACGGCCAGCCGATGCAGCTCGGGCAGCCGCGCGATCCGGCGTTCTATCGCGCCGCGCACCGGCTGCTCAAGCAGGTGCGCGCCCGCGGCGTCGCCCACAACGACCTGGCCAAGGAACCCAACTGGCTGGTGCTGGCCGACGGCCGGCCCGGCGTCCTCGATTTCCAGATCGCCTGGCTCAGTCACCGGCGCGGCCCCCTGTTCCGCCTGCTGGCGCGCGAGGACCTGCGTCATCTGCTCAAGCACAAGCGCAGCTACTGCCCGGCCGCGCTGACCCCGATCGAGCGGCGGGTCCTGCGCCGGCGCTCGTGGATCACCCGCATCTGGCACGCCACCGGCAAGCGCGCCTACAAGCTGATCGCCCGCAAGGTGTTCGGCTATTGGGACAACGAGGGAAACGGGCGCGTCCGCGACCCGGGGCCGCGCTGACCGTTCCGCTGCGGGCAGCCGTGGACGCCGCCGCGCCCGGCCGTCACCGCGGATCGGCGATTCGCCCGAGCAGGCCCGGTGGGAATCCATTGCGGCGCATCGCCTCGATCAGGTCCTCCGTCGGGTAGCCGGCCGACGCCAGGCGAACCACGCCGGCGGCGGGGTCGAACACGCCGAACTGGCAGCCGCTTGCACCGCCACGCGGCTGCCCGACCGAACCGGGGCAGATCAGGGCCTGCCGCACGCCGGCGAGGTCGATCGTGCCATCCCCGCAGAAGCGGTCGCCGCGACCGTCGCGCAGGTACGCGCCGGCCAGGTGGCTGTGACCATGGAAGCACATCCGGTGCTGCAGGCCCTGCAGGCAGTCGAGCTGCTCGACAGAGGTCATCTGGTAGACGTAGGTCGAGAACGCGCGCGGATCGCCCGGCGCGCCGTGCACGGCCATCCAGTCGCCGTCGGCATGGCGCAGCGGCAAGGCGCCGAGCCAGTCGCGATGCGCCTTCGACAGCCGGTTGCGCGTCCATTCCACTACCCAGCGCGCGTCGTGCGAGAACGGCGTCGGCAGCGTTTCGCCGGCCACCGCCTCGTCGTGGTTGCCACGGATGACGACGGCGTCGAGCCCGGCCAGCAACTCGATGCATTCGGCCGGAAACGGCCCGTAGCCGACACTGTCGCCCAGCACGAGAAAGCGCGTGATGCCGGCGGCCCGAAGTACCGACAAGGCCTGCCGCAACGCCGGCAGGTTGGCGTGCACGTCGGCCAGCAGGCCGATCGGCGCCTGCTGGCGCGGAGCCGCCACCGGCTTCTCGCGCGGGGGACGCAAGCCGGCGGCGAGTGCCGCCAGGCGTCCTGCATGCGCGTCGTTGACGGCCGCGATCGCCTCCACTTCGTGCAGCAGGCCGATGCTTCCTGCCGGGCCGAGACGGGCGATGCAGGCCATGGCGATCGCCTGGCCGACGCCACGCGCCTCGTCAGGATCGCCGCGCCGGCAGAACGTGCGGTCGAGGAAGGCGGCCAGCGGGCCGAAGCCGCTCCACGGGTAGAGGTCGTCGTCCAGATAGCAGACCCGGCCGTCCGCACCGACGCCGAAGTTCGTCAAGTCCTCGTCGAGCCGGTAGCCGTGCTCGCGTGCATCCAGGTAGCGTTCGGCCACACCGGTCCAGGTCCGCTGCAGGGCGGCGGCATCCGATGCACGCCAGTGCCGCAGCGAAAGCAGCCGGGGCGCGGCGTTGACTGCCAGCACCTGCGTTCCCGCCGCAAGCAGATACCAGGCCTTGCCGGGCGGATAGATGCCCAGGGCCCGTTCCCGCTCGATGCGCGCGGCGACCCAGCGCTCGCCCTGGCTGCGCGCGAAGGCATGTTCCGAACGCACCTTGACCACCAGCGTGTCGCTGGCATAGACCTGCGTCGACAGCCGCCCCGTGAACTCGCCGTCGCGCTCCATCGTCTTGCGCGTGCCGAACGCACGCCGTACCTCGGCGGTATCCGGCGCGAGGCCGGATACCGTGCCGGCGAGCTGCAGCCGATCGTCGATCGACGCCATGCCGCCGCTCGCCCTGCGTCGATGCCGGCCTACGGCACCAGCGGCTCGAGCTGCGGGATGGCCGAGCGCACGGCACTCCAGCCCAGGCCGAGGTTCGCCTTGCGGCCGGTGATGAGCACCACCAGCGAGTTGGGCTTGTTCGGCAGGATCATCATGAAATGGTAGGTCTTGTCGGTCGTCATCTGCACTTCCTTGAGCAGCCGCACGCTGGCGCCGCCGCGCTGCGAGGCGAGCATGTCTTCCACGGCACGCACGGTCCGGCCGCGGAACATGTCCACCGCTGCCGCCGCAACGGCGTCGAGGTAGCCCTGGGTGAAGTACGGCACCTTGTGCGCAACGGCGAGCAGCAGGCCCGATTCCAGGTCGACCAGCGCACAGCCCAGGCCGTTGTCGACGTTGTTGACGATGTCGTTGCAGATGTCGTTGAGTTTGCTCATGAAGCGTCCTCTTGCGATGGCTGGAGGGAAAAGGCTCCGGATCTCCGGAGAAGGATGGGAGCGTCGCCGGCCTTCAGCGGCCGGTGACGCCGAGCGTGTTCTCGATGTCGCTCATGCACGAGCGCACCGCGAACAGGATCGAGCCGAGGGCCGCCTCGCTGGTGGTCTGCACACACAGCAGCAGGCCGGCACCGGATAGCGGGATGTCGAACACCAGCAGCCTGCCGAGGCTGCCGTTGATGATGATGTCGGTGCACTCGCCACTGGCGGTCTCGGCGACCATCGAGCCGCCGAGCGCTTGCAGCGAACTGGCCATCGCCGCGACGCGTGCCGCCGAAATCGCCCCTTGCCGCTGCGCGCAGGCCACCTCGAAGCCGTCGTGGGTGGCGATGACGGCGGCCAGGATGCTGCTCTGGTCGGCGAGCAGCTCCTGCAGGCGACGGGTTATCAGGGCCGCCTCGACCTTGTTCCGGACTTTCATGCGCTCCTCCCCGATGAGCCGGCAGGGAACGCTCCGGCGAAAGGTACCGGGCGACGCCGCGGCGCGAAGCACGGCGCGAGATGCGCAGCGCGCGCAGCGGCCGGCCGTGCGCGGCGAATCCTCGATTGCGCGGGAACCGCAGGCATCGGGTATCGACCGAGTGCGCGCGGCGTGGATGCCGCTCGATCAGAGAAGCGCGAACGCGAGGAATCCGCAGGCGGCGCGCCGTGCACGGGCGGTCGGCGATGCGTTGCGATCGGACCGCGAATCGCAAACGCCTGCGTATTCCCTTCGCGAAGGCTCGCCGCCCACGCCCGTCCCATCCACGACCTCATCGACTTGCCGACCTTTCCTCGCACTTCGACCAACCGCGCATCGATCCTCGCGCGCGGCAATTGCGTATCCGAAGTCGACGCGATCGCCACGCGCATCCGGAGTCCGTGAGCGAATGACGAGCAAACTCCATGCCGGCAGCGATCGCGATGCGCGTCTCACTTGGAAATCCGGGGAACGAGATGGCGTTCGCAGATGCGGCGAGGTGCTGACAGCTTCTGACAATCAACGTCAGGTCGACCGTGTCCGCTCGTGACGAACGCGGTGCGCACGGCCGGCGCGCACCGATGACGACCGCTGCGCGTCAGCGCCGCTCCGGCAGAGCGAATACGATCGGTACCAGTCCGGAACCTTCCGTTGCGACGCCCGCTTTCTGCGGCGGCCGGAAGCGCCAGAGTTTCACCGCATCGCGTGCCGCGCGATCCAAGCGTGGCCAGCCGCTGCTGCGCGCGATCTCGATGCGACGCACGCCGCCGTCGACGGCCACCCATACCCGCAACACCACGGTGCCCTGTTCGCCGCGACGCAGTGCATCAGGCGGATAGTGCGGCTCACGCACGCGCTCGTAGGCGAGCAGCCCGTCGACGGCGCTGGACGACGCGAGCGATGCCGTCGTGTCGACGACGGCCGGCGATACCGCCGGCACAGGCGATATCGCGTGAGATTCCGTGAGCGGCGGTGCGTCGGCAACGATGACCGGCGCAGCCGGTGCCGCGGGCACCACCGGCGCTGGACGCGGACGTGGGACCGGTTGCGGCGGTGGCGGCAACGACACGACCGGCGGCGGCGCCACCGGCTCGATCCAGTACAGGACCGGCGCCGCGGCCGGCGGCAGCTTGTCGGGCAGCATCGCCGGGATGCAGGCGAGCGCCAATGCCGCCACGTGCAATACCGCGGTCGCGCTCAGACTGCCGGTGCGCGACCAGTCCCATCCGGTCGCCGTCGCTCGTATCGTTGCATGCATCGCCTGCCCCTCCATCGAACCCCGTCAGGCGATTGCAACGCGGGCGGAACGCCGGCGGGGTTGGCGGATGTGGCATGCGCGCGTGGCGGCGCGGCGCAGGCTCCGGCAGCGGCGGCAAAAAAGGTTCTTCACCCATTCGCAGGGCCATACGGCTTTTGCTCCTGCTTTGGATTTGGCCCTTGGCTTTTCCGCCCTAAAGCAAGCCGAGCATCGCAGGGCGGCGAGGCCGCAGAGGCGCCCCGTGTTTGAGCGAAGCGAGTTGGGGCGCCGTGCCTCGTCGTCCGAGAAGCGCAGGGAACCGATCCGGCGTAGCCGGATCGGCTTGCGCCGGGCGAGAGGGCTTTTGGTTCCTTTTGGCCCATTCAAAAG